>ERZ1370068.1652-contig-11566_pt1 | contig 90705 bp, 117 predicted proteins | sample MGYA00561227_ERZ1370068 | MGnify/ENA primary metagenome ERZ1370068 (study PRJEB38410, sample SAMEA6850437) | metagenome | study: Metagenomic assessment of the ecological functions of the soil: analysis of the soil microbiota associated with the... | reverse complement strand
GCCTGTCAGGCATGGGCTTCGCTCCGGATCAGATCCTCGAACTCCGAGCGGAATTTCTCGATGTAGCTGATGTAGGGACCAACCGCGCCGTCGTAGAAGGCACAGATGGTCGTGCCCGCTCCACGCTTGGCCACGTCGAGGATGGTGTCGAGGTCTTCCTTGCGCCCTTTGCCCTCGACGATGCGGTGGGTCATCTTGTAGATCCAGCCCGTAGACTCGCGGCACGGCGTGCACTGGCCGCAGCTTTCGTGGGCGTAGAAGCGCGCCACCACCATGAGCGCCTCGGGGATGGACACGGTGTCGTCCATCACGATGACCCCGGCGGAGCCGATCATGGAGCCCTTGGTCTGGGGTCCGTCCACGTCCATGGGGAAATCGATCTCGTCGGCGGTGAGAATGGCCGCCGAGGAGCCGCCCGGCACCACGCCCTTGAGCTTGCGCCTGCCGCGGATCCCTCCGCAGTGATCGTAGATCAGCTGGCGGAGGGTGACCGTCACCGGCGCTTCGACGACGCCGGGCTTCTCCACGTGGCCGGACACGGAGTAGAGGCGGGTGCCCCCTGCCCCTTGGTGCCGAGGCCCGCGAACCACTCCGCGCCCCGGTTGATGATGTGCGGGACCGCCATGATCGTCTCGACATTGTTGACGATGGTGGGATGGCCGAAGGCCCCCTGACCGCGGGGAACGGCGGCTTGATCTTCGGCCAGCCCTTCTTCCCCTCGAGCGAGGAGAGCAGGCCCGTCTCCTCACCGCAGATATAGGCGCCCGCGCCGCGATGGAGGACCACGTCGAAATCGGTACCCGAGCCCTGGATGTTCTTGCCGAGGAGTCCCGCCGCGTACGCCTCGTGCACGGCGCCGTCGAGCACCCGCCACGGCTGGACGTACTCCCCACGGATGTACACGAAGCCCAAATGCGAGCCGATGGCGCGCGCCGCGATGACCATGCCCTCGATGAGGGCGTGGGGATCGCGCTCCATGAGATAGCGATCCTGAAGGTGCCCGGCTCGCCCTCGTCGGCGTTGATGACGAGATAGCGGGGCGCCGTCGACGCCTTGGGAATGAAGCCCCACTTGACGCCGGTGGGGAAGGCCGCGCCGCCCAGCCCACGGAGATTGGCCTTCTTGACCTCCTCCGTGATGGCGGCAGGCTCCATGCGGAAGGCCTTGGCGAGCGCGGTGTAGCCGCCCGTCTCCTTGTAGCGAGCGAGCGTGTGCGAGTCGGCGATATGGAAGTTGCGGGTGAAGATCTTCTCGGCCATCAGCGGAGCCCGTCCAGGATACGGTCGACCTTGTCGTTGGTCAGGTTGCCCTCGTAGCGGTCGTCCACCTGCATCATGGGGGCCTGCTCGCAGGCGCACAGGCACTCGACGGTGAGGAAGGTCACGCGCCCGTCCGATGTTGTCTCCCCGGCTCGATGCCCAGCCGCTCCCCACGTGCTGGATGATGCCCTTGGAGTTCATCAGGTAGCAGGAGATGTTGTGGCAGACGGAGACGACATGCCGCCCCTTGGGCTTCTGAAAGAACATCGTGTAGAACGTGACTACCTCGTGGACGTGAGCGGGGTAGAGCTCGAACAGCCCCGCCACGTACTCCTCCACCTCCAGGGAGATGTAGCCGAAGGTATCCTGGGCCAGGTGAAGCACGGGAAGGAGCGCGCCGCGCTTGTCGGGGTAGAGCCCCTGGAGCCGACGCACTTCGGCGAGCTGCTCCGGCGTGAACTCCGGGTTCCGCGCGTCGCTCATGCCGAGCCCCTCCGGCTGGATCGGGGGCGCCTCACCGGTCGAGCTCTCCGCCGATCATGTTCACGGAGCCGAAGGTCGGGATGATGTCGGCCATCATCTGCCCCTCGATCATGCCGCGGCAGGGCGGCCACCGGGGGCAGACAGGGCGGGCGGCAGCGCACGCGATACGGCCGGTCGCTTCCGTCGGAGACGACGTAGAAGCCGAGCTCGCCGTTGGCGCCCTCCGCCGGCGAAGTACGCCTCGCCGGCCGGCGGCCGGATGCCGTAGCCGTCCATGACGAGCATGAAGTGGTTCATCAGGCCCTCGATGGAGCCGTAGGTGGTCTCTTTCGGAGGCAAGACCACGGTCTTGTCGTGGACATTCACGCGCGCCTCAGCGTCGCGACCCTGTCCCTGGAGATTCGGCGACAGCGTAATGGGCAGGAGGAGCAGCCCCTCGGTCTTGCCCTGCTTGCCGCGGTCCACGTACTCGTCTACGGGAATCTCCCGCCCTTCGAAGTCCACGTTGATGGCCCCGCTGGGCATCCGCTCGAGCGCCTGCTCCACCATGCGCATGGACTGCTCCATCTCGGCCATGCGCACCAGGTAGCGGTCGAAGTTGTCCCCGTTCTTGCCGAGCGGCACCTCGAACTCGACCCGGTCGTACGCCCAGTACGGCTGCACCCGGCGGAGGTCGAAGGGCACGCCGGCGGCGCGCAGGAGCGGGCCCGTGATTCCCCACGCGATGGTGTCCTGCGCGGAGAGCGCCCCCACGCCGACCATGCGATCCATGAAGATGCGGTTGCCGGTGACGAGGGTGTGGACCTCGTTCAAGCACCTCGCCGCGTCTCCGCGAAGGCCTTGCGCACCTTGATGCCGAAGGCGTCGGGAAGGTCGGCCTTGACCCCGCCCACGCGGCCGTAGGAGATGGTCAGGCGCGCCCCCGTGACGTCCTCCACGAGCTCCCACAGGAACTCGCGCGCCTTGATCATGTAGAGGAACACGGTCATGGCGCCCACCTCCATGGCGGAGGCGCCCACGCAGGTGAGGTGGTCGCAGATCCGCGAGATCTCGCTCATGATCACGCGAATGTACTTGCACCGCTCCGTGATCTCGATGCCGAGGAGCTTTTCCACCGCGGAGGCGTAGGCGAAGTTGTTGATGAGGGGCGAGACGTAGTTCAGCCGGTCCGTGTAGGGGATGGCATTGTTGTACGGGCCCGCCTCGCAGTCCTTCTCGAAGGCGCGGTGGAGATAGCCGATCTCCATCGTCGGCCTTGACCACCGTCTCGCCGTCGAGCTCCGCAAAGATGCGGATGATCCCGTGCATGGCCGGATGCGCCGGACCCATGTTGACGTAGAGGTTCTGGCTGCCCGCTCCCGCCCCGGGTCCTTGTCCCAAAACAGCTCGCGCGCGGTTCGCTCTGGCATGGCTAGACGTTCGGCCCGATGAGGGGCTGGCGACGCTCCATGGGATAGTCCTTGCGCAGCGGATGACCGACGAACTCTTCGTAGAGAAGAAGACGGCGCAGGTCGGGGTGACCGTCGAAGCGTATGCCGTACATGTCCCACACTTCGCGCTCGAGCCAGTTGGCGATGGGCCAGAGCGCGGTGGCGGTGGGGACGGACGGCGCGTCCTGCTCGACGGGGACCTTGAGCCGCACCCGGTGATTGTGCGTCACGGAATACAGATGGTAGACGACGTCGAAGCGCGGCCCATCCTCGCGCCCCGGATACTTGAGATAGTCCACCGCGGTCAGATCCATGAGCATGTCGAAGCCGAGGTCCGGCTCGTCGCGGCAGAAGCGAAGGGCATCGACGATGCCCTCGGCGGTGATCACCGCCGTGTGATCCCCGTGATGCTCGTGGGTGTCGAGCAACCGCGCACCGAGGCGCCCGCGCAGCCGCGCGAGGATGGCCGATCCGTCCATGGCTGGCCCTAGTAGCGCTGCGCGCCCGCGGCGATCTTGTCCTGGAGCTTCATCAGGCCGTCGATGACACTCTCGGGACGAGGCGGGCAGCCAGGAATGTAGACGTCCACGGGAATGATGGTGTCGATCCCCTGGACGGTGGCGTAGTTGTTGTAGAAGCCGCCGGTGCAGGTGCAGACGCCGAAGGCCACCACCCACTTGGGCTCGCACATCTGGTCGTAGATGCGCCTGAGCACGGGCGCCATCTTGTGGCTGATCGTGCCCACCACGAAGAGCACGTCGGCCTGGCGCGGGAGAATCGAGGCAGCCCCGCCCCGAACCGGTCGATGTCATAGTGCGAGCAGGCGGTGGCCATGTACTCCATGCCGCAGCACGCCGTCACGAACGGATACTGGAAGATGGAGAACTTCCGGGCCCACCCGATGGCCTCGTCGATCCTGGAGGTGAAGAAGCTCCTACTCCCATTCGAGCCCCCGTTTCTGCCAGATGTAGAGAAACCCGAGCATGAGCACGCCCAGGAAGACCAGCATGATCGAGTAGCCAAACCAGCCGAGGCTCTTGAACACGGTGGCCCACGGCCACACGAAGAGTAGCTCGATGTCGAAGATGATGAAGAAGATGGCGATGGTGGAGAACTTGATGGCGAAGCGCCCCTCGGGCAGGGCGATCGGATCCTTGCCGCACTCGAACGGCTCCATCTTGATCCGCGAGTACCGCCGCGGCGCGATCAAGGCGGGAATGCCGAGGAGCGCGCCGGCCACGAGGGCGGCCGCCGCGAACACCATCAGGATCGGGATGTATTCCATTATGTTCCGGGGAGCGCGCGCCGCTCCTCCCCGGGCCCCCACCGTCGCGGAGCCATCACGCTGCGGTTCATGATCGTTTGCTGTCCGCAGGGGCGCCGCTCCTCCCCCGGCCCCCCACCGTCGCGGAGCCATCACGCTGCGGTTCATGATCGTTTGCCGCCCGCAGGGGCGCCGCTCCTTCCCCGGCCCTCCCACCGTCGCGGAGCCATCACGCTGCGGTTCATGATCCGTTGCCCGCAGAGACGCCGTCGAGGTGGCGCTTGGCGTGGTACGAGGAGCGCACAAGAGGCCCCGACTCGACGTGGGAGAAGCCCATGGCGCGGCCGGCCTCTCCCAGCTCCGCGAACTCCTCCGGCGAGTAGTAGCGGGCCACCGGCAGATGCCGGGCGGAAGGCCGGAGGTACTGGCCGAGGGTCAGGATGTTCACGTCGGTGTCCCGGAGATCGCGCATGGTCTCGAGCAGCTCCGCCCGCTCCTCGCCCAGGCCGAGAATGATGCCCGACTTCGTGAGGAGGCGCGGGGCGGACCGGCGCGCGCGGCGGAAGAGCTCGAGGGTGCGCTCGTAGCGCCCGCCGTGGCGGGCCATCTTGTAGAGGCGCGGCACCGTCTCCGTGTTGTGATTGAGAACGTCGGGGCGGCGTCGACCACCGTCTGGAGCGCCTCCGCTTTGCCTTGAAAGTCCGGAATCAGCAGCTCGACACGGCAGCCCGACGCGTAACGTCGGATCGCCCGCACGGTGGCCGCGAAGGCGCCCGCCCCCCGTCGGCGAGGTCGTCGCGATTGACGGACGTGATGACCACGTGCTCGAGCCCGAGCTCACCCACCGCGCGGCCCACGCGCTCCGGCTCCTCGCGATCCTCCCACACCGGCTTGCCGTGCGAGACCGCGCAATAGCCGCAGTTCCTCGTGCAGGTGTCGCCGAGGATCATGAAGGTGGCCGTGGAGTCTTCCCAGCACTCGCCGATGTTCGGACAGTGCGCTTCCTCGCACACGGAGTGCAGGTTCCACTCGCGCATGAGGCCCTTGAGCCGGATGTAGTTCGGGCCGCCGGGCGCGCGCACCTTGAGCCATGCCGGCTTTGGCGCGGTCAGGGACCTCGTCGGCTCGAGGAGGGGAAGCGGAAATCCCATGGAGGCTTGTCCTTTTTCCCGTTGGGCTGCAGTCATTATGGCACAGCTTTCACAAGCGCAACAGGCCTCGGCGAACGATTCGATGCCGGGTGTCTGAGCAGGCTGGATATCGCCCGGAAGGAATGGTGCCGAAGGGGGACTCGAACCCCCACGGGTTGCCCCACACGCCCCTCAAACGTGCGCGTCTGCCAATTCCGCCACTTCGGCCCAGCGAGGGCAGAGTATGCCGTGCCCTCGATCGGCTTGTCAATCAGCGGCCGAGCCGAAGCACGCGTCCGACCGCGGATTGGCGCAGTCGTGGGTCCAGCGCGTCGCGAATCCCTCCCCGAGCAGGTTGTAGGAGAGCACGGTGATGAGAATGGCCAGGCCGGGGTACAGGGTGAGCCACCACGCGTAGGTGATGAGGTCCTTGCCGTCGTTCAGGATATTGCCCCAGGTCGCGTAGGGCGGCTGGACACCCAGCCCGAGGAATGACAGTCCGGACTCCGTGAGGATGGCGGCGGGAATACCCAGGGTCATGGCCACGAGCACGGGGGCGAGGGCGTTGGGCAGGATGTGCTTGAAGATGACCCGCAGCGCGCCCGCGCCGATGGATTCCGACCAGATGACGAACTCGCGCTCGCGCAGGGCGAGGAACTCCGCGCGCACGAGACGGGTGACGCCCATCCAGCCCGTCATGCCGATCACCGCCATGATGGTCCAGATGGAGGGCTTGAGGAAGGCCAGCACGGCGAGAAGGAGGAAGAATCTCGGAAACACGAGCATGAGATCCACCAGGCGCATGATCGCGGCATCGGCCATGCCGCCATGATAGCCGGCGGCGGCGCCGAGCAGGATACCGATGAGGGTGGCGATGCCGACCGAGACGAAGCCGACGGCCAGCGAGATGCGTGACCCGAAGAGCAGCCGCGAGAAGACGTCGCGCCCGATCTGGTCGGTGCCGAACCAATGCTTGCCGGAAGGCGACTCGAGGATCCTCTTCATGTCGGGCTTGTTCGGATCCCACGGGGCCAACACCGGAGCGAGAATGGCCACGACCACGAGCACGCCCACCACCACCGCCCCCACGCAGGCGAGCTGGTTACGCCGGAACGTCCGCCAGAACTGACCCAGCTCCCCCGTCGCGCTTTCGTTGCCGGCGGCATCCTAGCGCCGCCGCCGTCCCCGCCGTCCCGCGAAGCGGATGCGCGGATCCACCATCCCATAGGCGAGATCGGCGAAGAGATTGGCCAGGAGGGTCAGGGTGGCCACGATGACGAGATTGCCCATGATCACGGGATAGTCCCGCGAGAAGACGGACTGGACCATGAGCTGGCCCATGCCGGGAATGGCGAAGATGCTCTCGATGATGACGCTGCCTCCGATGAGGCCGGGCAGGGAGAGGCCGAGGATGGTCACCACGGGGAGCAGGGCATTCCGGAGGGCGTGCTTGCCGATGACCACGGGCTCGGGCAAACCCTTGGCCCGCGCCGTCTGCACGTAGTCCTGGCGGACGACCTCCAGCATGCTCTGCCTCATGTAGCGAGACAGCCCGGCCAATCCTCCGAAGGCGACCACGGTCACGGGCAGGATCAGGTGGGAGAGGAAGTCGATCTGCTGCCGCCAGAAGGTCATGTACTCGTAGTTCAGGGAGCGCAGCCCGGAGATGGGGAGCCAGTCGAGCTGCACGCCGAAGAGGATCATAAGGAGAAGGGCCAGCCAGAAATCCGGGGTGGCGAAGCCGATGAAGACGAAGACGGTGGTGACCTTGTCGAAGAGCGAGTACTGGCGCGTGGCCGAGGCGACGCCGATGGGAATGGCGAGGGCCACGATGATGATCATCTGAATGAAGTTGAGGAAGAGGGTGATGGGCAGCCGCTCGCCGATCTTGGTGAGTACGGGCTTGGCGTCGGGCTGAAAGGAGCGGCCGAAGTCGAGCCGGCCGATGCGGACGAGCCAGCGCCAGTACTGGACGTAGATGGGCTGGTCGAGCCCGTATTCCTTGTTCAGCCGCTCGATGAGCTTGGAGTCCTGCCCCGACTCCTCACCGCGGATGTAGTCGAAGGGCCCCCGGGGCCAGCTGGATGACCAGGAAAGAAATGAAGGTGATCCCGATGAGGAGCGGGATCGCCAGCACCAGCCGGCGCAGCGCGAAAGCGCCATCTAGCCGGACGTATAGCGCTGCAGTGCCTTCGGCACGAACCAATCGATGAAGTTGTAGCTGATCCCCGACGGCGCAGGCACGATTCCGCGCACGCGGGAGGACACCGCGGGGAGCGCATCATTGAAGTAGAGGAAGATGAGGGGCTGGTCCTCGGCGAGAATCTCCTGGATCCGGTGGTAGGTGGCCACGCGCTCCTTCTGGTTGCAGCTGGTGCGGCCCTTCTCGAGGAGCGCGTCCACCTCGGAGTTCGCATAGGAGATCTGGTTGAGCTGATCGGGGCCCATTTGCGATGAGTGCCAGATCGGGTACTGATCCGGATCGATGCCCGTGCCCCAGCCGAGGATGATCACCTCGAACCGCTTCTGCTTGATGTACTCCTTGAGAAAGGCGGCCCACTCGATGGTCTGGATATCCGTCTGGACCCCGATCTCCTTGAGGCGCTGCTGGATCAGCTCCGCGAGCTTCTTGCGCTCCTCGTTGCCCTGGTTCGTACGGATGGTGAAGGTGAACGGCTGGCCGTCCTTGTTGCGAAGGATGCCGTCGCCGTTCTTGTCTGTCCATCCCGCGGCGGCGAGAAGCTGCCTGGCCTTGGCCGGATCATACGGATAGCGCTTTACCTTGTCGGTGTAGGCCCAGGTGCCCGGGCGGTACGGCCCCGTCGCCTCTCGGGCCAGCCCCATGACCACGCCCTCGATCAGCTCCGGGCTTGTTGATGGCATAGGCAAAGGCCTGTCTCACCCGCTTGTCCGCGAAGCGCGGATCCTTCAGGTTGAAGCCGAAGTAGGTGTAGCGATTAGCGGAGTAGCGGTACTTGTTGTAGTCCTGCTTGAAGGCCGCGTAGTCGGTCTGGCGCGCGTACTGGATGGCCGTGAGATCCGCCATGTCCACGCCCTTGGCCTTGAGCTCGAGAAAGATGGTGGCCTGGCTCGGGATGATCCGGTACACGATGCGGCCGACATACGGGCGCCCCTGGACGTAGTAGTCCTTGTTGGCCACGAGCACGACCTTCTCGCCGCTCTTCCACTCCTGGAACTTGTACGGTCCCGTGCCCACGGGACTCGTCGTGTTCTGGGGCGCTTCCCGGAGCTTGCCTTCCTCGGCGTACTTGGCGAGGAGGTGCTTGGGCAGCATGGCCGTGCCCCAGCTTCCGAGAGCCTTGGCATAAGGCTGCGAGTAGATGACCCGCACCGTGTACGGATCCAGCACCTGGACGTCCCGCACCAGCTCGAAGTCGTCCCGGTACGCCGTGGGAGTCTTCGGATTCATCATGGTCTTGTAGGTGAAGTGGACGTCCTCGGCGGTGAAGGGCTTGCCGTCGTGCCACTTCACGTCCTTCCGCAGCTTGAAGGTCAGGCTGAGGCAGTCCTTGCTGAACTGCCAGGACTCGGCCATGGAGGGCACCCAGTTCAAGTCCTTGTCGGTCTGCACCAGCCCGTCGTAGATCAGACCGGACACCGTGTGGGAGGGCGCGTCCGAGGTGATGTTCGGAATGAGCCCGGTGATATCGCCGATGGAAGCCTGCACGAAGGTGTCGCCGTAGGCGAGCTTCTCGTTCGCGGCGGGCTCGTCGGCGGCCACGGCGACCCTGCGGCCGCCGTTTCCGACCGCGAGGAGACTCACGAGGGCGAGCAGAGCGAGGGCGAGCAGCGAGACGACGCGAGCGCGCGCATGTTACTTCTTCTCCGGCAGGGGCGAGGGGGCGGTGGGGCCAGGCGCGGGCTTGACGGGGGCGGAGCCGGCCGGCGCGGGAGCCGCCGCGGGCGCCGAAGCGGGCATGATGGTCTCGGCGCGCTTGTGGGACAGCACGGCGAGGGAGAACGAGGTGATCAGGAAGGCCGTGGCCGCCACCGTGGTGATCTTCCCCAGCACGGTAGGCGTGCCCATCGAGCCGAACACCGCCTGGCTGCCCGCTCCCCCGAAGGCGGAGCCGATATCGGCGCCCTTGCCGGACTGGAGAAGCACCAGGCCGATGATGACGAGACTCACCAGGACGTGAATGATGACGATCAGGATGAACATGTGCGGTTCACTCCTTTGACGAGCCGCCCTTCGAGGCGGACTTCTTCGCGATGGTGATGAAGCTCTGAGGCTGGAGGAGGCGCCGCCCACGAGCGATCCGTCGATGTCTGGTTCCTGGGTCAGCTCGGCGGCATTGTCGGGCTTGACGCTGCCGCCGTAGAGGATGCGAAGCGACTGCGCGATCTCCTTCGAGGCGAGCTCGGAGACGAGGCCGCGGAGGTACCCGTGCACTTCCGCGGCCTGGGCCGGCGTGGCATTCACGCCCGTCCCGATCGCCCACACCGGCTCATAGGCGAGCATGCCGCGGGCAATGTCCTCGGCGCTGAGCCCGGCCCATCCGGTGCGGAGCTGCCCTTCCACCACCGTGAAGGTCAGGCCCTGACGGCGCTCCTCTTCCGTCTCGCCCACGCAGAGGATCGGCACGAGCTGATGGCGAAGGGCCGCCCCCACCTTGCGGTTGATCTCCTCGTCGGTCTCGCGGAACGTGTGACGGCGCTCAGGTGTCCGAGGAGCACATAGCGGCAGCCCAGCTCCGCCAGCATGCCCGGAGCGATTTCTCCGGTGAAGGCGCCCTTGTCCTCCCAGTGGCAGTTCTGGCCGCCCCACGCGATGGGCGATCCGAGAGCACTTCGGCCACCGCGGCCAGCGACGTGTAGGGCGGGCACACCGCCACCTCCACGCCCGCGGACGCTTGAGCCCCTCCCGTATCGCGGTGGCGAGAACGCGGGCCTCCGCGATGCCGCCGTGCATCTTCCAGTTGCCCACGACGAGGGGCGTCCGCATCACGGCGCCTCGTCGAGGGCGGCCACCCCGGCAGCACACGCCCCTCGAGGAACTCGAGGAAGGCGCCCCCGCCGTCGAGATGTAGCCGATGCGCTCGGTCACGCCCGCGTGCTGGACGGCGGCAATCGTATCCCCGCCGCCGATCACCGAGAAGGCGCCGGAGTCGGCCACCGCCCGCGCGACGCCGATAGTGCCCGCGGCGAACGGCGCCTTCTCGAAAACACCCATGGGACCATTCCACAGGATGGTCTTGGCGCCTTTGAGGGCCCCGGCGAACTGCGCCACCGTCAGTGGACCCAGATCGAGCCCCATGAGCTCGCCCGGGATCTCCCGCACTCCCACCGTGCGGATCCCTCCACGCTGTCGAGGCCAGGCGCGGCCACCACGTCCACAGGCAGCCGCACCGTCACTCCGAGGCTCCTCGCTCGCGAGAGAATGGCGCGGGCCGCCTCGAGGCGGTCGGCTTCGAGCAGCGAACGGCCCACTCCGTAGCCGAGGGCGGAAAGGAAGGTGAAGGCCATGCCGCCGCCGATGAGGAGAACCTCGCACGCGAGAGAGCAGGTGCTCAACGAGGGCCAGCTTGTCGGAAACTTTCGCTCCCCCAGCAACGCCGCCACCGGACGCTCGGGCCGCTCGAAGATGCGTCCCAGCGCCTCGAGTTCCCGCTGCATGAGGAGGCCGGCGGCCGCGGGCTTCAGGTAGCGCGTGATGCCTTCGATCGACGCGTGGGCGCGATGCGCGGCCGCGAAGGCGTCGTCGACGTAGACGTCGGCCAGAGCAGCCAGGGCGCGGGCGAACTCCGGGTCGTTGGCCTCCTCCCCAGCATGAAAGCGAAGATTCTCGAGGAGCACCACCTGGCCGGGCTTGAGGGCGGCCGCCGCGGCTTCGACCTCGGGCCCGACACAATCCTGAAGGAGAGGCACGGAACGGCCGAGGAGCTCTTCGAGGCGCGCCGCCACCGGCTGAGAGAGTAGCGCGGATCAGGCTTGCCCTTGGGCCGCCCGAGGTGCGAGGCGAGCAGCACGCTCGCTCCTCCCTTGAGGCACCGATCGATGGTGGGAAGGACGGCGCGGATGCGCGTGTCCTCGGTGACCCGCCCGTCTTCGAGGGGACATTGAGGTCCACGCGGAGGAAGACACGCTTCCCCGATAGGTCCAGCTGCTCGATAGTCAGCGTGGCCAAAGCTACAGGCTTTTGGCCATGTACTTGATCAGGTCCTTCACCCGGTTCGAGTATCCCCACTCGTTGTCGTACCAGGCGAGAACCTTGACCATGGCGCCGTCGATGACCGCGGTGGACCCCAGGTCTACGATGGACGAGTGCGCGTTGCCGTTGAAGTCCACCGAGACCAGCTCCTCGTCCGTGGTGTCGAGAATCCCGCGGAGCGCGCCGGCGCCCGCCGCTCTGAAGGCATCGTTAACGGCCGCGGTCGTCGCGGGCTTTTCCAGCTCGGCGGTGAGGTCAATCACCGACACGTTGGCGGTGGGGACGCGGATGGCCAGTCCGTCCAGCTTGCCCTTGAGCTCGGGGAGGACCAACCCGACCGCGGTGGCCGCCCCGGTGGTGGTCGGAATCATGCTCACCGCACCTGCGCGGGCCCGCCGCAGGTCCTTGTGCGGGAAGTCGTGGATCGGCTGATCGTTGGTGTAGGAGTGCACGGTCGAGGCAAAGCCCCGCTTGATGCCGAAATTGTCGAGGAGGACCTTGGCAACCGTGGCGAGGCAATTCGTGGTGCAGGAAGCGTTCGACACGAGCTCGTGCTTGGCCGAGTCGTACTTGTGCTCGTTGACACCCAGGACCACCGTGATGTCGGGGTCCTTGGCGGGGCGGTGATGATGACCTTCTTGGCTCCCGCCTGCAGGTGCTTGGTGGTGGTGGCCTTGTCACGGAACACTCCCGTGGACTCCACCACGATGTCCACTCCCATCTCGCCCCACGGGAGCGTCGCCGGATCCTTCGCGGAGCACACCCGCACCTCCCGGCCGTTGACGAAGATCGCCTCGCCCTTGTGTCTCACCTCGCCGGCGAGAATGCCGTGGACCGAGTCGTACTTGAGAAGATGCGCCAGCGTCTTGGCGTCCGCCAAGTCGTTGACCGCGACGACTCTCGATCTCAGGCTCCTGGAGCGCCGCCCGGAAGAACACCCGCCCGATTCGTCCGAACCCGTTGACGCCGACTCGCACGCCCATGACGCGCTCCTTGAGAGATGACGATTATTGAGGATTGACGGCGACTTCCGCCACACAAGAACCTTGATTATAGGCGGCGCGGGGCGGTGCTGCAAGCATGGCCGGAGGCGGCTCAGACGGTGCGGGCCACGGTGAGAACACCCACCGTGGAAGCCCCGGCTCGGAGAAGGCAGCGCGCGCATTCGCCGGCGGTGGCTCCCGTGGTGAGCACGTCGTCCACGAGGACTACATGGCGACCGAAAATGGCCTCAGGGTTGGTCACGGCAAAGGCCCCCGGACGTTCCGCCTTCGGGCCGGGGCATCGAGATCCGCCTGGGGAGCGGTGATTCCGCGACGCACCAGCACCTCGGCGGCCACCGGAACGCCCCACGCCCGCTCGAGGCGCCGGGACAGGAGCAGAGCCTGGTTGTAACCACGCTCGCGCTCGCGGCGCCGGTGGAGCGGCACCGGGAGGAGGAGATCCGGCGTCGCGCCGGGCAGCGCGGAGAGGCCGAGCTCCGCCACCAGGTCGCCCAAAGGATCAGCCATTCCGCGGCGGCCGCCGAACTTGAAGGCGTGTATGGCCTCCCGCACCAGGCCGCCGTAGCGGGCCGCCGCGCGAGCGTAAGCGAAGCGCGGGCGTTGCCGCCGGCAGGGCCCGCAGAGCCCTTCGATGCCGATGGCGATGCCACAGCAACGGCACCAGGGAGGCCTGATGCGCTCCAAGCCTTGCCAGCACGCCGCGCACAACGGGTCACGCCGGCCCAGGCCGAGCATCGAGCGACAGACGGGACAGAGAGGCGGGAAGACGAGATCGAGCGCCGCGGTGACCCAGGGCCGCCAGCGCGAGGCGATGACCTCGGGGAGGCCACAGGCGAGAGGTGATCGAGCAGCGGCACGATGGATACCGGGCGGCCGCGCCGGGCGTGCTATCCGGGGGCGCTACCCCGCGGCGGTGCGCTCTTCTTCTTCGATCGCCCGCTGGCACTCGATGCAGTAGCGCGCGAAGGGGAAGCGCCTCGAGACGCTTCTCCGCTATGGCCTCCCCGCACCGCTCGCAATCGCCGAAATTGCCGTCCTCGAGCTTCTGGAGAGCGGAGCCGACTTCCTTGAGGAGACGCCGGTCGCCATTGCTGAGCTCGAAGAGGAATTCGCGGTTGTACGACGTCGCAGCCTGATCGCCCAGGTCCTTGGTGGAATCGTCCTCGGGGCCCTTGGCGTAAAGTACGGTCTTGCCCACGCCTTCGACAAGCTGGCGATGCTTCTCTTCCAGCTTCTTCTTGAACTGTGCCAGACGCTCCTTCCTCATCGCTGTCTCCTCCGCGACACGGCCGGTTCGGGGCCGGAGTCAGTGGCGAAGGCTACCACGCCCCCAGGGGAAATCAATCGAGCGAGGACTCTCAGCGCTCCACGGAGAGAAGGGGCGCATCGCCCCACAGTCGCTCGAGGGCATAGAAGTGCCGCGTGTCGCCGATGAACACGTGGACGACCACGTCGACGTAGTCGAGGAGGATCCATCCACTCTCCGCGCTGCCTTCCTGGTGGCGCGGCCGGGTGCCCGCGGCCTTCAAGGCGGCGCGCACCGCCTCGATGATGGTATCGGCCTGGGTGGTCGACCGCGCGCTCGTGACGAGGAAGAAGTCCGCGACCGTCGACAGCCCCTGCAGGTTGAGGATGACGAGATCCTCGGCGTTCTTCTCGAGAGCGGCCCGGGCCGCGAGGCGCGCGGTGGCTTCCGCGGAGAGGGGCGCCATCAGGAGCCCGCGCGGTACAAACCGTGCTCGCGGATGTAGGCGGCCACGGATTCGGGCATGCGATAGACGAGGCTGCGACCTTCGCGCGCGCGGCGGCGCAGATCCGACCCCGAGATCGGCAAGGAGGCGGCGCGGTACAGCAGGGGACCATCCGCGTCGCCGAACGCGCCCAGGCCGAGCTCGTGCAGCACCTTCTGGGCCGCCGGCCCTTCCGGATCGAAGTCGCCACCCGTGCGCGGCACGACGATGAGCCGGGCCAGCCGCGCGACCTCTCGCGGATCGCGCCAGCTCAGGAGATCGAGGAAGGTATCCGATCCGATGAGGAGCCGCAGCGTCCCCTCCCCTGCAGGGCGGCCAGGGTGTCCACGGTGTAGGACGGTCCCTCGCGACGGAGCTCGAGGTCGGAGACGGCGAAGCGCGGATGCTCGCGGACGGCCAGCGCGGTCATCCGGTAGCGATGCTCGGCGGAGGCCAGCTCGGCCGCCGGCTTGTGGGCGGCACCGCCGCGGGCACGAAGAGCACGCGGTCGAGCCGGAGGGCCTCGCAGATCTCGTCGGCGAGCAGGAGGTGGCCGAAGTGAATGGGATTGAACGATCCGCCGAAGACGCCGACCGTGGGCACCGGGCCGGCTACTCCCGCACCTGGCCGTCGCCCATCACGATGAACTTGGTGGTGGTCAGCTCACGCACCCCCACCGGCCCGCGCGCGTGGAGGCGCGAGGTGGAGATCCCCATCTCGGCGCCCATGCCGAACTGGGAGCCGTCGACGAAGCGCGTCGAGGCATTGACGAGGACGGCCGCCGCGTCCACCTCACGCGTGAAGCGGCGGGCATGGCGAAGGTCGGAGGTGACGATGGCCTCGGCCAGTCCCGAGCCGTGCCGCCGGATGTGGTCGATGGCGTCATCCAGCCCGTCGACCACTCGAACGGACACGATGTAGTCGAGATACTCGGTGTCCCAGTCCGCCTCGGTGGCCGGCGTCGCATCGGGCACGAGGGCCCGGGTCCGCTCGTCGCCCCGCACCTCCACTCCCGCCTCCCGAAGCCGCGCCGCCGCCTTGGGAGAAAGCGCGCGGCCGCCGCCGCGTCCACGAGAAGCGTCTCCATGGTGTTGCACACGCTCACCCGCTGCGCCTTGGCGTTGACGGCGATGGCCACGGCCATGTCGAGGTCCGCGCTCGCGTCCACGTAGACGTGGCAGAGACCCTTGTCGTGCTTGAGCACGGGCACCGTGGAACGCTCCGTGACCAGTCGCACGAACTCCTCGCCGCCGCGGGGAATGATGAGGTCGATGAAGCGGTCGAGGGTGAGCATGGCCATGACGGCGGCGCGGTCGGCGGTGTCCACGACCTGCACCGAATCGGCGGGGAGTCCGGACTTCTCCACGGCTTTGGCGAGCACCTGGGCGATGGCGGTGTTGGACTCCAGCGCTTCGCTGCCCCCGCGCAGCAGCACGGCATTGCCCGATTTCAGGCAGAGCCCCGCGGCATCGGCGGTGACGTTGGGCCGGGACTCGTAGATGAACCCCACCACGCCCAGCGGCACGCGGACCCGCGAGATCTCCATCCCGTTGGGGCGCCGCCATGCCTCGGCGGTCTCTCCCACCGGATCGGGGAGGGCGGCGACCTGGCGAAGCCCCGCCGCCATCTCCTCGATCCGGCTCTCGGAGAGCGTGAGACGGTCCATGAAGGCGCTCGCCAGCTCCCGCCGATCGCGCGCGGGCCAGATCGGAACGATTGGCGTCGAGCACGAGGCCGATCTTCTCCTCGAGCCCCGCGCCATCTGCTGGAGCGCGTCGTTCTTCGATCGTGTGGAAGCGAGCGCGAGCGCGCGGGCCGCCTCCTTGGCCGCCCGCGCCTTGCCCGTCACATGGGCCAACACGTCCATATCAGCTTCCTCCCGGGCCGGAGAGCACCACCAGGTTGTCCCGGTGAATGACCTCGGCGAGCCCCTTGTACCCCAAGGCCTTCTCGATCTCCGCCGTCTTCGCTCCGCGTATCTTGCGAAGATCTCCCGCGTCGTAGTTCACGAGTCCTCGCGCAAAATCGTCGCCCTCGGGCTCGGCCAGCGCCACCACCTCACCGGCCCGGAACTCTCCCGTGACCTCCACGAGACCCGAGGGCAGTAGACTCTTGCCCTTCTCGGTCAGAGCCTTTCGCGCGCCCGCGTCGACCATGAGCCGCCCCTGCGGCGGCACCGCGAAGGCGATCCAGCGCTTGCGCGCGGCCAGCCTGTCGTCGCGCGGCAGGAAATAGGTCCCCAGCGGCTCGCCCTTGAGCAGCCGTCCCAGGGTGCGGTTTTCCCGCCCATTCGCGATCACCATGGGAATGCCGGAGGCGCCCGCCTTCTGCGCCGCCTCCAGCTTCGTGAACATACCGCCCACGGAGACGCGGCCGACCTCGTCGAAGCAGAGCCGGCGGATCTCTTCCGTGACCGCCTCCACCGTCTCGATCCGGGTCGCCGAGGGATCGCGGCGCGGGTCGCCCGTGTAGAGACCGTCGACGTCGGTGAGGAGCACGAGGAGGTCGGCGTCGATGAGATGGGCGACGAGGGCGGCCAGATTGTCGTTGTCACCGACCTTGATCTCCTCCACCGCCACCGTGTCGTTTTCGTTCACCACGGGCAGCACGCCGAAGTCGAGGAGGGCGAGCAGAGTGTTGCGCGCGTTCAGGTACCGGCCGCGATCGCTGATGTCCTGGGCGGTGAGCAGCACCTGGCCCACCTTGATGCCGTGGCGCTTGAACGCCTGCTCGTAGTGCCACATGAGCGCCGACTGCCCGACGGCCGCCGCGGCCTGCGTCTCCGGGATGGAGCGCCGACGGGAGGACAGGCCGAGGCGGGCCGTCCCCGCCACGATGGCGCCGGAAGAGACGAGGACAACCTCTCGGCCCTCGCCCACGAGCTCCGGCGATGTCGGCGGCGAGCGCGGAGATGCGCCGGGCGTCGAGGCCTTCGCTCGGGCTCGCGATCTGGCCGCTTCCGACCTTGACCACGAGCCGCCGCACGCGCGTCAGCCCGCGGCGGGTGCCCATGAATGATCTCGCCAGGATGGCGGCGATGTCGCGCACGAGCCCTTCGAGGCCCAGACCCGTGACCGACGAGATGGCGTGAAACGGCAGTCCTTGCGCCGCGCAGAAGCCTTCGAGCTGGGCCCGGCGCTCTTCCGTGCCGGAGAGCTCCGCCTTGCTGCCCGCGACGATCTGCGGGTGGGCGGCCAGGTCTTTCGAATACGCGGCGAGCTCGCCCTGGATCACGCGCCAGTCCTCTACGGGGTCACGCCCGCCCGACGGATCGAGGTCGACGAGATGGACGAGCACGCGCGTCCGCTCCGTGTGGCGCAGGAAGCGATGCCCCAGTCCTTGCCTTCGGCCGCTCCTTCGATCAATCCCGGCAGATCGGCGATGACGAAGGACCGATGCTCGTCGACCCGCACGATACCGAGAGTCGGTTGCAGGGTGGTGAAGGGATAGTCCGCGATCTTGGGCTTGGCCGCGGACAGCCGCGAGACGAGCGTGGACTTTCCGGCATTGGGAAAGCCGACCACCCCGACGTCGGCGAGGAGCTTGAGCTCGAGATGCATCCAGCGCTCGGCCCCCGCACGTCCAAGATCGGCGCGGCGGGGCGCCCGGTTGGTGGAGCTCACGAAGCGCGCATTGCCCCTCCCGCCGCGTGCGCCGCGCGGCCACGATAATGCGCTCGCCCGGTGTGGTCAGATCGCCCAACCGCTCACCCGTGTCACGGTCGGACACCACGGTGCCGAGCGGCACGCGCAGGATGGTGTCATCGCCGGAGGCGCCGTGCTTGTTGGAGCCCTTGCCGTGCTGGCCGCGCTCCGCCGTGTAGTGGCGCTGGTAGTGGAAATCGAGCAGGGTGGTGATGGCGGGATCCGCTTCGAGGAGGATGCTGCCGCCGTCACCGCCGTCGCCTCCGTCGGGGCCGCCGCGAGGCACGAACTTCTCACGCCGGAAGCTGATGCAGCCCGCACCCCCGTCGCCGCCCTTGACGAAGACGTCGATCTCGTCGACGAACATCAGAGGACCCGGGAGCGCCGGGCGCTATCAGGCGGGCTGCTGGGCGATGCTGACGTACTTGTCGTCGCCCTTGCGCTCGAAGCGAACGTAACCGTCGGAGGTCGCGAACAGCGTGTGGTCGGTGCCCAGGCCCACGTTGACCCCCGCCTTGAAGCGGGTGCCGCGCTGGCGCACGATGATGCTGCCCGCCGTGACGAATTGCCCGCCGAAGCGCTTGACGCCCAGCCGCTGGGAATTGGAATCGCGCCCGTTACGGGAGCTGCCCACGCCCTTCTTGTGTGCCATAGCGCTAGGCCTCGATCTTGGTGATGCGCACGGTGCTCATCGTCTGCCGGTGTCCGCGGTGCCGCCGGTAGTTCTTCCGGCGCTTGAACTTGACCACGAGGACCTTGTGGCCCTTCTTCTCGGCCACCACTTCGCCCGTCACCTTGGCCGAGGCCAGCGCCTTGGGCTCTACCGTCACCTGTCCGTCGTTGCTGACGAGGAGGACCTGCGTGAACTCCACGGGTGAGCCGGCCGGCCTGTCGAGCCGCTCGACCTTGATCACCTGGCCCGGAGCCACCCGATACTGCTTTCCGCCCGTCGCGATAACCGCTTCCATGACTCTTCCTTTGGTTAGTTAATCGTAGCGGAGCCCGGCTCGTCCGATCCGATCGCTCCAGGGCCCGAGTGAACGGGGCCGGAGTCGAATGGAGCCGGAGCGAGCGCCTATCTGACCACACGAGCGGCATGAAAGTCAAGCAGTACGCGACGTTAGCCTCGAAACTACGCCGCTTCCATGTACCGGAGAGACGTTCTCGCAGGAAGAGGCGCGAGCGGTGCACACGGGACTTCACGGCGGGCAGACTCAGGTGCAGCGACTCGGCGATCTCGGGATTCGATAGTCCCTCGACATCGTGCATGAGGAAGGCCGTCCGGTAGTCGGCGGGCAAATCGTTGATGGCGGTGGTGAGCACGGTGCGGAGCTCCGCCTGGAGCGCCGGCTCTTCCACCTTCCCCGACCAGTCCGCGATCGGCTCGGCATGATGCCGCTCATCGTCGAACGCAGGCCGGAGATCCGTCCCAGGGCACCTCGTGCTTACGGCTCTGCCGCCCACGAAGCTTCTGGTAGGCCGTGTTGGCGGTGATCCGATACACCCAGCTTCCGAAGGCCGACTCACCCTTGAACATGCCGATCTTCCGCGCGGCCGTCCAGAGCGCGTCCTGTACCACTTCCTCGGCGTCCTGCTCGTTGCCAGTGATGCGAATAGCGAGGCGATAGACGCGATCGCCGTACGTATCGAGCAGGAGCTCGGTGGCGGTCGGATCACCCTTGCGCAATCCCTCCACGAGGGCGGCGTCACGATCGACGCGCGCAGCCCCGGCCGGAATACGGCCGGCGGAACCGGTCGTCGCTTCAGCCTGTGGCACGCTCATCGTAGCTCTCCTCTGCCCCGAGGTGCAGGACACGCGAGAAGTCGTTGGCTTGCTGTCTCGAATACAGGGTCAGGTGTTGCTTCAGCTCGTGCACGCACCGCTCGAGCACCTGGATCTCCTTCGTCACCTTGCTCATGAGGATGGCGCCCTCGAGAGCGGCCACGATGAAGGAGGCCGCACCGTCCGGATCGCACTCCGCGCTCAACCGTCCCGACGCCTGCCCGCGGCGAAGGGCCAGGGTCATGGTCACGCGCCACGCCACGAAAACATCGGCGAGCCTCTTCCGGAAGCCTTCGTGCACGTCGGAGAGCTCGGAGGCGAGGTTGCCCATGGGGCAGCCGCCGATGCAGTTGCGCTGGCGCTGGCTATCGAGGACGCGGTCGAGCAGGCAGTGGATCTGCCCCACCGGGTCGGCGTCTGGATCGGCAAAGGCCGGCCCGAGCGTCCGCTCCACGAACCCGCGAACCAGCCTGTCGATGATCGCGTACCCCAGCTCTTCCTTGCTCTTGAAGTAGTAGTAGAAGTTCCCCTTGCCCACGCCGCTCTCGCGAAGGACATCGTCGAGCGAGGTGCAGTGATAGCCCTGGAGATGAATGAGGCGCCCAGCGGCATCGAGGATCTGATCCCTCGTCGCCGCCCCCTTGGCGCTCTTCGCCTCCACCATCATGGAATCTCGCATCATGGAATCTCGGGCGATCGCCATAGGATAAATTTGTACCAAACAGTCAGTACAATTTCAATTCCCAAAAGTCGAATGGTGATTGATCCTATTTATTATTTTCTAATTCAGATACTTAGAGAACCACGAGAGAGTCGTATCCCAGGAGGTCTGGGCGGCCGAAGCGTCGTAGGAGGGCCGATCATCGCAAAAGAATCCATGCCCAGCTGCCTTGAAGACCTTGACCTCGCCGGTCTTCTTGAGCCGCTTCAGTGTCTCGTCGACCCGCCGTACCTGGTCCATCGGGATCATCTTGTCGGCCTCCCCGAAGAAGCACAGGACCGGGCACTGGAGGCGGTCCGCAAGATTGATCGGCGCCGCCGGCGTGTCGGCGCCAATGCCACCGCCGTAGAAGGAGACGGCCACCTTGATGGCGGCAGCGTGGCGACAGGCGGTGAGGAACGCGATCGTGCCGCCCACGCAGAACCCGGTCACGCCAAGACGGTCGCCCCGAACGTCCGGCCGGTTCTTCAGGTGATGGATGACCACACCCATCTCGGCCATGAGCGCCGACCAGTCGAATTTCTGGATGTAGCCGATGGCGCGCGGCACGTCCTCGTACGGAACGATGGGGCTTCCGAAGCGATAGAAGAAATCTGGGGCGATCGCCACGTAGCCCTCGCGGGCGACGCGCTCGGCCACGTTCTTGATATGGGCATTGAGGCCGAAAGCCTCCATGACGACGATAACGGCTGGGTATGGCCCCTTGCCCACAGGCGTGCAGAGGTAGGCAGGCATCAGACCGTCGGCGGTGGGCAGCGACTCCATCTCGGTTCGGATGTCCATGGGTTCCCCCGCGCTAGAGGCTCAACAGCTTCAGGAGGTCCGCCGTCAGATCGTAAAGCTGGGCGCAGCCCTGTTCCCCACCCAGGAGGCTCTGGGTGCGCTTGCGCAGGCCGGCATCGACCGGCTGCCCCACGAGCGCATCGATGCGGTCCTGAGGCTCTGTGCAGATGCCCTGATAGGGCAACCGTGAAGTGATCGAGTCGGCGGCCACGACGATATCGTGCTCAAGGTCGATCTCATAGTGGATGTCGAAGCCGTGAACGTTGTCGTGCATCGAGTGGAAGAGATGGAGACGAGGCCCGGTACGTACCAGCCGCATCACCTTCCTGCGCACGAAGAGCCGGCGCGCGGCCGGGGGCGGGCTGTAGAGCTCCACGGCCATCGGCGTGCTCACCTCTCGCGTGTCGAGGAGGGCCCGACCGTTTGCGCTATAGGTGAAGCAGGATCCGGGCAGATCGATCCAGCTTGCGTTGTCGAGCTCCCAGCAGGCACGAGCCCCTCCCGACGCCAGGTGCGCGGTGGCTTCGCGCGGGAGCTTGGCCGCCTGCCTCGCGAGGCGCGCCACCTCGATGCCGGCGTCCACGAGGAAGCGTGAGGCCGGTCCCGAACCGGCCACTTCGGTCAGGCGTCGGGTGAAGCCACCGATCATCCGGGCGCCCGCCAATTCCTCGAAGCGCCCCGCCGTGGTCAGTGCGGCGTCATCCGAGAACACCCTCGCCCGTGCCGCGAGCACCTCATAACCTGGAGAGGGCGTGCAGTCGGCGCTGAGCTCCACGCGAAGACGGTCGTCACCGATCTGGACGGTATGGGTGAAGGCGTGATCGTAGGCGTTGTCTACCCATCCTTCCATCATCCGCTCGTAGCGGTCACGGCCGTCGAGCCACGGGGAGTCGATCATCGATCCCTCGATCCGGACGGCGCCTCAAAGCGACGCAGACGGAGACTGTTCAGTACCACCGACACGGAAGACAACGCCATGGCCATTCCCGCAAGAATAGGCGACAAGGTGATTCCCCACACCGGGTAGAGCACGCCGGCTGCCACCGGCACCAGGAGCAGATTGTAGCCGAAGGCCCAGGCGAGGTTCTCGCGGATGATCTGAATGGTTCGCCGCGAGAGGAGCACGGCGGTCGCCACGCCGCCGAGATCGCTACGCATGAGCGTCACGTCGGCGGCCTCGATGGCTACATCGGTTCCCGAGCCCATGGCGATGCCCACGGAGGCCTGGGCAAGCGCCGGCGCGTCGTTGATCCCGTCTCCGATCATGGCGACCACCCGCCCGTTGGCCTGGAGCCGCTTGATCTCCTCCGCTTTCCGGTCGGGGAGAACCTCCGCGAGCACGCTCTCGACGCCGGCTTGCCGGGCGATGGCCTCCGCGGTGATCCGATTGTCGCCGGTGAGCATCACCACCTCGAGGCCGAGCGCGCGCAGCGCCGCCGCCACCCGGGACGCCTCCGGCTTGAGAGTATCGGCCACGGCCACGAGACCCTGGACGCGCCCGGAGAATGCCACGAACACGGTGCTCTTCCCGCCGCGGCAAATTCGGCGGCTTTGCCCGCAAGGGCGCTCACGTCGATCCCGCGCGCCGACATCAGTCGCGCGCTGCCCGCGAGGATGACGCCGTCGGCCGCCCGTGCCTCCACCCCTGGCCAGGCACCGCGCCGAATCCGCTCACCACGGGCACGGCAAGTCCCTGGAACTTCGCGTGGGAGACGATGGCTTCGCCCAGGGGTGCTCCGATCCCTGCTCGGCCGCGGCGGCCAGGGCGAGGATCTCGTCTGGAGCGACACCGGGCACCGCGACCACGTCGGTGACGGCGGGTCGTCCAGTGGTGAGTGTCCCCGTCTTGTCGAAGACCATCACCGAGGCCTTGTGCAGAAGCTCGAGAGCCGCCGCATTGCGCACGAGCACGCCCAGCTCGGCGCCCCGTCCCGTGCCCACCATGATGGCGGTGGGAGTGGCCAAACCCATGGCGCAGGGACAGGCGATCACGAGCACCCCCACCGCGCTGGTCAGCGCGTACACGAACGATGGCGACGGCCCGAGCCAGAGCCATACGAGGAAGGTGAGGGCGGCGATGCCGAGCACGATGGGAACGAAGACGCTGGCCACGCGGTCGGCCAGGCGCTGAATGGGCGCCTTGGAGCCCTGGGCTTCCTCGACCAGCCGGACGATCTGGGCGAGCACCGTCGAGGCACCCACACGGGTGGCGCGGAAGGTGAAGCTGCCCGTGCGGTTGACCGAGCCTCCGACCACGCTCGAGCCCGGCTCTTTGGCCACGGGCATGCTCTCGCCGGTGAGCATGGACTCGTCCACGCTCGAGCCGCCCTCGATCACTTCGCCATCCACGGCCACGCGCTCACCGGGCCGCACGCGTACGAGATCGCCGACCGCCACCTCTCCGATCGACACATCATCCTCGCGCCCGGCCCGCACCACGCGCGCGGTGCGCGGCGCGAGGGCCACCAGCCGGCGAATGGCCTCGGAGGTTCCGCCACGGGCGCGCGCTTCGAGCCAGCGCCCGGTCACGAGAAAGGTCATGAGGAGCGCCGACGCCTCGAAGTAGTGCATGGCGCCCGCCGCCATGAACGCGTGCGGCCACAGCGTCACGGCCACGCTGAAGAAGTAGGCGGCGTTGGTACCGAGGGAGACGAGGGTGTCCATGCTGGCCGATCGATGGCGCAGCTCCCGGATGAATCCCGCATGGAATTGTCCGCCGACCCAGAATTGCACGGGCGTGGTGAGGGCCCAGAGGAGCCAGGGATTGGCGAGCCAGGCGGGAGCCCACGAGAAGATCTCGTGCATGCTGCCGATGAGCACGGGTACCGACAGAATCGCGCCCACGCATACCTTGAGGCGCAACCGCCGGTCCTCGGCGGCGCGCGCCTCCCGGTCGCTCCTGTCCGACTCTTCGGTGCGGGCTATCTCGGCCGGGATGGTGTACCCGACACCTTCCACGGCCTGCCTCATGGCGGGAAGGCCCGGTGCGCCAGGATCGACCCAGACGGTGGCGCGCTCGGTGGCGAGGTTGACATCGGCCTCGGCCACGCCTTCCACCCCGCGCAGCGCGCGCTCCACCTTGGCCACGCAGGCGGCACAGTGCATGCCCTTGACGGGAAAGTCGAGGCGGGTGCGCTCGGTGGCGGTGGCCATGGCTCAGCGACCTCCGAAACGCGAGAAGACCTCGAGGAGCTCGTCCATCTTCTTCTGGCGGTCCCGGGTGCTCCCCGAGCGAACGGCGTCGGCGACGCAGGACTCGATGTGACGTCCGAGCAGGAGCCGCTGCACCTGCTCGACGGCCCCCTGCACCGCGGTCAGCTGCAGGAGAATATCCACACAGTACTTGTCCTCCTCGACCATGCGCTGTATCCCCTGCACCTGCCCCTCGATTCGCCGCAGCCGGCCGAGGGCTTTGCCTCGCGTCTCGTCGTCGATCACGTCGCTTCCTCCGTGGCCATCGCCCGTCTGGTGTCGAGCGCCTTCACCACCCACCAGGCGGCGAGCGCCACCGTCAGATGCTTGAGCGTGTGTCCGCTCAGCAGAGAACCCAGAGAGAAGATCGGCCCGTCCAGGGCTTCGAAGACCTTGGCCGCGCCGTAGATGCCGAGCACGCCAACGAGAAAGCCGCCGCCAGTGTAGCGCGGCGGACACAGCCACAGCATGAGCAGTATCAGGAGCGCGGGCAGGAACTGGACGAGAGCATAGGGCCGGAGATCGCCGGCGCCGCGGAGTTCACTCGCGCGCCAGTAGATGATGCTGCCCACTCCGGCCGCGATGAGAGGTCCCAGCACGATCAGGCCGGCGGTGACGCTCACCCGCTCGGCCACGATCGCGGCGAGCAGGGCCATGAAGCCGACGGTCATGGGCAGCCGGTCCCAGAAGAGCCGCGGGGTGTCGGGCGCCCAGTGATAGTAGGCCGAGCCGAGGCCGGTGAGCGCCACCCCGCGAAGAACAACGCGTAAGGCCATCGCTCGCGGGCATCGATGAAGGCCGTGCCTCGGCCCGGTGGGCGCCCTCCTGACCCGCGACAATCCGCAGAGCCCGACCAGGAGAAAGGCCAGGTTGGAGAGCACGTTCCACCCGTTCGCCACGCTCCCCAGAGGCCGGGCATCCGCGAAGCGGTGGTAGGCGGGATCCTGGGGAATGGGCGGAAAGACGGCGATGGCCGCTCCCGCCGCCCCGGCCACTCCCAGCAAGACCGCGACTCGAACGCCCCGGGTCATCGTCTCTATACCCTACGGGGGTACTCTACCACGGGCGTCTAGCCCGCGGGGGCGACCGTGCGGAGCTCAGGCCGGCAGGTCGGGAAAAAGCGAGCCCTGCGTGGAGGGAGGCGTCGAGCGCTTGCGACGAGCCCGCTCGTTGCCCTTGGCTCCCTTGGCCTTCGCCTTGGCCGGCCGCTCCCGCTTGGGGCGAGTCCAGCCCTTCTGATGGGCGATCTTGTCTCCTGCTTGATCACCATGAGATCGACGAGGCGGGCGAGCGGATTGCTCAGGAGCTCGAGGTACCTGTCCCAGTAGCGAGGCGAGTAGGCGAGGGTCTTCATCTGGTCGGTGGCGAGCATCAGGGCGCCACGGTCCCCCTTCCGGGAGGCCAGCCTCAGCTGCTCGAGTATGCGTGCCCGGCTGATGCGCGAGGGGCTGGTCACGTGACCCCCAGCTCCCGGCGGATGAGGCGAGCCGCTTCGACCATGGAACGGAGCTTGGCCACACCCACCCAGCGTGGCGTCTCCCAGAGCCCGCAGTCAGGTACGAGCCACAGGCGCGAGGCGGGAATGTGCCGGAGGGCGAGGCGCACGCGGGCGGCGATCTCCTCCGGCGTCTCGACATGGAAAGCCTTCACGTCGACCACGCCCACCGCGACCTCCTTGTCAGTCGGGAATTCGCTCCACAACCCGATCTCGCTCATCTCCCGGTTCGCGTACTCGAAGACGAACTGGCTCACCCGCGCGTCGAGGAGGCGCGGATAGAGCGCCCGGTACTGCCGGGGGCTCGAGAAGGAGTTGTTGTGCGCGTTGCCGAAGCAGACGTGGAGGGCCGTCTTGGCCTTGACACCGTCCAGGGTCGCGTTGAGTGCCTCCACCATGGGCCCCGCCTCGCCCTTGAGGACGCGATGCTTGCCCGCGGTCATGACGTAGTTCGGCTCATCCACCTGGATGAAGTCACAGCCCGCCGCTTCCAGCGCCCTGATCTCGGCCTTGACGAGGGCGATGAGATCCGCGATCAGGCTGTCCTCCGAGGCATAGGGCCGCCGCGGCGGAGCGGGATGAGGAGCGTCAATGGCCCGGGAACGGCCACGCGCATCGGCCGATCGGCGCGGGGGCGGGCAAAGCGGAACTCTTCCACGATGCCGAGCCCGCGGGGCGCCGTCACCCGATCCACCACCTCGTACGGGCAGTGACTGTCGTAGTTGGGCGCGCCCAGCCTTCGGGGTATGGGGAGCGGCCGGATGCCTTCCAGCCGGTCATAGAAGCCGCGGATGAAGGTCACCCGGCGCATCTCACCGTCCGAGATGACGTCGACGTCCGCCTCGACCTGGTCCTGCATGGCGAGGCGGACGGCGTCCTCGTACGCTTCCTGCAGATCGATCGGCCCGAGGCGATCCGCAGCCGCTGCCTCCCGGACGAGATGAAGCCAAGAGGGCAAACCGTGACTGCCGCACACCGTGGTGGGGATCAACGGCAGGGGGCCGCTCATGGACATCCTCGCGCGCATCCCACGCTAGCGGAACGTGAGGTCGTACTGCTCTCGCTGATACGAGGACACGCTCTGGACGACGACCTTCCGCCCGATGAGGTCCTGCACCCGGTCGAGGCCCTCGCGCTCCTCGGCCTCCAGATGATGCGCCATCTCCGGATTCACGCGCACGAGCACCTCATGCCCCGCCGCCTCGCGCGCCCCCGCCTGCACCTTGCGGAAGATCTCGGCGGTCAGAGTCAGATCGGACTTGACGGTGCCGCTGCCCTTGCACGTGGGGCAGGCGGAGGTGAGAAGGGACTGGAGACCCTGCCGGACGCGCTTTCGCGTCATCTCCACCAGCCCGAGCTCGGAGATCTCGAGCACGTTGGTGCGGGCCTTGTCGTCGGCGAGCGCGTTCATGAGCGCCTTGAACACCTGATCGCGATGCTCGGCCCGCTCCATGTCGATGAAGTCGATGATGATGATCCCGCCGAGATCGCGGAGCCGGATCTGCCGGATGACCTCGGTGGCGGCCTCGAGGTTGATCTTGAGCACGGTCTCCTCGAAGTCCCGCTTGCCCACGTACTTGCCCGTGTTCACGTCGATGGCCACGAGGGCTTCCGTGTGGTCGATGACGATGTAGCCGCCGGACTTGAGCCACACGCGGCGGCGCAGCGCCTTCTCGATCTCCTTCTCGATCCCGGTGGCCTCGAAGATGGGCGGCCACCCGTCGTAGAGCTTGACCCGGGAGGCGAGCTGCGGCACCAGCGACTCGGCGAAGTGCAGGCACTTCTCGTAGGCGGCGGGGTGTCGACCTGGAACTCGTCGATATCCGGCGAGAACAGGTCGCGGACCACGCGAAAGGTGAGATCCATCTCCTCGTGAAGGAGGGAGGGCGCGCGGGCCGACTCGAAGCGGCTCTGCACCTGGCTCCACAGCCGCGTGAGGAACTGCATGTCGGCCTGGAGCTCCTCGGCCGCCTTTGCCTTCGGCCACCGTGCGCACGATGAACCCGCCGTAGGCGGCTGGAGCTCCTTGACGATGCCGCGCAGGCGGTCGCGCTCGGCGTCGTCCCGGATGCGGCGCGACACCCCGACGTGACGGTTCTGGGGCATGTAGACGATGTAGCGCCCCGGGATGGACACGAAGGCGGTGATGCGCGCGCCCTTCGTCCCCAGCGACTCCTTGGAGACCTGGACCAGGACTTCCTGGCCCTTGTGCAGCATCTCCTCGATGGGTACGGCGGGCTCGCGCCGGTGGAGCGGCTCGGCGTCCGACTCCGCGTCGCGCTCGCTGTCACCATCATCAATGTCCGCCGCATCCTCTTCCGCGTCGGGAGTGGCCGCAGCAGGATCGTCGCCCCGATCGGCCGTGTAGTCTCCACCGTAGAGGAAGGCGTCCTTCTGGAGTCCGATGTCGACGAAGGCCGCCTGCATGCCCGGGCAGGACGTTGGTGACCACGCCTTTGTAGATGTTGCCGACGATGGAGCGGCGGCCCGTCCGCTCCACGTAGAGCTCCACGAGCTGCGAGCTCATCCTGCACGGCGAGACGGGTTTCCGTCACGCCGGCGTTGACGACGATGCGCTTTCCACGGCAGCAGTCCCCAGTTCGGGGGCATACGCCCCCGGTGCACAACTCGTGGTCCGCTCGGAGGCGGACCCGGTTACTGGAACTGCCGCATTCGGACCGAGAGGAGGAGCCCCAGCGCCATGAACGACACCACCATGGACGAACCGCCGTAGCTCATCAGCGGAAGCGGGATGCCCACCACAGGCAAGAGGCCCGTCACCATGCCCAGATTGATGAGCGTCTGGGCGGCGAACAGGGCCGTGACGCCCAAGGCAATGATGCGCCCCCGAGCTTCCCGGGTGACGACCGCGATCTCGAAGCCCCGTAAGACGAGCACCCGTAGGCCACGATCAGCACCGAGACAACCCACGAATCCCCACATCTCGGCGAACACGGCAAAAATGAAATCAGTGTGGCGCTCCGGAAGAAAAGCCAGGCGGCTCTGCGTGGCGCCGCTGATGCCTTTGCCCAGGAGCTGCCCCGAACCAATGGCGATCTTCGCCTGAATCACATTGTACGCCGTTCCGAGCGGGTCTCGAAACGGATCGAGGTATACGAGGAGCCGGTCCCGCTGGTAGTGGCTTGAGCGACGAACCACGCGAGCGGCATGAAGCGCCACGCCCGCCACCGCCAGTCCGCCGAGGACGCGCAGGCGTACGCCCACGCCGACGAGAACGGCGCCGAGGACGGGGAGGAGCACGAGCGCGGTTCCCAGATCGGGCTGGCGCACCACGAGCACGAAGGGCACGGCCACCAGCGCGAAGATCCACCCGAGCGTGCCCCGGAGCTCGGGGTGGCCTCGCGACGCCACGTGAGGGCCCAGGCCAGGGTCAGGATGAAGATCAGCTTGAAGAGCTCGGAGGGCTGGAAGGTGAGTGGCCCCACGTGTATCCAGCGCCGCGCTCCCGACACCGTGCGACCGAGCACGAAGACGGTGGTGAGCAGGCCGAGGCCCGACCAGATAGAGGGCGGGCGCGGCGCGCACGAAGCTTCGATAGTCGAAGCGTCACCACCACGAGCAGCGCGACCGTCGCCTACGCCCACCCACATGAGCTGGCGCCAAGCGAGCCCGGACCCGCCGCGGCCCAGCCCGAGGCTCGAGAGGCAGAGGATGCTCAGGAGCACGATGGCAAACGGCGGCGCCGAGGAGCGGCCAGTCCACGTTGCTGAGCGAGGCGACGGTCCAGCCGGAGCATCAGCCGTCTTCGCCGATCGAATCATGGCGACCTTCTCGAGGAAGATCGCCTGGTAGATCTGCCGCGCGATGGGGGCCGCGACCTGTCCGCCCTTGCCGCCTCGCTCGACGAGGACGACCACCACCACCTCGGGATCCTGGGCGGGGGCGAAGGAAGCGAACCACGCGTGATCCTGGCCCTTGGCGCTGTCGCTCTTGGTCGACGCTCTGCGCGGTTCCCGTCTTGCCCGCCACTTCGACACCCGGGATGCGCGCCGCGCCTCCGGTACCGCCTTCATTGACGACGCCCGACAGAGCCTGCCGCAGGAAGGCCCACACGATCGGCGAGAGGTCCACGCGGCCCGTCATCTTGCTGGACGACGAGTAGGCGAGCGCGCCGTCCACGCGCTCCACGCGCTGGACGAGGCGCGGCCGCCACAGGACGCCGCCATTGGCCACCGCCGACATCATGCGGGCCACCTGCATCGGCGTGACCAGCACCTGTCCCTGGCCGATGGACATGTTGACCGTGTCGCCCGCCTGCCACGCTGCGGCCGTCGATGCGCCGCGCGGCCGTCCAGGAACGGCACCAGCCCCGGCCTTCTCGCCGCCCAGATCGATGCCGCTCGGCGCGCCGAGCCCGAAGGCCTGCGCGTAGCGAGCGATGGCCGCCGGCCCCACCTTGAGCCCGCCTGGTAGAAGAAGATGTTGCAGGAGTGGATGAGCGCCGATGCGCGTATCGACGTGGCCGTGGCCGCCTTCCTTCCAGTCCTTGAACGTCCACTTCCCAGGTGGAACTCGCCGTTGCAGTAGATGCGGTCCATGGGCGTCAGCGAGCCTTCCTGCAGCCCCGCCGCCGCCACGATGACCTTGAAGACGGACCCGGGCGCGTACTGGCTCTGCAGGCGCCCGGTTCATCAGCGGAGTGAGCGGATCCCGGACGACCTTGAGCCACTCGTCCCGGTCGAGGTTCCCGGTCAGCCGGTCGAGCGCGAACGCGGGGCTCGAGGTCATGGCGAGGACGTCGCCGTTGCGCGGATCCATGACGATCACCGCGCCCGAGCGTGCCGACCATCGCCCGCTCCGCCGCTTCCTGGATGCGCCGGTCCACCGTGGTGATGACCTGGCGCGCCCGGATCGGGCTCCTCGCGCCGCATGACCTGCACCGGGCGGCCCGAGGGCATCCACCTCGATGCGCTCGCCGCCGTCGCGGCCGCGCAGGTGCTCGTCGAGCAGCCGCTCGAGGCCGCTCTGGCCCGATCATGTCGCCGCGGCGGTAGCGACCCTGCTTCATCTGCTCGTCGCTCACCTCCCGGACGTAGCCGAGAAGGTGGGCCGCGAAGCGTGCTCGTCGGGATACACGCGCTGGGGCTCGACCTCCACGACCACGCCCGGCAGCTCGAGCTTGCGCTCCTCGACCTTGGTCACCTCCTCGAGGGTGAGGCCGCGCCGCACGCGCACGGGGCGGAACGAGTCGGGCGGAACCCGCTCCAGCGCCTCCTCGCAGCTCGCGCATGGGAATCTTGAGGAGGACGGACAGACGCGCCATCACCGTGTCCCGGTCATCCATCTCCGCGGGGAATCAGCGAGAGGGTGAAGGCGGGGCGATTGTCCACGAGGGCGAGGCCGTTCCGGTCGAAGAGGATGCCGCGCGGCGCCGCCACCGGACGGATCCGGATGCGGTTCTTCTCGGACATCTCCTGGAGCTTCGCCGCCTTCGAGCACCTGCAGGTACCAGAGCTGGCCGAGCAGCCCGACGAAGGCGACAGCGGCCACGCCGGCGAGGCCGAGGACGCGGCGGCGCCACGCCTCCCGTCGGCGCTGTGGATTCGTGGTCCAGGTCCACGTATGCCGCCTGCGCAGCAGCCTGCGCCGGCCTCGACGGCCACCACGCACGCGGCGCCGACGAAGCCGTTGTAGAGAGCCTGGGGGAGAATGACGTGCACGAACAGCTCGCTCAGACGGGCCGGATAGTGGAAGAGCTGCAGGAGGCCGAAGCGCAGGAGCCCTTCCGCCACGGTCAGAAGCACGAGTCCGGGCATCTGGACGAGCGGGTGGCCGACCCAGAGCCTGCCGGCAAGAGGCCCATGCGCGAAGCCGGCCAGCCCACGCGACAGCGCCTGCACGCCGAGCAGGCTGCCGCTCGCCGCGTCCTGGAGAAGGCCCGACGCACGAAGCCAACCAGGCAGCCCGTCTCGGGCCCGCGGCGTAGGGCGACAAGCGCGGTCATGATGAGGGGAAGGTCGGGCGTGACGCCGCCGATGCTCCAGGACGGCACCACGCTGGATTGGGCGAGACTGCCGCCGAAGGCCATGAGGAAGAAGCGAGAAGCGCATGGCTCAGCCGCCGGGTATGAAGAGGCCGGCCACGATCCTGCGTCGATCTGGCCGGTGAGGAGCAGGACTTCTTCGACCCGTGCGAAGTCCACCGCGGGCGCTAGCAGGCGCGAAGTGGAAGAGGGCCGAGCCCTTGTCCTCGATTGCCGTCGACGCGGCCGACCGGGATGCCCTTGGGGAAGAGCGTGCCCAGTCCGGAGGTGACGATCAGGTCGCCGGGGTGACGCCGCCGCCGTCGCGCGCCATGAACTTGAAGCGAAGCCCGCCGCTCGGCTCGCCTTCCACGAGACCGGCGGTGCGCGTGCGCTGGACCACCGCTCCCACCGTGGAGGTCGGATCGTTGAGGAAGCTGGACGACCGGACGCACCCGACCGCACCTGGGCGACGCGACCGACCAGGCCTTCGGGAACGATGGCCGGCATCTGCTGGGCGATGCCGTCGGAGCGGCCGCGATTGACGGTGAGCGACCGCACCCATCCGCCCGCCTCGCGGCCGATGATCTCGCCCGTGAGGGTGGTGAGGGGCAGCCGGTCGCGAAGCGCGAGGCAGACGCCGCAGCCGCCGATTCTCCTGATCGCGTCTCGCCGGACCTGAAGCGACTGCACGCGGAGACGCTCGTTGTCGGCCCGGAGGGCCGCGTTCTCGGTGCGGACCGCCTTCCAGTCCGTGAAGGTGTGCCAGGTGCCGAGGGCGCCGCGATGGATCTTGGCGAGCAGGCTCTGGACCGGGATTGAGGACGAGGGCGAGCAGATCGCCGGCGCGGGTCGGTCCCCCGCCCCGCGCCTGCACGGTGAGGAGGACGAGCGACGCGAGCAACACCGAGGAGAAGCGCGTATTTCGCGAAATCTCACCGACTACACCACCCCTACCCGCGACTCTGTCCCGCGCCCGGCCGCCAGGGGCGGCGTTAGGCGGGGATCGCGACCTTCTTGAGGAGATTCAGCTCGTCGAGAACCTTGCCGGTGCCGAGCGCGACGCAGGACAGCGGGTCGTCGCCCACGGTGATGGGCAGGTCCGTTTCCTGTCGCAGCGAGCAGGTCGAGACCACGCAGCAGAGCGCCGCCGCCGGTGAGCACGATGCCCTTGTCCACGATGTCGGCGGCGAGCTCGGGCGGCGTCCGCTCGAGGCACGTGCGCACCGTATCCACGATCGCCATGACGGGCTCCCGGAGCGCCTCGCGGATCTCCTCGTCGGTGACGACGATGGTCTTGGGGATGCCGTCGATGAGGTCGCGGCCCTTCACTTCCATGGTGACGCGGTCGCCGGCCATGGGATAGGCCGACCCCAGCTTGATCTTGATCTCTTCCGCCCGCCGCTCGCCCACGAGCAGGTTGTAGTGCTTCTGGATGTACTGGACGATCGCCTCGTCCATCTCGTCGCCTGCGATACGCACCGACTTCGAGTACACGATGCCGGACAGCGAGATGACAGCGACTTCGGTGGTGCCGCCGCCCATGTCCACGATCATGTTGCCGCCCGGCTCCTGGATGGGCAGGCCGGCCCCGATGGCCGCGGCCATCGGCTCTTCGATCAGATACACCTCGCGGGCGCCCGCCTGCATCGCCGAGTCTCGAACCGCGCGCTTCTCCACCTGGGTGATGCCGGAGGGCACGCCGATGACGATGCGCGGATGCACGAGGGTGCGGCGGCGGTGCACCTTGCTGATGAAGTAGTGCAGCATCTTCTCGGTCACGTCGAAGTCCGCGATGACCCCGTCCTTGAGCGGGCGGATGGCCGTGGATATTGCCGGGCGTACGCCCGATCATCGCCTTGGCCTCGTGACCGACGGCGAGCACCGAATGATCGGCCTGGTGGATGGCGACGATGGAGGGCTCGTTCATCACGATTCCTTCGCCGCGGACATAGACCAGGGTGTTGGCGGTGCCCAGATCGATGGCGAGGTCGTTGGAGAAGAGCCCGGCAAGGACGCTCAGCAACATAGTGGCGCTCTCCCATTTTGCAGCGTCGACGGATGGACGTTTACTACAGGTTTAGCCACTCTAGCACCTCGGTCTGTGGCCAAACAAGAAGACGTGACTTTCCGATGAGGATGGACGGCGGCCACGCCCGAATACCGCGTTTCACCATGCCCTGGATCCTATGAACGCCCAATCTTTTCAACCAGTTGGGTATAGTTAGGGTTAAGACCTGAACCGGGACGCCCGCGCCTGGCCTGATCGTCCGGAAAGTGTGGCAACATGGCCCGGCCCAGCGGCAGCGACATGGACGAATTCGACATTTGGTTCGACAAGGGCGTGACCGATGGCCTGCCCGTGGTGCCCCCAACGCGAGAGCGGGTAGAGCGGATGCTCGCGGGCACCTCCCGCGACCGCTCGGAGATCGTGGGCGCGGTCGCCCCGAACTACGGACGGGCCACCGTGGAGAAGGTCGCGGTCAATGCCGTCATGGCGGGCTGCCGGCCCGACTATCTTCCGGTGGTGCTCGCGGCGGTCGAGGCGGCCTGCGATCCGCGCCTTCAATCTCCACGGCATGTCGACGTCGACCCACTTCTCGGCCCCTCATCGTGGTGAATGGCCCGATCCGGGAGCGTATCGGCCTCAACTGCTCGTTCGGAGTGTTCGGCCCCGGATACCGCGCCAATGCGACCATCGGGCGGGCCCTTCGGCTCGTGATGATCAATCTCGGCGGGGCCAAGCCAGGCGAGACTTCGATGTCGACGTTCGGTCATCCCGGACGCTACACCTACTGCATCGGCGAGTTCGAAGAGGCGAGCCCGTGGCCCCCGTATCATGTCGAGCGCGGATTCAGGCCGGAGCAGAGCACGGTGACCGTCTTCGCGGGCGAGGCGCCCCACGGGATCTCGGATCACGCGAGCCGCACCGCCGCGAAGCCTCGCCGGCTCGCTCGGATGGACCATGTCGGGGTTGTGGAACATCAAGCACTTTCCCCTCTACTCCCACACCATGATTGTTGTCGGTCCCGAGCACGCGCGCACTTTCGGAGACGAGGGCTGGAGCCGGGCGGATCTGACGCGGTATCTGTTCGAGACCGTGCGCGTCCCCTACGGCACTCTCCTCCCCGATTCTGACAATGGCGAGGGCACCAACCTGCGCTTCTCCAAGGGCGAGGCGCCGGCCCTCGACGAGCTCGATCCCCAAATTCCCTCGATGGCGGAGCATGCACGTGGTGGTGGCGGGCGGAACGGCTGGACGCTTCTCCATGGCCGTCCCGGGCTGGCTCGGGACGCGAAACGGCTCGGCTCCGATCACGCGTCGCCGTCCGAGAGATTCCTTGACAGCGACCGATTGGTGGGTTACGCTTCGCGCAGGTTGTGGGTTCACCCGGTTGTCGGATACGTAGCGAGCACAGATTCGCTAGATTCGAAATCAACGCCGCGAGGACCTCAAGTCCAGCGGCGTTTTTGTTTGCCTTCCGATCCAGGAGGGCTCCCCGCCATGGTGGTGGGGTATCACTGAGGCGAAGCCTCAAAGAAAGAGGTAGATACAGATGGCTCAGGGCAGCGTGAAGTGGTTCAACGATGCGAAGGGGTTCGGTTTCATCTCCCAGGAGGACGGCGAGGACGTGTTCGTGCACTTCAGCGCCATTCAGGCTTCGGGTTTCAAGAGCCTGACCGAGGGCGACAAGGTCGAGTTCGAGGTGAGCCGGGGCCCCAAGGGCCTCCAGGCCGCCAACGTCCGCAAGGTCTAAGGACGACCCCAAGGCCGGGCCCCGGAAATCCGGGGCCCGGTCCGCACCATCCTCCTCGCCGGCCACATTCGGCCGGCAGATAATCGGTATTGACAGGTGCTATCCCCTCTGCTAGTTTTCCGCCCGTCTGGTACTAAGTTTGACGTGTGCCTGATCCGTACGTGAACGAACAGGTCGACTTCTAGGGGTATAGGCGCCGCGAGGACTTCGGTCCTCGACGGCGCTTTTTTGTTCCCCCGATTCTGGGGAGCCCCGGCCATGGTGGTACGGGGATCACAGCGGGCGGCGTCATCGTCGTCCCAAGGAGAGAGGAACCAGACGTATGGCACAAGGCACGGTCAAGTGGTTCAACGATGCGAAGGGTTACGGCTTCATCCAGGTCGAGGGCGGTGAGGATGTCTTCGTCCACTACAGCGCCATCCAGGCCCAGGGCTTCAAGAGCCTCGCCGAGGGCGACAAGGTCGAGTTCGAGGTCACCAAGGGCCCGAAGGGCCTGCAAGCCTCCAACGTCCGCAAGGCATAAAACCCCGCGCTGAACACTCGACGGCCCGCCGGATCCTCCGGCGGGCCGTTTTTTTCTCCCGTCGAAGAGGGAGCCGTCTCGAGAAAAGAAAAGCCCCGACGGAGTCTGCGGCGTCTCTGGCTACTTGCGCCGCCCCGCTGGTGAAAAGCGGGACCGTCGGGGCCGGTGGTTCCTGGGTCCTCCAGGGCCACCTGCAACTGCTTACATCCGGGCCTTAGGAGGTGACCACCTCACAGATCACCGTAGGGGTACACATCGGCTGGATCACCTCCCTTTCTCGGCGCGGCCCAATGCGGGGCCCAGGACCACCACCTCGCACCGGACGCCGACTCCCGGCCCGAGGCTCGGTCGCGTCGCCCACGGCGAAATTGCCACGGGGACGGTCAAGGGAGCCTGTGTGCGCTCCGACCGATTTCCCACATCCTACCGAACTCGCATCCTCGGCAAAAGTGTTTTTCACTTCACGGCGATGCGGCCGTGGTTCTTGCCGAACACCTCGCGACCCACGCCCGGAACCTTCTCGAGGTCGTGCGCGTGCTTGAACGGCCCATGCGCCTCGCGCCAGGCGATGATCTTCTTGGCGGTACCCGCGCCGACGCCTTCGAGCTTCATGAGCTCGGCCTGCGTCGCCTCGTTGATGTTGATCTTGCCCTCGGTGGGGCCGCCACCTGCGTGTCGGTCTTGGCCTGCTTGGTGTCGGCGGCGAGCGCCCCGCCCGCCACTGCCCCACACCACACGACGGCTGCCACTACGGCGATCCATCTGAACGTCGTCATACGCGCCTCCTCCTGGAAATGTGTGCTGCGTGAAGCGATTCGACTCCAGGAGCGGTGGGCTGACAATGCCCACAATTCAAGACAGCGAAGAGTATCTACTCCGAGTCAGTCTGGAGAGTCGGAGAAGATACGCGTCCCACTCCCACGGCAGCAGTGACTTCTTCGCGGTGTTGCAGTCCTTGCAGGAGGGCACGACGTTGCCGCGGATGGATCGGCCTCCCCGGATGAGCGGCACCACGTGATCGAGGGTAAGACCGCGCGCGCCCACGTCGCGGCGGCAGTAGTGGCAGCGGCCATCCGCGATCCGCCGCTTCCACCAGCCGGTCTGACGCAGCTCCCGCGCGATCGCCTTCTCGCGCCGGGCCGCCGCCGCGTCGCCCTCCGGCACGAATCGCTCCGCCGCCGTCACGATCCTTCCGTGGCCGCGGCCAGCTGGAGCGACAGGTCTTCCCATTCCTTCATCAGCCACGCGACCTTCTGCTCCGCGTCCTTGCGCGCCTGGGCGATCTCACGCGCCCGATCGCCGTCGCGGTAGAGATCTGGATCGGCCAGGGCGAGGCCGATCTCTTCCAGCCGGCGCTCCATGGAGGAAATCTGGGTCTCGATCCCCTGCAGGCGCTCCGTGATGGCCCTGATCTCCCGCTCGAGCCCCTTGCGAGAGGGTCGGGGCGCTGATCGCGGTGGCGCGGGCTTCGACGCGGACGGGCGCTCCTTCGGGGACAGGCGGCGCGGGTGCCGTCTCGACCCCCGCTTTCCGCTCGAGATACTCGTCGTAGTTCCCCAGGTGCGTGGTGAGCCGGCCTCCCCCACCTCGACCACGTGCGTGGCGATCCGATTGATGAAGTAGCGGTCGTGGGAGATGAAGACGATGGTCCCGTTGAAGGTGGCGAGCGCTTCCTCCAGTACCTCCTTCGAGGCGAGGTCAAGATGGTTGGTCGGCTCGTCCATGCACAGGAGGGCAGCCGGCCTCACCAGCATCTTGGCGAGGGCGACGCGGGCCTTCTCCCCACCGGAGAGCACGGCGATGCGCTTGTCCACCTGGTCGCCGCTGAACAGGAAGGAGCCGAGGATACTTCGTAGCCGTCCAATGGCCGATTGGGGGTCGGCCTGCTCCAGCTCTTCGAGGACGGTGCGGGAAGGATCGAGAGCGTCCAGCTGATGCTGAGCGTAGTAGTGCACCTGGACGTGGGGGCCGAGCGCCCGCTCCCCGCGGTCGGGAGCGAGCACGCCCGCCAGCATCTTGAGGAGGGTGGACTTGCCCGCCCCGTTCACTCCCACGAGGGCCACCCGCTGCCCGCGCTCTACCGCGAAATCCATCCCGGCGTACACCGTGTTGGCACCGTAGGCCTTGTGGATATCGTGGAGCCGCGCCACGAGCCGGCCCGACCGCGGCGGCTGGGGAAAGGCAAAGTGGATGCGCCGCGACGCTTCGCCCACCTCGATCCGTTCCACCTTCGCGAGCATCTTGACCCGGCTCTGGACCTGCCGCGCCTTCGTCGCCTGATAGCGAAAGCGATCGATGAACCGCTCGATCTCCGCCACCCGCTTGGCCTGGTTCCGCTGCCGCGCCTCGAGCAGGGCGTGCCTCGCCTCCCGCTCCACGAGATAGTGGTCGTAGTCGCCCACGTACAGGGTGACCGCTCCCTGGGCCATCTCGGCGATGGAAGTGACCATGCGGTTGAGGAAATACCGGTCGTGGGAGACCACCACCACGCTCCCGCATAGGACGTGAGAAAGCTCTCGAGCCAGCCCAGCGACTCCAGATCGAGGTGGTTGGTCGGCTCGTCGAGGAGCAGGAGATCAGGGCGCAGGAGGAGGAGCCGCGCGAGGGCGGCCCGCATGCGCCAGCCGCCCGAGAACTCGCCGAGGGGCCGATGAGCGTCCCCCGGCGCGAATCCCAATCCACCGAGAATGATCTTCGCCTCGGCCTCCAGGCGATACCCGCCGAGCGCCTCGAAGCGATGCTGGACGTCGCCGTAGCGCTCGGTCGCCTCCGCGCCCGCCTCCGGATCGGCCATGAGGGAGGCCAGACGCTCGAGCTCAGCCTCGAGCCGCCACACCTCGTCGAAGCCCGACAATGCTTCCGCGAGCACGGTGCCCGCCTCGCTCGCTCCGACTTCCTGGGGAAGGTAGCCGACGGTGACTCCACTGTCGCGATGCACGCGACCGTCATCGGCATCCTCCACGCCGGCGAGGATACGGCAGAGCGTGGTCTTGCCCGTGCCGTTGGGGCCGCACAGGCCGATCCGCTCGCCGCGGCCGATGCGCCACGAGACATCGCGGAGGAGGCCCTGCCCGCCGTACCCCTTGGACACTGCGTCGAGAGCGATCACGGGGCGCGGCGCCTATCCCATGGTCTGCACGCGGTCGAGCGCGATGGTGTAGGTCACGCGCACCTCTTCCGGCTTGCGGTACGGGTAGCGGTCCTGGCCGAGGTATTTCTTGGCGAGGGCGTCGATGTGAGCGTCGGCGCCCGTCTCGGTGACGGCGGCCACCCGTCCCTTGATCTGCACGTACCGGTAGGGATTGTCGGGATCCATGATGGACAGGGCTACCGCGGGGTGCGCCGGAGGTTCTTGTCCTTGACCCGCCCCTTGGCCGTATTGATGCGCACGTTGCGGCCGTCCCAATCGAACCACACCGGCGTCACCTGGGGCGAGCTGTCCGCGTTGATGGTGGCGAGGTTGGCGAAGGCCTTCTTGGTGGTGAGGAGATCCTTGAATGCCTCGGGAACAGTGTTCATGGGGCCTGTCCTTTCTTGATGTCGTCCATGACCGCGAAGGCATGGCGTACCGACTTCATGCTGATCGTGCCTCCCATGATCGCGCCGATGTCGAGCGTCTCCGCGATCTCCGCGTCCGAGGCACCCAGGTGGAGGACCTCCTCCACGCGATGCTCGATTCAGTCGAAGCAGTTCTGCACCACGGCCACCGCGAGGGCGGTGAGCTCCTTGTGCTTCTTGCTCAGCGCCCCGTCGGCGAACACGCGCTTGCCCACCTCTCCCACCGCGGCCGGCACCTTCATGGTGCTCTTGGCGATCAGCCCATTCAACCGCTTCCGCTCCTGGTTCTTCTCGTGCAGATGGATCATGCGTTCTCCTTTGGAGGCTCGTCGTTGAGGATCTGGGCCCGCGCTTCGGCCAGCCCGCGCAAGGCGAGGAGCAGGCGCACCATGCACTGCTGCACGAGCGCGGCGTCCTGGGCGGTGGGATCGGCCATCCACGCCCGGGCCCAGTCGCGGTTCTCGCCCTTGAGGCCGAGGGTGGGCGACAGCCGCTCCAGACGAAGGAGCAGGTCGTCGGCGGGCATCCCCGCCGCGCGCAGCCGCCCCACCACCGCCCCGCGCACCGCAGCGTTCCACATGCCGGTGAGGGCCTCGATGAGGGCAGCGTAGCAGGTGGTGTCCGGCTTTTGCTTCAGGTGCTCGATCACCGCCGCGAGCAGCGGGTGAACGGCCGGCTCGCCCTCCTCGTCCACGCCGGCCAATCCGGCCAGCATGGGATCGCGTCCGAGGTCTGGCAGTCGCTCGAGGATGCCCAGCAGATCTGTGACGGACACCGGAGGCAATCCGGCGAGCCGGTCGAGGAGCGGCGTGTCCCCCGCCACGTCAGGACCCCGAGGGAGTCGCGGGCTCCTGGGCGACGGCAAGATCGCGAGCCTGTCCCGGCGGAACGAGGAAGGCCGAGGCGAGAGCGGCGATGGCCACGATCAGCCCCACCACGAACACGCTTCCCACCGCGTGGGCCATGGCCGGGCGTAGCGTGGCGAGAACTTCCGCGCTCACCCCCGCGCGCGTCAGCGGATTCACGATCAGGTCGGGATGAGCCGCCACTTCGCGCAGTCCATCCTGGAGGGCCGCGGGCGCGGTGGCGAGCAACCCGGCCAGCTCCTGGTGGAGACGCTGGGCCATGACCGATCCCATGACCGCCACTCCCACCGCCCCTCCGATGAAGCGGAAAAATCCGGTGACAGAGGTGGCGGAGCCGAGCACCGCGCGCGGCACGGCACTCTGCACCGCGATGAGCATGGGCACGAAGACGAGTCCCATGCCGATACCGGCCAGGGCCATATCCCGCATGGCCGCTCCGCGCGTGAGGGCCTCGTTCCAGCTGGACAAGAAGATGAAAGCGAGGGTGAGGGCGAGCATGCCCGCGAGCACCACCGAGCGGTACCCCACGCGCAGCACCATGCGCGCGCCCAGAATGGAGCAGGCAACCCAGCCGATCACGAAGGGCATGAGGACGAACCCCGCCTGCATGGCGTTGCTTCCCGTCACCGCCTGCAGGAAGAGTGGCACATACGAGATGGCCCCGAACATGGCCATGCCCGAGAGGAAGCCGGTGACCGCGGCCGCGCGCACCATGGGCAGGGCGAAGAGAGTGAGGGGCACCACGGGCTCGGCCGCAGAGTGCTCTATCCAGATGAACGCGATCAGCAGCGCTCCGGAGAGTGCGATGAGCCCGAGCACGGAACCGCGCATCCAGCTGTCTCCCGCCCTGCCTCGACGAGGCCGATGAGCAGGCTGGAGATGGCGGCGGTGAAGACCGCCGTGCCCAGGTAGTCGAAGGTCGGCCGGCTCCGGGCCGTCTCTCCACTCCCCAGCCCCATCGCGATGGCCGCCATGGCGAGGAGACCGAAGGGCACGTTGACATAGAACACCCAGCGCCACGAGATGGCATCGGTAAGAAAGCCGCCCACGAGCGGCCCCGCCACCGACGCGATCCCGTACACACTCGAGAAATAGCCCTGCATCTTGGCGCGACGCTCGAGGCCCGCACAGGTCGGCAATGATGGTCATGCCGATGGTGATGAGGGAACCCGCCCCCAGCCCCTGGATGGTACGGAATGAGATGAGCTGCCCCATGCTCTGCGAGAGTCCGGACAGCACCGAGCCGAGGAGGAAGATGCTCAGCCCGGCGAGGTACACGCCGCGACGGCCCAGCTGATCGGCGAGCCGGCCCCACAGCGGCATGGTCACCGTCGAGGCGAGCAGGAAGGCCGAAAAGGTCCAGGAGTAGATCTCGATGCCGCCCAGGCTGGCGATGACCGTGGGCATGGCCGTCGCGACCACGGTGGACTCCATGGCCGCGAGGAAACACCGATCCCATCACGCCTGCGAGCACGAGGCCGCGACGGGATTCCCGGCGCGCGGTCATCAATGCCCGCCCGTGCAGCCGGCGCACTTGCAGAGCGCGCGCAGCGCGGGAAACGGATACACGCTCACGTGGTCGTCGGACCACGTCACCCGCAGACCTTCGGCTTCCTTCTTGATGTCGCGCGGCCAGCCCATCGCCTCGGTCAGCCTCTCGTCCGGGGCATCGGCGCCGGCGGAATCGCCCTGAGCGCGCGCCGGATCATCGAGCCGGAGCCGCGGGAACGGATAGATGCTCGAGTGATCGTCGGCCCACGTCACCCCGAGCGCGTAACGGCCCACCAGGTGCACATCCTTGACCTCGTGGGGATTCGGCTGACCGAGTATGGGCAGGCTGATCTTGATCGCCATGGGGTCAGGCCGCCGCCGCGCTCAACCGCTGTCCGGCCAGGAGATAGTGGACGGCCATGTTCTGATGCGGACCCCACGCCCGCGCGCGCCTTCTGATACGAGACTCGTCGAGGACCCGTCCGCGGTTGTAAAAGCGCTCGAAGGCCCGGCGCACCGCGAGATCACCCGCGGGACAGACGTCGCCTCGGCCCAGATGGCGCGCGAGAAACCACTCGGCCGTCCAGCGACCGAAGCCGCGGACGGCGGTGAGCGCCTCGATCACCTGCTCGTTCGAGCTCTGGCCGAGCGCCTCCAGATCGAGGCCGCCCGAGGCGACCTGGTGCGCGAGGCCCACGACATACTCCGACTTCCGGGTGGTCAGCTGCAGCCGGCGCAGCTCGTCCACCTGAGCGCGGGCGAGCTCCGCCGCCTCGGGAAAGCCGTACACCGTCTGGCCGGCCACGTCGACGGGAACGCCGAAGCGGCGCACGAGACGGGCTTTGACGGTAAACGCGAAGGCCAGATTGATCTGCTGGGCGCACACGGCCCCGATCAGCATCTCGAGGGGATGAGGCGACAAGGTCGGACGGAGTCCCCAGAGGCGAGGCACGAGGGAACCCAGCACCGGATCTTCGTTGGCGGCCGCGTAGAATGCCTCGACGTCGAGCCCCAGCCCGCAGATCCGGCCCAACCTCGTCGACGGCCGCTTCGAGCACCCGTGTACTCCGATTCCCCGGAGTGGACACGAGAAGACGGGGGCGTCCACCGTGCCCGACCAGCGTAGCTCGTAGCCCCGCCAGGCGCCGGCCACGCGGATCGCCCGAACGAATAGCCCCGGGCCGAGCCGGTTGACGGGATCTTCTCCCCACACCCGGTAGCGTTCGAGCGTGCGTGGCACATCGAGGAGGCCCGTCGACTCGGATCTCGGTCTTCATGGCGGGGCCTCAGTCTACCAGAGCCGGCACGGGGACGCATACACCGCGTCAGGTCAGTGACGGATATCGAAGTAGATGGGTCCCGGGGCGACGGGGGCACTGTCGCCCAGTCTCTTCACCACGAAGTTCATTTCCACGACTTCGGCGGCGAAGGGACTGAGCAATGCGCAGGCATGGGACTCGGCGGGGAGCGGGATCAAGAGGTGACGGATGCCACCGGCACGCAGCACGCCGACCAGGCCCGCGAAGGCGTTCAATGCCTCGTCACCCTCGAGAAGGAGGTCGAAGGCCTTGACCGCCCGAAAGCTGGCGGGGTCCAGCCCGCGCGAGACACGGTCATCCCAAAGGGACAGCCACGCCACCCCGTGCCGGGTGTTCGCGGTCCAGCTTCCCGCGTACGCACCCTCCGGAGCCGGAGAGAACAGCTCCTTCTCGAGAAAGATCGGCACGAAGTGATGGGAGCGGACCGCGGCCATGCGCAGGTCCAGCAGGTGGGGATCTTTGTACAGATCGAAGCGCACCGCTCTCGGCGCGGCGATGCCGTCGAAGCGGGCCAGCTCGAGGATCAGGTAGTCGAAGCGGGCCACCGTCTCCGCAACCGAGCGCAGTGACCATCTTCATGGACGGCGCGTTGGTGGTCTTGATGAGCCCGGTGAGATAGGCCGCACCCTGCTCCTCGGCCCACTGCTCAGCTGCCGTGAGCATGGCCGGCCCCAGACCCTTCCGCTGGAGGCCGGGCAGCACACGCGTATTAGAGGAGTACCCGGCGGCGCAGGTGGCCCCGTTCACCCGCACATCCGTCAGGGCCAGACACTCCACCCCGATGATGGCCCCTTCCCGCTCCGCCACCAGGACCTGGGAGAGGGGGTAGGCATCCGTACGGGAGAAGAAGTCGTTGCGGACCTGGAGGAGCTCGGCCCCCGTATGGGGGCGGAACCTTCGAGGGCCAGCAGCGCGGCATGGTCGTCCTCGGTCGCCTCACGAAGGACTGTTTCCGCCTGCTCTTGCGTCAGGACCGAAGGGGACGTAAGCCCTCCCTACTGCGCGCTAGAAACTCTCCCAGAGGTCGAACTCGGGCGCTAATCTACTCCAGCCGGGAAGGCTGCGTCCGAGAAAGAATGGCCGGACCGGTACTTTTGTCTCACCCTTTCCTTGGTACGCATTTAGGCGTAGGTCAAACCCCGAGGCAGCCTCGGGAGACCCTTCCGCGACGGGGTGAGGCGAGAATCCGACCGGATTCAGCGGAGATGATAGGGGACGTCCGTCACCACGACGTTCTTGCGGAAGAGCAGGGTGCCCTTGATGAGGAAGGCGGTCTGATTGTGCAGGAGATGCTGCCACCAGTGCTTGGTCACGAATTCCGGGATGACGATGGTGACCATGTGATTCTCCCCGAGGGCGAGGAGATGGTCGAGGTACTCAAGAAAGGGCTGGAGCAGCGATCGGTAGGGTGAGCTCAGCACCACGAGGGGAACGCCCATGCCCCACTTGATCCACTTCTCCTCGAGGCGACGGGTCTTCTCCGGATCGAGCTCGACGTAGACTCCCTTCACCGACGGCGCTAGCGTCCTCGCATATTGCAGGGCGTGGATCACTCCCTTGTGGAGATCCCCGCGAGCACGAGCACGGTGTGCTGCATGGGGGTGGCCCGCCGTACCCATCGAGTGAAAGCTGGCCCGCCACATCGGCGTAGTGGCGGCGGATGGCCATGAAGAGCATCACGAGTAGTGGGATGAGGAGGACAACCACCCACGCCCCGTGAGTGAACTTGGTGGCGGTGATGATGGCCACCACCAGTCCCGTGGTGGCTGCGCCCACCGCGTTGAGCCACCAGCGCCATTGCCATCCCGGCTCGCGGCGCACCAGCCATCGGCGCACCATGCTCGCCTGCGACAGGGTGAAGGAGAGGAAGACTCCCACCGCGTAGAGGGGGATCAGGGCGTGGGTGCTGCCGCCGAAGATGACGAGGAGCACGGCGGCGGTGCCGCCCAGGATGAGGATGCCGTTCGAGAAGACGAGGCGGTCGCCCCGCGATCCGAACTGGCGAGGCAGGAAGCCGTCCCGCGCGAGGAAGAAGGACAGGCGGGGAAGTCCGCGAAGGCGGTATTGGCGGCGAGGACGAGGATGAGCATGGTCGAGGCCTGGATGGAGTAGTACAGCACGCCGTCCCCGAAGATCTGCCGGGCGAGCTGGGAGAGGATGGTCTGCTCGGGCAGCGGGGTGAGGTGATAGTGCCGGGTGAGAAAGTGATGCCCACGAAGAGCGAGATAAGGATGACCCCGAGCCAGGCGAGCACGATGCGCGCGTTCTTCGCTTCGGGCGGCTTGAAGGCCGGCACGCCGTCCGACACCGCCTCCACCCCGGTCAGCGCCGCGCATCCGGAGGCGAAGGCGCGCAGGACGAGGAAGAGACTGAGATCCTGGACGGCGGCGATACTCGGATCGGAGACGTGCGACGTCGGGTCCCATCCGAAGGCCCAGCGTACGAGACCGTAGACGATGAGGATGGCCACGAAGGAGATGAACAGATAGGTGGGCAGGGCGAACAGATTGCCGGACTCCCGCAGCCCTCGCAGGTTGGCCACGGTGATGGCGGCGACAAAGCCCACCCCGATGATCACGCGGTAGTCGTAGAGGGCGGGCACGGCCGAGGTCAGGGCAGCCACGCCAGCCGCCACGCTCACCGCCACCGTGAGCACGTAGTCGATGAGGAGGGCCGCGCCCGAGATCAGCCCCGGCAACGTTCCCAGATTGTCCTTGGTGACGATGTACGAGCCGCCGCCCTGCGGGTAGGCGAAAATGGTTTGCCGGTACGAGCTCACCACCACCGCGATGAGGGCGGCGATGGCAAACCCGATGGGAATCGAGTAGTGGAGAGCGACCGTCCCCGCCAGGACGAGGATGAGCAGGATCTCTTCCGTGGCGTAGGCCACGGAGGAGAGCGCGTCCGAGGAGAAGACCGCCAGGGCGGCGGTCTTGGAAAGCCGTTCGTGGCGAGCCTGCGCCGTCGCCAGCGGGCTTCCGACAAGTACTTTCTTGAGAGAGTTGAATTTCACTCAGGCTTCCCGAAGGCCCTACCCTAGCCGCGCGCGCCGTCAAGGTCAAGGCGCGGTCTCCGGAGCCAGCGCGATACGATGTCGTCCGAGCCGCTCGTGGCAGCTTTCTTGGCCGTAGCGCCCGGAGTTGTTACGCTTGAGGGTGCCGGCCCGATCTCCACCACTCCATCGCACGCCTCAGGGAGGCCAAAAGCATCTTGAGACCGGACATCACGACGGCGGCAACGGTTCGGCCGTCCACGCGACACCCTGTCGCCCGGACGCGGGCATGAGCGAGCTTCCCGGAACTATTCGCACTGACGACATCGAATCCCCACGGCGGCGTGCGAGAGGGGACGAGGCATGCCGCGGCGACGTGACGCTAGATCGGAGCGCTCCCTCCGCGTGAACGCCTTCTTCGGTTGGTTCACGGCCCAGGCCAGCGCGCTCAATCCAGAGGCGGCGGTCGCCCACTGGGGCTACGTGGCGGTCTTCGTCCTCGTCATCCTAGGCAATGCCGGCGTCCCAGTTCCCGAGGAGACGGTGCTCCTGGTCGCGGGCTTCCTCGTGTGGAGCGGCCAGCTCCGTCTCGACATCGTGCTCGTGGTGGGCATTGTGAGCGCGGTGGTCGGCGACAACATCGGGTACTGGCTCGGGCATCGCTTCGGACGAGCGGCCCTGGAGCGGCACGCCCACTGGATCCTCGGGCATCCGGAGCGCCTCGAAACGATGCAGAGATTCGTGGCCCGGCGAGGCGCCACCGCCGTCATCATCGCCCGCTTTCTGCCCGGCCTCCGTTTCATGGCGGGGCCTCTGGCGGGGCGCTCGGGCTCGGGGCCTGGCGGTTCTTCATCGCCAACGTGGCGGGAGCGATCGTCTACGTGCCGATCATGGTCGGCGCGGGCTGGGCCATCGGGTACGGACTCGGCGACTACATCAAGCCGCTGCGACGCGCGGTGGGCAATATCGAGCACGTGGCGCTCTGGATCGTCTTCGGAGCGGCGGCCGCGCTCTTGCTCTGGCGCGCCATCCGAGCCGCGCGCGGCCGCCGCTCCTGACCTCGCCCGCCTAGTGGGCGGTGGCCTCGCTGAAGCCCGCCGACTCCTTGAGACGGTCTTCGGTGCCGGGAATGTACCGGCGCTCCAGCTCCTGGAAGTGCGCCACCCTGGCCATGACGTGGTGGCTCTCCGTGGGATGGCCAACCTTGGTCCGCTCCAGCGCCCACTGCGCCTGCTCTTCGTTCTTGACCAGCTCGTGCATGGCGTTCCACACCGAGTACATCGCGGCATGCGCCCCGAACAACGTGATGAAGATGAACTTGTAGCCGAGCTCCCCCAATTCCTGGAAGGTCAGGGGCTGGGGATCCTTGTGCCAGCGGAAGGAGGACGAGTAGTTGAAGGCGAGGGGAAGCTTGGGGTGGGTCTGCTTCATCGCGCGGGCAAACTCGATAGCCGGACCACGATCAGAGTTCGAGAGCTCGCACCACACGAGGTCCACCCCCGCGTCGGCGTAGGCCCGACCTCGCCAGATGGCCTCGTCCATGCTGCCGCCCACCGCTCCATAGGCATCGGTGCGGGCGATGATCACGAATTCCGGATCCAGTCGGTCGCGCTCGGAGAGGGCCGCCTTGTACTTGCCGATGGCCTCTTCCCGGGATACCACCGTCTTGCCCGCGATGTGGCCACAGCGCTTGGGAAAGCGCTGATCCTCGAGATGCACACCCGCCACTCCGGTCTTCACGAATTCCTGCACGGTGCGCATGGTGGAAAGCGCGTTGCCGTAGCCATCGTCGGCGTCGGCGATGATGGGGACCTCGACGGCGCTCGCCACCATCGACGCCGTCTTCGCCACTTCGGTCATGGTGAGAAGGCCCATGTCGGGCCAGCCATTCAGCATGGCCACGGAATAGCCGCTGAGGTAGATGGACTTCATCCCCGCGCTCTCGGCGATCTGGGCGTCGAGGGGAGAGTAGATGCCGCCGGTGAAGAGGTAGGGCTCGTCACGAAGGAGCTGCCGGAACGCCTTGCCTTTGCTGTCCATTGAAGCGCCTCCTCTCAGGATTTCGCGGGGAGCACGGGGGCCCACGGCAATTCGAGCAGCCTCTCGGCACAACCTCCGCAGTAGTGAGTGGACTCCAGCTGATAAGAGCAGCCTGGGCAGCAGGCCGCCCCGCACTCGATACAGCCCAACCGCTCAAATCCGAACCGAACCTTCGTGCCGCAGCCGCATCGATCGCCCATGTGAACCTCCTTTGGCTCGACATGGACAGTTGCAAGAAGTGTTCTGTGGCGGGCAACTTGCTGATTTAACTGGAGGTCAACGGAGGAGATTTATAATCTGAATTCGGAATGTGAGACATATATGTCTCATTCGGACCTGATATACTATGCTGCGAACGACTAAATATCCTACAAATAGCTGAATTACTAATATGTTTATCTGATGAGTCAAAGTGACTCAGTTATGAGGACCTATGCGTCTCACTTCTAAAGCTTTGCACATCAAGTCGGTATTTCACGATGAGGCGGTGGAAGTTTCTTCGGGTAATACCTGCCCGCTTCGCTGCCGCTGACACATTGCCACGTGCCTCGCCAAGAAATCGAGTGATCGCGTCACGCTCGAAGCGGGCGACCGCGCGCCCCTTGGCCTCGGTGAAGCCCTCGCCACCCTCGACGGGACCCGGGGCATTCTCCTGAAGGTGCAGCGGGAGCAGGGCCACTTCGACCTGCCGGCCCGTGGCCAGGACGACGGCCCGCTCGATAATGTTTTCGAGCTCACGCAGATTTCCGGGCCACGGATAGCGCTTGAGCAGATCGAGCGACTCCGGGGTGAAACGGTCCACCTTCTTGTTGACCTTGGCCTCCGCCTTGCGGAGGAAGTGATGGGCGAGCACGGGTATGTCCTCGACCCGCTCCCGGAGCGGCGGCAGCGTGATCGGTGAAGGCGTTGAAGCGGTAGAAGAGATCCTCTCGGAATTCGCCGGTGGCGATGCGCTTTCTCGAGGGCGCGGTTGGTCGCGGCAATGACCCGCACCCGCACCTTGCGCGTCACCACGTCGCCCACGGGCTTGCTCTCCCCGGTCTGCAGCACGCGCAGAAGGCGGCTCTGCATCTCGGGCGACATGTCGCCCACTTCGTCGAGGAACATGGTGCCGCCGTCGGCCTTCTCGAAGAGCCCCGGCTTGTCGGCCACCGCTCCCGTGAAGGCGCCGCGCTTGTGGCCGAAGAGCTCTGACTCCAGCAGGGTGGGAGCGAGGGCGGTGCAGTTCACGGTGATGAGCGGCTTGTCGCGGAGATTCGAGTAGCGGTGGATGGCCCGGGCCACCAGCTCCTTGCCCGTGCCCGACTCTCCACGAATGAGCACGGTGGTGGGGGTGGCCGCCACCGTGACGATCAGCTCGGCCAGCTCCTTCATCTTCGGATTCTGCCCGATGATGAAATCACCTTCCGCCTGGGCCTGGAGCTCGCGCAGCATGAGCCAGTAGCGGTCCTCGAGCTCCTCGGAGCGCTTGCGCTCGGCGAGGAGGTCCCAGACGAACCGCGCGCTCGCTCCGCCCATGACCTCGGTGGTGGCGGGCTTGAGCTCGAGGATGGTGCGCTGGACGTCGGGGCTTCCCGTCACGTCGATGATGAGATCGAGCCGGGGATCGGCGATCAGCCCGCGGAGATCCGTCACCACGGGGATATCGAGACGGCGCGCGAGCTCGAGCCCGGGCGCCCACGGATTGACATCGGCCACGCCCGAGGATGGTCACGGTCGGATCGCCCGCGAACATCTCCAGGAGGGCGCGCCCGCCCTTGCCCGCTCCGACGATGGCGACCTTGGTCATGCGCGGCAGAGCCCGGCGATCAGAACGGCTGCGGCACCCGGTCGGGCTCCGCGCGGTTCTCGAAGGACGCGTACTCGGGGATGAAGGTCAGCTTGACCACACCGGTGGGGCCGTTCCGCTGCTTGCCGATGATGACGTCGGCCATCCGCTCGTCCTCCTCCTTCTGGAGGCCGTACCGGTCGGGCCGGTAGAGGAAGAGGATCAGGTCGGCGTCCTGCTCGAGGGCGCCCGACTCGCGCAGGTCGGAGAGCTGCGGCTCCTTGCTCTGGCGGCTCTCCACGGCGCGCGAGAGCTGCGACAGCGCCACCACGGGCACGTCGAGCTCCTTGGCGAGGGCCTTGAGCGAGCGCGAGATCTCCGAGATCTCCTGCTGGCGGTTCTCCGGGCTTGCGCCCGCGCATGAGCTGGAGGTAGTCGATCACGATCATGTCGAGCCCGTGCTCGGCTTTCATGCGTCGCGCCTTCGCCCGCGCCTCGAGCACGGAGAGGGCCGGCGAGTCGTCGATGAAGATGGGCGCTTCGGCGAGCCGGCCCGCGGCATTGGTCAGGCTCGTCCAGTCCCGCGTGTCGAGATAGCCCGTGCGCACCTTGTGCGAGTCGACGCGGCCCTCCGCGCACAGGAGCCGCTGCACGAGCTGCTCCTTCGACATCTCGAGGCTGAGCACGAGCACCCGCTTGTGGTTTCTCACCCCGGCGTACTTGGCGATGTTCATGGCGAAGGCCGTCTTGCCCATGGAGGGGCCGGCCCGCGATGATGATGAAATCGCTCGACTGGAAGCCCGAGGTCATCTCGTCCAGCTTGCCGAATCCGGTGGCCAGGCCGGTGACATGCTCTTTCTGGTCGTAGAGCTTCTCGATCTGCTCGAAGGTGCCCTTGAGAATGGAGCGCACGGGAAGGCCGTGCCCTGCATGCGCCGCTCGGAGATCTGGAAGATGAGACGCTCGGCGTCGTCCAGCACCTTCTCGACATCGTCGCGGCCATCGTAGCTCTTGCCGATGATCTCGGTGGCGATGCGGATGAGGTCCCGCAGCACCGCCTTCTCCCGGACGATGCCGCCGTACGAGAGCAGGTGCGCGGCGGTGGCCGCCTCCTCCACGAGGGCGCCCAGGGAGGCCGGCCCACCCACCTCGTCGAGCTCGCTGCGACGGCGCAGCTCCTCGGAGATGGTGAGGAGATCGACGGGCTCGTTGCGCTCGAAGAGCGCGAGCATGGCGTCGAAGATCTTGCGGTGGCCTTCCTTGTAGAAGTCGGCGGGCTTGAGGAGCTCGACGGCCTGCGGCAGGCTCTCTCGATCGAGGAGCATCCCACCGAGCACCGCCCGCTCTGCCTCCAGGCTGTGCGGCGGGATCTTGGAGGTGAGCAGGTCGGCGAGGGTCGCCACGATTACTCGCGGGTGACGGAAACCTTGAACTGGGCGGTCACATCAGCGTGGAGCCGCACGGGGACGGAGAACTCCCCGAGGGTCTTGATGGGCTCGTCCAGCGCGATGCGGCGCCGCTCGACCTCGATCCCGTGCTGGGACAGGAAGGCCGCGAGATCCGCCTTGCCCACGGAGCCGAAGAGGCGTCCTTCGTCCGAGGCCTGTCGGGACTGCGTGAAGTGCAGCGCCTCGATGGCCCGGGCCTGCTCCTGGGCCTGGCGCGGTCAGCTTGGCGGCCGCCGCGTCCTGGCGCGCCTTGATCTGCCTCGAGGTTCTTCAGGTTCGCCGCGGTGGCGTGCAGCGCCAGCTTGTGGGGCAGAAGATAGTTGCGCGCATAGCCGTCGGAGACGTCGCGGACATCACCGCGGCGTCCGAGCGACGGGCACGTCGTCCATCAGGATGATCTTCATCGCCGATTCATGCTCCTTCGCGGTCCAGGATGCCGGCTATTCGGAGATCTGGGCCAGCAGCGCCACCGTGCGCGCCCGCCGGATGGCGCGGGTGAGCTGACGCTGATGGCGGGCGCAGCTGCCGGAGATCCGCCGTGGAGTGATCTTGCCCCGCTCCGATACGAAGTTCTTGAGCCGGCGAACATCCTTGTAGTCGATGAGCTGGACCTTGTCCATGCAGAACTTACAAACTTTGCGCCGGCCGAACCGGCGCCGCTTGACTGGCTTGCTCGCTGGCGGAATCTTTCCGTCCTCCTGTGGTGACGTCTAGCAGACCGTCGTGACGCCTAGAAGGGAACTTCGTCTTCCCCTTCGGCTGCCGATGCCTCTACGGCTTCCGGCGCTCCCGGCGCGCCAGCCGCCGACTTGCTCCGTCCCATGAACTGCACGCGCTCGGCGACGACTTCGACCACGTTCCGCTTCTGGCCGTCCTTCGTCTCCCAGTCGCGCGTCTGCAGCCGCCCTTCCACCATGATGGGGCTGCCCTTGTCGAGATACTCCCCGCAGCTCTCGGCCTGCTTGCCCCACACCACCACCGTGAGGAAGCACACCTCGTCGCGCTTCTCGCCGCTCTGCGTCGTGTAGTTGCGATTCACGGCCAGGCGCAGATCTGCCACGGCCGTGCCGCTCGGCGTATATCGGAGCTCCGGTGGGCGCGTCAGATTCCCCATCAGGAACACTTTGTTCAGGCTCGCCGCCATCAGACGCTCTCCTCGACGGTCGCGGGCTGAGCCTTGGGCGTCCCCGCACACGCTTCTTCACGGGCACGCGAGTGGTCAGGAAGCGCAGCACGTGCTCGTTGAGACGAAGCTGCCGCTCGAACTCCTTGATCGTCGAGGGCTCCGCCGAGCATTCGATGACGGCGTAGGTGCCTTCGCGCTGCTTGCGCAGATCGTAGGCGAGCCGGCGCTTGCCCCAGCTCTCGGCCTTGCCGACCTCCCCGCCCAGAGTCTTCAGATTCTCCACGAGCCGATTGAGAAGCGCCACGACCTCCTCGTCGGTGGGTCGCGGATCGATGATTACCAGGGTCTCGTACGGATACAGACTGTTCACCCCCTCAGCTCCAATCAGGCGTTCGAAAGCGCTTGACGATACCAGAAGCCGCGCGAGAACACAACTCATGCCACGATCATTGCGCGAGGCTGCGCGCCGCCGTCAAGACGTGGACAAAAGACACGGCCTCTGCCGTTCCGGCAGAGGCCGTGTCCGTACGAATGCGTGTACGGCCTAGTACATGTCTCCGTGCGGCATGGGCGGCGCCGCGGCGGGCTTCTCCTCGGGCAGGTCGGCGATGAGCGCCTCCGTGGTCAGCAGGAGGGAGGCCACCGACGCCGCGTTCTGCAGCGCCACACGCTCGACCTTGGTCGGGTCGATGATGCCGGCCTCGATCATGTCCACGTACTCGAGGCTCTCAGCGTCGAAGCCCCGGTTGGCCACCTTCTCCGCCTTCACCTTCTCCACGATGACGCTGCCCTCGAGCCCCGCGTTCTCCACGATCTGACGAATGGGCTCTTCGAGCGCGCGCCGGACGATGTTGGCGCCGACCTTCTCGTCGCCTTCCAGCTTGAGCGTCTCGATCTTGGTGGAGGCCCGCAGCAGGGCCACGCCGCCGCCCGGCACGATGCCTTCCTCGACCGCGGCCCGGGTCGCGTTGAGCGCGTCCTCCACGCGGGCCTTCTTCTCCTTCATGGCCGTCTCGGTGGCCGCGCCGACCTTGATCACCGCCACGCCGCCGGCCAGCTTGGCCAGCCGCTCCTGCAGCTTCTCGCGGTCGTAGTCCGACGTGGTCTCCTCGATCTGTGCCCGGATCTGCTTGATGCGGCCCTCGATGGCGGCCGTCTTGCCCGCGCCCTCGACGATGGTCGTGTTGTCCTTGTCCACCACCACCTTCTTGGCCTTGCCCAGGTCCTCGAGCTTGATGTTCTCGAGCTTGATCCCCAGGTCCTCCGTGATGGCCTTGCCGCCGGTCAGGATCGCGATGTCCTCGAGCATGGCCTTGCGGCGATCGCCGAAGCCCGGCGCCTTCACCGCGGCGCAGTGCAGCGTGCCGCGGAGCTTGTTCACGACCAGGGTGGCCAGCGCCTCGCCCTCGACGTCTTCCGCGATGATGAGGAAGGGCTTGCCCGCGCGCGCCACCTGCTCGAGCAGCGGCAGCATGTCCTTCATCACGCTGATCTTCTTCTCGTGGATCAGGATGAGGGCGTCCTCGAGCACGCACTCCATGCGCTCGGGGTCGGTCACGAAGTACGGGGAGAGATAGCCGCGGTCGAACTGCATGCCTTCCACCACGTCCAGCACCGTCTCGGCCGACTTCGACTCCTCCACGGTGATGACGCCGTCCTTGCCCACCTTCTCCATGGCCTCGGCGATCAGGTTGCCGATCGTCTTGTCGTTGTTGGAGGCGATGGTGGCGACCTGGGCGATCTCCTTCTTGTCCTTGGTCGACTTGGACATCTTCTTCAGCTCTTCCACCACCAGCGTCCACGGCCTTGTCGATGCCGCGCTTCAGCCCCATGGGGTTGGCGCCGGCCGTGACGTTCTTGAGACCCTCGCGGACGATGGCGTGGGCGAGCACGGTGGCGGTGGTGGTGCCATCGCCCGCGATGTCGGAGGTCTTGGAGGCCACCTCCTTCACCATCTGGGCGCCCATGTCCTCGTAGTTGTCCTTGAGCTCGATCTCCTTGGCGACCGTCACCCCGTCCTTGGTGATGGTCGGGCTGCCGAACTTCTTGTCGATGACGACGTTGCGGCCCTTGGGGCCCATGGTCGCCTTGACGGCCGCCGCCATGATGTTGACCCCGCGGAGCAGAGCCGCCCGCCCTTCGTCGCTGAATACCACCTGCTTTGCCATCTGATTCTCCTCCTCGTTCGTTCGATGGAATGGGCCGGCCTCGGTGGCCGGGCCGGAATGCTTCACGCCAAGACTGTCTCCGCCTCTCCGATGCTTCCGCCCTGGGCGCTACTCAAGGATGCAGAGCACGTCCTCCTCGCGAAGGATCAGATACTCTTCGTTGTCCAGGGTGACCTCGGAACCGGAGTACTTGCCGAAGAGGATGCGATCGCCGGTCTTGACGTCGAGCGAGATCTTCTTGCCCTCGTCGGTGACCTTGCCATTGCCCACCGCGATCACCTTGCCCTCCTGCGGCTTCTCCTTGGCGCTGTCCGGAATGATGATGCCGCCCTTCTTCGTCTCCTTCTCTTCCTGACGCTTGACGAGAATACGGTCGTGCAACGGACGAATCTTCATAGCCAAATCACCCTCCGCTGGATAAGATGTTGACGCTTCGGACCGGCTCGTGGCCACTGCGGCGGTTAGCACTCACCGCAACCGAGTGCTAATATAGCGGCCGGAATCAGTCGAGTCAAGGCGAAAAATTGCTTTCCCTACCAATCATTTAGGCGGAGACCCGATGAGCGCCTCCTCCGGTCGGCCCTCGATGCTCATTTCCCGGTCCCTGCCGGCGGATGCGGTCACGAGGCTCGAGCCAGGGCGGATGTTGACGTCAACGAGGCAGACGCGCCCCTTCCGCGGAACGAGCTGATCCGGCGGCTCCAGGGGCGACAGGGCCTGGTCTGCATGATCAGCGAGGCCGTCGACGAGGAGCTGCTGGCCGCCTGTCCCGATCTCAAGGTGGCGTCCAATGTGGCGGTCGGGTTCAACAACATCGATGTCGCCGCGGCGACCCGCCATGGGGTGGTCGTGACCAACACTCCCGACGTCCTCACGGAAACGACCGCCGACTTCGCGTGGACGCTGCTCATGGCCACTGCCCGGCGGGTGGTCGAGGCCGACCGCTACGTTCGCGAAGGGAAGTTCGACCAGTGGAAGAACATGCTCGCTCCTCGGGAGGCGACATCCACGGCAAGACTCTGGGCATCGTGGGCTTCGGCCGAATCGGCCGCGCCATGGCCCGGCGGGCGCAGGGCTTCGGCATGCGCGTCCTCTACCAGGACGCGGTGGCCGCGGACCCGGCCACCGAGCGCGAGCTCCGGGCGTCACGCACGGACATCGCCACCCTGCTCAAGGAATCGGACTTCGTCACCCTGCACACCCGCTCCTGCCCGAGACGCGCCATCTCATCAACGCCCAGTCGCTCAAGACGATGAAGAAGACGGCCTACCTCATCAACGCCTCCCGAGGGCCCGTGGTGGACGAGGCCGCGCTGGCGCAGGCGCTCAAGGAAGGCTGGATAGCGGGCGCGGGGATCGACGTCTTCGAAGATGAGCCCAAGGTCCATCCGGGCCTCATGGGTCTGCCCAACGCGGTCCTCGCTCCTCACATCGGCAGCGCATCGTGGGAGACGCGCCTGCAAGATGGCCAACTCTCGCCGTGGACAACTGCCTCGCCGTGCTCGAAGGCCGCACCCCACCTACCCCGGTCAACGCCGAGGCGCTCGCGCAGGCGATAGTCAGGCGAGTGGGGGTCGAAGCTAGAGGGCTTTCGCGAGGCGACGGCCGAGGCGCTCGAGACGATGATGGAGCGCGTCCATCACCAGCGCGGGGGCCCGGTGGGCGCGCGCGCCGCTCGAGCGCTTCGGTCACCACGGCCCGCGCGGCCGCGAAATCGCGCAGCCGGTGCTCGTGGATCTTGGCCATCTCCTCCCACGGCCGCGCGTCGAAGATGCGCGGCGCCGCGGCGCGGCCTCCCACAGCTCACGCGAGGCCTCCCAGCGCGAGCGGCGCTTCTCCCGCCACGCCATCCGCCCGAGCAGGCGCTCCCGCGCCGGGCTGGGCAGGCCGCGCGTCGAGCGCCATCCGGTAGCAGGCCTCTCCTCGATCGGGATCGGCCGTCTCCCAGATCCGCCCGAGCCCGGCCAGCTCCTCGGGGCCGAGGTCGATCCCCGGCGCGTGGGCCACCGCGTCCGCCACCCATCCCGCGAGCGCGACCAGCGAGAGGATGTCGTGCCGGTTGTGCTCGAAGACGCGCGGCAGCTCGCCGGGCGACTTCCGTCTCAGATAGTCGAAGTACGCCTGCGGAATCAGCGCCCCCGGCAGATCGTCCTCGCGCACGAAGCCGAGCGCGTGCTGCTCCACCGTGCCGAGACGGCAATCGGGCAGCCGCGCGCTCCAGACGCGCGCGCGCGGCCGGCAGGAGGTCGAGGTGGAAGACCGTCGTCGGGCCAGCGCCGCCGTCCGAGCACGAAGCGCGTCTCGAGCAGCGGCAGGTCGAAGCCGGCGCCGTTGTAGGTGACGAGGCCGTCGACCTCACGCAGCAGCGGATCGAGCGCGGCGAGACAGCGCCGGCTCCTCGTCGAGGTCGCGCATGAAGTACTGCCGCACCTCGAATTCTCCGCCGTCGAAGAAGCCCACGCCCACCAGGAAGGCATAGGTGCCGGTCCCGCCGGCCAGCCCGGTCGTCTCCGTGTCGAGATAGAGGAGGCGCGGGCCGCGCGGCGGCGCCTCCACGCGCGGCCAGAAGGGCCAGCGGCCGGCTTGCGCCTCGCGCGCGGCCATCGAGCGGCTGGCGCGCCGTGACGATGGCTCCGGGCGAAGCGGCGGCGGACACAGAGCACGGCGCCTGTTCTCGGTCTCCTCGACGGCGCCGCCCAGCAGATCCTCCAGGGAGCCGCTGCCGGCGAAACGGCCGGGCTGGCCCGGCTCTTGGCCTCGAGACGGCGAATGACCTGGCGGAGATCGGCGGTGGCGTCGCTCACGGGCGCGGGCGAGACGGTCAGCGGCGCCGGACGAGCCGCTTGAGGAGAGCCGAGCGCCACCGGCTTGGCGCGACGGCCGACCTCGTTCACGGGCCCCACGCACGAGGGACAGCCGCCCGGACACGCGCAGGCCTCGAGCGTCTCGAGGCCTTCGGCGAGCAGCTCCGGCAGCACCTCGAAGATGCGCTCGGCGAGGCCGATGCCGCCCGGCTGGTTGTCGTAGAGGTAGATGGTCGGGGTGAACTCGTCGCCCTGCACGAGCTGGGCCCGCATGACCTCGCGCGTGACGACCTGTCCCTCCGCCGCCGGCGAGCCGTCGCCCAGCCAGGCGCCGATATCGCGGATGTCGCAGAGGAGAAAGATGGGGGCCAGGCGAGTGGAGGAGGCGGGTGAGCGCGCGCAGCCGTCGACCAGCTCGTCGCGATGCGAGGAGATCTCGGCGAGCAGCGCCGGGATCGATGGTCAGCCACGCCGCCGTCGTCTGCATCTCCTGCTGGGGCAGCTCGACCTCACCGGAGCCCACGTTCTCCATGCGTGCCGATCTTGATCTTCTTGAATCCCACAACCTTCTCCGCCACGAGAACTTCGCCCTGCTCGCCCACCAGACCCGGCGTCTCCTGCCGCGTGAACCGCTGAAGGATCCACACGCCCTTGGCGCTGACCGCGTCGGTGAAGTAGTCCACCACCACCCGCTTGACGTAGGCGACCTTCTCCTCGTCCTCGCGGTAGTGCAGCTCCTGGACCTCGAACGGCTCACCCTCGACCATGTAGATGGCCTTGGGATAGATCATGGCGAAGGCGCTCTTCCAGTCCACCTCGGCGATGATCTGCCGGCGCTTCACCTGCTTCTCGTCGCGCGCCGTGGTGTCGATCACGAGGAAGTTGTCCGAGGTCACCGTGCGCGAGCGAGACGTGGTCGGCGGGATAGGTCTCCGACGTCCAGTGGAACTGCTCCCCGCCCGGTGGAGCAGCCCTTCCTCCTCGAGCGCCTGGAGATGCGCCTGGACATCGCCCCGAAGGCCTCGCCGCCTCCCGAAGCGGCAGCTCGAAGGTCGCGCACTTGAGGTGGTTGACGAGGATGAAGGGGTTCTCGGGATTGATGCGCGCGTGCTCGGGCGAGGCGCCGAAGAGGTAGTCGGGATGCGCGGCCAGGTACTGGTCCATCGGGAGCGGGTGGCGACCATGATGGCCGCCGACAGCTCGCTCCGCCGCCCTGCGCGCCCGCCTGCTGCCACATGGAGGCGATGGTGCCCGGATAGCCCGCGAGCACGGCCACGTCGAGGTGGCCGATGTCGATGCCGAGCTCGAGCGCGCTCGTGGCACACCACGCCGAGCACGTCGCCCGAGCGCAGGCCCTGCTCCACCTCGCGGCGGCGCAGCGGCAGGTAGCCGCCGCGATAGCCGCGGACCATGCCCGCAGTCGCCCGTCTTGTCCTCGACGCCGCGCTTGATGGTGGAGAGCAGCACCTCGGTGGACAGCCGGCTCTGGGCAGAAGACGATGGTGGCGATCTTCTCCTTGAGGAGCTGGATGGCGAGCTCGCCGCCTCGCCGAGATAGGGCGCGCGGATGCCCAGCTCGGGATTGACCACCGGCGGGTTGTAGCAGAGGAAGAGTCTTCTCGCCGGTGGGCGCGCCGCTCTCCGTCAGCTCGATCACCGCCTCGCCGGTGAGCGCGCTCGGCCAGCTCGCCGCGGGTTGGCGATGGTGGCCGAGGCCATGATGAACTGCGGCGAGGACCCGTAGTGCCGGCAGATGCGCTTGAGCCGCCGCAGCACGTTGGCGAGATGGCTGCCGAAGACGCCGCGGTAGGCGTGGAGCTCGTCGATCACCACGTAGCGGAGGTTCTGGAAGAGGTTCACCCACTTGGTGTGGTGCGGCAGGATCCCCGAGTGGAGCATGTCCGGGTTGGTCAGCACGAGGTTGGCGCGCGCGCGCACCGAGCGCCGCGCGTCCTGCGGCGTGTCGCCGTCGTAGGTGAACATGCGCATGTCGGGCAGCGACTTCGCCGAGCTCCGATCAGCTCGGCGAGCTGGTCCTGGGCGAGGGCCTTGGTCGGGAAACAGGTAGAGCACACGCGACTCGGGCTGCTGCACGAGCGGCCTGGAGCACGGGCAGGTTGTAGCAGAGCGTCTTGCCCGAGGCGGTGGGCGTGACCACCACGAGGTTCTCGCCCTTGGCCACCGTCTCGAACGCCTGCGCCTGATGCGAGTAGAGCTGCTGCACTCCCGCGGCTCCGCAGCGCCTCGACGAGCCGCGGATCGAGGGAGGACGGGAACGGGCGCGAAGACGGCGGGCTTGGCTTCGAAGTGGCGGGTGGCGGTGATGAGAGGGCCGGTCCGCGCGGAGGTCAGGAGGCTGTCCAGGATCTCCTGCAGCGACATGGGGCTCATCCTATGTTTAGTGCGGGAAGCTTGTCAACTTCCGGCGACCGTGCCACGGTGATGCCATGCTCTGGCTCCTGCCGCCGCTCTGCTGGACCGGGCTGATCATGTATCTCGGCGGCGGACAGTGGAGCAGCGAAGAGACCTCCTCGTTCCTCGGCCCCATGTTGCGGGCGCTCCTGCCCGGCTTCTCTCCGGAGTTCCTCGGCGCCGTGCACTTTCTCATCCGCAAGACCGCCCACGTCTCCGAGTACGGGGTGCTCGCCGTCCTCTGGCGGCGCGCCACCGGAGCGCAGCTGGATCGCCCTCTGCCTCTCGCGTGCTCACCGCGTCCGTTCGATGAGTGCCGTCAAGTGTTCACCCCGGGACGTGAGGGAAGCGTCTACGACGTCCTCCTCGACGGGACGGGCGCGGCCGCGTTCCTCGCTCTCGTGTCCGCCCTTCGCTCCCGGCTCGGCAGGAGCGCGTGGGCGTGGTGAGACCGGCCGTCGAATGGCGTCAGGCGGAGCTGCCCCAGCCGCCGCCCTATACGCTCCGCAACGTCTTTCGCGTCATCGGGCCCGGAGCGATCTTTCTCGGGCTCGCCCTTGGCTCGGGCGACTGGATACTCGGGCCGGCGGCCACCATGCGGTGGGGACCGGGCATCCTGTGGATCTGCACGCTCTCCGTGCTCCTCCAGGCATTGCTCAATACCGAGATGGCCCGCTACACCCTCGCGACCGGCGAGCCCATCTTCGCGGGCTTCATGCGGCTCGCCCCGGGGCCGCGCGTGTGGGGTCCCGTCTACGCGCTCCTGCACCTTGCCCAGATGGGCTGGCCGGGCTGGGCTCTCGCCGCCGCGTCCGCCCTCACCGCGGCCTTTCTCGGACGCGTGCCGCGCCCCAACGATCGCGCGGTTATCCTCGGCCTGGGCTACGCGATCTTCCTCGGGGCGGTGGCCGTCACTGTGCTCGGCGGGCGCGCGCGCAAGACCGTCGAGTGGGCCGAATGGCTCCTCATGGCCTGGACGCTTCTCTTCCTCGCCACGCTGGCGTATCTCCTCGTGCCGTGGAGCGTCTGGCGCGCCGTGGGCGACGGGCTTCGTGGTGCCGTCCCTGCCTGTCGACCGGGACGTGCGGAACTGGGTGCTCCTCGCGGCATTTGCCGCCTACTCGGGGCCGGGGGCACCATCAACGCCGCCCTGACCCAGTGGCTGCGCGACAAGGGCTTCGGCATGGGTGGCACGGTAGAAGGACAGGCGGTCGAGCTCGGGAGCGAGATCGTCCGCTTCGCGCGCGACGGCAAGACGTTCGCGCCCACCGAGGCCAATCTCGACAAGTGGCGGCAGTGGTGGCGATACCTCAGGATGGATTTCTGGTATCTGTGGACGGTCGGCTGCCTCGTCTCCATGGCCCTGCCCGTCGCTCCTCGCCGCACACTTCGCGGTCGCGGGAGAGGCGTGGTCCGGATTCGGCGCGCCGACGTGGCTCGCCCAGGCCATCGGCTGGCGCTCCGGCCTCGTGCTGTGGACCCTGGCGCTCCTCACCGGCGTCGCCGTCCTCGGCCTCACCCAGGTGGGAATCGCCGTGGGCTTCACGCGAAGCGTGACGGACATCCTGTGGACGGCCGTCGCCCGCAGCCGCGCGCCCGGGAGCGAGCTGGCGGCAAGCGGTCTCTACTACTCGGTGCTCGTGGCGTTTGCCATCGCCGGCTGCCTCGCCATGACCTTGGCCGATCCGCTTCGCCTCATCGTGATCGGGGCGAACGTGGCCGCGCTCAACTTCGTCGTGCTGTCCGTGCACACGGTGTGGGTCAACCGCACCCTCCTGCCGCGGGAGCTGCGGCCCTCCCTCTGGCGCGAGATCGGCGTGCTCGCCTGCGGGATTTTCTTCGCGGCGCTGCTCGTCCAGGTGCTGAAGGACCCGGCGAGGCTGCGGGCGCTCTGGGGATGACTGGACTCGCCTGAAGCTGGCTCAGCCCGAAGCTGAGCTCTCGACCCGAAGCAAGTTCAGCCCGAGCTAGTTCAAATCGAAGAGCAGGATCTCGGAGCGCTCGCTCGCCGTGACCTCGATGGCCTTTTCATCGCTGATCGCGGCGCCGTCACCGGCCCGGAGGGCTCATGCCGTTGGCGGCCACCGCGCCGGCGGCGACGTGGAGCCACGCGTGGCGCCCGGCCACGAGGACGTGACGCACGGACTCGCCGGGCTCGAGCAAGGGCGGTCCAGAGGTCGGCGTCCTGGTGAATGGTGACGGCTCCTCGCGTCCGTCGCGGGCCGCGATGAGGCGAAGCCCGCCGCGCCGCGTCTCCGGAGGAAAGCGCTTCTCCTCGTAGCCGGGGAGAGTCCGCGTTGACGAGGGAGAAGCCAGATCTGGAGAAGATGCACCGGCTCGTCGCGCGAGGGATTGAACTCGCTGTGCGTCACTCCCGTGCCCGCGCTCATCCGCTGGATATCGCCGGGCCGGATGATGGAGCCGTTGCCCATGCTGTCCTTGTGCTCGAGTGCTCCCTCGAGCACCCAGGTGAGGATCTCCATGTCGCGGTGGGCGTGAGTGCCGAAGCCTTCGCCCGGCTTCACGCGATCCTCGTTGATGACACGCAGCGACCGGAAGCCCATGTGCTGGGGATCGTGGTAGGACGCGAAGGAAAACGTGTGGTAGGTGTCGAGCCAGCCGTGATCGAAGTGTCCGCGCGCCGCGCCGGGCCTGATCACCATCATGGTGATTTGATGATAGCCCCCGCGCAAGCACCAGCCGCACGTCACCCAGCGCGCCGATGCGCTCCGCCGGATCGCCCGTGACGGCGAGGAGATCGGCGGCATGACCTTCGGCGACCCGTCCGGTCTCGCCGCCGAGCCCGAGCGCCTCCGCCGCCACCGACGTCGCCGAGCGAATGGCCTCGAGCGGCGTCATGCCGTACTTGACCATGAGCTCGAGCTCGGGCAGCAGGCTGCCGTGAGGGTTGAGGGGAGTGCCTGAATCGGCGCCGGCGGCGATGCGCGCTCCGCCTCGTGGGCGCGTCGGAAGCTCGCCACGTGCGCGGTGACAACCGCGTCGGACTTCCGGACCATGTAGTCGGGAATGCCCGCGGCCAATCCGCCGGCGGAGATCGGCGGCGGGCGCGGCCAGCGTCGCCACGAGAAAGACACCCTTGCGCTTCATGGCCGCGACGATCTCGTCGGTGAGAAAGATGCCGTGCTCGATGGTCGTGATGCCGGCCTCGATCGCATCGGCGATGCCGGTGGAGCCCTGGGCGTGGGCGGCGGTCCGGCGGCCCGCCTTGGTCGCCTCCTCGATGGCCGCGCGCATCTCCTCGAGGGTAAGCTGGGGCGAGCCGGGCTCCACTCCCGGCGTCATCACCCCGCCCGTGGCGATGAGCTTGATCACGTCTGCCCCCGCCTTGAGCTGCTCCCGCACCGCCTTGCGCGCGTCGTCGGGGCCGTCGGCCTCGCGGCCGATCGCAGTTGCCGTGGCCTCCCGTCATGCACACGGGACGTCCCGCGCCCAGGATGCGCGGACCGGGAAACAATCCTTCGGCGACGGCGCGGCGCACCGCGAACTCTGCATAGTCGCGGCCGCCCAGGTCGCGCACCGTGGTCACCCCGGCCTCCACCGTCTCCTGGGCGCGGCGCAGCACCTTGAGCGCGGTCAGCGCGTACGGCTCGTCCCTCATGACGCGCACGGGATCTGCCTCCGCGCCGAAGCAGAGATGCACGTGACAGTTGATGAGGCCAGGCAGGAGCGTGCAGCCGGAGAGGTCGATGCGCCGGCCCCGGGGAGCGCGCGCGTCGTCCACCACCTGGGTGATCCGGTCTCCCTCGACCACCACGGCTCGCCCGCGCACGGGCTCCGCCCCGATCCGTCGATCAGCGATGCGCCCACCAGCACGAGTGTTTCCATCGACAAAGGGCCTCTAGACTTTCAGGCGGGGTCGAGGGTGTCCCGCAACCCGTCGCCGAGGAGGTTGATGCCGAGCACGGTGACGAGGATGGCGAGACCGGGAAAGGTGGCGAGCCACCACGCGGTGGACAGATACACGCGGCCGTCGGCGAGCATGCCGCCCCACGTCGGCGTGGGCGGCTGGACGCCGAGGCCGAGGAAGGACAGCGCGGACTCGATGATGATGACGCGGGCCATGTCGAGAGTGGCCACCACGAGCCACGGCGTGAAGGCGTTGGGGAGGACGTGGCGAATGAGGATGCGCCCGTCGCGGCTGCCGAGGGCGATGGCGGCCTGGACGAAATCGCGCTCGCGAATCGACAGCACCTCGCCGCGCACTACGCGCGCGTAGACCACCCACGAGGACACGCCGATCACGATGATGATGTTGCGCAGGTTCGCCCCGAGCACGCCGATCACCGCGATGGCGAGGAGGATGAAGGGAAAGGCGAGCTGGATATCGGCCAGTCGCATGAAGAAGTCGTCCACCTTGCCGCCGAAGTAGCCGGCGACGAGGCCGATGATCATGCCGAGCACACCCGAGATCAGCACGGCGGACAGTCCGACGATGAGGGCGATGCGGGAGCCGAAGATCACGCGGGCCAGGATGTCCCGTCCCAGGTGGTCGGTGCCGAGCGGATGCACCTGGCCGTCGGCGTTCCGCCATCCCGGCGCCTTGAGTCGCTGATTGATGTCCTGCTCCAGGGGATCGAAGGGCGTGAGCCAGGGGCGCAGGTGGCGGCGAAGAGCACGATGACCGACCACGGCCAGGCCAAAGAGCGCGATGCGGCGGCGGGCGAGGCGCTTGAGAGTGCTGACCCAGTATCGCTCCTCGACGGCGGGAAGCACGGGCAGGGCCACCGCCTCGGTTCCGTTCGGAGGCGCCATCAGCGGAACCTGATCCGCGGATCGAGCCAGGTATAGGCGAGGTCCACCATGAAGTTCACGATGACGAAGGTGCTGGCGAGGATGAAGACGGCGGCCTGCACCACCGGATAGTCGCGGTTGAAGATGGCCTGCACGGAGAGGCGGCCCGACGCCCGGCCACGCGAAGATGGTCTCGGTGATGACCGAGCCGCCGAGGAGGGTGCCCAGCTCGATCCCGATGATGGTCACGATGGGAATGGAGGCGTTCTTGAGCGCGTGCTTCCAGACCACGGGCTGCTCGCTCACGCCCTTGGCGCGAGCGGTGCGGATGTAGTCCTGCCCGAGCACCTCGAGCATGCCGGAGCGCGTGAGGCGGGTGATGCGCGCGGTGGTGAAGAGCCCGAGGGTGATGGCGGGCAGGACGAGGTGCTGCAGATCGCCGCGCCCCGACGAGGGCAGCCAGTTGAGCCGCACGGAAAAGACGAGGATCAGCATGATGCCGAGCCAGAAGGTCGGCATGGCCTGGCCGAGCAGCGCCACCACGGTGGAGAAGTAGTCGATCACGGTGTTGCGCTTCACCGCGGAGATGATGCCCGCGGGAATGGCCAGGCACAACGCGAGGAGCAGCCCCGCGCCAGCCAGCTGGAAGGTCGCGGGCAGGCGCTCCACCACCAGGTGCATGGCCGGCTCGCCGTGGCGAAGCGACTCGCCGAAATTCCCTGCGATTGCGCCCTTGAGAAAACGTAGGTACTGGATGATCCACGGATCGTCGAAGCCCATGGCCGTGCGAAAGCGCGCCACGTCCTCGCGCCGTCGCGTCCGGGGGCAGGAGGAGCGCGGCCGGGTCACCGGTCAGGTGGAGGATCATGAAGACGACGAACGAGACGCCGAAGAGAACGAGCACGGCCTGCCACAGCCGGCGGAGCATGTAGGATTTCATTTAACTGCGGGGGCCTCGAAATGGCCCCCGCACTCCCCATTCTGCGTTCGCGCGCCCTCGGCGGGCGCGCACCGCCCTGTCTGCGCGTGGTCCGGCTCTTGCTCACCGCCCTGGCCTCGAAATGGCGCCCCGCGCGCGCGTCGGCGGGCGCGCATCACCGCCCTGTCTGCGCGTGGTCACTCCCCGCACAGTTGGCGTCATGCGCTTGGTTTCGGGAGTAAGCGCCAAGCGGGCGACGGCTTCGATGTGGGGCGTGTGGGGGAACATGTCGACGGGCTGCACCCACTCCACGCGGTAGCCGCCGCGCACGAGCTCGCCGAGGTCGCGCGCCAGCGTGGCGGGATTGCACGAGACGTAGACGATGCGCTTCGGGGCGAGCTGGGCGAGCGCGCGCAGCGCTTTCGGATGGAAGCCCGCGCGGGGAGGATCCGCCACCACCACCTGGGCGCTCACGCCCTGGGCGATGAGCTGGGGCAGCACGAAGCGGACTTCCCCGGCGAGGAACGTGCAGTTGGCGATGCCGTTGGCGGCGGCGTTCCGGGCGGCGTCGGCCACCGCGGCCGGGGCCAGCTCGACGCCGTAGACATGGCGGCAGCGCCGGGCGAGCTGCAGGCTGATGGCGCCCGTGCCCGCGTAGAGGTCGAAGACGGTCTCCTCGCCCGAGAGGCCGGCCGAGTCGAGCACGAGGGCGAAGAGCCGCTCGGCCTGCGCGGTGTTCGTCTGGAAGAAGGAGTTGGCGGAGACCTGGAACTCGATGCCGCCCAGCGATTCCCGGATGTGATCGCGGCCACCGAGCAGATGCTCCTCGACGCCCACGGCCACGCTCGCCTTCTTGGGATTGACGTTCAGCACCACGCTCGTGGTGCGCGGAACCAGCGTGCCGAGCCGCTCGGCGAGAGGGGCCAGCTCCGAAACCGCGGGAGAGGAGGCCACGACATTGACCATGGTCTCGCCGGTGCGATAGCCCTCGCGCAGCATGAGGAAGCGGAGGAGCCCTTCATTCGAGTCCTGATCCCACGCGGTCAATCCGCTCTGCGCGAAGAAGCGGCGCGCCTCGTCGAGCTGGGCGTTCATGCGATCCGACTGGAGGAGGCAGCGCTCGATGTCCAGCACGGAGTCGTACCGCTCCGCCTCGTGCAGACCCACGGTGAGGCCGTCGCGTCCCTCGTCCGCGCCACCGTGAACTCCATCTTGTTCCGGTAGCCGTAGGTCTGCTCGGCGGGGACGATGGGTCGCACCTCGACGGTTTCCAGGCCGCCGATACGCTCGAGCGAGTCGACGACCTGCTTGGACTTGAACGCGAGCTGGGCCCGGTAGTCCACGTGCTGGAGCTTGCAGCCGCCACAGCGCCCAAAATACGGGCACGGCGCCTCGACCCGGTGGGGCGACGCCTCCTCGATCGCCTCGATGATGCCCCGCCCGAAGCGGGAACGGGCCTGATCGAGCCGGACGCGTAGACGGTCGCCGGGAATTCCCCCTCGAACGAAGACCACATAGCCGTCAACGCGGCCCACGCCCTCACCCCCGAACGCGAGGTCGTCGATGGTGACGGACAGGCTCTGACCACGCTGAGGGCGCGCCATGGCAGCGCCATGATAAGGGCCGCTCCGGGGAGTCAATTTGGCGCCTATTTACCCCTCCGGTATCCGTGTGGCGAGGGCGGGTCGCCTCAAGTATGATGTCCTTTACGATGGGCACGCGGAGCGGCGGCCGTAGTCCTGTGCGAGTCGGCAACCTCCTGACCCGAGCTGTACCCGCCTTGGCCGAGCGGCTCCTCGAAGAATCGATCCGTCGGGAGTGGGCGCAGACCGTGGGTCCCGATGCCGCGCGGCGGTCCCGTCCCATCTCCCTGCGTCAGGGCACCCTGCAGGTCAGCGTGGACAACTCCCCGTGGCTCCAGGAGTTGACTCTCCGCTCGGCCGCCATCAGCAGCGCGCTCCACGAGCGGCATGGGGCGGCGGTGGACGGCGTGCGATTCGTCCTCGGCGACGGCGGCGCCGAGCGCGGCCCCGGTCGCCCTCAGCTCAATCACGGACTACTGTCCCCTCGCGACAGCTCAGCGCCGAGGAGGCGCGACAGGTGGACGACGCGGCCCGACGGCTCGCCGATCACGGGCTCGCCGCGTCGTTCAGACGCCTTCTGACCAAGGACTTGCTGGCGCGTGGGAGCGTGCGCTCTTCCGCCGCTTCGGAGCGCACATGAGCCGTGCTTGGATCGTCCTCGCCGCCGCCGTCACGCTGTCGGGCTGCGTCTCGATGGAGCCCCAGACCGCCGCCGATTCCTCCGAGCCGACGACGGAGGCCGTGGTCGCGCCGATTCGCGATCCGCGCGCCGCCGCGTACTACTACTACTCCATCGCCCAGATGAACGCCCGCGCGGGGCGGAACCAGGAGGCCATCGCCGCCCTCCGCCAGGCCATCGACCGCGACCGCGACACGGCGGCCCTCTGGGTGCAGCTCGCCCAGTGGCTGGCTCGGGCCAACGAGCCGGCGAAGGCGGTGGAGGCAGCCCAGAAGGCCATCTCGCTCGAGCCGACCAACGCGGCGCCCCACCTCACCCTCGCGGACATCTTCCGGCGCCAGCGCCGCTTCGCCGACGCCGAGGGCGAGCTCGAGAAGGCGATACAGCTCGCGCCCAAGTCGTCGGAGGCGTACATCTCGCTCGCCCAGCAGTACATCGAGCAGCGCCAGTACGACAAGGCGCGCGCCGTCCTGCTGCGCCTCGTCGCCGTCCAGCCCAACTCGGCGCAGGCCCAGCATCTCCTGGGTCGCGTGGCCATCGAGAGCGAGCAGTGGGACGAGGCGATCACCCGGCTGAAGCGGGCCGTCGAGCTCGACACCGACATGGATGCCGCGTGGATGGCCCTGGGCTTCGTGTACGAGACGCGGCAGCAGCCGGAGGAGGCGCTCAAGGTCTACCGCCAGGCCCTCCAGGCGAATCCGGACAACATCGCGTTCGTGGAGCGGCTGGGTGATGTGCTGGTGCGGCTCGGCCGCTTCAAGGAAGCGCAGCAGGAGGTGGAGGCGCTCGCGGAATCCGCGCCGCGGGACCCGCGCATCTGGATCAAGCTCGGCGCCATCTACTACGAGCAGAAGCAGTGGGACCGCGCGGTGTCCGCCTTCCAGAACGCGGTGGGCATCGAGCCGACCAATCTCCGGGCGCGCTACTTCCTCGCCACCGCTCTCATGGACGCCAACCGGGACGCCGAGGCGACGGTGGAGCTGGAGAAGATCCTCGCCGCCGATCCCCGCGCGGTGGATGCCCGGGTGCAGCTGTCCTTCCTCCACGGACGCGCCAAGCGCCACGACGAGGCGATCCGGCTCCTCCAGGAGGCGGTGAATCTCGAGCCGAAGCGGGCCGAGCTCTTCCTCTACCTGGGCACCGCCTACTTCCGCGCCCAGCAGTACGATCGCGCCCTCGCCGCTCTCCAGGAAGGGCTGAGCCTCGACGACAAGAACAAGGACCTCGTCTTCCAGACGGGCGTCGTGTACGAGAAGCAGGGGCGCTTCGACGACTCGGTGACCGCCTTCCGTCGCGTGCTCGTCCTCGATCCGAAGCACGCGGAGTCGTACAACTACATCGGCTACATGTACGCGGAGCGCGGCCAGAACCTCACCGAGGCGGTGCAGCTCATCAAGCGCGCCCTCGATCTGGATCCCCAGAACGGCTACTTCGTCGATAGCCTGGGCTGGGCGTACTACCAGCAGGGACGGTACGCGGAAGCGCTCAGCGAGCTCCAGCGCGCGGTCAGCCTCGCCAAGGAAGATCCGGTCATCCTCGACCACCTGGCGGACGCCTACATCAAGACCGGCCGCACCGACGACGCCATCGCCACGTGGGAGCGAGCCCTCAAGGTGGACAAGCCGGATACCGAAGCCACCGTGTACGACTCCGTCAAGAAGAAGCTCGGCGAGGCGCAGGAGAAGCTCCGGCGGTCCAAGGGCGGTGACCGTCCCAAGGCCGAGCAGAAGTAAGCTCGCCGGACTGCTGCTGGGCGCGCTTCTCCTCTCGGGCGGGTGCGCCTCGCTTCCGCCGCGCCAGCCGCTGCCCCGGAAGTTCACACCCTCCGCGCCGAGCTCGAGGCCCGCTGGCGCGAGTTCCGCGACCTGCGCTCCCTCACCGACATCACGATTCGTCGCGCGGGTCGCGTCGATCGGCTCTCCGGCGTCCTCTTGCTGCGCGCCCCCGCCTCTCTCCGCTTCGAGGCGCTGGCGCCCTTTGGCCCGCCCCTGCTCGTCGTCGCCTCGGATGCCGAGACCCTCACGCTCTGGGAGGTCGCCCAGGAGCGCGCCTTCGTCGCGCGGGCCACGCCCGACGCGAACCGGCGCTGGCTGGGGTTGGCCCTGGGATCGGAGGATCTGGTCGCCCTCCTCGCGGGCTATGCCCTCGCCCCTCGCGATCCCCTCTCCGGGGCCATGCTGCCCCCGGACGACATCGGGCCCTCGGTGGTGTTCGAGACCGCCGACGGCCGCCAGCGCATCTGGCTCGATCCGATATCGGGCGACTCGCGCCAGGTCGAGTGGACGGGCGGCTCCCAGCCCGCCCGTGCCGTCTTCGGCGAGAACGGCGTGCAGCTGGCCACCCTCGACGGCAAGCTCGACGTGTCCGTGTCCTATCGCGACCCGCAGCGAAACGCCGGCTTCGATCCCGAGCTTCTCAAGCTGACTGTGCCGCAAGGTGTGAGAATCCTAGACTTCCGTTGACCATTTCCGCCGGAGCGTGGTAAGGTTTATCGCTTTGTCGAAGCGGTCGAGGAGACCCTTGGTGCTGCGAGCCTCGGCCAAGGTCAACCTGGTCCTGGAGGTCCTGGGCAAGCGTCCCGACGGCTACCACGAGCTGTCCACCGTGATGCAGGCGGTGGATCTCTTTGATCGTTTGACGGTGGAGGCGGCGGCGACCATCACGCTCGAGACAAGCGAGCCCGCCCTGCCCACCGATGATCGGCAACCTGGTCGTGCGCGCGGCGCGGCTTGCTGCGGGAGGCGGCGGGCGTCGAGGCGGGAGCGCGGATCGTGCTCGACAAGCGCATCCCGGTCGCGGCGGGGCTGGGCGGCGGATCGAGTGACGCCGCGGCGACCCTGTTGGGTCTCAACAGGCTCTGGGGCTCCGCTGGCGCCGCGAGAGGCTCGTGGAGCTGGCGGTGAAGCTCGGCATGGACGTGCCGTTCTTCCTCGGGACGCGGGCGGGCCCTGGGAACGTCGCGCGGTGAGGTGTTGTCGGCGCTGCCGGGCGTCGGTGGCTATGCCCTGGTGCTCGTCAATCCGGGGGTGGGGCTGTCGACGCAAGAGGTGTACGGACGCGTGCCCCGGGGTGGCGAGCCGAGCCGGACGGCACGCAAGCGGATGCTGGATGCGCTCAAGAAGCGGAACGTCGTCCGCGTGGCGGCGAGCGTTGACGAATCACCTGGAGCGCTGGGTTGAGCCGGCCATGCCGGTGATCGGCCGGATGAAAGCGGCGCTCCTCGCCGCCGGGCGCGCTCGGCGCGGCCATGTCGGGCAGCGGGCCGACCGTGTTCGGTCTCGCCCGATCGCTGGACCAGGCGAGACAGATCCAGCGTCGCGTGAATCGCGGCGGGCTGGTCGGCATGGGCGGTGAGAACGAACTCGGGCGCGGCCATTCGCATGGCATAGAGCAAGTCCGAGACTCGAGCTGACGAAGAGGCGACCTGTCGAGATATGTACGAGCCGAGGCGGGTACGAGTCGGAGGCACGCCGAGTGAGCGCGCCGCCAAGGCTGCAAAAGCGAAATGGGGAGTGCGGGGCCATGTCGAGGCCCCCGCAGATAAATTGGGGCGTCGTCCAGAGGTAGGACTCGGGGCTTTGGACCCCGCAACGGAGGTTCGATCCCTCCCGCCCCAGCCAACACGCGGGTGGTGCGAACAGGATCGTACGGAGAGAGGCGAGATGAGCTACGAGCTGAAGCTGTTCTCGGGGAACGCGAACCGTCCCCTGGCCGAGGAGATCGCCAAGACGCTCCAGCGTCCCGCTGGGCGACGCCGACGTCTCGCGCTTCTCGGACGGCGAGGTGTACGTGCAGATCAACGAGAACGTCCGCGGCCAGGACGTCTTCGTGATCCAGCCCACCTGCCCGCCGGTGAACGACCACCTGATGGAGCTGCTGGTGATGCTGGACGCGTTCAAGCGCGCGTCGGCCGGCCGCATCACCGCCGTGCTCCCGTACTACGGCTACGGGCGCCAGGACCGCAAGGTGATGGGCGCGCGTGCCGATCACCGCCAAGCTCGTGGCGGACCTCATCACCGCCGCGGGCTGCCACCGCGTGCTCGCGGTGGACCTCCACGCCGGGCAGATCCAGGGCTTCTTCAACATGCCGGTGGACCACCTCTTCGCCGCGCCCCCGGTGCATCGTCGACTATCTGCGCGAAGAAGGACCTGCGGGATCCGGTGCTCGTCTCGCCCGACGCGGGCGGCGTGGAGCGCGCGCGCGCCATCGCCAAGCGCCTCAACGCGGGCCTGGCCATCATCGACAAGCGCCGCGACGGTCCCAACGTCGCCGTGTTCATGCACCTGATCGGCGACGTCGAGGGCAAGGACGTCGTGATCATCGACGACATGATCGACACGGCGGGCACGCTCATCCAGGCGGTGGACGCCGTCAGGCGCGAGGGCGCGCGCCGCATCCTCGCCGCGGCCGTCCACGGCGTGCTCTCCGGCCCCGCCATCGAGCGCATCGACGAGTCGGATGCTCGAAGAGGTCATCATCACCAACTCGGTCCCGCTGACGCCGGAGAAGCGCCTGCCCGAAGATCCACGTGCTCTCGGTGGCGCCGCTGGTGGCGGAGGCGATCCGCCGCATCCACGACGAGGAGTCGGTGTCGACGCTCTTCGTGCTAGCTCAACCGCAGTGAAGGAGCGAGACGCATCATGGAAATGCGTGAGCTGACCATCGAGCGCCGCGCGAGGGCATCGGCAAGGGCGCGGCCAAGCGGCTCCGCCGCGCCGGCCAAGTCCCGGGCATCCTCTACGGCGGCACCGCGCCCGTCAACATCGCCGTCGACCCGCGGGACGTCTTCCGCATCATCCACGGCCACGAGGGCAGCACCCAGCTGCTGCAGGTGTCCTTCGCGCGAGACCAGCGAGTCGCGGATGGCCATCATCCGCGACATGCAGTTCGACCCCGTCTCCGAGGATCTGGTGCACGTCGACCTCCAGGAAGTCGCCATGGACAAGCCCATCCAGGTCACGGTCGCCCTGCACCACGTGGGCGAGCCGATCGGCGTGCGCGACACGCAGGGCATCCTCGAGATGGTGCTGCGCGAGGTGCAGGTCTCGTACCTGCCCGGCAACATCCCCGAGTGACATCAAGGCCGACGTGTCCGAGCCTCGCCATCGGCGACGTGCTCACCGTGGGCGACCTCGTGGTGCCCGAAGGCGTGCGCGTCCTCACCGACCGCGCACCAGGCCGTGGCCACCGTGTCGCCCCGCCTGCGGCCGAGGAAGTTGCCGCACCGGTGGCGGTGGCCAGCCGGAGGTGGCGGCGGCCGCCCGCCGAGCCGGAAGTGCTCACCGAGCGCAAGCCGAAGGAAGAGGCAGAGGCCGACGACAAGAAGGGAAAGAAGTAGACGCAGGTGGCCCAGGCCATCATCGGGCTCGGCAATCCCGGGCCCGAGTACCGCGACACGCGTCACAACATGGGCGCCGCGCGTGCGTGGATGCGCTGGCGAGGAAGCTCCAGGTACGCTTCCAGCGCTCGAGGCGGGCACCTGGTCGGCCAGACGAAGTGGCGCGGCCAGGTGCTCTACCTCATCAAGCCCCAGTGCTTCATGAACGTGACGGGGCCGCCCGTGGCGCGAGTCACCGCAAGCTCAAGCTCGCTTCCCGGCGACCTGGTCTTCGTCTTCGACGACCTCGACCTGCCGCTGGGAAGGTTCGCGTGCGCCTGAGGGGCAGCGCGGGAGGCCACAACGGCGTGCGGTCGCTCATCGCCAATCTGGGCACGGACCAGCTGCGCCGGATCAAGGTCGGGCATCGGCCGGCCCGCCTCGCCCGATCGGGCTCGAGAAGAAGTGGTGGATCACGTGCTGTCGGCCTTCGAGCCCGACGAGCTTCCCGTCGTCGGAGAAGGCCTGCGTCGAGGCGGCCTCCCAGGCGCTCAAACAGGTCGAATCCCACGGCGCGCGCCGCTTCTAGCGGAAGCTCCGGCGTGTCGCTTCCCGTCCTCGCGCCTACCCTTGGTGTCGTCGGGCTCCTGATCGCCTTCGTGCTGTACCGCTACGTGGTGGCCCAGCCTGCCGGCTCGGGGGCCATGATCGAGATCGCGGGCGCCATCCACACGGGAGCGATGGCCTTCCTCCGCCGGGAGTACTCGATCCTCGTAGGGTTCATCGTGGTGGTGGCCGTCCTCCTGTCGATCGCCATCGGCCCGCGGACGGCCCTCGCCTTCGTGTCGGGCGCACTGTGCTCGATGCTCGCCGGCTTCATCGGCATGAAGGCCGCTACCAAGGCCAACGTGCGCACGGCGGAGGCCGCGCGGAGCAAGGGCCGCGACAAGGCGCTGGCCATCGCCTTCTTCGGCGGCTCGGTCATGGGGCTCACCATCGCCGCCCTGGGCATCCTGGGCCTGGGCCTCTTCTTCCTCCGCTGGCCGGAGCCGCTCGTCATCAACGGCTTCGCCATGGGCGCCTCGTCCATCGCGCTCTTCGCGAGGGTGGGCGGAGGCATCTTCACCAAGTCCGCCGACGTGGGCGCGGATCTCGTGGGCAAGATCGAGGCGGGCATTCCGGAAGACGACCCGCGCAACCCCGCGGTCATTGCCGACAATGTCGGCGACAACGTGGGCGACGTCGCGGGCATGGGCGCCGATCTGTTCGAGTCGTACGTCGGCTCCATCGTGGCCGCCATCGCCATCGGCTCCACGCTGCCCAACCCCGTCACCATGATGCTCCTGCCCATCGTCATCGTGATGGCGGGGCTGGCCTCCTCGGTGCTGGGCGTGCTCTCCATGGGCTTTCTCCAGCGCATGGATCCCCAGGCGGCGCTCCGCAACGCGACCCTCATCGCCGCGGCCATCCTCGTGGTCCTGAGCGGAGTGGTCGTCCGCGTGCTCGAGGTCGGCTGGGCTCCCGTTCTCGCGGTGATCGCGGGTCTCCTCGCCGGCGCGGCCATCGGCTATCTCACGGAGATCTACACCTCGGGCCGGCGGGTCCGCGAGATCGCCGGGAGCTCGACCACGGGCGCGGCGACCAACATCATCACGGGCATCGCGGTGGGATTCGAGTCCACCGCGCTGCCCGTGGTGGCCATCTGCGCGGCGATCTTCGTCTCCCACTACGCCTACGGCCTCTACGGCATCGCGCTGGCCGGCGTGGGCATGCTCGCGACCATCGGCATCACCATGAGCGTGGATGCCTATGGCCCCATCGCCGACAACGCGGGCGGCATCGCCCAGATGGCCAAGCTCGGCCCCGAGACGCGCGCCATCACCGACCAAGCTCGACGCGCTCGGCAACACCACGGCGGCCATCGGCAAGGGCTTCGCCATCGGCTCGGCCGCCCTCACCGCTCTCGCCCTCTACGCCGCCTATACCGAGGCGGTGGGGCTCAAGAGCATCGACCTCACGAGCGCCAGAGTGGTGATCGGCCTGTTCCTCGGTGGCATCATGCCCATGATGATCGCCGCGCTGACCATGCGGGCGGTGGGACGCGCCGCCTTCGGCATGGTCCAGGAAGTGCGCCGCCAGTTTCGCGAGATCGCCGGCCTCATGGAGGGCACGGCCAAGGCCGATACCGATCGCTGCGTGGAGATCGCCACGGGCGCGGCGCTCAAGGAGATGATCGTGCCCGGGCTCTCCGCCGTGGTGATGCCGCCGGTGATCGGCTTCGTCATGGGCAAGGAGGCGCTGGGCGGATTCCTCGCGGGCGCCACGCTGATGGGCGTCTTCCTCGCCCTCTTCATGGCCAATGCGGGCGGCGCGTGGGACAACGCCAAGAAGCACATCGAGGCGGGCAACCTGGGCGGCAAGGGTTCGGAGGCCCACAAGGCCGCGGTGGTGGGCGACACCGTCGGCGACCCCTTCAAGGACACCGCCGGGCCCAGCATGAACATCCTCATCAAGCTGATGTCCGTCGTCGCCCTCGTCCTCGCCCCCTCTTCCGCTAGCTCCGGTCTCGGCCGCGGCCGGACTAGTTTCAGGTCATCTAACCGGCGGGCGGGGGCGGGGCTGCCTCCGCGGAGCACGCTGAGCCGCAATCCGCGGGCCACTCGAGCCCGCCACGAGAATGGTGGTTTGGCGCTTCGAAGAAGCTCCCCAGAAGATACGGCTCCGCGGAGGCAGCCCCCGCCCCCACCCACCTCTCCGCGCGGTGAACAGCGGGGACCAACGAGCCTCCGCCGTCCCCGTTTCCATTTCCTTTGGTCCACCCACGCGCCATCGTCATCGATCAGGTAGGTCCGAATGCGTGGATGAGGCCGTGTCTTGGATCTTGGGGGCCTATGCCACAGGGGAGAGGGTGGGGTTGGAGGGGTGCCCTCCCGGGGCCCGTATCTTCTGGGGAGATTCTCCGAAGCGATAGACCAGATCTCGTGGCGGGCTCGAGTGGCCACGCCGATTGCGGCTCAGCGTGGTCCCGGGAGGGCACCCCTCCAGCCCCGCCCGGAGGTCATCCCTCGCGTCCATTTGAGGGCTGAAGTGGCAGCCCGGCGGACTGCGGATCAGCGTGGTTCAGGCAGGGCACCCTCCAACCAGGCCCGGAGGTCATCCGACCCTGTCAGCATATGGACGGCAGGTTGCGGCCTGAGGGGGCGCATGGTATACAGTCAGAGCTTCAGGTACATGCGAGAGGGGTGAATTCCGGGTGACCAAGGTAATCGTCGAGCCCGACGAGAGCTTCGAGAACGCGCTCAAACGCTTCAAGAAGCAGTGCGAAAAGGCCGGGCTCATGTCCGAGCTCAGGAAGCGCCAGCACTACGAGAAGCCCAGCGTCAAGCGCAAGCGCAAGACCCTGGCTGCGCGCAAGAAGGCCAAGAAACGGGAGCGGTTCTTCGACTAGTCGCGGCCGGATGGGGCGCCGAGTGGAGCCGGGTCAGGGAGCTGCTGGCCCGGCACACTCACTCCCCGATGGGCCGCGAGCGAGCGTTAGGTCTCGAGCCTCAGACTGACCTGGGCGCCATCAAGTCGGCCCTCTCCGAAACACGCGAAGGCCGTCAGGCCATGGCCGTCGCCGGCAGTCCCCCTGGGAATCCGTCCCCGACGTTCGCGAGCTCCTCGAGCGCTCCCGTGTCCCCGGCTCCGTGGCCGAAGGCGCCGAGATCGCCGCTCCTTCCCCTGCTCGACGCCGCCGCGCGCCTCGCCGCCTACGGCCGCTCCATCGCCGCCGAGGCGCCGGATCTCTCGAGGGCCCTCGCGGGCCTGCCGCGCCTCAAGCCGCTCGCCGATCTCCTGCGCCGCTCTCTCGATCCCGACGGCACCGTGCGTGACGAGAGCCAGCCCGGCGCTGAGAAGCTCCGCCAGAAGGGCCGCGAGCTCAGGCGCGATCTCGTGAAGCGCCTCGAAGCCTACTTCCACGGGCCCGGGGCGGACCTGATCTTCCAGGAGCGCTACGTCACGGTGAGACACGGCCGCTACGTGCCTGCCCATCCGCGCGGAGTCCAAGTCGCGCTTCAAGGGCATCGTGCACGATCGCTCGCAGAGCGGGGCCACCCTCTTCGTGGAGCCCGAGGGCGTGGTCGAGGACAACAACGACCTGGTCCAGGCAGCCCGCGAGGAAGAGGTCGAGGTGCTGCGCGTGCTCCAGGCGCTCACCGACGCGGTGAGCGAGGCCCTGCCCGAGCTCGAGGCCCTCGTGGACGACATGGGCAGGCTCGACCTGGCCTTCGCGCGCGCCGAGCTGGCCGACCAGATGGAGGCGACCGAGCCTATCCGTCGGCGAGGAGCGCATGGCCGAGGTCATGGGAGCGCGGAACCCGCTCCTGCTCGCCGCAGGCGTGGCAGGCGCCGGAGCGCCCGGTGGTCCCCATGGATCTCCGCGTCGGCGGCGAGCAAGCCGCTGCTCGTGATCACCGGGCCCAACGCGGGAGGCAAGACCGTCGCCCTCAAGACGCTCGGTCTGCTTCTGCCTGATGGCGCAGTCGGGGCTCCACGTGCCGGCGCGCGAGGGCGCCCGGCTGCCCGCTGCTCTCCGCGATCTTCGCCATCATCGGCGACGACCAGAGCGTGGCCGAGAACCTCTCGACGTTCTCCGCCTTCGTCAAGCAGCTCCGCGAAGCGCTCGAGCAGGTGGACGATCGCTCGCTCGCTCCTCCTCGACGAGCTCGGCGCGGGGACCGACCCCGACGAGGGCGCGGCGCTCGCCCAGGCCGTGCTGGAGGAGCTGGCCGAGCGCGGCGCCCTCTGCGTCGCCTCCACGCATCTGGAGCCGCTCAAGGGCTTCGCGTCGACTCACCCGCGCGCGCGCAATGCCTCGGTCGAGTTCGACAGTGAGCGGCTGCAGCCCACCTTCCGACTCGTCTACGATCGCCCCGGCCAGAGCTATGCGCTGGCCATCGGGGCACGGCTGGGTCTGCCCGCGCATCTCATCGAGCGCGCGGAAGGCTACCGCTCGGCCCAGCGGCGACAGCTCGAGGCGCTGCTCCAGCGGCTGGAGGAGCGCGACCGCATCGAGGCCGAGCACGCGCAGGCCGTGGAGCGGCGCGAGGTGGAGAGCGCGACGCTCCTCTCGCGCGCCGAGGCAAAGTTCGAAGCCGCGACGCGGCAGGCGGCCGAGCTCACCGCGCGCGCGAAGGCGGATGCCCAGCGCATGCTCACGGAGATCCGCCGCTCGGTGAACGCCGAGTGGGACCGCCTCAAGCGCGAGGACAAGACGCGCGAGTCGCTGGAGCAGAGCCGCAAGCGCTTGGTGGAGACGGCGCGCGGCGTCGAGGGCGTGGTAGAAAATCTCGATCCGGGCGGGCGCGCGGCCGCCGCAGGCGATAGAGTAGAGGTGCCTCACCTGGGGCTCAAGGGAGACGTGCTCACTGTGGACGGCGGGACGGCAACGGTGCAGGCGGGCGCGGTGACGGTCAAGGTGCCCGCTCAGGCTCTGCGCGTGGTGGGGCGCGCGGACACGGTAAGACCACCCCTCACCCTGCCCTCTCCCCTGAGGGGAGAGGGGACTCGCTCTTCCCCTCCCCCACCGGGGAGAGGGGCAGGGTGAGGGCGAGAGGTGAGGGGCGAAACCTGATGGCGTGGTCCCGAACGAGCTGCGCCTGATCGGCCGCACCACCGACGAGGCGCGCGATCTCCTCGAGAAATACCTCGACGACGCGTTCCTTGCGGGCCTGCCCTCCGTGCGCGTGATTCACGGCAAGGGCACGGGCGCGCTCCGCCGCGCCGTCGAGGAGCTGCTCGCCTCCCACCCGCTGATCACGAGCCATCGTCCGGGTGAGCCGCACGAGGGTGGCGCGGGCGCCACCGTGGCCGAGCTGGGACAGGCCTGATGGCGGGCGGCTTCTCCTCCCAGATCCTCGACGAGATCCGCTCTCGCGTCGACATCGTCGAGATGGTCGGCCAGTTCGTGAACCTGAAGCGGGCGGGCGAGCACTGGAAGGGCCTCTGCCCCTTCCACAGCGAGAAGACGCCGTCCTTCACCGTGAATCCGAAGCGCGGCATCTTTCACTGCTTCGGCTGTGGCGTGGGGGCGACGCCTTCGGCTTCCTCATGCGCCAGGATCGGCTCGCCTTCCCCGAGGCGGTGCGGGCCCTCGCCCAGCGCTCGGGAGTGGAGCTGCCGACCCAGCGAACGCCGGAGGTCGAGGGCAAGCTCGAAGGCCTCCGCCGGGTGATGGCGCTGGCCGCGCAGTTCTACACGGACGCGCTCTGGGCCAAGGACGGCGCCAGGGCCCGGGCCTACGTGGAGAGCCGCGGCGTCGACCTCGACGTGGCGCGCCGCTTCGGGCTCGGCTATGCGCCCGAGGGCTGGAATGCGCTCCTCACTCACATGGCCAAGGAAGGCGTGACGGACAGCGAGCTGGTCGCGGCCGGCCTCGCCCTGCCCCGCCAGAACGCGCCAGGCTTCTACGACCGCTTCCGCGGCCGTCTCCTCTTCCCCATTCGCGATCTCCAGGGTCGCGTGGTCGCCTTCGGCGGCCGCGCCATGGGCGCGGAGGAGCCCAAGTACCTCAACTCGCCGGAGACCGCGCTCTACGTGAAGGGCCAGATGCTCTACGCCCTGGACGTGGCGCGGGAGAGCATGCGCCAGAAGAACCGCGCGGTGGTGGTCGAAGGCTACCTCGACTGCCTCATGGCCCATCAGCACGGCTTCACGGAGACGGTGGCCGCCCTCGGCACCGCCTTCACGGCCGCCCAGCTCGGCCTGCTGCGCCGCTACGCGGACGAGGTGGTGAGCGTCTTCGACGCCGACGCGGCGGGGCAGAAGGCCACGAGCCGGCTCGAGGAGATGCTGAGCGACGTGATGGATCTCCGCAATCTCGGCTGGTCGGTCTCGCGCACCGGCTCGTTCGAGAAGGCCGACTACTTCCCCATCAAGGTGGCCGTCCTCCCCGAGGGACATGACCCGGACAGCCTCCTCCGCGCCGAGGGCGCCCCCGCCCTCCAGGCACGCCTGGACGCGGCGCGAAGCATCCTCGACTTCGTCTTGGAGCGTGCGCTCGGCGAGGAAGACCTGAGCACCACGCGCGGCCGTTCGACCGCCCACGCGCGGGTCGCTCTGCTCCTCTCCAAGGTGCCGAATGCCGAGGAGGCCACCGCCCTGGCCCGCGAGGCGGCGAGGCGGCTGGGGGTGGACTCGACCCAGCTCTGGATCGAGGCCCAGCAGCTTCAGGGAGCCCGGGCCCGCAAGGGCCGGCTCGACCGCCCCGCCGACACGGGAGCGACCTCGGCGGCCCCCGACTCGGCCCAGGCCTGGCCCTCGCCGAGCCTGCCCGAGCGGGATCTCCTCCTGATGCTCCTGCACGAGGAACAAGCGCGAATCGGACTTCTGCCGTATCTTGAAGAGGAGCAGATCACTCACCCGGGGCTCCGAGCCGTCCTGGGCGCGCTCCGCCGGGCGCCCGAGGGCACGGCGCCCGAGGCCCTCATGGGCGAGCTGGGAGGCGAGGCGGAACGGAGCCTGCTCGCCGCGCTTCTCATGGAGCAGCGGGAGTGGACCGATATACAAATTCAGGTGACTGACCTGCAGAAGCGGTACGATATCCGGCGGCGGAAACAGCGGATCCGGGAGCTGAGCTTGGCCATCACCCAGGCCCAGGCCACAGGCGACCCGGCGCTGGCCCTGCTCGAGGCAGAGTTGAGGAAGCTCCAGGATCAAGCCCAGGCGGTACGAGGCATGGTCACTGGCCGATGACCCAGCACCCCCATCAGGAGAGCCGACGAGCATGGCGGACGAACCCAAGCTGCAGGAGCTGGACAAGCTCATCGCCAAGGGGAAGGAAAAGGGCTACCTGACCTACGACGAGGTCAACGACGCCCTGCCTTCCGACATCGTCTCGCTGGATCAGCTCGACGACATCATGATGCTCTTCGGCTCCATGGACATCGAGGTGGTGGACTCGGCCAAGGCGGGCCGTCTCCCCTCCGAAGGCGGAGCGGGACAGGCCGCCGATCCCGAGCCCGACGACGACGAGCCCGCGGAGCCGCGGCGCATCGATCTCACGCCGGGACCGGTGGGACGCACCGAGGATCCCGTGCGGCTCTACCTGCGCGAGATGGGGCGCGTGTCGCTCCTCACGCGCGAGGGCGAGATCACGCTGGCCAAGCGCATCGAGGAGGGCAAGGACGAGGCGACGCGCGCCATCCTCTCGACCACCCTCGCCCTCGACAAGATCCGCGCCGTGCGCGACGAGCTCCGCAAGGACCTGATCCCCATCAAGGACCTCGTGGACTATCCCGAGGAAGGAGTTCACCGAGGAGAAGGAGGCCGACCTGCGGCGCTCGGTGATGCGCGAGCTCGGCACGGTCGACCGGCTCTTGCGAGAGCGAGAAACCCTCCTCGACCACGCGCGAAAGCTTCGCGCCAAGGCGGGAGGGCGCAAGAAGCGCAAGGGCGAGCCGCCGTGGAAGAAACACGAGGTAGGAGCCCAAGCCAAGCAGGTGAAAGCGCTCCAAACCCTCCGCACCCTCAGCCTCCAGCCCTCCCTCCTCGATCAGTGGGGTCAAGACCTCAAGAAGCTCGTAGAGAAGATCCAGGTGGCCGAGCGCGAGATCGCGCTGTGGTCCGACGGCAAGCGCCCCGCGCCCGCCGAGGTGGATGCCTTCCTCGATTCGCTCTCCGAGGACCGCGAGGACGGCGACCGCGATCTCTACCAGAAGGCGGCGGCCGCGGCACCCGTCCATCAAAGAGCGCCTGGTGTGGGTCGCCCAGCAGAAGATCAAGCGCGCCGAGGAGAATGCCCAGACGCGCGCGGACGATCTCAAGCGGATCGTGAAGGACATCCGCTCCGGCGAGGTCAAGGCGGCGCGCGCCAAGAAGGAGATGGTCGAAGCCAACCTGCGCCTCGTCATCTCGATCGCCAAGAAGTACACCAACCGCGGCCTCCAGTTCCTCGACCTGATCCAGGAAGGCAACATCGGCCTCATGAAGGCCGTGGACAAGTTCGAGTACCGCCGCGGCTACAAGTTCTCCACGTACGCCACGTGGTGGATCCGCCAGGCCATCACCCGCGCCATCGCCGACCAGGCCCGCACCATCCGCATCCCCGTGCACATGATCGAGACCATCAACAAGCTGATCCGCACCTCGCGCCAGCTCGGTGCAGGAGCTGGGCCGCGAGCCCAGCCCCGAAGAGATCGCGATCAAGATGGAAGTGCCGGTGGACAAGGTGCGCAAGGTCCTCAAGATCGCCCAGGAGCCCATCTCGCTCGAGACGCCCATCGGCGAGGAGGAGGACAGCCACCTCGGCGACTTCATCGAGGACAAGCAGGTCGGCTCGCCCGTGGAGAGCATGATCGGTCTCTCCCTGCGCGAGCAGACGAACAAGGTGCTCAACTCCCTGACCCCGCGCGAGGAGAAGGTGCTGCGCCTGCGCTTCGGCCTCTCCGACGGCTGCGAGCACACCCTGGAGGAAGTGGGGCAGGACTTCGCGGTGACCCGCGAGCGCATCCGCCAGATCGAGGCCAAGGCCCTCCGCAAGCTCCGTCATCCCTCGCGCTCCAAGAAGCTCCGGAGCTTTCTCGAATCGTGATCGGTGCTATGATCGCCAACCGCGGGCCCATAGCTCAATTGGCAGAGCCCCCGGCTCATAACCGGTTCGGTCTTGGTTCGAGTCCAAGTGGGCCCACCAACTGTTCCCTCTCCCTCAGGGGAGAGGGCAGGAGTGAGGGTGGTACCCCAATGAGGCGCGCATAGAGTGGACGCGCAGCTCAAGACGCTGATCGATCTCCAGGGCGTGGACACGCGCATCGCCGCCCTCGAGGCGGAGGCGGCCCGCCTGCCCGAAGGAGATCGCGGCCATCCACGCCGAGATCGAAGCCGCCAAGAAGGACGTGGACGCCGGCAAGACCCGCCTCGACGCCGCCAAGAAAGACCAGCGCACACGCGAAAAGGACCTCGAAGTCGTCCAGGCCAAGCGCTCCAAGACCGAAGGGCGGCTCTACGAGGTCAAGACCAACAAGGAATACTCCGCCGTCCTCGCCGAGATCGAAGAGATCAAGCAGGAGAAGGGCCGCGTCGAGGAAGAGATCCTCGTCCTGATGGAAAGCCAGGAGCGGCTCACCGCCGACATCAAGGACGCCGAGGCACGCTTCAAGACGCGCGAGACGCAGGGCAAGCAGGAGGAGGCGGCGCTCCAGGAGAAGCTCCGCGCCGTCGAGGCCGACCTGGCCCTGGTGCGCACCGAGCGCGCGGAGCTGGCGCGCGCAGCTGCCCGCCGCCGTGCTCGCCGACTACGACAAGCTCCTCAAGGCGCGCGGCGGCCTCGCCCTCGCCCAGGTGGTCGAAGCCGAACCTCTGCGGCGGCTGCCGCATGACGGTGACGCCGCAGCGGCTCCAGGAGCTGCGCGCCCAGAGCGCGCTCCTCCCCTGCGAATCCTGCGGCCGCTACCTCTACTGGCTCCCTGACGCTGTTCCCTCTCCCCTCAGGGGAGAGGGCAGGAGTGAGGGTGAAAGTCCCATGGCCTCCCCGTCCCTCCCCGTAATCCAGATCTACACAGACGGCGCCTGCAGCGGCAACCCGGCCCCGGCGGCTGGGCCGCCATCGTGATCGACGACGGCGCGCGAGACTCGAGCTCTCCGGCGGCGAGTCCTCGACCACCAACAACCGCATGGAGCTGATGGGCCCCATCGAGGGCCTGCGCTCCCTGCGGGTCGGCGCATCGCGAGATCCATAGCGACAGCGCCTACGTGGTCAACTGCTTCCGCGACAAGTGGTACGAGGCGTGGCGCAAGAACGACTGGCGCAACAAGCCGAAGAAGCTGATCGACAACCGCGATCTGTGGGAGGCGCTCCTCGCCCAAGTGGAGCGCCACGACGTGACGTGGCACAAGGTGGCGGGCCACAGCGGCCACCCCTGAACGACCGCGCCGATGCGCTGGCGCGTGCCGCCATTCCGAAGCGCTGACGCGGTATCAGATCGCAGACATTGACGGCCGTGGGTTCCTGCGCCTAGCCTAGAAGCATGCAGACCACATACCCGCGTACCGACCTCCTGCAATGAGCGATTCGATCGTCCGTACGCGGCGTTGGACCCGCTTCGAGTATGACAAACTGATCGACGCTGGCTTCTTCGGCCCTGGCGACAAGATCGAACTCTTGGCCGGCCAGCTCTGTGTGAGCGAGCCCCAGAACAGTCCCCACGCGAAGGGGATCTGGCTTGGCCAAGAGGCTCTCCGGAAGGCGCTCCCGCCGGGCTGGAGCGTACTCGCGCAGTTGCCGATTGCGCTCGATGACGAGTCTGCACCTGAGCCGGATCTCGCTGTGGTTTCAGGCGGTCCACGCGACTACACGGATCATCCGTCGCGTCCAGCGCTGGTGGTGGAGGTCGCCGACTCGAGCCTGGCATTCGATCGCACGCACAAAAGCAGCCTCTACGCCCGGGCACGTCTGGCCGAGTACTGGATCGTGAATCTCGTCGACCGGATCCTGGAGGTCTACCGCTACCCCGCCCCGACAACGGGGCCCTCTATGGCTGGGCTTACGGCGTGATGCTCACACTCGGTCCCGATGAGCACGTCATGCCCCTTGCCGCGCCGTCCGCCCGAATCCTCGTCACCGATCTTTTGCCCTAGGTCGCGCCTCTCTCCTCTCCGGGGAGAGGGCCAGGGTGAGGAGGCAAGCCGAATGCTATACTTCCATCACTTCCCCACGCTCTTTGATCTTGATCTTTGATTCGCGCCAGAGAAGGCTGGACGGTCGCCGGTGCGGGGCAACTCGCGCGGGAGGAAAGTCCGGGCTCCGCAGGGCAGGGTGCTGGCTAACGGCCAGGGGGCAACCCCACGGACCAGTGCCACAGAAAGCAAACCGCCGGCCGCAAGGTCGGTAAGGGTGAAACGGTGAGGTAAGAGCTCACCAGCGACGCGGGTGACCGCGCCGGCTCGGTAAACCCCACCCGGAGCAAGGCCCAATAGGAGAGCGATCCTGTCCGCAAGGCCAGGTGAAGCGCGGCCCGCGTGGCGCTCTCGGGTATGGCCGCTGGAGGCGCCGGGCAACCGGCGTCCTAGAGAAATGACCGTCTCCCCGGGTCATCGCCCGGGAGACAGGACCCGGCTTACAGGCCCTCTCTGGCGCGATATTTATCTTTCGCGCACCTTAGCCTGCAAAAGTTATTGGGACCCCAGGGGGTACAGAACCCCTAGTCGGGCAAACGCCCTTCCAGCGCCTGAATCGCCTGCCGCTGCCGTGCCGCACTCACGCGCGTGTAGATCTCCGTCGTGGCCACCGACTCGTGCCCCAGCAGGCCCTGGATCACCAGCAGGTCGACGCCGAGCTCGTGCAGACGCGTGGCGTACGTGTGGCGGAAGAGGTGGGGGTGAAGGTGCATCTTGAGCCGCCGTCCTGCCCGCGCCACGGCCTTGCTGACGACCCGCGCCGTGATGCGGCGTCCCCTAACTCGTTTCCTGAGGGGACCGGCTTCCTCTCCTCGCCCGTTGATCCCATGACCCTGACGATCACAGATCAATCAGGAAAAGAATGCCCCGGTGTCCCGCTCGCGGCTCCCAAGGGGACAAGTAGGCGACTGACAGCCTTCTCTGGCGCGATTCATATCGAGCTGCTTCGCGACGCCCAAGACGGCCATGTCCGGGCACATCGTGGCGCGCATCGATCGACTCACATGGCACCCCATCTGATTGAGAGACACATGCCGGAGTGCAGCACCGATGAGCAGCAGCCGCCGCAGCGAGCGTGGTCACCGCCGAGTATCTGTTCAGAAATACCTTTAGCTCAGGCAGCGAGCCACCGGCGGGCCGGGCGGCCCTGCAGCTTGGAGTCAGGCACTTGCCCGGCCAGGAAGCTGCGGAGTCATCAGAAATCTTCTTGGACCGGAGGGAGGGTCCCGAACGTTCCAGTTTCGAACTACACGAGTTCGACGATCATCGGCCATCGGCGCCGCAACGCAGAGATCCGTAATGGCCGTACTCGCTCCCGCGTGAGGAACGATCGCCTTCATCGTTCCCAAGTTGAGTTTGTCAGAATATAACGCCGTGGTCACGCAGATAGCTTCTGGTCACAAGGCTCAACGCTATGGCAGAGCCCGCTCACAATAGGCTTGTAGATGACGGTAGCGACGTCGCGAATGTCTTGCAAGAGCTGGCGGTGCTGGCGTTGGCCACCACACGTCCATCCGGTCCGCGGTCACACAATAAGTACAGTTCGCCGTTGACTTGCCACCACGACGAGCCTACCATTCGGGCGCATTCGAACTGAGCATATGGGTCGGGTCCTTGACCGCAGCAGGAGAGAGCATGAGCAAGCGGATTCTCGTCACCGGCGCAGGAACGGGGGCGAGCAATAACCTGATCCGCAGTCTGAAGGCCGAGGATCCCGGGTTCTTCGTTGTCGGCTGCAATTTCGATAGATTCGTCCCTCAAGCACGCTGCTGCGGATCGCCTCTACCTGATCCCGGCGACGTCCGACCCGCGCTTTCCGAGGCGCTGGGTCCGCCTGGCGACGACGGAGCAGATCGATCTCGTCATTCCAACCACCGATTCCGACGTCACAGCGCTGTCGGATCTAGAGCAAGACGCTAGGTCGACGCGTCTTTCTTCCTGACCCTGCCGTGATACGCCTCTGTCAGGACAAGTACAACCTCACCGAGGCGCTCAGGGCCGGAACATTCCGGCGCCCGAGACCTATGCCGTCACGGATGTGAATACGTTGGGCGAGCTCTTCCAGCGACTCGGCGACGACCGACCGATTTGGTGTCGTGCGCGAACCGGAAGCCGCTCGCTCGGGGCCGCACCGCATGACACGACCGGAACAGGCGCAGGCTTGGATTCTCTACTGGGGAAGAGATGCGAGATGTGCCGGCTTCTTCGTTCACCCTCTCCGAAGTACCTTCCGGGGCGCGACTTCCTGTGCCAGAGCCTCTGGAAGGACGGGTCACTCGTCCTTGCCAACACATTTGAACGGTTGTCGTACTTTGGCGGAGAGAATAGCCCAAGTGGCGTGTCGTCTCTGTCCTCGCTGGCCAAGACGGTGGCGGACGCCTCGTCTCGTCGATGTGTGTCGACGCGCCAGCACGGGCCATAGCACCCGCCACTTCGGGGGCCTTCAGCATCGACCTCAAGGAAAATCGCCGAGGAGTGCCGTGCATAACGGAGATCAACGCTGGGCGGTTCTTTATCGGCATGACCGCGTTCTCGCATGTCGGCAAGCACAACATGCCCGCGATCTTCGTGCGGTTGGCCTGTGGCGAGCCCGTGGATCTGCGTGAGGAATACGACGCGGTCGAGGGATATTACCTCGTGCGCGACCTCGACAATCCACCGGGCGTCTTTCAGGAGGACGAGTTGTTTAATGAGGTGCGCGTGCTATGAGCGTGCAAGGCCGGATCCGCAGGCGACGGAGCGCTTCTCGTGATCCTCGTAATAGTGGTAGGTGTTAGCCTCCTGGTGGGGTATGAGTCGCGATCGCAAGACTCTATTCATGCGCTCGTGGCGGCTTCGACTCCTCTCCAATCCGACTCCCCTCAAGGGGATCGCGGAGCTACTGCCCACTTTGGAAGTTGCCCAAGCGACGCCACGAGGAGGCAGCGCCGCGTTGGGCGCACCCGGTAGCCTCAGATGCACGAGCCGGTCGCACCGCGCAGCCACTCCTCAAGGCGACCTGCCGTGATGTGAGCAAGCGTCACCTCCAGATCCGACGTGATTCCTGTGGTGGTGACGTATATCGGTTTCTGCAGCGCCGGCCGCAGGACGACATCAGAACAATTTTCACGCTGGAACGGATTCGTAGAGGCGTTTAAAGTCAGACGGAGAGTTCAACGTCATTTGGCGCCCAGGGTGGCATCCACTTTTGCGCTGGCCAAGAGCTCCGAGCGTGTGTGAGTTCACTCTTGATGCAAGCGCGAACGAGTCCATAGGCATCCCAGATCCCGACACGGGAGATTTCTTTGAGCTTTATTCATACCGATTCTGAAGACCTACAACACTAGGAACAACGCTGGTCACGGCGGCATAAACCGATGTAGAACTTCACGGACCCTGGATCTCTACCACCTGTGGATGGAAAGATGAGGAGCTATCGAGGTTACTGGCGTTGTGCCTTTTGGCCCCCCATTTAACCAACGAAGTCCAGCAGCCGCCTGGAGAAGCAGAGAGCGAGGCGAGGAGAGGCGGAGAGAGAGAGAGGGAGGCAGCTGGGGCAGGCTGGAGGATCTGGATGGGTCAGCAGTGCGCGACCTACAGGGCCCCTCCGACTTTGCAGCGCCTGCCAGCCTGCCGGAATTTCAGCTGGCACCTGAGGCCGGCCCACTTCTTGGGCGCAGAAACTCACCGCTGCTGTCACATCGAGAAGTTGGGGAAGGAGCCCCGCTTGAGACTGCTTCAACTACCTAAAGTCGGGGTTTACTGTGCCTGGCGAAGGGGAAGTCGACCAAAGGTCCACACGCGGGACGCTTGCCGCCACGTCAGGAGATCTCGGCAAGCGGCTAATGAGCGCCGGCTAGATCCGTTCAAGGGTGTCCACTGGGAGGCTCTGTTAGATGCCGTCCGGATCGAAGATTGCGAGGAGTATGGACGCACGGCGGAGAGTCTGCCTCTCTGGCAGAAAAGAAGGTTTTTGCGGTTGAGGGGCGAGCGGAGTCAAGCCTTACCAGAAACGAAGGAGGATCCAATGGGTGGCATGAAACCGATCGACGGCGGCCAGGGGTACATCGTGACACTGGAAGTGTCGGGTCCGAAAGGAGCAGACATAGCGGCGAAGGTGGACGAGTTGGTGGGCAAATTGAAGGGGCTCCTATCAATGCTGTGGTGAAAGTTTCCCATCACCGGGCAGAGGCCGGCCAAAACTAGTAGCAGCATTGAAAGCCCATCACCGTGGCCAAGAAGGGTGAAGACACGATGGACGTTGCCAGCATTGAGGTCGAGCTCGCGACCGATCGCCGCGGAGCCGAGCTGCTGAGCCTAGAGCTTCGCAGGCTCGCAAAGCTCAGGGGACTGGAGATTAGGAGTCTTACGGTGATGCTGGCCGAAGAGCATACGGCCGCATCCGAGCGGCGTCACGTCACCTGTAACCGGGACACCTCGGCTTCCGTGCTGATACAACCAGGAGGCCATGCCCATGTCCCGGAAATGGGCCGCAGCCGTCAGTGAGGGTTCTCGTGCGCCTTCTCTCGCCTCCCCGGTTCGCAAGTGGAGCAACCCGACGACCTAGATGGATGCGTGCCGAGAGGGGCCGCATGGCCAGAGCTCGGCCAGCGACAGCGCCTCGCTCGTACAAGGGCGCCGGCCTGCCCGTAGTCGGCGCCACCGCGATGCATCGAGATCTCTGCCAGGATCCGCAGTGCATGGGCCTCCTGGGCGCGATCGCCCCACTGTTTGGCCAGGTCAGACCTCGTGCGGCCGCGCGTGGCCGAGTCCTCCGTTCGGTCGGCCAAGAGATATGCTTCCGCCAGTCGGAGGACGACGGGCGCATGGTTGATGACTTGCTGGCGGGTTATTTCCTCCTGGGCAGCTCGCTCTAGTAGCGGCAGCGCTTCCGCCAGACGTCCGGCCAGCGCATACGCATAACCCAGAGCCGACATCACGGGCGGTATGTACACGGGCAGATCATTCGCTCTGCAGAGGGCGAGCGTGCGCTCGAGCAAGGTGACGGCCCGATCAGCCTCCCCACGCTCGAGGTAGAGTTGTCCGACTCCCCGGAAGGCCCATAGCATGGTATCGGGGTGGTTGGTCGATCGTGCGAGCTCGAGAGCTTCTTCGCCGACCGGGTGGCCCTCGGCGAAACGGCCGGTCGCAGCTAGGCTCATGACGAGAATTGTGCGGGAGAAGACCGCCGGCAGCACGCCGAGACCCAAGTAATCACGCTCCCGCTCGCGCCGTCAGGGAGGCCACGATCGGTACCAGGGATGTCGATCGCCTGCAGAAAGTTGCCGGACGAGTAGTGTGAGCGGCCAAGATACATGCCGGCAGCGATCTTCGACGGAAATTCATCGAGCTCGCTCGGCGATGGCCAGTGCCCGCTGGCCGGACTCGATCGCGCGTCTCTGGTCGCCCAGGAGATACAGGCAATTGGTCGCAAAGGCCAGGGCGCGCCCGGGGCGATCGGCAATACGTAACTTG
>ERZ1370068.1542-contig-11448_pt1 | contig 90715 bp, 152 predicted proteins | sample MGYA00561227_ERZ1370068 | MGnify/ENA primary metagenome ERZ1370068 (study PRJEB38410, sample SAMEA6850437) | metagenome | study: Metagenomic assessment of the ecological functions of the soil: analysis of the soil microbiota associated with the... | reverse complement strand
AAAGCGTTCAGTTACGTATTGCTAAAAAGCTGATCGACGGCTATTGCCGACTGCTGACCTGGCTGATGGTGGCAACCGTCGCGATCCTGGTCGTTCCGGTCTCGCTGCAGATCGTCTCGCGCTACACGCAGCTGATCCCGAGCTACATCTGGACCGAGGAGCTGTCGCGCTTCCTGTTCATCTGGATGGTCATGCTCGGCGCCATGATCGGCATCAAGGAGGGCACGCATTTCGAGGTCGACATCTGGCCGGAGCTCGGCCGGCGCGCCAACGCCATGCTGAAGATCGTCTCGAACCTGTTCGTGCTGATCTTCGCGCTGGTCTTCCTCTATTGGGGCATCAAGTTCGTGGAGTTCGGCTGGTATCAGGAATCCGAGCTCGCCGAGCTGCCGATGCCGTTCATCTTCGTCGCCTGGCCGCTCGCCGGCGCGACCTGGATCGTCTTCCTGGGCGAGATCTTCGTCGACAATATCCGCATCCTGGCCGGCAAGAGCCTGCCGCATGACCGCAGGTCGCGATGTCGCCCGGGCATGGCCGCGCTGGTGCTGTTCGGCGCGTTCTTCGTGCTGATCGCGCTGCGGGTGCCGGTGGCGTTTGCGCTCGGGCTCGCGTGCCTGCCGCCGCTGCTGTTCGAGCAGCGGCTGTCGCCGATGGTGCTCTTCAACGAGACCTTCAAGTCCTACAACTCGTTCATCCTGCTGGCGGTGCCGTTCTTCCTGCTTGACCGCCAACCTGATGAATATCGGCGGCATCACCGATCGCCTCGTGCATCTGTCGCGCACGATGGTCGGCAACTGGCCGGGCTCGCTGGCGCAGATCAACGTGCTGCTGTCGGTGTTCTTCGCCGGCATCTCCGGCTCCTCGACGGCCGACGCCGCGAGCCAGAGCAAGATCTTCATCGAGGCGCAGACCAAGGAAGGCTACGACCTGTCGTTCTCGATCGCGATCACCGCGGTGTCGGCGGTGCTCGCCGTGATCATCCCGCCCTCGATCCTGATGATCGTCTGGGGCGGCGTGCTGTCGGTCTCGATCGGCGCGCTCTACCTCGCGGGCATCCTGCCCGGCCTGCTGATCGCCGCGCGCGCAGATGGCGACCGTGCACGTCTACGCCAAGATCTACCACTACCCGGTCTATCCGCGCGCGACGTTGCGGGAGTTCATCTGCTCCGCGGCGCAGTCGGTGCCGGCGCTGATGACGCCGTTCATCATCGTCGGCGGCATCCTGCTCGGCTGGTTCACCGCGACCGAATCGGCGTGCGTCGCCGTGATCTATGCGGCGGTGCTGTCGATCTTCGTCTATCGCGAGATGGACCTGAAGCAGCTCTATCATGCGTTCGCCGAGACCGGCCGGCTCTCCGCCGTCGCGCTGTTCTGCGTCGGCACCGCTTCCGCGTTCGGCTGGATGCTCGCCTATTACCAGATCCCGCGGGCGCTGCTGGCCAACGTCACCACCTGGGGCATGGGCATCACCGAGGTCGGCTTCTTCATCGCCTTCGTGTTCCTGGTGGTCGGCTGCTTCCTCGATGCCATCCCGGCGATCATCATCGTCGGCACCACGCTCGAGCCGCTGGCGCGGTCGGTCGGACATGCATCCGGTGCAGTTCGCCATCATCGGCATCGTCTCGCTCGCCTTCGGGCTGGTGACGCCGCCCTACGGGCTCTGCCTGATGATCTCCTGCGCGGTCGCCAGGGTGCGGTTGCGCTACGCGCTCAAGGACACGATGATCATGCTGGTGCCGATGCTGCTGGTGCTGGCGGCGATCATCGTCTGGCCGCGAGATCCCGCTGATCCTGCCGCGGCTGATCTCGCCCGAATTCTTGCGCTGATGCGCGAGGGCTCGCTGACGATGCTGACGCAGCGCAAGCTGTCGAATGTGCTTGGCAGCGCGATCGAGGGCATCGATCTCTCGCGCGAGCTCGCCGATGCCGAGTTCTGCGAGCTCGCTCGGGCGCTGTGGGAAGGAGGCGTGCTGGCGATCAAGGGGCAGCGCCTCGCGCCCGGCCAGTTCCTGGCGTTTGCGCGCCGCTTCGGTCGGCCCGGAGCCGCACGTCATCAATCAGTTCCATTATCCCGGCTACCCTGACATCCTCATCCTCTCGAATCGACGCAACAACGGAGAGCCGATCGGACTTGCCGACGCGGGCAGCTACTTCCACACCGACTATTCCTATCTCGAGGTCCCGGCCCGCCTCACCATGCTCTACTCGATCGAGGTGCCGAGCCGCGGCGGCAATACGCTGTTCGCCAACATGTCGGCGGCCTACGACGACCTCGCCGAAAGCATGAAGCGGCGCATCGACCACCTCGTGGTGCTGCACCATTACGGCAATCGCGACGATCTCGACGAGGATCGCGCACCGCCGCCTCGAAGCTGACGGCCGAGCAGAAGGACAAGGTGAGCTGGGTGCGCCACGAGCTGGTTCGCACGCATCATTTTACCGGACGCAAGGCGCTTTACGCGGTTTCGGGCAGCTCGTTCGAGATCGAAGGCATGCCGGCGGACGAAGGGCGCCGCCTGCTGGACGAGTTGAAGGCACATGCGCTGCAGGACAAATATCGCTTGAGCTACTCCTACGAGGTCGGCGACGTCGTGCTCTGGGACGACTTGTCGACGCTCCATTCCGCAACGCTCACGGATGCCGCCGATCCGCGTACCCTCTGGCGGATCACGGTCAAGGAGCCGGCCGCGCGGTACGGGGCGGAGGCTCGACATCTCGATTGACGGGTAGATCGAGCAATGCCGAGCAGCCTGCTCCGCGTCAATGCACTCGCCGTCACGATCAGACCACCATTGCCAAAACGCGCGAAGGCGGTAATTCCACGCTCCATCTCGCTCGGGTCGCGCACGTTGACGGGGCTTACCTCCACTCCAAGCGACGGCGCGGCAGATTGGATGGCGCCGAACATGCCAATCCCTGCGGTGATAGCGCGGATCGCGAATGACCGCCGCTCGCGTCGCGGCCGGCAGCGATCTCCTCGCAGAAGCTCAGCCATTTTCCGGCGATGCCATATTCGAACTGAGTAAAACCGGTGGCGTTGCCGCCCGGCTGGGCCAAGCTGCTGACCAGGCCCGATCCGACCGGGTCGGGGGGTGTGGACGAACACCACGGGGATGGTCTGGGTGATCTGCACCAGCGGTGTTGCGGCCTGGCTACCTCCGGCGAGGATAACGTCCGGGGCGAGAGCCACCAGTTCGGCCGCGTGTCTGCGCGCAGCCTCACCTATCCAGCCCAACGATATTCGATGCTGACGTTGCGCCCGACGTTCCAGCCGGCCTGCTGCAGGCCTTGCAGGAACGCTCCGTTGCGGATCTGCGGCGAGCGGTGCAATCACGCCGATGCGCCGCATCCGCGCGCTCACGGCTCGCTGCGCCCGCGCCGTCAGCGGCCATATCGCCGCCGCACCCGCCGAGCAGCGTGATGAACTCCCGCCGCGCTCATGTCGGAGCCTCCCCCTCCAGAGTCGGTCTACCGCACGTTCAGCCTGCCACAGGGCGGCAGGCGAGTCTTATGGGGCGACCTGAATTGTTCTGAATGGGGGTGGCTATTGCCACCACGTTGTACCCCCAATTGGGGGAGCCCAGCACAGTGCGTGTGCCCATCGGCCGATGTCCGGGTCGGGTCAAAAATGCGAAGAACTCGCATTGGCGTAAAGCTCGCCTACGCGCCGCGCTGTGAAACATCCCAGCGCCTTCCCCGATGCTCTCCGCTTGCTACCATCCGTGGCGCTCATTGCATTCAAGCCCGACTATCGAAATGAAAGAAACGTGATACCGGGAGGACAACATCATGATACGAGCTCTTTCGACTACCGTTGCGCTGCTCGCTGCCGGCTTCGCCGCAATTCAGCTTGTGCCGCAGGCGGTCGGCCAGACCGGCCCGGGCTGGAGTCACGCTGACCGACGGCAAGACCATGGGCGACTGGAACAGCACAGGAGAGGCTAATTGGCGCATCGAGGACGGCGCACTCGTCGCAGATAAGGGCAAAGGCGGCCACCTCGTCACCAAGAACTCGTACAAGAACTTCCAGATCAACGCCGAGTTCTGGGCTGACGAGGAAGCCAACAGTGGCATCTTCATCCGATGCAAAGACCCCACTGCCATCGGCGCTAGGACCTGCTACGAGGTCAACATCTTCGACAAGCGTCCTGACCCGAGCTACGGCACCGGCTCAATCGTCTATTTCGCCGAGGTGAACCCGATGCCCAAGGCGGCCGGCAAGTGGAACACTTTCGAGATCACCGCTGATGGGCGGCATCTCGTCGTGGTGCTCAACGGACAGAAAACCGTCGACATCAGGAACGGCATGTTCGAAGAGGGCACTTCACGCTGCAATACGGCGCGGGCGTTATCAAATTCCGCAAGGTTGCGGTCAAGCCACTTTAGTGCCCGGTCGGCCGGTCGTCTTTGCCTACGCCGAAAACGATCCTGGCGGCCAGGGCCTCAGGCTTTTTCTAATGGCAGATAGCGGTAGCCCCCGGGGGATCATGTGCCTCACTTCGTGCCCCTAGCGGCTACGCCACGGCGACGCTTGCGCCGTCGGATCACAGGTCGCGCTGATGCGCTCGCAACGCGTTCGATGGATTGAACGCCGAACGGCATCGGCAATGACCCGTATGCCAGGCCGCGCCAGGAGTGTGCCCAGGAATCGAAGAGATCTCGCCGCTCGGCAAGTTCAGCGCCGAGGCGCTGGTTGCCGCGAAGGCGCGCTTGATCGCCCGCTGCACCGACCCGCGGCCCTTGGCCGGCGTGCGCGGCCGTTTGCGCTAAATTAGGGTGATGATGCCCATTTCACTGGCGGCTCGGGGCGAATTCATCGGTGAAGAGACCGTCGAATTTGGCCAGCGCATCCTTTGGTTCGAGCAGCCTTGCTTCGAGGCTGACCTGTTGCGAGTGCTCAAGGCCAGGGATCGTGACGCGCACGTCCTTGGCATGGGCGGCAGAGACGACCTGCCAGGCGGCGGCGAGCACGGCGGGATCCATCTTGTCGAACCGCTTCCTAAGAAGATCGAGCGCGGCTCGCGGGCTGATCGTTGATGAAGTGCGTTGGCGCCGGCGAGCGCTCGCGCCAGGCGCGCGCATTTCTCGCGCTGCCTGCTGCAGGTGTCGGGGCGGGTGTAGACGAGCCCGTAGGCAGAACGGCAGGAGATCGGGCGCATCGCGCACCGCGCTCGCCAGCATGACGGCCTTGCCGGTGACCACCGCCTCGGTCGTGAACGGCAGCGAAGTGCGCGTAGCCGTCGATCGCCTTGGTCTGCAGCGCCGCAAGCATCGCCGAGCGGATCCATCGGCGCGATGCGCACGTCCTTTCGATATCGAGTCCGCCGCGGTTCGCGACCAGTCGCTGCCACGCGTGCACGATGCTGCCGACGCCCTGGATGCCGATGGTCTTGCCGCTGCAGCGCCTTGGCGCGCGTCGGTGAGCGGCGTCGCGTCGGTGATGCCGGCGGCGTCCGCGACATCCTTGCGCAACACCAGTTCGACCAGCGGCTTGTCGATCAGATTGGCGATCGCGTAGAGACGCTGGCCCTGCGCCGCGGCGCGCAGGAACACCGGCCCGGTGCCCATGGTGAAGTCGGCGCTGCCGGCGATCACCGCATTGACCGCGCCCGACGCCGACGATGGTGCGGTGGCTGACCTTGAGGCCTTCCTTCCGGTAGAAGCCGGCGTCCTCGGCGATGAACGGCGCGCTGAAGGTGAGCGTCGCTGCCGGCAGCGCCATCAGGATGTCGATCTCCTGGCCCATGACCGCAGCGGGACCAAGCCCGACTGCGACGCCGACGGCGGCAGCGATGACGCGGTTTGGCATCGAGTCCTCCTGCAGAAGCTCGCCGCTACTCTAGACGCTTGGCCGCGTTCCGTCATTGCCGGGCTTGACCAGGCTTGACCCGGCAATCCATCGTTCTTACGAAAGACGAGCCTGCGAAGACGACGGATGCGCGGGTCGAGCCTGCGCATAACACGACGATGATCCCGGAGTCCAGCGGAGGGCGCGCGTATGAAAGTGCCGTTTGCGGGCGCCATCGACTGCGATCTTCATCCGGCTGATGCCGAGCGCGACAGGCGCTGCTGCCGTATCTCGACGAGTACTGGCGCGACCAGCTCGTCAACCGCCACATCGATCAGATACTCCTTCGTGCTCACGAGCTATCCGCCGAATTCGCCGCTCAGCGCACGACCGGACTGGCGTCAGGCATCGGGGCTTCCCGCCGGCGACCTCGACGCGATCCGCGCGGCACGCGCTCGATCCGTTCGGCACGCGCTTAGCCATCTGCAACGTGCTGCATGGCGCGGTCGCGCTGTTCAACGAGGACATGGCGGCGGCGCTGTGCGCGGCCGTGAACGACTGGATCGCGAAGGAACTGCTCGACCGCGAGCCGCGCCTGCGCGCGTCGATCCTGCTGCCGGCGCACAATCCGGCGCTGGCGGTGCAGGGAGATCGAGCGACTCGCGCCCGATCGCCGCTTCGTGCAGGTGCTGCTGCTTGCCATGGGCGAGATGCTGCTCGGCCGCCGGACCTACTGGCCGATCTACGCGGCCGCCGAGAAGCACGGGCTGGCGATCGGCATTCATGCCGGCAGCACCTATCACCATGCGCCGACCGCGTCGGGCTGGCCGGCGCACCGGGTGGAGGACTACGTCGCGCAATCGGCGGCGTTCGAATCGCAGCTGCTGAGCTTCCTGGCCGAGGGCGTGTTCCAGAAGTTCCCGCGCTCAAGCTGGTGCTGATCGAGTCGGGCGTTCACCTGGCTGCCGACGCTGCTGTGGCGGACCAACAAGACCTGGCGCGGCGTGCGGCCGGAGGTGCCGTGGATCGACCGGCCGCCGGCGGAGATCCTGCGCGAGCACGTGCGCCTGACGCTTGCAGCCGGTCGACGCGCCGCGGGGCGATCCGCAGCGGCTCGCGCGCACGCTGGACGCATATCGGCTCCGACCGCATGCTGCTGTTCTCGACCGACTATCCGCACTGGCATTTCGACGGCGAGGACGTGCTGCCGGACGGGCTGCCGGACGATACGCTGCCGCAGGTTCATGATCGACAACCCGCTCGAGACCTATCCGCGCCTGCGTGACGGGACGGTCGCCGACCACGCCGTTTTGCGCGATAATGCCTCCGCAAGCCAGGAGCACGTGCGATGAACGTTCCGTTCCGGCACGCCGGCGCGTCGCAGCACGCTCGACGATCGTCGACTGCGACATCCATCCGGCCTATCGCACGCCGGCGGATCTGCATCCGTTCCTGCCGGCGCGCTGGCGCGAGCACATGACCACCTTCGGCGAGCATCTGCGCCAGGGCCTGTCGGGCCAGCTGGCCTGGCCGCGCATGATGGCGGCGGGCATGCGCCTCGACGCGTTTCCGGAGGCACGGACCGCCCGGCTCCGATCTCGAGCTCATGCGCCGGCAGCATCTCGACGCCAACGGCGTCGAGTACGGCATGCTGATGCAACTTGAGCCGCGGCGGCATGGAGGAGCGCAATCTCGACTTCGCCGCCGCGCTGTCGCGCGCCGTCAACGACTGGCAGCTCGAGGACGTTCGTCGAAGCCGGAGCCGCGGCTGCGCGCCGGCATCGTGGTGCCGCAGGAGGATGCGGCTTTCGCTGTGAGCGAGATCGAGCGGCGCGCCAACGATCCGGCGCTTCGTCCAGATCCTGATCTCGCCGCGCGCCAGCGATCCGCTCGGCCATCGCCGCTACTGGCCGATCTACGAGGCGGCGCAGCGCTGCCGGCGGCCGATTGCGCTGCATGTGCAGGGCTACAGCGGCGGCCACGCCTCGACCGGGTCGGGCTGGCCGACCTATTACATGCAGGAGCATTACGCCACTACGACCGGCATGCAGAACACGCGTCACGAGCCTGGTGTTCGAGGGCGTGTTCGAGCGCTTTCCCGAGCTCGAAGGTAGTGCTGATCGAGGGCGGCTTCACCTGGGCGCCGGCGCTGTGCTGGCGCATGGACAAGCACTGGCAGCGCATGCGCAAGGAAACGCCGCATCTCAAGCGGCCGCCGTCTGAATACGTGCGCGACGCATTGCTGGTTCACCACCCAGCCGATCGAGGAGCCGGAGGATCCCGCAGCATCTCGCCGACGTCATCGCCTGGCTCGGCTGGGACCGGGTGATGTTCTCGACCGATTACCCGCACTGGGATTTCGATCACCCGCAGCAGGCCTTCAAGTTCGAGCTGAGCGAAGAGCAGAAGGCGCATGGTGTTCCGGGACAACGCCAAGGCGTTGTACGGACTGACGTGAGCCGGCAGGTGGTTGCCCGGGCGAGCGAGGTGGTGCCCGGGACCTCGAAGATCGTGACCGTGAAGGGCCGCGACATCGGCATCTTCAACATCGACGGGAGCTATTTCGCGCTCGCCAATCGATGTCCTCACGCCGGCGGCCCGCTGTGCAGCGGCCGCATCGTTCCGCTGGCGATGTCCGACGGACCCGGCCATTACCGCCTCGCGCGCCATCAGGAATTCCTGCGCTGCCCGTGGCATGGATGGGAGTTCGACATCCGCACCGGTCAATCCTGGTGCGATCCTCACTCGACCCGCGCGCGGCAGTTCGCCGTGACGATCGAATCCGGCGCGGAGCTGGTGAAGGGGCCCTACGTCGCCGAGACCTTCACCGGTCTCCGTCGAGGAGGATTACCTCGTCATCGAGCTGGCCGGGTAACGCCAAATGGGTGGGGAGAAGGGATGCCCATCCATGCCGGGCGCGCCGTCGGAACTGTCCAGGCTCGGCTCCAGGTGGGACCGCTGCGGCGTCCACTGCGCGTCCGGAAGCCGATGGGAGAACCACGCGGAGATGATGCAGGCGCAGCGGATCCCGGTGCGCTATGCTGCGTCGCGCGATGATGTTGCCAGTCCTGGCCCGGATTGAACAGGCAAGCCCGCGCCACTTGCCAGTGATGACGTTCATGCCGTCCATCAGTCCAGATCGCCGGCGTGCCGTTGTCGTTCTGCCACAGGATGTCGGACTTGCCGTCGCCGTTGAAGTCGCCGGTGCCCTCGATGTGCCAGCTCGGCCCCGGATTGAACGGGCCGACGGCACCGACGCCGATCGCGTTGGTGCCGTCCATCAGCCAGATCGCGGGCGTGCCGTTGTCGTTCTGCCACAGGATGTCGGACTTGCCGTCGCCGTTGAAGTCGCCGGTGCCCTTGATCGTGCCAGCTCGGCCCCGGATTGAACGAGCCGGCGGCATCCGCCGATCGACGTTCGGTGCCGTCCATCAGCCAGATCGCCGGCGTGCCGTTGTCGTTCTGCCACAGGATGTCGGACTTGCCGTCGCCGTTGAAGTCGCCGGTGCCCTTGATCGTGCCAGCTCGGCCCCGGATTGAACGGGCCGGCGGCACCGACCGATCATGACGTCAGTGCCGTCCATCAGCCAGATCGCCGGCGTGCCGTCGCTCGTTCTGCCACAGGATGTCGGACTTGCCGTCGCCGTTGAAGTCGCCGGTGCCCTTGATCTGCCAGCTCGGCCCCGGATTGAACGAGCCGGCGGCACCGATCGATACGCGCTCGTGCCGTCCATCAGCCAGATCGCCGGCGTGCCGTCGCTCGCTCTGCCACAGGATGTCGGACTTGCCGTCGCCGTTGAAGTCGCCAGCTGCCCTTGATCTGCCAGCTCGGCCCCGGATTGAACGAGCCGACGGCACCGATCGATACCGCGTTGGTGCCGTTCATCAGCCAGATCGCCGGCGTGCCGTCGCTGGCCGCCAGCAGATCGCGTCGTCGCCGTTGTAGTCGTTGATCAGGACGCTGGCGGTATTGGAGCCGAAGTTGGCGGTCGAAAGATCGAGGAAGCCGTCTCCGTCGAAGTCGCCCATCACAACGCCGCCTGGCGAGACTCCGACCGCAGAACGGTGAGCCGGTTGCCGGCGTGAAGCGAGCCGAGCCGTTGTTGCGGAATACACTGACCGGAGCTGCTACCGGAGTTGGTGGCCGCGTATGATCGAGATCGCCGTCGCCGTCGAGGTCGCCCACCGTCACGGCGTAGGGGTTGTTCTGCGGTCGCCAGGAGCGGCCGAGCGAGTGAATCCGCCCGAGCCGTTGTTGAGCAGGATCGAGAGCGTGTTGGCGCCGAAGTTCGTCGACGACGAGGTCGATGTCTCCGTCGCCATCGAGATCGCCCGCCGCGATGCCCCGCGGGCCGGCTCCGGATGGCCGGCGGGCCCGGCGGCCGTGAAGCGTGCCAGTGCCGTTGTTGAGCAGGATCGAGACGTTGTTGTTGTTGTTGTTGGTGACCGCAATGTCGAGGTCGTCGTCGCCGTCGAAATCCGCCAGCGCGACTGCGACCGGACGTGTTCCGACCGCGATGGGCGAGCCCGGCGGCCTGCGTGAAGCCGCGCCGGAGCCGTTGTTGAGCATCACCGAGACGGTGTTCGACATGGTAGGCTAGCGGCACGAAGTCGAGATCGCCGTCGCCATCGAGGTCGCCCAGCGCGACGCCTCCTCGGCACGGTCCCGACCGGGACGGCCGCGGCAGGCGGTGAAGGTGCCGTTGCCGTTGTTGCGCAGCACCGAGACGCTGTTGCCGCTATAGTTGCTGGCTGATGAAATCGATGTCGCCGTCGCCGTCGAGGTCACCGGCCTTCGACTTCAGCGCGGGCCATTCCCGACCGGGACGGCTGTGCGCGCCGCGAAAACGCCGCTGCCGTTGCTGAACAGAACGGAGACGTTGTCGCTGATATAGTTGGCGAACAGAAGGTCGAGGTGGCCGTCACCGTCGAGGTCGGCCGTGGCATTAGAGACGGGGTTGGTGCCCGTGGGAAAGGGGCGAACCAGTGCCATTAACGAACATCGGCATTGAGATTTCCTCCGTCCGAGCAAGAATTTGCCCAGTTCCGCCGGGCGAAACCTCCACACCCACTCCGCACTATGCAAATTGCCGCGACATGAGGCAATTCAAATCTTTCATACGGTGCAGGTAACCTCATGCCGACCCGGTCGGTCACGTCTGCTCAACCGTGATCTCGCGCTTGATATCGTCGGATTTGAATCCGATTGCCTCTGCAGCCCCGCACGCGCGGCAATACCGCGACGTCATAGAGTTCATCGATCGTGCTCGAAGCGCACCCATTCCACGGCGTTCCCGCTGTCGATGTCGACGATCAGCATCGCCACAACGTGCGACAGCGTCGTTTTCCGACAGACGGTCGTCGAGCGCCAGCCCGGCAAAGGTCTGGCCGTGGCGCGGCCGCGACAATCCGATGACGGCGTAACGGCCGATGAAGGCGAGACCCCGTGCATAACCGGGACAAAGCACACCGGTGTGAACGTGCCATCTACCGGATCGACGACGCCGAGTTCGCCGGCGCCGGAATTCAGTAGCCAAAGCTTGCCGTCGTAGAGTCGCGGCGAATGCGGCATCGAAAAGCCGCTGGCGACGATCTCGCTGCTGGCCACGTCGATCACGATGCCACCGTCGTGCCGCCGGTCGCGCCAACCGTCGGCGACATCCGAGCGGCTTCACCGCGCTGACGAACGCGGACGGGCGCCGTCCATCGCCAGTCCGTTCAGGTGGCACCGATCCTCCGGCACCAGAGCGGAAAGGAAACTTGCCGCACAGCGGTCGAAAGCTTGCGGTTTCGCTGATGGTCGCCAGGCAACAATACAGCGTATTGACGAAGATCGGTCGCCGCGCGCCGTCGACGTCTCCGACCCCGATGTCGTGCGTGTCGATCCCGCCAATGACGCGGCCTTCGACGGGTACGAACTTGCGGTCCGCTCCCGTCGGCGTGACCTCGCCGTTGCGCAGCATATTCTCGAACCGCCACAGCATGTAGAGTCCGCTCGTCCAAAGCGTCTGACCGTCGGTCCACAGGCCCTGACATTGCTCGATCATGCGCTCATGAGCACGCACACCACCGTCGCCCTTGCGACCGATGAAAAACAGTCGACCGGCCTGTGGTCGTGAGCGAGAGACATGCGTCAACTGACGCGAGCCAGTTCGGAGAAGCGCGACGACAACAGCAGCAATGGCCCCTTGTCGCTTGCGGCACCGGAGGGGCTCGTGCTCATGGGCGTTCCTTATTGCGAACACGACCTGCAAATTCAGAGACGGCGGTGCCATCCCAGCATTTCCGGTGCTGAACGCCGAGCCGCTTTCCGGTGCCGGGGAATCTCGTCAACGCATATGGTGGCAACCGGCCGATGAATACTCCGCTGGCCTATAGATTTCCGACCCTGACAAATTCGGGACACGTGCCCTCGTGCGCAGCCCTGCAATGGATCGCGAGCGATGGCGGAGCGCGGCCTGTGAGCCGATAGACGCAAGGCTCGTGGGATGCCGGCGTAAAAAAGTTGGCGGCCACACCGTCTGCCGGCGACGAAAGTAGAGGCTAATCGGATTAGCGCTGGTCAACCGATGCCCTCCCAAAATTCCCCGGGCATTCGCTGACGCTCGTAGTTGCCACCGCTGCACGCAGCAATGCGATATTCTTCTAGCGCCACTCGCCTAACCCATTGAAATAACTGTAAGCTCCCACAAGGGGACTCGAACCCCTGTTTTCGCCGTGAGAGGGCGACGTCCTGGGCCGCTAGACGAAGGAGCAAAGCGGAGAAGGGTGGCAACGTAGTCTTGATCGGGGCCGCGCGCAAGCGAGGTCGCCGCTCCATAGGCTAAGACTAAGCACATTTCGTGTCCCGGATGCGGTGCAGCGCGAGCGTAGCGAAGCGGTGCGCCGCTGATCCGGGACCTTCGCGAAGGTGGTGTGCGTTACGAATCCCGGGTCTGCGAGCGCACCACCTCCGCCTCCGGCTCGCGCTGCGCTGCGCCCGGGACACGCCCGTTATCTCTTAGTGCCTATGGGGCGCCGCCTCCATGCGGCGCCGGTTTCGCGAAACGGGCCGATCAGCCACCCCGCGCACGCCCGCGCGCCTCGATCGCCTGCCGGACCATCGCACGCCGACACGAGCGTGCCCGTGGACGGAGTTCTATGGGGCGAACGGCACGAGGCGCGTTCCTGGGGTGCGAACGCCCGGCCGAAGTCAGGGCGGATGCGAGCCTCAACTGGGCTCCGAGCGGCGGCGGTCGTGTTGAACCGTGCGCGACCGGCAGACGCCGCGAAGCATTCCTTCCCCGCGTGGCGGAACCGGCGCCGCGCACCGCGACTTATCCGATGCACTTTTCTCTGATCCCGGCACCCACCTGCGAGGAGGCAACCATGGGGCTGTTTTCCAAGGACATCAAGAATCTCGAGGATCTCTACCAGCACGGCCTGAAGGATATCTATTACGCCGAGAACCAGATCGTGAAAGTCGTTGCCTGACATGATCGAAAACGCAACCAATGCCGAGCTCAAACGCGGCCTGCAGCAGCATCTGCGGGAGACCAAGGAGCAGGTCAAACGGCTGGAGCAGGTATTCGCTTTGCACTGGCGAGCAGCCGAGCGGCACGGAAATGCCCCGCCATCGACGGCATCATCAAGGAAGGCGGCGACCTCATGGGCGAGGTCGAGGACAAGGCCGTGCTCAACGTCGGCATCATTGCCGCCGCGCGAGCGGTCGAGCACTACGAGATCACGCGCTACGGGCGCGCTCATCGCGTGGGCCCAGGAGCTCGGTCACGGCGAGGATCGCCACCATCCTGGCGCGCAATCTCAGCGAGGAGAAGGCCGCCGACAAGACGCTCACCGCGATGGCGGACCGGCGCGTGAACCCCGGATCGGCGCGGCGGGCGGGCAAGAGCGCGGAGCGGGCGCGAGCCATCCGCGCCGCGCGGCGCAAGCCGCGCCGCGCCGCAGCGACCGACCGCAAGCCGGCACAGAAGAAGAAAAAGGCGGCGCGGCGCCGGTCTGAGCGCACATCTCTCGTCAAGCGTGATCGGCCTCGGTTCGCGTGCCGCAAGCCGACCTCGGCGCGCGGCATGCTGATCGTGCGGGATATTCGGCGGACGCCGCCGCGACTAAGACCGCGGCCAGATATCATCAGGGTTCGATCGCGAACCGCAGCCGCCCCGCCGGCTTCAGCGTCTTGGCGTCGAAGGTGCGGATCTCGATGCCGCTGCCGGTATCGACGGTGACGGTGATGCGGTCCTCCGCCACGGCGGTGGCGATGATGCGCGACCCTTTCGGCAGCAGCGCGGTCACATCCGCCGCCGGCGCGCTTCCCTCGGCCTTGAAAACGCGATAGCCGATGACGCCGATCACCGCGGCGATCGCGATCAGGGTGGTGACGCCGGAGATCAGCATCAGCCAACGCACCTTGGCCACCATACGCGCGGCCGCGGGATCGAGTGGCTGGTCGTCGTCCGCCAACGGATTGCTCATGGATTTGACGCAGGCGCGCAGCGAGACACTGGTGGTGGCCGCCGAGGAGGCCGGCGAACGGCTCGACCGCGTGCTGGCTGCGCGCGTGGCCGAGCTGTCGCGCTCGCGCCACAAGGCGCTGATCCTGGCGGGTCGCGTCGCGATCGACGGCGCCACGATCCGCGATCCCGGCCACCGCGTCAACGCCGGCGGCACCATCGCGCTCGACCTGCCGGCCGCCCAGGACGTCGAGATCACGGCCGGAGAATATCCCGCTCACGGTCGTGTTCGAGGACGATGAGCTCATCGTGCATCGACAAGCCGGCCGGGCTGGTCGTCCATCCCGCCGCCGGCAACTGGTCCGGCACGCTGGTCAACGCGCTCATCGCCCATTGCGGCGACAGCCTGTCCGGCGTCGGCGGCGTGAAGCGTCCCGGCATCGTGCATCGCCTCGACAAGGACACCAGCGGCCTGATGGTGGTGGCCAAGACCGACCGCGCCCATCGCGCGCTCAGCCGCCAGTTCGCCGACCACGGCCGCACCGGCCCGCTGCGGCGCGGCTATCTGGCTTTCGTCTGGGGCGTGCCCGACCGGCCGCGCGGCACCATCGACAAGCCGATCGACCGCCACCCGCACGCCCGCGACAAGATGGCGGTGCGCGAGGGCGGCCGCGAGGCGCTGACCCACTGGGAGGTGCTCGAGCGCTATTCCGGCACCGACGGCGCGCCGGTGGCGAGCCTCCTGGCCTGCCGGCTGGAGACCGGGCGCACGCACCAGATCCGGGTCCACCTCGCCTCGATCGGGCATCCCCTGCTGGGCGACGACGTCTACGGTCCAGGCTTCAAGACCAAGGCCAATCAGCTCGGGCCGGACGCCCAGGCGGCGCTCGAGGCCCTTGGCAGGCAGGCCTTGCATGCCTATCTACTGACGATCGAACATCCATCGCAAGGCAAGGAACTGGCGTTCCGCTCGGAACTGCCGGACGATCTCTGTCGTTTACGCCATAGCCTCGGTGCACAGGGCACACCGACCTGATCGAGAATGATCCGGTTAATCAAGGGCTTAGGCGCACACGGAGGGGTCACGGCGACGTGACGCCGAGTTCACTTCCTTTGGTCCCCGTTTGTCCTGTAATGTTGCGGCGCGATCAGTCTTCGCGGTCGCAGCATGGATATGCACTGTCGGCTCGGGGAGCGACGGTGCGCTCCGCCCGCCGGTGTGGCCGGGGGCAAACTTTTGGAGGGCGCTAACATGGCCCGTACTGCCGCATTGCCAATTCTGACGGCCGAATCCGGCCTCACCCGCTATCTTGAAGAGATCCGGCGGTTCCCGATGCTGGAACCGCAGGACGAATACATGCTGGCCAAGCGCTGGCGCGAGCACGGCGACCGCGATGCGGCGCACAAGCTCGTCACCAGCCATCTGCGCCTGGTCGCCAAGATCGCCATGGGCTATCGCGGCTACGGCCTGCCGATCTCCGAGGTGATCTCGGAAGGCAATGTCGGCCTGATGCAGGCGGTCAAGCGCTTCGAGCCCGAAAAGGGCTTCCGCCTCGCCACCTACGCCATGTGGTGGATCAAGGCGGCGATCCAGGAATACATCCTGCGCTCGTGGTCGCTGGTGAAGATGGGCACCACCGCCAATCAGAAGAAGCTGTTCTTCAACCTGCGCAAGGCCAAGAGCAAGATCTCGGCGCTGGAAGAGGGCGATCTGCGCCCCGACCAGGTCAAGCTCATCGCCAAGCGCCTGGGCGTCACCGAGCAGGACGTGGTCGACATGAACCGCCGCCTCGGCGGCGACGTGTCGCTCAACGCGCCGATCCGCGAGGACGGCGATTCCGGCGAATGGCAGGACTGGCTGGTCGACGACGTCTCCGACCAGGAGACGCGGCTGGCGGAGAGCGAGGAGTCGGACAACCGCCGCAAGGCGCTCGGCGACGCGCTCTCCGTGCTCAACGACCGCGAGCGGCGCATCTTCGAGGCGCGCCGGCTGGCCGACGACCCGATCACGCTCGAGGATCTGGCGGCCGAGTTCGGCGTCTCACGCGAGCGCGTGCGCCAGATCGAGGTGCGCGCCTTCGAGAAGGTGCAGCGGGCGGTGAAGAACCGCATCGCGGCGATGGAGACCCGCCCGTCCACGCCGGCGCTGCAGGCGCACTGACCGATAGCGAATGGCGACATAGCGAATAGGGTGGCGCGTTCTCCTCACCTCGCTAGTCGCGCAATCGCTATTCGACGTCTGCCTTTACTGTTTCCACGCCTTGAAGGCGTCGGCGAAGGCGCGCTCTCCGGGCGGACCCTTTTCCATGGCGAGGATGGCGCGGCGGTTGTTGTTGTAGACCACCGGGATGTCGAACCAGCCACGCTCCTTCAGCAATTGAAGATTGCGCTCCTTGTCGGCCTCCTGGTTGGACAGGCCGATCAGATAGAAACCGGGCGTGACCTTGACCGCGAGACCGGCGAGCGGCACGCCGCGCGTCGACTCCGCCTGCTTCATCAGGATGCCGGGAACGTTGGAGATGCCGCCGGCGGGGAAATCCGCCGGCAGCTTGAACATGATCTCGACCGTATGGGTGGCGGGCAGGCCCTTGTCGGTGTTGCGGCGGAACGACCAGGTCATCGCCAGCTTGCGCTCCGGCACCTCGACGTCGGCACGGATTGCAAGCTCGGGAGGCTGTCCCGGGCCCGGCGTGATGGTCTCGGTGCGCCAGATCGCCGAACCAACGAAGCGCTTGCCGTTGGGATCGGCGGGATCCTCTTCGTAGAGCACCACTTTCTGCGCCGCGCCGGCGCCAGGCAGCGCGCCGGGTGCCGGGCGTCGCCGGTGCCTGCTGGGTGCCGGGCTCGATCCGGTCGGTGATCTTCGGCCGCGTGTTCGCGGGCGGCGTATCGCGGACGGTCTCGACCGACGGCGCGCGGAAGGAGCTGTAGAGCGCGACCATGTTCGGCCACTGCCACAGCAGCAAACCTCCGACCGCGATGAAGACCAGGGCAACGACCGCAGCCCTTGATGAGATTGCGATAGGAGCGCGGTGGCCGCGCCTCTTCTTCCACTTCCTCCTCGAATTCCAGGTCGTCATCGATCGGCGGCGGCGGCGCGCGCCGTTCCTGGGGGACAGCGGAATGCGAGTCGTCGAGCCCCGATGCCGGCTCCAGCATCGGCTCGGCGAAATCGCCGTGCGGCGCGGGTTCGTGCGGCGCGTCCGGATCGAACATGCGCTCTTGCGGCGCCTGCGGATCGAACATGCGGGGCTCGGCGCGGTCGAATTGCGGCCGGTCGTAAGGGCGTTCTGCGCCCTCGATGTCGGGTGCCGGGCCTGAGGCCGGCGTCTGAAAAGGCGCGAGGCTCGGCGCCAGCGCCGCGGCGGCTGGGGCGGCGACGGTGGCGGCTCCGGTCGCAGCGGCCGATCGAAAATCGAATCCGACTGCTGCGAATCCGGCAGAGTCGGCGGCGACGAAGGCGTTCCCGAACGGCGCGCCGAGTCGGGCGACAATGCAGACGGTAGCCTCCCGCGGCGGCTGCGACAACGGACTGACGTAGCGCCGCGGCGGAGCAACCGGCTCGGCGGGGCCGGTCTGTGGCCGGCGGCGGCTCCTCCGATTGACGGGAGAAGGTCGAGCGCGGCTCGATCGAACGGATTTTGGCCGCCCGGGACTGGCGCGATGCTTCGACGAACTGACGCGCCGATTCAGCCTCGACCTTGCGGATCGACTCCTCGAGCGCGAGGCGCTCGCGGGTGATGTCCGACTCGTTGAGCGGCGGCGTGACCCCGCGCAGTTGCGCAAGCAGGGCGGCGCGCGCCCGTTCGTAGAGCGCACGGCGGTTCTCGCCGTTGTTCTTTCGAGACCGGCGACGGCGCGGGAGATCAGTGGATAATAATCGGCCATCGGAGCTTACTCGTTGCGTGTGCGAAATGCCGCCCTTGCTTGGTCACATGATCTCGTCCGAACAGTCTGCATCCGTTTCGGCATCATGCTCTCGTTCAGTTCTCGAACGGGTTGTGCATCAGGATCGTGTCCTCGCGTTCCGGGCTGGTCGACAGCAAGGCGACGGGGCACCCGACCAATTCCTCGACGCGGCGCACATACTTGATCGCCTGCGCCGGCAGTTCGGCCCATGAGCGTGCGCCGCGCGGTTTCCGCCTGCCAACCTTCGACCGTCTCGTAAATCGGCTCGACCATGGCCTGGCCGTGCTCGCTCGCCGGGAGATGATCGATTTCGCGACCGTCGAGACGGTATCCCACACAAACCTTAAGTTCCTCCAACCCGTCCAGAATGTCGAGCTTGGTCAGAGCGAGGCCGTTGATGCCGCTGGTGCGCACGGTCTGGCGCACCAGCACGGCGTCGAACCAGCCGCAGCGCCGCGGACGGCCGGTCACGGTGCCGAATTCGCGTCCGCGCTCCCCGAGCAGGCGCCCGATCTCGTTGGTCTGCTCGGTCGGGAACGGCCCGTCCCCGACCCGCGTCGTATAGGCCTTGCAGATGCCGAGCACGTAGCCGATCGCGCCCGGCCCGAGGCCCGAGCCGGTCGCGGCCTGCGCCGGCGACCGTGTTGGAAGAGGTCACGAACGGATAGGTGCCGTGGTCGATGTCGAGCAGCGCGCCCTGCGCGCCTTCGAACAGGATGCGCTTGCCCTCGCGCCGCTTCTGGTCGAGCAGCGACCACACCGAATCCATGTAGGGCAGCACGCGCGGCGCGACGCTCTGGAGCTGCCGGTGGACGGTGTCGACCGCCACTTCCTCAAGTCCGAGCCCGCGCCGCAGGGCATTGTGATGGATCAGCAGTCCGCTCGATCTTGCGCCCGAGCGCCAGCGGGATCGGCGAGGTCCGTTGACCCGGATGGCGCGCCGGCCGACCTTGTCCTCGTAAGCCGGACCAATGCCGCGACGGGTGGTGCCGACCCGCGTGAGCGTGTTGGAAGATCTCGCGAATGGTGTCGAGCTCCTGGTGCAGCGGCAGGATCAGCGTTGCATTGTCGGCGATGCGCAGGTTCTGCGGCGTGATGTCGACCCCTGCCCCTTGAGCCGATCGATCTCCTCGAGGAGCGCGCGTGGATCGATCACGACCCCGTTGCCGATCACGGACAACTTCCCCGGCCGCACCACGCCCGATGGCAGCAGCGACAGTTTGTAGGTCGTCCCGTCGATGACGAGCGTATGACCCGCATTATGTCCACCCTGGAAGCGAACAACGATGTCGGCTTGCTCGGACAGCCAGTCGACGATTTTCCCCTTCCCTTCGTCCCCCACTGGGAACCAACCACGACCACATTGGCCATGAGGCGCCTTTCCTCCGCGTCGCTGACGCCCGGGATATCCTCGCAGCAACAAGGGCTTGCCCGGCATCGCGACCCTCTATGGGATAAGGGATAGTACCCACGCAGGCAAGCCAACCTTACCCGGACGAAACATCCGTCCGTAGGTCAGCCACCTGATTTTGCGGGCCTTATCAACCCCTTGCCGTCGCGCCAAGCCAACCACACCGGATGATTCCGCTCTCTCCAAGGCCATCTCGCGGCAACATCGCGGCGACGACGCCCTGGTCCGCCAACGCTCCCTGCAACGAGCGGGGTTCGGCGGCCGAGGGCCGGGGCGTGACGCCGCAGGTTTCACCCGTTGCGACCGTGACCGGCGCGGAAGAATCGGCGCGCTGTGTAAGGTACTTCACACGAGCGGGAGGTCGTCGCCTCCTATCCTGGCCTCGCCAGGATCTTGGAGGGAGCCATGGAAAACAGGATACAAGTCGCCAACTACGCCGCCACCCTGACGCGAGAGCTCTGCAGGATGTGCCGCAAGGTCGAGCTGGATGACCTCGCCTATCTCCTGGAGGTCGCCGCCGCGGAGGCGCTCGAAAGAACACGTAACCAAGCGAACAAACGGCTCGGCGCGCGACTGCCGTTCATCAATTGAGCGCGCAAAGCAGCTAACGCCAATCTCCGTGCAGTGGTGCTAGCGTCGTACCGCTACGCTCAAAACTTCAGCGGCCGCGCCTGCTGCACCTGCGGCAGTGCGCGCACCGCGGTGAGCACGTGCGGCGGCAACTCCCCATCGATTTCGATCAGCGCGATGGCGTTGCCGCCGGGCGCGTCGCGGCCGACATGAAACGTCGCAATGTTGATCCCGGCATCGCCCAGCGTGGATGAGAAACGGCCGATGAAGCCGGGCTTGTCCAGATTGGTGATGTAGATCATCGACGGGCCGAACTCGGCGTCCATGCGGATGCCCTTGATATTGACGATGCGCGGCCGCCCGTCGGCAAAAACCGTCCCCGACACCGAGCGCGTCTGGCGTTCGGTCACCACCGTGACGGTGATCAGGCTGTCGTAGTCGCCCGCCGCCTCGCGCGTCATCTCCTCGACCACGATGCCGCGATCCTTGGCCATGATCGGGGCGGAGACGACGTTCACCTCCTGCAGCATGGGCCGCAACAGGCCCGCGATGGCGGCCGAGGTCAGCGCCTTGGTGTTCATGCCGGCGACCCCGCCCTCATAGGAGAGCTGCACCTTGGTGATGCCGGTTTCGGTCAATTGACCGGCGAACGAGCCGAGCTTCTCCGCGAGCGCGATGAAGGGCCGCAGCCGCGGCGCCTCCTCCGCCGTGATCGAGGGAAAGTTGACGGCATTGGAGATCGCCCCGCGCAGGAGGTAGTCCGACATCTGCTCGGCGATCTGCAGCGCGACGTTTTCCTGCGCCTCGGTGGTGGCGGCGCCGAGATGCGGCGTGCACACCACGTTCGGGTGACCGAACAGCGGATTCTCGGTCGCCGGCTCCTCCGTGAACACGTCGAAGGCGGCGCCGGCCACGTGACCGGAATCGAGGGCGGCGCGCAAGGCATTCTCGTCCACCAATCCGCCGCGCGCGCAATTGATGATGCGCACGCCCTTCTTCATTGCCGCGAGCGCCTGGGCGTCGATGATGTTCTTGGTCTTGTCGGTCAGCGGCGTGTGCAGGGTCACGAAGTCGGCGCGCCTGATCAGCTCGGCGAAGATCGACCTTCTCCACGCCGAGCTCCAGTGCGCGTTCGGGCGACAGGAACGGGATCGTAGGCGATCACCTTCATTTTCAGTCCGATCCGCGCGATTGGCCACGATCGAGCCGATGTTGCCGCAACCGATGACACCGAGCGTCTTGCTGGTGATCTCGACCCCCATGAAGCGGTTCTTCTCCCACTTGCCGGCCTGGGTGGAGGCATCCGCCTGCGGGATCTGCCGCGCGAGCGCGAGCATGAGCGTGATCGCATGCTCGGCCGTCGTGATCGAATTACCGAACGGCGTGTTCATCACGATGATGCCCTTGGCGGTCGCCGCCGGAATGTCGACGTTGTCGACGCCGATGCCGGCGCGCCCGATCACCTTGAGGCTTTTCGCCTTCTCCAAGATCTTCGGCGTGACCTTGGTCGCGGAGCGGATCGCGAGGCCGTCGAAATTGCCGACCAGCTCGGCGAGCTTCTCCTTGTCGGCTCCGAGCTTCGGCTGGAAGTCGACCTCGACGCCGCGATCCTTGAAGATCTGCACCGCGGCGGGAGAGAGGGCATCGGAGATGAGGACTTTGGGGCATGATGAGAACCTGTTCCAAGCGTACGTGCAGTGTGCTGGTCATTCGTCATGCGTCGGGCTGACGCTGCGCAGCCATCGTCTTGCGAACTGAAACGATGGATCAGCCCGGCAGATGAGCAGCGACGCCTACGCCGCCTGGCGCAGCGCGTCCTTGCTCTTGGCGAAGGCCCAGTCGAGCCAGCGGGTCAGCGCCTCGACGTCGGCGCGCTCGACGGTCGAGCCGCACCAGATGCGCAAGCCCGACGGCGCGTCGCGATAGGCGTCGATGTCGTAGGCGACGCCCTCCTTCTCCAGCGCCGCCGCGATGCCTTTGACGAACGCCACCTGCGCCTCGGCGGAAAGCTTGCCGACCGCCGGGTCGACGATCTTGAGGCATACCGAGGTGTTGGAGCGGATGGCCGGATCGCCGGCGAGAAAATCGATCCACGGCGTGCCCGCGACCCAGTCCGCGATCACCTTGGCGTTGGCATCGGCGCGCGCCGCAGCGCCTTCAACCCGCCGATCGACTTCGCCCAGCCGAGCGTGTCGAGATAGTCCTCGACGCACAGCATCGAGGGCGTGTTGATGGTCTCGCCCTCGAAGATGCCCTGGTTGAGCTTGCCGCCCTTGGTGAGCCGGAAGATCTTCGGCAGCGGCCAGGGCGGCGTGTAAGCTTTCGAGCCGTTCGACCGCGCGCGGCGAAAGGATCAGCATGCCGTGCGCCGCCTCGCCGCCCAGCGCCTTCTGCCAAGAGAAGGTGACGACATCGAGCTTGGGCCAGTCGAGCGCCTGCGCGAAGCAGGCCGAGGTGGCATCGCAGATGGTCAGGCCGGAGCGATCGGCGGCGATCCAATCGGCGTTCGGCACCCGCACGCCCGAGGTGGTGCCGTTCCAGGTGAACACCACGTCGGACGCCGGATCGACCTTGGCGAGATCGGGAAGCTCACCGTAACCGCGCCTTGAGCACGGTCACGTTCTTGAGCTTGAGCTCCTTGCTGACATCGCTCACCCAGCCTTCGCCGAACGATTCCCAGGCGAGCATGGTGACCGGCCGCGCGCCCAGCATCGACCACAGCGCCATCTCGACCGCACCGGTATCGGAGGCCGGGACGATGCCGATCCGGTAATCGGCCGGGACTTCGAGCACCTCGCGGGTGAGCTCGATGGCGCGCTTGAGCTTCGCCTTGCCGATCTTCGATCGGTGCGAGCGGCCGAGAACGGCGTCGGTGAGGGCTGAGAGGCTCCAGCCGGGGCGCTTGGCACAGGGGCCGGAGGAGAAGTGCGGAACGGCTGGCCGCACGCCGGGAATAGCATTGGTCATGGCCTATCCTTCCAGATAGTCGCCCCTCGGTGGGGAGGGGTGTCCCGCCGCCGGACATACGGAAGGAGGCGAGCCCCGTCAAGCGGGCTGGCGCGACAAGCAGGGCTTGCGCGAAGGTCACGCCATGAAAATGCCGGGGTGAGGCGGCGCGCCCACACGCAAGGGAGCGCGCCGATGCCGGGATCGGTCAGTCGTGATCGTCGTCGATCTTGCCGATGTGGTGCTGGGCATAGAGTTCGAGGCCGAGCTTGGCGACGAGATCGAGCTGGGTCTCGAGAAAATCGATGTGCTCTTCCTCGTCGTGCATCAGCTTCTCGAACAGGTCGCGGGTGACGTAGTCCTTGACCGCATGGCAATGGGTGGCGGCCTCCTGATAGAGCGCGCGCGCCGACATTTCGGCCGCGAGATCGCAGTCGAGCACCTCCCTCACGTTCTGTCCGATGTGGAGCGGATCGAGCACCTGCATGTTGGGAAGCCGTCGAGGAAGATGATGCGCTCGACGATCTTGTCGGCGTGCTCCATTTCCTCGATCGATTCCTTGCGCCATTTCTTGGCCAGGTCCCGGTAGCCCCAATTGTCCAGCAGCCGGTAATGCAGCCAGTATTGGTTGATGGCCGTCAGCTCGTGCCGCAGGCTGCGGTTGAGATATTCAATGACTCTTGCATCGCCTTGCATGGTGCCCATCCTTAAGGAAAATCTGTCGCGACCGTCACCAATTTGGAATTACTCTAATCTTGCGCATAATGCATGGCGCGACAAGGGGGATGGAGCCACCCTCGTCGCCCAGACCGCAATTATCAAACGCTGTTTAGCGGGGTGGTCCGGCTCAGCCGCCGTGCTGGCCGCTCGGGCAGCATTGGCAGCCCGCGCCGCAGGCACCCGCGACCGCTTCGTCCATGATGCGGCGGATGGTGCGCGCGCAACGCCCGCATTGGGCGCTGCAACCGAGACAGCCATAAACCTGGCCGGTGGTGCGCGGCGTTCGCTCAGCCGTGAGCGCGGTCCGAACGTCGTGGTCGGTCAGCACGTTGCAGGAGCAGACGATCATGGAAACCCGGCGGTCCCAGCCCGTTTAGTTCGCTATGCAACTATCGATACATGAGGCCATTCATTCAGGCAAAAACAAAACGCTGATTTTGTAGATATTCCAATCTGTGCCAGGCGCAGCCGCGGCTGCGCCGGTTTTTCCCAGCAACGCCAATAGGATGAGCCCCTCCGGCGCGGGGGCGCCGCTGGCTTTACGCGGCGTTGGTGAGTGCGTCGACGATACCGTCGACCACCTCCTCGACCAGCACCTTGTCGTCGCCCTCGCCCATGACGCGGATGACCGGCTCGGTGCCGGACGGACGCACGATCAGGCGGCCGTGGCCGTCGAGGCGGGCTTCGCGCGTCCTCGATGGCGCTGCGCACCTTGGCGTTCTCGAGCGGCTTGCCGCTCTTGTAGCGCACGTTCTTGAGAACCTGCGGCAGCGGATCGAAGCGGTGGCAGACCTTCGACACCGGCTGGTCCTGCTTCTTCACCACGGCGAGCACCTGCAGCGCGGCCAGCAGAGCCGTCGCCGGTCGTGGTGTAGTCGGACAGAATGATGTGGCCCGACGGCTCGCCGCCGACATTGTAGCCGTGCGCGCGCATGTGCTCGAGCACGTAGCGGTCGCCGACCGGCGTGCGCACGAGCGCAATGCCCAAATTGCCGAGATAGCGCTCGAGGCCGAGATTGGACATCACGGTCGCGACGATGCCGGGCTTGGCGAGACGGCCGTCGGCCTGCCAGCTTTCGGCGATCACCGCCAGCAGCTGGTCGCCGTCGACGATGCGCCCGCGCTCGTCGACGATGAGCACGCGGTCGGCGTCGCCGTCGAGCGCGATGCCGATATCGGCGCGCATTTCCTTGCACCTTCTGGCAAAGCGCCGCGGGCTCGGTCGAGCCGCATTCGCGGTTGATGTTGAAGCCGTCGGGCTCGACCCCGATCGTGATCACCTCGGCGTCGAGCTCCCGCAGCGCCTCCGGCGCCACCCGATAGCCGGCGCCGTTGCGCGCAATCGACCACCACGCGCAGCCCGCCGAGCGAGAGGTTCCGCGGCAAGGTGCGCTTGGCGAACTCGATATAGCGGTCCTGCACGCCGTCGATGCGCTTGGCGCGGCCGAGGTCGGCGCCCTTGGCCAGCTTCTTGAGAGGCTCGGAATCGATCAGCGCCTCGATCTGGTGCTCGACCTCGTCGGAGAGCTTGAAGCCGTCCGGGCCGAACAGCTTGATGCCGTTGTCGTCGAAGGGATTGTGCGAGGCCGAGATCATCACGCCGAGATCGGCGCGCATGGAGCGCGTGAGCATGCCGACCGCCGGCGTCGGCATCGGGCCGGTGAGCAACACGTCCATGCCGACCGAGGTGAAGCCCGCGACCAGCGCGGTCTCGATCATGTAGCCGGAGAGCCGCGTGTCCTTGCCGATGAGCACGCGGTGGCGATGGTCGCCGCGGCGGAAGATCAGGCCCGCCGCCTGGCCGACCTTGCAGCGCCAGTTCCGGCGTGATCTCGCCATTGGCGCGGCCGCGGATGCCGTCGGTGCCAAAATATTTACGAACCATGTTTCCCAAACCCACTGAAGGGAAGCGTTTCGACGCGATGATAAGGCAATTCAATGGCCAAAATCGTCAAAAATATCAGTGACTCTTGCGCGCGCATGATGAACGGCGCCGCCGGCGCGGCCGGCGGCGCCGTTGTGCGTTAATGTCCTCAGATGCTATTTTCTGCTTTTGTCCGCCGCGCTCGGGGGCGGCTGGGTGACGTTGATCGGATCGGAGCCGGAAAGCTGTCTTCCAGCCCTTGTTCGAGGGACTTTTCGAGCTTGCGTTTGCTGAGCCTCATCCCGCTCGCGCCTGGTCTTTTCGTCGACCTCGTGCTCCGCGACGGTTTCGTTCGGAATTCCCATGAGAATTCTCCCTGCCGGCGACGGATGCGCCATCCCGTAGACAACGCCCGGGACAGGGCGGCGTTCCCCCCGTTTCCCCTTTCTGACGCGGCAAGTCATAACCAGTACGCATGCGCATCATGACCTGCATCGAGGACTTGCGGCAGGTGGCCCGCCGCAAGGTGCCACGCGCGTTCTTCGATTATGCCGAGGCCGGCTCCTACTCGCAGGAGACGCTGCGCGCCAACCGCGCCGACCTCGAGCGCATCAAGCTGCGCCAGCGCGTGCTGGTCGACGTGTCGCAGCGCGAGTCTCGCCACCACCATCATCGGCGAGCAGGTCGCGCTGCCGCTGGCGCTCGCGCCGATCGGGCTCTGCGGCATGCAGCACGGCGACGGCGAGATCCTGGCCTGCCGGGCGGCGCAGGCGGCCGGCATTCCGTTCACGCCTCTCGACCATGTCGATCTGCTCGATCGAGGACGTGGCGCAGGCGGTCGACAAGCCGTTCTGGTTCCAGCTCTACGTGATGAAGGACCGCGGCTTCATCCGCGCGCTGATCGAGCGCGCCGCGGCGGCGAAATGCAGCGCGCTGGTGCTCACCGTCGACCTGCAGGTGCTCGGGCCAGCGCCATTGCGACGTCCGCAACGGCATGACCGTGCCGCCGCGAGATCAAGCTCGCGCAACGTCATCGACATCGCGACCAAGCCGGCCTGGGCGCTGTCGATCCTGCGCGGCAAGCGCAAGACCTTCGGCAACCTCGCCGGCCATGTGCAGGGCATGGAGAACGTCAACTCGCTGGCGCAATGGACCGCGAGCCAGTTCGATCCGGCGCTGAGCTGGAAGGACGTCGAGTGGATCAGCAGCGTCTGGCCGGGCAAGCTCATCCTCAAGGGCATCCTCGACGTCGAGGACGCCAGGACTCGCGGCCAAGACCGGCGCCGCGCGCGCTGGTCGTCTCCAATCACGGCGGCCGCCAGCTCGACGGCGCGCCGTCGTCGATCTCGGCGCTGCCGAAGATCGTCGAGGCGGTGGGCGTCGAGATCGAGGTCATGTTCGACGGCGGCATCCGCACCGGGCAGGACGTGCTGCGCGCGCTCGCGCTCGGCGCGCGCTCCTGCATGATCGGCCGCTCCTACATCTACGGCCTCGGCGCCGGCGGCGAAGCCGGCGTCGCCAAGGCGATCGAGATTCTCGGCAAGGAGCTCGACGTCACCATGGCGCTCTGCGGCGTGAGCAACGTCCGCGACATCGACCGACAGGGTGATTGCGCGGGCCTGAACGAGCAGTGTCCGCGCGACAACGTTGCCCATCAGACCGTGGTCCGGCCTGATGAGCAATCAATCCTGGGCAGAGCTGCAGGCGTGGACGGCTGCAGGATTGCTGCGCGCGGCGGAAGGAAACCCGCATTTTCAATCGCTTATGCATCTGCCTTGACGGCGCCGGCGGTCTCGGGAATCAATAGAACAAATCATGAACTATCACTTCGCTCCTCGGATGACGCCATGGCGCTACCACCTGCGCGACCGGCGCTTCTGTTCTCCCGCCGGGGCACCGGCAGCCCTCGATCGGCTGCGCCGGAAGCTCTGCGCGGCCGAGGCGGCCACCGGCCTCGCGCCGATGCAGGCGCTGCGCTCGACGCTCGGCATCCCGGCCATCGACGGCGTTCTCGGCGGCGGGCTCAGCTGCGGCGCGTTGCACGAGATTGCCGCCGTGCATGAGACGGAGACCGCCGCCGCCACCGGCTTCGCGCTGGCGCTGCGCGGCGCGGCAGGGCTTCCCATCATGGCGGAGCGCGGCCCGCACTGAAGAGAGCGCGGTTTCGACCGGCATCGCGGGACGAAACGTGCTCTGGATCGCCGAGGATCTCTCGCTCGCCGAGAACGGCGCGCCCTATGGGCCCGGTCTCGACGAGCGCCGGCATCGCACCCGAGCGGCTGATCACGGTCGCCGCCGCGCGCGCGCGCGATGTGCTGTGGGCGATGGAGGAGGCGCTGCGCTGCCGCGCCGTCGGCGTGGTGATCGGCGAGCTGCGCGCACGCGGCATCGATCAGGTGATGACGCGGCGGCTCGCGCTCGCGGCCGCCGCCGGCGACACGCTCGGCCTGCTCCTGCGCACCGCGCCGCACGATGAGCCGTCCGCCGCCGCGACGCGCTGGATCATCGGCGCGGCGCCGTCTCTCCCTGCGCTCGGGCGGCGGCGATGAAAGATGTCACGGCATCGGTCCGCCGCGCTTGACCGCGCGGCTCGTGCGCAACCGCCGTGGTCATCTCGGAGCCTGGATCGTGGAGTGGAACAGTGTGGAGCAGCGTTTCGAGCTCGCAACGCATTCTGAGCCTGTGGCTGGAGCGGCTTTCGACCGACCGCATCGCGCGGCAGTGGCGTGAGGCTACCTTCTCCCCTGGCCGTATTCGGCAAGCGCGGCAATCTCGATCTTCTGGTCGCGGTCGATGCCGCGGCGGAGCGGCTCGGCCTCACCGCCGGCCTCGCGCTGGCGCAGGCCCGCGCCATGCATCCCGCGCTCACCGCCGTGCCGGAGGACCAGGCAGCCGACGCGCGCCTCATCGACGCCATCGCCGACTGGTGCCAGCGCTACACGCCGCTCCTCGCCACCGATCCGCCCGACGGCATTTTGCTCGACATCGGCGGCTGCGCGCATCTCTTCGGCGGCGAGGAGAAACTTCGCGACGATCTGCTTGCGCGGGTGACCGGGCTTCGGCTTTTGCGGCGCGCGCCGCCATTGCCGCGACCATCGGCGCGGCCTCCGCCGCCGCGCGTTTCAGTGCGGCGGCAATTACCCCAACCGATAAGAGCGCGATCTTCTTGCGCCCCTGCCGCTCGCGGCGCTGCGGCTGTCGAGCGACATGGTCGCCGCGCTGGCGCGGGTCGGCTTGAAACGCATCGGCGACATCCTCGATCTGCCGCGCGCGCCGCTCGCCGCCCGCTTCGGCGCCGATCTCTTGCGCATGCTCGACCGCGCGCTCGGCCGCGAATACGAGCCGCTCACTCCGCGGCTCGCCGGTCGCGCCCTATATCGCCGAAAAGAACTTTCACGAACCGATCGCGCGCGAAGAGGACGTGCTCGCAACCGTCGAGCGGCTCGCGGCGCGGCTCAAGGCGGCGCTGGCAGCGCGCGGCGACGGCGCGCGCCGCCTCGAGCTTGCTCTCTTCCGCACCGACGGCGTGGTCAAGCGCATCGCGGCCGGCACCTCGCGCCCGGTGCGCGATCCGCAGGCGATCCGCGCGCTCTTCGTCGAGCGGCTCGCCGCGCTCGGCGACGAGATCGATCCCGGCTTCGGCTTCGATCTGGCGCGGCTCTCCGTGCTCGTCGCCGAGCCCTGTCCGGACGAGCAGATCGGCCTCGGCGGACATGAGGATCAGGCCGAGCTCGATCGCCTGGTCGACCGCCTGAGCGCGCGGCTCGGACGGCGGCGGGTTTCGCGCCTCGTCGCCCACGACAGCCATATCCCCGAGCTCGCCGCCGCAGCCTTCCCGGCGCAGGCCACGGCGCGAGCCGAGCTCGGCTGGGAGGCGTTCCGCCGCTTCCGCGTCCGAGGCTGACTTGAGCCCGCGGCCGCTGCGCCTGCTCGCCAGGCCCGAGCCGATCGAGGATGTCTTTGCGCTGGTGCCCGACGGCCCGCCGGTGCGCTTCCGCTGGCGTCGCGCCCTGCACGAGGTGATCGCGGTCGAAGGACCCGAGCGCATCGAAGGCGCCTGGTGGAGCGAAGAAGGCGGCCCCGCGCGCGACTATTTCCGCGTCGAGGACAAGGCGGGCCTGCGCTTCTGGCTGTTTCGCGCCGGACTCTATCGCGACATGGCGCGCGGCCTGCCACGCCGCGCTGGTTCCTGCACGGGATGTATGCGTGAGATGCCCCGCTACCTCGAATTCGCCGTCGCCTCCAACTTCTCGTTCCTGCGCGGGGCCTCGCATGCCGAGGAGCTGATGCTGCAGGCGGCGCATATCGGGCTCGACGGGCATCGGGCTCTGCGACCGCAATTCGGTCGCCGGCGTGGTGCGCGCCCATCTCATCAAGCGCGAGAAGGAGCTGGCGCTGCGTTATCACCCGGCGCGCGCCTCGTCTTTGCCGACGATACGCCGGACATTCTCGCCTATCCGCGCGACCGCGCGGCCTGGGGACGGCTCTGCCGCCTGCTCACGCGCGGCAACCTGCGCGCGGAGAAAGGCGAATGCATCCTTCTATCTCGACGATCTGCTCGAGCACATCGATGGGCTCGAGCTGGTGGTGATGGAGACGTCCACATGGGAGCTTCCATCGCTTCCCCTGTTGCGAAAGCCGACCCGCCGGCTCTCCCCAGCCCATATCGGCGCATGGCGGGCCTGCCCGACCTGCCATCGATCCCAGCAAGGTCAGTGACGCCCGGCTGCTTCCCAGGAAGGAACTCAAGGCAAAACTCCGGCTGGTTGAAAACGAGAAAAGCAGGCACGAAGACAGATCATCTGCTCGCGCTTCTGCGCGATGCCGCCCCCGGCCGCGTGCGGCTTGCCGCCAACATGCTCTATCGCGGCAATGACCGCGCGCGGCTGGCACGACGCACCGAGACCGCGCGGCAAGCCAGCGTGCCGCTCATCGCCGTCAACGACGTGCTCTATCATCACCCCGACCGGCGGGAATTGCAGGACGTGCTCACCTGCATCCGCGAGCACCTGACGATCGACCAGGCCGGGCGGCGGCTCGCCGTCAATGCCGAGCGCTATCTCAAGCCGCCCGCCGAGATGGCGCGGCTCTTCCGCGAAGCCCCGGAAGCGATCGAGGAGACGCTTGGCGCTCGATCGGGCGCTGACCTTCTCGCTCGACGAGCTCCGTTACGAATATCCCGATGAAATGCGCGCAGGCTTTGCGACACCGCAGGACGCGCTCGTGCATCTGGCCTGGGAAGGCGCTGCCGCGCGCTATCCCGGCGGCATCCCGGACAGTGTACGCCAGTCACTCGACCATGAGCTGGCGCTGATCGCCGCAGCTCAAATACGCGCCCTACTTCCTCACCGTGCATCGACATCGTCGGTTATGCCCGCAGCCAGAACATCCTCTGCCAGGGCCGCGGCTCGGCGGCCAACTCGGCGGTCTGTTACTGCCTGCGCATCACCGACGTCGACCCGCGCGATGGCAACCTCCTGTTCGAGCGCTTTATCTCCGCCGATCGCGGCGAGCCGCCCGACATCGACGTGGATTTCGAGCACGAGCGGCGCGAGGAGGTGATCCAGCACATCTACGAGCACTACGGACGCGACCATACCGGCATCGCCGCGACCGTCATCTCCTATCGCGGCCGCTCCGCCATCCGCGAGGTCGGCAAGGCGTTCGGGCTGTCGGAAGACACGATCGGCGCGCTCTCCTCCTCGATCTGGGGCATGGGCGGCGGCGCGGTGCGCACCGACCGAGCTTGCGCGCGCCGGCATCGACGTGAACAGCCCGCGCATGGAGAAAATGCGCGCGCTCGCCATGGAGATCCAATCCTTTCCGCGCCATCTCTCCCAGCATGTCGGCGGCTTCGTCATTACCCGCAGCCGGCTCGACGAGGTGATGCCGATCGGCAATGGCGCGATGGAGGACCGCACCTTCGTCGAATGGGACAAGGACGATCTCGACGCGCTCGGCATCCTCAAGATCGACGTGCTCGGGCTCGGCATGCTCACCTGCCTGCGCAAGGCATTCGAGCTCACCGAGAAGCACTATGGCGTTGCGTTCCGTTCGCCCCGGCCGGAGGAAAACAACGGACAGGGATATTTCGCCCTCGCTACGATCCCGAAAGAAGAGCAGCCGGTCTATCGCATGCTGCAGCGCGCCGACTCGCTCGGCGTGTTCCAGGTCGAGAGCCGCGCGCAGATGTCGATGCTGCCGCGGCTCAAGCCGCAGGAATTCTACGATCTCGTGATCGAGGTCGCGATCGTGCGGCCGGGCCCGATCCAGGGCGACATGGTGCATCCCTATCTGCGCCGCCGGCAGGGCATCGAGCCGGTCGTCTTATCCCTCGAAGGAGCTCGAAGCCGTCCTCGACAAGACGCTCGGCGTGCCGCTGTTCCAGGAACAGGCGATGAAGATCGCCATCGTCGCCGGCGGTTTCACGCCGGGCGAAGCCGATCAAGCTGCGCCGCGCCATGGCGACCTTCAAGCGCACCGGCACCATCGGCACTTTCAGGATCAAGATGATCGAGGGCATGGTCGCAAGGACTATCGCGCGCGATTTCGCCGAGCGCTGCTTCAGCCAGATCGAGGGCTTCGGCGAATACGGCTTCCCGGAAAGCCACGCCGCGAGCTTCGCGCTCCTGGTCTACGCCTCGGCCTGGCTCAAGTGCCGCTATCCGGACGTCTTCGCGGCTGCGCTGCTCAACGCGCAGCCAATGGGATTCTACGCGCCGGCGCAGATCGTGCGCGACCTGCGCGAGCACGGCGTCGAAGTGCGGCCGGTCGATATCAATCATTCCGACTGGGACGCCACGCTCGAGCCGGGCTCGCACGCGATCGAGCGCATGCAGGCGCTCCACCGCGAAATGGCGGGCGACATCCGCACGACGCACGCACTGCGGCTGGGTTTTCGCAAGATCAAGGGATTGTCGGATCGGGACGCGACGCTGATCGTCACGCAACGAAACGTACCTTACAGCTCAGTCCGCGACCTCTGGCTGCGCACCGGGCTCTCACCTCGCATCATCGAGCGTCTCGCCGACGCCGATACCTTCGGCTCGCTCGGCCTTACGCGGCGGCAGGCGTTGTGGGCGGCCAAGGCACTCGGCCGCGTGGGCGGCAAGGACGACGATCTGCCGTTGTTTCAGGGCCGGTGCGATGCCGTCGCCCGCGGCCGTCGTCGAGCCCCAGGCACCTGCGTATCGTTCAGTTCCGCGCGAGCCCGACGTGCAGTTGCCGCCCATGCCGCCGGGCGAAGAGGTCGTGAACGACTATCGCTTCCTCGAATTGTCGCTGCGCGCGCACCCGGCGTCCTTCCTGCGCGCCGACCTCGCCCGGCGCGCCATCATCCGCAACGAGGAACTGCGGCGTATGCCCGTCGGGCGCGCGTGTCACGCGTCTCCGGTCTCGTTACCATTCGCCAACGGCCGGGCTCGGCCAATGGCGTCATCTTCATGACCATCGAGGACGAAACCGCGATCGCCAACATCATCGTCTGGCCGAAGACGTTCGAGCGCTTTCGTCCCATCATCCTGGGCGCGCGCTATGTCGCCGTCAGCTGGAGAAGTGCAGCAGGAATCCAGCGTCATCCATGTGGTTGCGGCGCAAGCTCGACGATCTCACTCGCCTGCTTGCGCGTTTGACCGAGGATGCGCCCCCGATCGAGGTCGCTCGCGCGCGCCGACGCGGTCAAGCGCCCGCACGACGAGGACATCGACAGCCGCGCACGCGGCCGTCGCAATCCGCCGCGCATCGCCGCGCCGCGCGGAACTCCCGGATTTGCTGGCCAGCGACCTCGACGTTCCGGCGCGCGGCTCGGCGCACGCGCCCTCCCGGCGCGGCGGCACGAAGATCACCCGCGGCTAACCGGACCGATCGTGCCGGAACGGGTTGGGCAACAGGCGCCACGCCTTACTGCGGCACCACGCCATCGCGGCCGACATTGACCCGCGCAGTCTCGAACGTTCCGTCCGGCTTCTTTGTCGCGGCCGGCACGGTGACGGCGGCGCCGGGCTTGAGTTCGCTCAGGCTGCCGATTTCATACCGCACGATCGGCACGTCGGGCCCCACCACGATCTTCTTCTCACCGTCCCGGTATTTCACGGTGATCGTGGGACCGTCGACGCCGGTGACGGCCGTGCCCGCGGTGCCATTGGTCATGGTGCTGTTGGGAGCGCCATCCCAGGGCCGATGTCCCTCGCCGGTTCCGCGCTGAGATTCTGGCAAAGATGTGCACCTCCAGCGCCTTCTGGCTGCCGTCCGCCTGCGGCATCGCTCCGCTGCCGATGAAAGCGCCTTCTTTGATGTCGGCCAGGGACGCCTTCACGACACTCACGACCTGCACGTTGTCGGCCAGTGTCAGCGTGAGCGGAGCGCCGTCACGCCCTTTCACCAGCAGGGTCTTGCCGTCCACCTTCTCGATGGTGCCGCGCACGCGGCGGTTTGCGGCTGTTGCGCCCAAGCCGACGTTGCGGCCAGAGCTCCGAAGACCGCCGCGGCCGCGAGCATCGCGTCTTGTCATCGCGCTCATGTTGCGTCCTCGCTGAAGAGGCGTGTGCCGCCGTCGACGACGGCACGCGCAAGCGCACAAACCGCTCACATCGGCGGCGTGATGCCATCCCGGCCGACCGAGACGGCGGACGGCCTCGAGCGTGCCGTCGTCCTTCTTGTTCGCAGCGCCGATGAAGATCTTGGCGCCCGGCTTGAGCTCGCTCTTGTCGCCGGGAACGTAGGTCACGATCACCGTCTCGGCACGACGACGATCTTCTTCTCTCCCTCCTTGTACTTGAGCGTGATCTCGTTCGCCGTCCACGCCTTTGACCGATCTGCGCCACGGTGGCGTTGGTCATGGTGCTGTTGGGCAACAGATCCCACGGGCGATGCCCCTCGCCGGTGCCGCGCATCGGCTCCGGGAAGATATGAATTTCCACCGCCTTCTGGCTGCCGTCGGACTGCGGCATGCCGGTGACGCCGATGAAGGAGTTGTCCTTGATGTCGGTGAGCGGCGCCTTGACGATGCCGCGGACCGCGGCATTGTCGGTCAGCTTGACCTTGTACGTGGTCTGGCCGTCGCGCGACTTGACCGTCAGCAGCGGCCCGTCGACCGCCTCCACCGTGCCGCGCACGCGAACTGGCGCCGGCTGCTGGGCAAAGCTCGCGGATGTGGCAAGCAGCAGGGCGAAGCCGGCTACCCCGAAAACGCGCCGTGTGGTCTGGTTCATGTCGTCCTCCCTAAATCTCGTCGCCGGCGAAGCGCCCGGCAGAATGAACAACCCTCCGCGACCAGGGCTTATTCCTGGTGTCCGGGGTTTTCACCATGAGACCAGCCTCCAAGGGCGCATGCAAGCGCCCTGCAGCCGGCATTCAGAAATGTGAAAGGCGATCAGTAGTGGCCGGGGTCGCGCCGCCGTCGACCGCGATCGCGGTGCCCTGGATGTGGCGCGCGCGTTCGGAGCACAGGAACAACGCGAGCGCGGCGATGTCCTCGGGCTTGCCGAAGCGGCGCGTGTTGTTCTTGACCAGCGCCTCCGGCGCGCAGCTCCTCGACCGTCTTGCCCAGCGCCGCCGCCCGCTGCTGGCGCAGCTGTTCCTGCCGCTCGGTGTCGGTATTGCCGGGATGAATGACGTTCACGTTGACGTCGTCGCGGTTGCCGAGCTTCGACAGGCCCTTGGAAAGTTGGCCATGGCGGCATTGACCGAGCCGCCGATCAGGAATTCGGGATCGGCGGTGCGCGCGGCGCCGCCGATGATGTTGACCACGCTGCCTTGCGGAGGCCTTCAGCAGCGGCCAGAACAGCCTGCGTGAGCCGCACGCAGCCGAAGAATTTCAGCGCATAACCCTCGAGCCAGACGGCATCGGGCAGATCGACGAATGCCCCGGCGCGCGTCGCGCCCGCATTGTTGACCAGCACGTCGCAGCGCTGGAAGCGTTCGTTGACCCGCTGGAACAACTGCTCGCAGGCCGCGAGCGTGCGCAGGTCGCCGGCGACGGTGAGCGGCTCCGGTCCCTCCGCGGCGATCGCCTTGGCGGCGACCGCGAGATTTTCCGCCGATGACGAGGCCAGCACGGTCTGCGCGCCTTCACGCGCGAAGGCGAGCGCGATGCCGCGGCCGATCCCGCGGCTCGCCCCCGATATGACGACGATCTTGTCCCTGAATTCGCCCGGCATTTCCCACCCTCCATGGTCAGCAGTTCATGCCGTATTACTATGTCCGCGAATGGCCAGGGAACAGGGCAACCATGAAATCCATCTTCATCGACTGCAACAATCAGCTCGCCCCGGTGTTTGCCCGCGCGCGAAGCGCCGACGACCCGCCGATCGCGGTCAACACCGATGCATTCCAATCCGCCGATCTGCCGCGGCTCCTGGCCGGCTACGACATCTGCCTCGACGACCATTCCTACATGCCGACCGAGGTCATGGCCGAATGCCGCCAGCTCAAGCACATCGTTTTTCTCGGCACCGGCGCGTCGAGCTACATGGACGTTCCGGCGCTGGCCGGCCTCGGCATCACCGTGCACACCATCAAGGGCTATGGCGACATTGCGGTTGCCGAGCACACCATGGCGCTGATATTCGCCTGCGGCCGCGGCCTCGCCGCGCATGGACCGCGCAGTGCGCGCAGGCGCATGGGATCCGCTCGAAAGCATGCAGCTCAACGGCAAGACGCTTGGCCTGATCGGGCTGGGCGGCATCGGCCGGGAGGTGGCCCGGATCGCGCGCGGCATCGGAATGGAAGTGATCGCCTGGAATCGCTCCCCGCGCCCCGACGCCGGCGTGCCGCTGGTCGGTCTCGACGAGCTGCTGGCGCGGGCGGACGTGATCTCGCTGCATCTTGCGCTCAACGATGAGACCCGCGGTCTCCTCGACGCGAAGCGCCTGGCGCGCACCAAGCCCGGCGTGATCCTCGTCAACACCGCGCGGGGCGCGCTGGTGGACGAAACGGCCCTCATCGACGCGCTCGAGCGCGGCCACATCCGCCACGCCGGCCTCGACGTCTTTCATGCCGAACCGCTCAGACCAGACCATCCCCTGGTGCGGATGGAGAACGTGACGCTCACCTCCCATGCCGCCTTCCGCACCCTGGAAGCCTCGATGACCCTGATGCGGCGGGCGATCGACATTGTGAAACGGATCGTCGCGCCACCGCTCGGCCCTTGACCGGCGTCGCCCGGGCTGGCGCTATGAAACTTTCCGGCCGCTTTGCGGTTGTCCTGCGACTTGTCACGGGAAGGGTTCCATGGCCGATCAGAGCACGACCTTGCCGACCGTCGCGGCGCACGGCGCGACGCGGCTGCCCTCCGTCGATGTCGACAGCTACAATGTCGAGTTGAAGGATGACGAAGGCTTCATCGGCGATCGCGCCAGCAAGGGCGCGTTCCGCGCCATTATGGACAACTGGCGCAAACCTCTGCGCAAGGCCGGCAACGATCCCTTCGGCGACGAGGCCACCGAGGACATCAGCAAGAAAAAGCTCGACGCGCTGCTCGTCGAGGGTGATCCCGAGGCGGCCGGCATCGTGCAAGGGGCGATCGAGGACTTCGCCCAGGAGCTCGCGCTCATCATCCGGCGCTTCCTCAAGCTCAAGGCGTGGCGCGACACCGAACGCATCGTGGTGGGCGGCGGCTTTCGCGGCAGCCGGGTCGGTGAACTCGCCATCGGCCGCACGTCGGTCATCCTCAAAGCCGACAAGGTGGCCATCGATCTGGTGCCGATCCGCCATGAACCCGACGAGGCCGGCCTGATCGGCGCCGCGCATCTGGCGCCGCAAATGGATGTTCGAGGCCCATGACGCGATCCTGGCCGTGGACATCGGCGGCACCAATATCCGCGCCGGCGTGGTCGAGCTCAACCTGAAGAAGGCGTCCGACCTGTCCAAGGCGTCGGTCTGGAAGTTCGAGCTATGGCGGCACGGAGACGAGAAGAAACTCAAGCGCGAGGACGCGGTCGACGAAGCTGATCGATATGCTCAAGGGCCTGATCACACGCGCCGGCAAGGAAGGACTTCGCCTCGCGCCGTTCATCGGCATCGGCTGCCCCGGCATCATCGAGCCGGACGGCACCATCGACCGCGGCGCGCAGAACCTGCCGGGCAACTGGGAGAGCAGCCGCTTCAATTTGCCGCTCAGCCTGCACAAGGCGATCCCCAAGATCGGCGACCACGAGACCGCTGTCCTGTTGCACAATGACGCGGTGGTGCAGGGCCTGAGCGAGACACCATTCATGAGCGACGTGAAGCATTGGGGTGTCCTGACCATCGGCACCGGGCTCGGCAATGCCCGCTTCACCAACCGAGCGGCGGCCGGCAAGGATTGACGATCCGCTCCCGGCGGCGACAATGCCAAAAAGCCGCTGGGAGGAATGGATTGAAGCCGGCGCCGTTTGCCTATGCCAAGGCTCGCTCGGTCGCGCACGCGATCGAATTGCTGGTGGATGACGACGCGCGCCTCCTGGCCGGCGGACAGAGCCTGATCGCGACGCTCAATATGCGATTGAGCCATCCCGCCCTGCTGGTCGACATCAACGGTGTGGGCGGGCTCGACAGGCATAGCGTCGAACAACGGGCATATCGAAATCGGCGCGCTGGTCCGCCACGCGCAAGCCGAGCGCTCGCCCGAGCTTGCAAGGCGCGGCACCGCTCATCGCTTTGGCCATGCCGCATATCGGTCATCCCGCCATCCGCAACCGCGGCACCATCGGCGGCTCGGTCGCCTTCGCCGATCCGGCGGCGGAGTTGCCGGCGTGCGTGCTCGCACTGGGTGGCGAGATCGACGATTGCCGGGCCGCAGGGATCCCGCATCGTCAGAGCCGACGATTTCTTCAAGGGCCTGTTCGAGACCGCGCTTACCGCCCGTGACGTGCTTACCGCCATCCGCATCCCCGCCGCCGGCGCCGACACCCGCGTCGGCTTCGCCGAGTTCGCGCGCCGCCACGGCGACTATGCCATGGTGGGACTGGCCGCCTGCGCGCGCGCCGACGGCCAAGCGCCTCGCGCGATGTCCGCCTGGCCTATTTCGGCGTCGGCGCCACGCCGGTCCGCGCACATCATGCCGAGCAGGCGCTGACCGAGCGCGACATCGACGCGCGCGGTGCATGCGCTCGCGCAGGATCTCGAACCCGCCCGACGACGTGCAGGCATCGGGCGCGGTGAAAACGCATCTCGCCGGCGTGCTGCTCAGGCGCGTCGCCCGCCAGCTCGATCGGAGGCGCCGTCATGAATGCCCGCGTCCACGACATCACGCTCACCGTGAACGGCGAGGAGACCGCGCGCGACCGTCGATGCGCGCAAGACGCTGGTCGACTTCCTGCGCGAGGACGCTGGCGCTGACCGGCAGCCATGTCGGCTGCGAGCACGGCGTGTGCGGCGCCTGCACGCGTGCGTGTCGACGGCGCGATCGTGCGCGGCTGCCTGATGCTCGCGGTGCAATGCGACGGTGCACGCGTCGAGACCATCGAGGGCGTCGTCCGACACGGACGAGATCGCCGACCTGCAGGAGGCGTTCGATTGCCCGCAACGCGCTGCAGTGCGGCTATCTGCACGCCGGGCATGCTGCTGACCGCGCAGGAACTGCTGGCGCGCCGGCGGCGTGCCGAGCCGCGAGCAGATCCGCGTGCATCTCTCCGGCAACTACTGCCGCTGCACCGGCTATCAGGCGATCGTCGATGCGGTGGAAGCCGTCGCGCAAGGCGCGCACGCTTCGCAGGGACGCGATGAAAATCACCGACGACTCGCCTCCGGTCCTCTCCGCTCTCGACCGGCCGAACTCCTATATCGGCCGCTCGGTGCCGCGGCCGAATCTCGCGCGGCTGACGCAGGGCCGCGCCCAGTATCGTCAGCGACGTGACGCTGCCGCGCATGGCGCATGTGCGCTTTCGTGCGCTCGCCGCACGCCCACGCGCGCATCACCGCGATCGACGACGGCGGCGGCGAAGACAGGCGCCGGGCGTCATCGCGGTCGTCACCGGCGCGGAGCTGGCCAAGGTGATCACGCCCTGGGTCGGCGTGCTCACCCATCTCAAGGGCATCAAGTCGGCGCCGCAGCACGCGATCGCGGTCGAGCGCGCCTGCTGGCAGGGCGAGGCGGTATGCGCGGTGGTCGCGCGCAGCGCGCGCCGAGGCCGAGGACGCGCTGCGAGCTGGTCGAGGTCGACTACGAGGAGCTGCCGGCGGTCACCGACGCCGAGACCGCGCTCGATGCCGGGCACGCCGGTGATCCATCCCGAGCTCGGCGACAATCTCACCTTCGAGCGCGTGCTCGTCGCCGGCGATCCCGACAAGGGCTTCGCGGATGCCGACGCGGTGGTCGAGACGACCTTCGTGTTCGGCCGCCACACCGGCGTCACCAACGAGCCGCGCGCCATCGTCGCCGACTGGAACCCGGGCGAGCAGCGGCTCACCGTCTATCAGGGCACGCAGGCGCCGCACATGATGCAGAACCTGTTCGCCAAGCATCTCGGGCTCGAGGAGCATCAGGTGCGCGTCGTTGACCAAGGACGTCGGCGGCTCGTTCGGCATCAAGGTGCACACCTATGCCGACGAGATGGCGACGGTCGCGCTCTCGAAGCTGCTCAAGCGTCCGATCAAGTTCGTCGCCGACCGGCATCGAGAGCTTCGTCACCGACATCCATGCCCGCGACCATCGCGTGAAGGCGAAGATCGGCGTCAAGAACGACGGCACGCATCACCGCCTGGGAGATCGACGACCTCACCGGCATCGGGCCCTACTCGGTCTATCCGCGCACCTCGGGCATCGAGGCCAACCAGATCGTCAACCTCACCGGCGGGCCGTACACCTGCCCGAACTACCGCGCCCGCGCCCGCGTGGTGTTCCAGAACAAGAACGTCATGTGCCAGTACCGCGCGGTCGGCCATCCGATCGCGACCGCGGTGACCGAGGGGCTGGTCGAGCTCGCCGCCGCGCAAGATCGGCATGGACCCGCTGGAGATCCGGCGGCGCAATCTCATCGCCGACGACGCCCATCCGTCGCAGCGGCCCTCCGGCATCAAGTTCGAGGCGCTGTCGCACCACGAAGCGCTCGCCCATCTCGACGCCATGATGAACTACGCCGGGCTGCGCGCCGAGCAGGCGCGGCTGCGCGCGCAGGGCATCTATCGCGGCATCGGCTTTGCGTCCTTCGTCGAGGTGACCAATCCGTCAGCGCGGCGTTCTACGGCGTCGGCGGCGCGAAGATCTCGGCGCAGGACGGCGTCACGATGCAGGCTCGACGCGCAGGGCGCGATCATCTGCCAGACCGGCGTGACCGAGCAGGGCCAGGGCGCCGAGGCGGTCATCGCGCAGGTCGCGGCGTCCGCGTTCGGCGTGCCGATCGAGCGCGTGCGCGTCATCACCGGCGACACCGACAACACGCCCTATGGCGGCGGCACCTGGGCCTCGCGCGCGGCCGGCATCGGCGGCGAAGCCGCCTGGCAGGCCGGCAAGGCGCTGCGCGCCAACGTGCTCGCGGTGCGCGGCCTCGATCCTGCAGGCCAAGCCCGAAGGCCTCGACATCCGCAACGGCGTCGTGGTCGACGCCGACACCGGCACCGAGCGCATCGGCGCTCGCATGAGGTCGCGCGCATCGCCTATTTCCGTCCCGACACGCTGCCGCCCGGCTTCCAGGCCGAGCTGATGGCGACGCGCCACTACGTGCCGCGCGCCTGGCCGTTCGCCTTCACCAACGGCATCCAGGCGAGCTATCTCGAGGTCGACACCGACATCCGGCTTCGTCACGCTGCTCAAGCACTGGTGCGTGGAGGACTGCGGCACCGTGATCAACCCGCAGCTCGTCGACGAGCAGATCCGCGGCGGCGTGGTGCAGGGCATCGGCGCGGCGCTGTTCGAGCACTGCCTCTATGACGAGCGCGGCCAGCTGCTCAACGGCAACATGGCGGACTATCTGGTGCCGATGGCGGCCGAGATGCCCGACATCGAGGTCGGCCACGTGGTCACGCCGACCGCCGACTCCGAGCTGGGCGCCAAGGGCGCGGGCGAGGCCGGCACCGCCGGCGCGCCGGGCGCGGTCATGAACGCCATCAACGACGCGCTGCGCCCGCTCGGCGCCAAGCCGCACTCACCGACATGCCGTTCACGCCGGGCAAGCATTCTGCGGGCGCTCGGTCGCGTCTAACCGCTCATTGCCGAGGATTGCGGGCGGGGCACGATCAGCCGCTGTCAGACGATGCATCGTCGCGGCGGACCGACAATCGCGCGATCGCGTACGCGGCGGAGTCAAAGACCACGCGAGGGAACGAGCGCGATGGACATCAAGGTGGGCAAGACAGGCGATCGCCGAGGCCACCGAGAAGCTCAAGAACTGGGGCCGCTGGGGCAAGGACGACCAGATCGGCACGCTCAACCACGTGCACGCCCGAGGACATCGTCAAGGCCGCGGGCCTGATCCGCACCGGCAAGGTGTTCGCGCTCGGCATCCCGCTCGACCGCAACGGCCCGCAGACCGGCCTGTTCGGCGGGCGCTTCAATCCGATCCACCAGATGCTCGCGACCGGCACCGACGCCATCGCCGGCCGGCAGGACTGGAACAAGATCCGCTACGCCGACGACACGCTCAATGCTGTGCGTGCAGGGCGCCACCCACTGGGATGCGCTCGGCCACATCTTCTACGAGGACAAGGCCTACAACGGCTACGACGCCAAGCTGATCGACGCCAAGGGGCTCAACGTGCTCGGCATCGAGCATTCCAAGAACAAGATGGTCGGGCGCGGCGTGCTGCTCGACATCGCCCGCTTCCGCGGCGTCGACTGGCTCAAGGACGGCGAAGGCATCTCCAACGACGAGCTCGACACGTGCGCCAAGGACGCAGAACGTCGAGATCCGCCGCGGCGACTTCGTCATCGTCCGCACCGGCCAGATGGAGCGCTGCCTCGCAGAGAAGGAATGGGGCGGCTATGCCGGCGGCGACGCGCCGGGCGTCAAGTTCGAGAACTGCTACTGGTGCCAGGACAAGCAGATCGCCGCGATCTGCACCGACACCTGGGGCGTCGAGGTGCGGCCGAACGAGACCACGGAGGCGAACCAGCCCTGGCACTGGGTGGTGATCCCGGCCATGGGGCTGTGCATGGGCGAGATCTTCTATCTCAAGGAGCTGGCCGAGGATTGCGACGACCGACGGCATCTACGAGTTCTTCTTCTGCGGCCCGCCGCTGATCATCACCGGCGGCACCGGCTCGCCGATCAATCCGCAGGCGATCAAATAAGCTCGACAGACGCTGACCCCGCCGTCACCCTGAGGTGCTCGCCGCTTCGGACGGGCCATCGAACGACGGCTCCGATATCGTGCCGGTCATCCGACGACGAGCCCGGCAACGGCGCGAGCGACCGCAGGATCGACGGCGATAGAACGGAGATGCTCCCATGGCCCGCTATCTCAAGCGCGGAATGGACGCGAGCGCGATCAAGGCCGCCGACGCCAAGGTGCGCGCAGACGGTCGAGAGCGATCCTGGCGCGAGGTCGAGGCGCGGCAGCGACGCGGCGGTGCGCGAGCTGTCGCAGAAGTTCGACAACTGGTCGCCGCGCATCATTCAAGCTCAGCGCCAGCCGAGATCGAGCGCGCCATCGCGCAGGTGGCCAAGCGCGACCTCGACGACATCAAGTTCGCGCAGGCGCAGGTGCGCAACTTCGCGCAGAAGCAGAAGGACACCATGCGCGACCTCGAGGTCGAGACGCTGCCGGGCGTCGTGCTCGGCCACAAGCACATCCCGGTGAACTCGATCGGCTGCTACGTGCCGGGCGGGCGCTATCCGATGGTCGCCTCCGCGCACATGTCGATCGTCACCGCGCGCGGTCGCCGGCGTGAAGCGCATCATCGCCTGCGCGCCGCCGTTCAAGGGCGGGCCGCATCCGGCCATCGTCGCCGCCATGCATTTCGGCGGCGCCGACGAGATCTACGTGCTCGGCGGCGTGCAGGCGGTCGCCGCCATGGCGCTCGGCACCGAGACGATCGCCGCCGTCGACATGATCGTCGGCCCCGGCAACGCCTATGTGGCGGAGGCCAAGCGCCAGCTGTTCGGCCGCGTCGGCATCGATCTGCTCGCCGGCCCGACCGAGACGCTGATCATCGCCGACGACAGCGTCGACGGCGAGATGTGCGCCACCGACCTGCTCGGCCAGGCCGAGCACGGCCCGACCTCGCCGGCCATCCTGCATCACCAATTCGGAGAAGCTCGCGCGCGACACCATGCACGAGGTCGAGCGGCTGCTGAAGATCCTTCCCACCGCCGACGCCGCCGGCAAGGCCTGGGCGGATTTCGGCGAGGTCATCGTCTGCGACGACGACGACGAGATGGTGCGCGAGGCCGACCGCATCGCCTCCGAGCACGTGCAGGTGATGACGCGCGATCCCGACTATTTCCTCAGCCAACATGAAGAACTACGGCTCGCTGTTCCTGGGGCCGCGCACCAACGTCGCCTATGGCGACAAGGTGATCGGCACCAACCACACGCTGCCGACCAAGAAGGCGGCGCGCTACACCGGCGGGCTGTGGGTCGGCAAGTTCCTCAAGACCTGCACCTACCAGAAGGTGCTCACCGACGAGGCGTCGGCGCTGATCGGCGAGTATTGCTCGCGGCTGTGCATCCTCGAAGGCTTCTCCGCCCACGCCGAGCAGGCCAACGTGCGCGTGCGCCGCTACGGCGGCCGCAACGTGCCCTATGCGCAGGCGGCGGAGTGACGGCATGCTCACCAGGTCGAACGCGCGGTGGCGATGCCTGTGGACCTCGCCAAGACGCCTTCCTTCCGCCTCGACGGCAAGCGCGCGCTGGTCACCGGCGGCGGGCGCGGCATCGGGCTCGCGGCGGCGTCGGCGCTGGCGCAGGCCGGCGCCGCACGTGACGCTCGCGGCGCGCACGCGCGGCCGAGATCGAGGCGGCGGCGCAGGCGATCCGCGCGCGCGGCGACAAGGCCGACGCGCTGCGTGCTCGACGTGACCGATCTCGACGCCGTGCGCCGCGACTATCGCAGCGGCCGAGCCGTTCGACGTGCTGGTCAACAATGCCGGCACCAACCGGCCGGCCGCTCTGATGGACGTCAAGGTCGAGGACTTCGACGCCATCTTTGCGCTCAACGTGCGCGCCGCGTTCTTCGTGGCGCAGGCGGTGGCGCGTCGCCTGATCGAGGCCAAGCAGCCGGGCTCGATCATCAACATCTCCTCGCAGATGGGGCATGTCGGCGCCGCGCGCCGCACGGTCTACTGCGCCAGCAAGCACGCCATGGAGGGCTTCACCAAGGCGATGGCGATCGAGCTTGCGCCCCACAACATCCGCGTCAACAGCCTGGGCCCGACCTTCCTGGAGACGCCGATGACGCGGCCGTTCTTCGAGAACAAGGCATTCCGCGACGAGGTGCTCGTCCAAGATCAAGCTCGGCCGCCTCGGCCAGCTCGAAGAGCTGACCGGCGCGATCGTGTTCCTCGCCTCCGACGCCTCGTCGCTGATGACCGGCTCGGCGCTTGTCCTCGACGGCGGGTGGACGGCGGAATGAACGGTGCGGCAAACTCAACCAGCACACGGACGCGCCCCATGATGAACCTTCGATCCCTGGTGCTCGGCTTCGCGACGGTCCTCGCCGCCCTGCCGGCGGCGGCTGAAAGCCAGGCGCCCGACCGCCTGCAGATGATCCTCGACCGCGGCGTGCTGCGGGTCGGGACCACCATGGACACCCCGGTGTTCAGCATGCGCGATCGCGGCGACCGGAAAGCTCCATGGCCTCGACATGGACGTGCTGGAAACGCTGAACACTTCGCCTCGGCGTCAAGCTCGAATATGTGAAGATGACGTTCGGCTCGATGCTCGCTGACCTCGCCGCCGACAAGTTCGACATCGCAATGTCGGGGATGGGACGGACGCTCGACCGTGCACGGGTCGCCACGTTCTCAAAGCCCTATATGCGCTACGGCAAGCTGCTGCTGATCCGCAGCGCCGATCAGGGTCGCTTCAAGACGCTCGCGGACCTCGACCGCCCCGGTCTCAAGATCGCCTACAACAGGGGCGGGTTGAACGACCGCTTCGCCCACAACATGTTCACGCAGGCGACGCCGGTCGGCTTCGAGAGCAACGAGCTTGCCACCGCCGATCTCCTCGCCGGCCAGGTCGACGCGCAGGTCTCCGACTCCACCGCGGCGATCTACATGGGGCGCCAGAACCGCGCGGCTCGCGGCGATGAGCCCGGACAAGGTGTTCCACCCGATCTACGTGGCGATGCTGCTGCGGCGGGACGACCAGACGCTGCTCAATTACATCAACATCTGGCTCGACCAGATCGAGCTGGACGGCACGCTGGGCAAGATCCGCACCAAGTGGCTGGGCGACACGAGATAGTGCGCCAAGCGGTTTCTACGCCACGCGATCATCAACTGGGCCGGAAACGCCACTGGCCGCGAAGCTCGGCGACCCCGGAGAGGAGATAAATGCGAGTCCTGCTGTCTCTGCCTGCTGATCGCTCGTCGCCAATGCGGCTCGTGCCGACGACACGGAGCTCAGGCAAAAGATCGTCGGCACCTGGAAGCTCGTCTCGGTCGTCTACGAGGACCAGGAGACCAAGGCGCGCACGCCGGTGCTATGGCGAGCATCCCAGGGGCCGCCAGATCGCCACCGCGGACGGGCTGCTGGCTCGCGCTCGTCACCGCCGAGGGCCGGACCGGTGCCGAAGACCGATGAAGAGCGCGCACAGGCGCTGCAGCACCATGATCGCCTATACCGGCCGCTACCGGGTCGAGGACGGCAAGGTCGTCACCAAGGTCGAAGCCGCCTGGAACGAGGCCTGGGTCGGCGGCGAGCAGACCCGCTTCATCCGCTTCGAGGGCGACCGGCTGTTCATCGAGAGCCCGCCGATGCCGCATCCCAACCAGAACAACAGGGTGGTGCGCGTGATCGTGATCTGGGATCGCGAAAGATAAGCTGCGCCACGCTCGGCATGTCCGGCGAGACGCGCTCTCCGCGAGTGCGGTCTATTGCAGATTGAGCTTGAGCCTCGGGTCGGCAACGATCCCGCGGTAGAGCGCGAACTGATCGCGGTTGAACGCGTCGAGCTCCTGCGGCGTCGAGCCGACGGCCTCCGTGCCCGCCTCCTTCAGCCGCGCACACCACGCCGGGGTCCTTCATCGCCTTGGCGATGTCCGCGGCGAGCTTGTCGAGGATCGGCTTCGGCGTCGCGGCCGGGGCGTAGATCGCCGTCCAATACGGCGACCTCGTAGTCGACCCCTGCTCGATCATGGTCGGCACGTTCAGGCAAGCGCCGGCGATCGCGTCCTGGTGGTCACCGCCAGCGCCCGCACGAGACCGGAGTCGATGTTCTTGGCCTGCGCCGGAACGCCGTCGATCAGCATGGCGATGCGCCCGGCCAGGAGGTCGGGCATGACCCCGGCATTGCCGCGATAGGGAACGTGCACGATGTCGACGCCGGCGGCCGCCTTGAACAGCTCGCTGGCAAGATGGATGGCCGGTCCCCGGCCCGGACGAGCCGTAGCTGAATTTTCCCGGATTGGCCTTGGCCAGCGCGATGAATTCCTTCAGGTCGCTCGCCGGGCAGCGACGGATTGATGATCAGCACGGGCGCGAAGCGGGTGACCAGCGACACCGGCGCAAGGTCGCGCAGCCAGTCGTACGGCAGGTCCTTGCCCACCGACCGAGCTCACCACGCCAGACACGGAATGATAGAGCAGGGTGTAGCCGTCGGGCGCCGCGCGCGCGACCGCGTTCACGCCGAGCACGCCTCCGGCGCCGCCCTGATTTTCGACCACCACCTGCTGGCCGAGCACGTCGGACAGCTTCTGCGCGGTGGTGCGCGCGGTGAAGTCGATGCCGCCGCCGGCCGCCAAGCGGCACGATGAGCTTGATCGGCTTTGCCGGAAAGCCGTCCTGCGCCGCCGCGCCGGACTCGCGACCACAAACGCGACGCACGCGAACATCGCCGGAATGGGCCCTGCGGTTGGTCGCGCGATCATGGCGCGCTCCCAAGGCTCGCAATCGCCGCCAGCCGCTCCTGAAAGAAGGGTGCGGGAACGAGAATGCGGGTTTCCTGCGTCGTCAGCAGCGGACGCGCCTTGTCCAAATAGGCGTTCCAGTCGGGATTGCGAAACAGCGCCCGCCGTCGTTCCACGCGCTCGTCGAGGCTGCCATACGCCCACAGCGTGGTGACCTGGTTCAGCATGCCGATCTCGCTGATGTAATATCCGACCGGCTGTCCCAGATGCCGCATCTGGGGCGCGCGCCCTCCTGCTCGTAGACTTTCAGGAATTGCCCGGTTTGCCCCGGTGCGCAGGTGTAGAGACGTTGCTCTACGAACATTCAATCCTCCCTCGCTTGCCGCGACGCTTGGCCCCGTTGCCGGAGCGCGTTGCGATTTTGCCGCCGGCATTAATTCATGACGGCAGAGCGAGGCACAACAAACCGCCGAGCGCGCGCTCGAGCGGGCACAAGGAGGAGTCAGGCCGCCTTCGACCGGGTAGATCGGCTTCTCGCCGCTCAGCACCCGCGCCACGTCGGCTGGCGCATTTGGTCTGCAGCTCGTCGAGCGCCTCGACCGAATAGAACGCCGGTGTGCGGCGTGAGGATCACGTTGTCGCGGCCGAGCAGCTGGCGAATCCTTGGCGCAGCGGCTCGATCGTCGACCACGTCGAGCGCGGCGCCGCCGAGCTGGCCGGAATCGAGCGCCGCGACCAGCGCATCCTCGTCGACCAGCGGCCCGCGCGCGGTGTTGATGAGGACGGCGCCCTGCTTCATCTTGGCGAAGGTCGTCGGCGTTGAACAGGCCGCGCGTCGCCGGCATCAGCGGCGCATGCATCGAGACGAAATCGGAGATGCGCGAGCAATCGGTCGAAGCTCACGCCCTCGACGCCGGCGGCGGCGAGCACGTCCGGCGACACGTAAGGATCGTGCGCGACGACCCGCAGCCCGAACGCCTTGGCCTTCGGCGCCAGCGCGCGCGGGATGTTGCCGAAGCCGACCAGGCCGAGCACCTGCGCCCGGCCAGGCGATGGATCGGCACCACCGCCGGCATCTCCCAGCGGCCGGCCTGCACCAGCTTGTTCGACAGCGGCACCTTGCGCGCCAGCGCCAGCAGCAGCGCCATCGCGTGATCGGACACCTCCTGCATGCAATAGTCCGGCACATAGGTGACCGATGATGCCGAGCTCCGCGGCCGCCTGGATGTCGATGTTGTCGACGCCGAGGCCGAAGCGGCCGATCGCCTTGCAGCGCGTGAGCTGCGCGCAGCAGCTCGCCCGGCAGCTTGGCATAGGTGACGAGGATGGCGTCGGCATCGCGCGCCACCGCCAGGATGTCGTCGGCCGATGCGACTCTTCGCCATGCGCAGCTCGGGATCGACGCGCGCGAGCGCCGCCTTCGCCGGATCGAGCGAGGGAAACGGGCTGTCGGTGACGGCGATCACGGGACGGGGCATGGCATCTAGCTGCCATCACGCGCGCATTACCCTTGCAAGACCTCCGGGTTGACGCAGTTCGGCGGCGTCTTGCCGTCGAGCAGCGCGAGAATGTTGTCGACCACGATGTTGGCCATCTGCTCGCGCACCTCGACCACCGCGCTGCCGAGATGCGGCGTCGAGCACGACGTTCGGCATCTTGCGCAGCGCCGGCGTCGACCTTGGGCTCGTGCTCGAACACGTCGAGGCCGGCGCCGGCGATCTGCGCGCCTCTGAGCGCGCGCAGCGAGCGCCGCCTCGTCGACGATCGGCCCGCGCGCGGTGTTGATGAGGAACGCGGTCTTCTTCATCAAGCGCGAGCTCGCGCGCGCCGATCTGGTGGCGCGTCTCCGGCCGTGAGCGGCTGAATGCAGCGAGACGAAATCGGATTCGCGCGAGCAGCTGCGTCGAGCGGCACATAGGTCAGGCCGGCCTCGCGCTCCTCGCTGCTCGGGCTTGCGCCGCGGCGTCCAGTAGAGCACGCGCATGCCGAAGCCGTGGGCGCGCCGCGCCACCGCCTTGCCGATCAGCCCGCCGCCGCCGACCAGCCCGATGGTCTTGCCGTAGACGAACGAGCCGAGCAGGTGGCTCGACTGCGCGCCGGGAAATCGTCCCTGCGCGCACCAGGCGGTCGCCTTCGACCATGCGCCGCGCGACCGCCAGCATCAGGCCGAAAGTGAGGTCGGCGGTCGCCTCGGTGGTGACCGGCGGCACCACGGTGACCGGAATCGCCGCGCCGGTCGCCGCGGCGACGTCGATGTTCGACGGCGAGATCGATTGCGCCGCGATGGCGCGCAGCTTCGGATTGGCCGCGATCACGTCGCGATCGATCCGGTCGTGCAGCAGGCAGAACAGGATGTCGCATCTTCCGCACGGCGGCGATCAGCGCCGTCTTCGGCGATGATGCGGCTGTCGTCCGGATTGACCTTGACGGTCGCGACCTTGCGCAGGCGCGTCGAGCGCGCTCTTGGCGACCGGCTGGGTGACGAAAATTCTCGGTCGAGCGGACTGGGCGCATCAGGCGATCCACCGCACGATGCCGGCGACGCCGTCGACCGCGACCTGCGAGCCGTCGGGGATGCGGCTGGTGGCGTCGAGCACGCCGAGCACCATCGGGATGCCGCGCTCGCGCGCGAGCGAGGCGAGATGCGAGGTCGAGCCGCCGAGCTCGGCCACCACGCCGGCGACGCGCGGCAGCACGTGGCTGAGCGCCGGGCCGGCGACGCGGGTGACCAGGACGTCGCCGGGCGCGACACGCGCAAGCTCGCACTCGCAGTTGACGACCACGGCGCGGCCGGCGCCCCAGCCGATGCCGGCGGGATGGCCGTTGAGCCCGGGATGCTTGAGCCAGATCTCGTCCGGCACGTGTGACCGGCTCGACCGTGAGCGGCCGCGCCTGCAGCAGCTTGAAGCCGGCGTCGTCGAGCGCCCATTCGATCTCGACCGGGCCGCCGACGACGGCTTCCGCCTTGCGCATCAGGCGCCCGAGCGTGACCGCCTGCGCGGCGTCGAGGCACGGCTCGCCGCACGAGCTCGCTCGGCACCGCCTGCGGCACGGCGCCGGCGCCATGGCCGCAGGTCTCGCGGTGATCCTTGCGGCCGGCGTCGATCGTGCGCAGGAAGCCCTGGCGGCGAGAGCACGATGCGGTCGGGCACCACCTCGCCCTGCGCGATGGCCGAGCCGAGCCCCAGGTCGCGCTGATCAGCATCTGGCCCTCGGCGGTCTCGCTCAAGCCGCCGCCGGAGGCGCGCGCGGCGACCAGCGGCTGGATCAGCACCGCCATGGCGGTGTCGGCGGGCGAGAGGCCGTGGTTCTCCATGTAGCGGCGCGCATTGGTGGTCCACAGCGCGGCCCAGCAGGCGCGCACGGCGGTGAGGAACGTCGGCCTCGTCGTCGATGCCCGAGAAAGCTCTCGAACTGGCCGGCGAAATTGGCGCCCTCGCGATCCTCGATCAGCGCGGAGGAGCGCACCGCGCTCGGCCTCAGCCGGTTCGCCGCTGCGCCCGCCACGCGGCGAGCAGCGGCGTCGAGAATCTCCGGCGCGATCGGCTGCTCGATAGAGGCTCGAGCCGGATCTCGACCGACAGACGCCGCTGCTCGCCGCGGGTGACGCGTCGGCGAAGCTCGCGCACCATGTCGGTCGAGACCCAAGCGCCGCGATCTGCGCGCCGATAGGCATCCGCGGTCAGGCAGAAGCCGCCCGGCGTCGGCAGCCCGGCGCGCGCGAGCGCCGCGAGGTTCGCCGCCTTCGGGCCGACGCGGTCGGCGATCGGCGGTCACGGCGATCGCGGCGATCGGCGATGCATGAAGTTCGCCGTCGACTGCATGGCGGAACTCGGCCATCTCGTCACCTTCCGACGGGTCGATCGGCGACGTGCACTCAGCGTCACGTCGTCATTTGACGTGATCGCCGTACCCGGGATCGGATCGACCACGGTGATCTGCTTGACCGGGAAGTTCGAGATGATCTCGATCTCGTCCTTGTGCACGATCAGCATCTCCTCGATGCGCACGCCGTAGCGGAAGCGCTTGCCGTGCTGGGTCTCGAGCGCGAACGTCATGCCTGCCTTGATCTCGATCGGATGGTCGAGCGACCAGATGCGCGAGATCACCGGCGGGTCGTATTGCGCGAGGCCGAGGCCGTGGCCCCACAGGTTGGCCGCCGCCTGGTCCTCTTCCTCGTAGCCCCAGGCCTCCTTCGCCGACGGCCACTTCGACGCGATCTCGCGCGTGGTGGCGCCGGCCTTCACCGCGCCGATCGAGTCGTAGAGCCATTCGAGCGCGGTCGCGTAGGTGTCCTTCTGCTCCTGGCTCGGCTCCTTGCCGACGCAATAGGTGCGGTAATAGCAGGACTTGTAGCCGTTCCAGGTGAGCGCGGCCAAATCCATGAACACGATGTCGCCGGGCTGGATGATGCGGTCGGAGAAATTGCGCCAGTTCGGCCAGGTGTTGGGGCCGGACGAGACGATCACGTCCTCGACGTCCTCCATGCCCGGGAATGCTGTAGAGATATTCCATCAGGTGCGCGGTCACCTGGTTCTCGGTGATGCCGGGCCGCAGGAACTTCATGCATTCCCAGTGGGTGGCGTCGCCGATCGCGCCGACGATGCGCATGCATTCCTGCTCGTCGACGTTCTTGACCGCGCGCGCCTCCATCATCGGCGTCATGCCGTCGACCCAGTCGATCTTCTTCTCCTTGAAGATGCTGATCATGTTGATGTCGATGAAGTCGACGCCGAGCTTCTGGCCGGCGACGCCGTGGCGCTTCATCTCCTGCGAGGATCGCGTTGGTGAACTTGTTCACCTGCTGGTGCGAGGCCGGCCCGGCCGCGCCCTTGATCCAGGCGATAGGAGTAGCGGACGTTCTCCTTCGGGATCCACGGCGAGTGGCGCTCGATCTGGAAGCCGAGGTCGCCCTGCTCGAACAGCACCGGCGCGCCGTCGCCGCACAGCAGCGCGTAGCGCAGGCCCGGCTTGAGCCGGTTCCAGCCCGGCGTCAGCGTGCCGGTGAGATAGCGCACGTTCTCGTCGTACATGCAGAGCATGGCGCCGAGGCCGTGCTTCTTCATCGTGCTCGCGCGCCCGCTCGGTCCGGTACTTCCGCATGCGGTCCCAGTTGACGCGCTGCTGCCAATCCAATCCGGCGATGCCGAAATTTGCCGTTCCCATGAACGTCCTCCCGATGGTGCGCCGCGTTCGCGCCGCGGCCTGTGCTGTTGGCGGAAATCCTAGCCGGATGGCTCCCACTGCCGAAATAATATATTCTGCGCCAGGCATTAGTTTTCTTGATGGCAGGTGTCCGCGTGGCCAATATCGCGCTGCGGCAGGTCCGCGCCGTCATCGCCGGTCTGCGAGGAAGGCTCGTTCACGCGCGCGGCCGAGCGCGAGAACGCCACGCAATCCGGCATCTCGCAGCACGTCGCCACCGTCGAGCGCACGCTCGGGGTGAAGCTGTTCGAGCGCTCGGCGCGCGGCATCGTGCCGACGCCGGCGGGCCTGCGCTACTACAAGAGCTGCGTCGAGGCGGTCGGCCGGCTCGAAAACGCCAACGAGGAGGCGCGCGGCCTCGCCGGCCTCGTCACCGGCGACCTGCGCATCGGGCTGATGCCGACGTTCACCCGCGCGGTGCTGGCGCCGACGCTCGAGGATTTCGTGCCGCGCCATCCCGACGTGCGCCTGCACGTGTTCGAGGGCTACAGCGGCGTGCTGACCGACATGGTGCTGGCGGACGAGCTCGATTTCGCCGTGGTGCCGGCGTTCGAGGGACGCGTGGGACTGAAATCGCGACTGCTGGTGCGCGACCGGGAAATGCTGCTGTCGGGACGCAAGCGCGGGCTGACGCCGCTCGCGCCGGTGCGGCTCGCCGACTGCGCGCCGCTGAAGATCGTCGTGCCCGGGCCCCGACAACATTCGCCGCCGCAACCTCGAGACCTATTTCCAGACCCACGGCGTCGAGATCGCCGCCATGCTGGAAATGGACGCCATGATCGGCACGCTCGAATTCGTCGCGCGCTCCGACTGGCTCACCGTGCTGCCGAGCGCTCATCTCGGTGAACGACATCGGCAAGGGCGACCTCGTGGTCAATCCGATCGTCGATCCGCCGCTGCACGCCGAGTTCGTGGTGATCCAGCCGGCGCGCCGCACCTTGAGCGTGCCGGCGCGGCTGTTTCTCGAACGCTTCGAAGCCGAGATCGCCCACATCCAGGCGATCTGGGACCGGGCGCTGGCAGGGCCGGTCGCGGCGAATGGCCGCAAGCGTCAGAGTCAGCGAGCGCAACACTCGCTAATCCTGGCCGGGATCGGCCTTGAGGCCGGCGGCCTCGATGCCGGCGATGGCGCAGGCCTCGTCCTTGTCCGAGGTGTCGCCGGAGATGCCGACCGCGCCGATGATGTCGCCCGCCGGCGTCGCGGATCAGCACGCCGCCGGGATTGGTGACCATGCGCCCGTCGCTCGCGGCCGCCAGCATGGTGAAGAACTGCGGCGTCTTGGCCGCGCGCGGCCGCCAGCGTGCGCGAGCCGAAGCCCATGCCGAGCGCGCCCCAGGCCTTGCCGAAGGCGATGTCGAAGCGCAGCAGGCCCGACTTGTCCTCGCGCTTGAACGCGACCAGGTGCCCGCCGGCGTCGAGCACGGCGACGGTGAGCGGCGCGCAATTGGTGTCGCGGCCCTTCTTGAGCGCGGCGTCGACGATGGTCGAGGCTTGCGCGAGCGTGACGGACATGAGGGCTCCGAGGTTGCTGCAGAGACGTGGTTCAGTGGATTGCTGCGGATCACGGCTTGCGCGCGGTTCGCCCAATAGACCGAGACCGCCGAGACTTCCGCCGCGCCCGAGACGTTTCGCTTGGTCTCCTCGTAGCAGGCGAGCGTCTCGCTCGACGAGCGGCAGCTCGACGCCGCGCGCGCTTGCCTTCGGCCAGCATGGTGCGCAGATCCTTGACCGCGCTGTCGATGTCGAAGGTGACCGGCCCGCCGTCGCCGCCCTTGAGCATCGCCGCGACACGCCCGGCCCGCGCACCTTGAGCACGTTCGGGCCGCCGGACGTATCGGAGAGCAGATCCATGATCCGCGCGGGATCGAGGCCGAGCGGGCGGCAGAGCGCGAGCGCCTCGCCGAGCGCCTGCCAATAGATCATCAGCGGCATGTTGATCGGTGAGCTTCATGACCGCGCCCGAGCCGACCGGGCCGCAATGCTCGAGCCGCCGGCAGAGCTGGTCGAGGATCGGCTTCGCCCGCGCGGCGTCGGCAGGCTCGGCGCCCATCAGGCCGATCAGCTTGCCTTGCCGCGCCGGACCGGTCGAGCCGCCGACCGGGCATTCGACGAAGGCCGCGCCCTTGCGCGCACCTTTTCGGCCAGCGCGACTGCGGTCTGCGGCTGCACGGTGCTCATCTCGATGAACAGCTTGCCGCGCACGTCGCCCGCGAGCAGTCCGTGATGCGCCGTTGTAGACCGCATCGATCGCGGCGGCGTCGGTGAGGATGGTGATGACGGCCTCGGCGTTGCTCGGCGAGCTCGGCCGGCGTCGCGGCGGCCGTCGCGCCGGCATCGGTCAACCGGCTTGAGCTTGTCGGCGGAGCGGTTCCACACCGTCACCGTGTGGCCGACCTCGATCAGCCGCTGCGCGATCGCCGCGCCCATCTTGCCGATTCCGGCGATCCCGATCTGCATCGACTGCACTCTCCTCTGGTCCTTCACTTCATCCGGTCCTTGATCTTGTCGAGCGCGGCACGGGCGCAGTCGTCGTCGAAATTGCCGCCGGGCGCGCCGCCGACGCCGATGCCGCCGATCGGCTTGCCGGCGGCCATGATGGTCACGCCGCCGGGCGTGAAGGTGACGTTGGGCAGGTTGCCGAGCGAGGCGGTGGTGCTCGGATTCTTGCTCAGGCGCTCGAAGATCGCCTTGGTCGAGATCTTCCTTGCGCACCGGCGCGAGCGAGGCCGCGGTGTAGGCCTTGGCATAGGCGCTGTCGAGCGTGTGCACCGGCGCGCCGTCGCCGCGCAGCACCGCCTGCCGCACGCCGTCGATATCGACGACGATGGCGGTGACCGCATAGCCGTTCTTGGCGCAGGCCGCGACCGCCTCGGCGACCGCTTCGTTGGCAAGCGACCGCCGCGAGGCGATGCTTCGCGATCAGGCCCTGCGCCGAGCGCCGCCGACGCGTCAGCACAGCCGACGAGCGCCGCGCAGGACCGAAAGACGTTTCGTGACATCGTCATGCGCATTCCTCGGCTTCCCTGCTCTGCCGTGTCGCTCCGGCGTTGAGCGGCGACGATAGGGGATTATGCGCCTGCGAGAAAGACGGCTATGGACGCAGCGACCGATCCGCACATTGAACTTGAACGCAGCGACCGCGGCTGTGTAGCGTCCGCCGCCGCATGGTCGGGTCACGGAGAGCTGGGAATGGCGAAGGGCAAAGTCGGTATCGTCGGGCTCGGCATCATGGGCGGCGCGTTCGCGAAGAACCTGGTCGCCGCCGGCTGGCGGGTGGTCGGCTACGACATCGATCCCGGCGCGTCGCCGGGCCATGGCGCGCGCCGGCGTCGAGATCGCGCCGGACGCGAAGACGCTCGCGGCCGAGGCGCCGACCATCATCACCAGCCTGCCCAAGCCCGCCGCGCTCGACGCAACCGTCACGGCCATCGTCGCCGCGCGGCGTGCCGCCCGCGCGTGATCGTCGAGGCCAGCACCTTCACGCATCGACGACAAGCTCAAGGCCGAGCGCGCGCTCGCGCAAGGCCGGCCACGTCATGCTCGACTGCCCGGTGAGCGGCACCGGCTCGCAGGCGCAAGATCGAAGGACCTCGTGATCTATGCCAGCGGCGACGCCAAGGCGATCCGCCAGCTGCGCCCGCTGTTCGCCGGCTTCTCGCGCGCGATGCACGACCTCGGCGCGTTCGGCAACGGCAGCCGCATGAAATACGTCGCCAACCTGCTGGTCGCGATCAACAACGTCGCCAGCGCCGAGGCGATGGTGCTCGGCATGAAGGCCGGGCTCGATCCGCAAGACCGTGTTCGAGATGGTCACGACCGGCGCCGGCAATTCGCGCGTGTTCGAGCTGCGCGCGCCGATGATGGTGAAGGACCGCTACGACGACGCCACCATGAAGATCTCGGTCTGGCAGAAGGACATGGCGGTGATCGGCGAATTCGCCAAGACGCATCGGCGTGCCGACGCCGATGTTCGACGCCACGCGTGCCGATCTACCAGCAGGCGATGACAAGCGGCCACGCCGAGCACGACACCGCCGCGGTCTGCGCGGTGCTGGAAAGATGGCCGGGGTGAAGCGCGGGAGGAAGGCCCGCGCCAAGACGCGCGCAGATCGTAGCGCGGCTATTGCGGCTCCTGGACCGTGCGCACCACGCTCGCGGTCGGCCGTCCATCGACGGTCTGGCCGGTCCGTGTCTTCACCATCGCGGCCTCGTATTGCGGCAGCGATATCACGGGATTCTTCGCCTTCGAGATGCACGATCTTGAAGCCCTTGGCCTTGAGCTGCTGCAGCAGCGTCGGGAGCGCGACCGCGGTCGAGTGCTGGAAATCGTGCATCAGGACGATGCCCTTGCCGCGCTTTTCGAGCTTGGTCATCACCGATGTGATCACCTTGTCGGGATTCTTGAGCTTGAAGTCGAAGGAATCGACGATCGATCGAGAAGATGCCGATGTTCCTTTCCGCGAGATAGGCGGTCAGTTCCGGCGTCTGGCTCAGCCCGGGAAGCGGAAAAACGGCGCCAGCGGACGTCCGGCCGTGATCGCGACGGCGCTGACGCCGTTCTCGATCTCATCCTTGGCTTCCGGCAGGGATTTCTTGGCCAGGTTCACGTGCGACCACGAATGGGATCCGATGGTGTGATCCTTGGCGACAACCTGCCTGAGGATGTCGGGATGCCAGCTCACGTGCTGGCCGATCGGAAAAAACGTCGCCTTCAGGCATTGCGCCGCCAGCGCCGCCAGCACGGCGGGCGTATTGCCGGGCCACGGGCCGTCGTCGAAGGTCAGCACGACCTCGCCCGGTTCCAGGAAATCGTGGGCCTTGAACTGATCGGCGCCGAAGCCGGGCCCGCCCGTCGTGTCGATCTCCACCGTGCGGGAGATGCCGAGCGCGTCGGGATTCTCGCATCTCGCGCTGGCGGCGGCGGCCTTGGCTTGCGCGCGGCGCCATCATCGCAGGCGGGTCGAGCCTGGCGTCGCGGTGCCGGCGCGGCCGGCGGCGGTGAACGATTGCGGCTGGGCGGCCTGGGGCTGAGGCGGCGCTGCGGTGTTACGCGCGCGACGCCACCGTGCCCGGTCACCAGTTCGCGTTCGGCGAGCTTGGCCTCCGGCGCTGTCGGCGCCGGTCTCCCTGGGGCTGAGCATCCACCCGATGCCAATGCCCAAAACGTGCACCGCTGCGGCAATGGCGCCGCCAACCCTGTCATCCGATGCATTGATTGATTGTCCCTTGTGGCCCGGCGCGCACGATCGGTGGGAAATGTTTAGTTTCGATTACCGTCGGCGGCGGCCCAGCGTCGCCCTGCTCCGGGTTTTCAACCCCGGCGCGTATGACGCGTTCACTCCGGCTTGATTCCGGCCGCCGCGACCACCTTGCCCCATTTCGCGTAGTCGTCGCTGATGAACTTCGCATAGGCCGCCGGCGTGGTGCCGACCACATCGACGCCGATCGCCGCCATGCGCTGGTGGAAGCCGGGCGTGGCGATGATGGCTTCGCGATCTCGCGGTTGAGCGTCTCGATGATGTCGGGCGGCGTGGCGGCCGGCGCCACCAGCCCGACCCCGGAGCCGACCTCGAAGCCGGGAAAGGCCGCCTCGGACAGCGTCGGAACGTCCGGCAGCGAGGCGATGCGCTTGAGGCTGGTCGCGGCGATGCGCGCGCAGGCTGCCCTCCCGGATCAGCGGCAGCAGCGAATTGATGGCGCCGATGAACATGTCGATGCGCCCGGCCAGCAGATCCGGCATGACCGCCGTGGCGCCGCGGAACGGCACATGGACGAGATCGACGCCGGCGTGCATCTTGAACAGCTCGCCGCCGAGATGCTGCGGCGTGCCGACGCCGACCGAGCCGAAGCTCAGCTTGTTCGGCGAGTTCTTCGCCAGCTCGATGAACTCCTTGACCGTCCGCACCGGCAGAGCTCGCCGGCACGACCATGACGAACGGCACGTCGGCGACCAGATTGATCGCGCGCAAAATCGGTGACCGGATTGTAGACCGGATTGCGCGACAGATGCGGGCCCATGGTGAACGAGGCCGGCGCGATCAGCATGACATGGCCGTCCGGCGGCGACTTCGCCACATAGGAATAGGCGATGTTGCCGCCGCCGCCGGGCTTGTTCTCGACCACCGCGGTCTGGTTGAGGCTGGCCTGCAAACCGGTCGCGATCTCGCGCGCCACCACGTCGTTGGAGCCGCCCGGCGTGAACGGCACGATGATGCGCAGCGTCTTGTTGGGAAATCCGACGGCAGGCGCCGACGGCTGCTGCGCGCGGGCGCCGTAGCGGCCAGACAAACAGAACAGGCAACCGACGATACGGCCGCCGCGCCGGCGAGCAGCGTCATGAACTCGCGGCGTTTCATTCGATTACCTCACTGGCAGCGGCAAGGAGCATCCGAGCGACTTGAACGGCGACGTATGCGCGGCCCGCTCCATTGGCAGGAATCGAAGGCCGAGGAGCCGGCAGATTGGCAGGATTGGCAATCCCTGCAAGTGCGCCCCATGACGCGGACACGCCGCGCCCGGTCGGGCCGCGACGCCGATCGGCTGCGCTCACTCCCGCAAGAAATCGAGCACCGCGGTCTCCGCCAGCACCGCCTCCGGGAATGCTGTGGCGCTGGGAGCGGGCGCGCTCCTCGGCGGTCTGCGTCGCCTGCAGATAAGCGCCGAGATGGCGCGCGCGCTCGATGATGCGCTGCCCGACCGGCAGCCGCGCCGCCTCGAAGCGTTGCAGCGCCGGCGCGACGTCGTCGACCTCGAGCGCCGCCGCCAACGCAGCCGCATCGTCCGCCGCCTTGGCCACGCCGGCCGCGACATGCGGTCGCGCCACGAAAGCCGGCATCGCCGATGATCGCCACCCGGCCGAACGCCATGCGCGGGGTCTCGAGATCGTAGATCGGTTGCAGGATCGGCTCGTCGATCATGCGCACGATCTCGCGGAATTGCGGCGCGAGCAACCGCTCGGCGGCGGCGCGCATATGCGGCGATCGCCTCGCCCCGGATCAGCGGCGGCGGGATCGAGATCGTGTGGGTCGTGCCGCTCTCGTCGGTCAGCAGGTGCTGCAGCTCGACGCTTCTCATCCGCCGGCCGGTACCAGACCACGTTGTAGCGGCGGTGACCGGGACGCAGATCGTTGTCGGGACCGGCGACCGGATAGCCCAGGCACTGCTCGCCCGGCGGCAGGCAGAACGTCATGTAATTGAACAGCTCGCGATGGATCGCGGGCGGAAACGCCGCCTCCGGAATCAGCGCACGCCAGGCCACGTAGCCGGCATAGAGCGGCGTCAGCTCCGGCAGGCATTGCTGACGAATGGTGGAGCGAAGGCCGTCCGCACCGACCAGGAGCTCGCCCTCGGCGGTTTCGCCGTCGGCGAACTGGGCGATCACGGACCGGTCGGTCTGCGCGAAGCTCCTGACGCCGCGGCCGACGGTGATAGCGCTCGGGCGGAAACGCATCGCGCAGCGCCCGGTAGACGCGCTCCCAGGCCGTCAGGACCTGCGGACACGCAAATACGCCCGCCAGCCGACCGGACGAGATCGAGGATCTTGCGCGTCCGTGATCTCGACCCCGAGATCGGTCGGATCGATCCCGAGCCGGCGCAGCGTCGCGATCAGATCCGGCTGCGCGACGATGCCGGCGCCGCGTCCCGCAAGCTCGCTCTCCACCCGCTCGAAGACGTCGACGTCCCAGCCGGCGCGCCGCAGCAGCAGCGCCGCCAGCAGGCCGCTCATGGAACCGCCGACGACCAGCGCGCGCCCCTTGCTCGCCTTGCGCAATTGCGCTCGATCCGCCATTTCCTGCCCGACAAAAGTTGCTATATATCGGGCCAAACCAGTGCGGTGGATTTGAAGTTCCTATCATTGTAGCCGCAAGTCCGCTTAGGAACTTCAAATCCAAAACCGCACTAGAATCATAAATTTGCTAGTGTCCTTCGATTCCGAAGTTCGCATCAGAGGACGCCGCGGGATTGCGAACTTCGGGATCAGGACGCTGGAGGAATGCCATGGCCCTGACGATGTTGGACAAGCAGGCGGAGAAATCGGACAAGTCGGCGTGGTCGCCGGAGCTCATCGCGGAATTCGAGCGGGAGAAGAACAATCCCAACCCCTGCGTCGGCAACGCGCTTGGTATCGGAGACCGATCGCGTCCGGGTCTGGACCATCCGCCTCAAGCCGGGTGAACGGATCGGCTTCCACCGCCACGTGCTCGACTATTTCTGGACGGCGGTGACGGGCGGCCGCGGGCGCCAGCACGTGCATGACGGCACCACCGTCGAGTACACCTATGCACCCGGTGAGACCCGGCACGAGACCTATGGAGCCGGCCAGTTCAAGGTCCACGATCTGGAAAACCTGGGCGACAAGGACATGGTCTTCATGACCATCGAGTTCCTGCAGAGCGCCAACAAGCCGATGCCGCTGCCCGACAACGTGCGACAGCGAGGCAGCGGCGTAAGCATAGCGGCACTCGAGAATGCCGAATTCGGCCGGGCTCGGATCGGGGCCCATCCACCGCCATCGTCTCCGGCCAGCTGGGCTCAATTGATCGCAGCCAAATTCGCACGGCTGCGATCTTGATGAAAGCGAAGAAGGTGGCGCCGAGCTTGTCGTAGCGAGTGGCGATGCGGCGGAACTGCTTGAGTTTGTTGAAGAAGCGTTCGACCTGGTTGCGCTCGCGGTAGATGGTCTTCTTCCAGCGGAATTTCCTCTTCCGGTGAGCGCGGTTGGGAATGTTGGGAATGGCACCTTGAGCTCTGATATGCGCGCGAACGCGATCCGCATCGTAGCCTTTGTCGGCAATGACGACGGCGCGCTTGGCGAGGCCGTCGAGCAGCGCCTCGGCGCAGGTCACGTCATGGACCTCCCCGGGCGAAATCAGGAGGCAGAGCGGGCGGCCTTTCGCATCGACCCGCGCGTGGATCTTCGTGCTGAGGCCTCCTCGGCTTCGGCCCACACAACGATCTCCACTCTTTTTTGACCCCGGATGCGTGCTGATGGACGCGCACAATCGAGCTGTCGATCATCTGCACCTTGCCGTCGTGCACCTTGACCACGGCATCCATCAGGCGATCCCAGATGCCTGCCTTGCGCCAGCGGTTGAAGCGATTGTAGGCGGTTGTGTAAGGCCCGTATCGCTCCGGCAAATCGCGCCACGGCGCGCCCGTGCGCAGCACCCAGAAGATGCCGTTGAGAACACGCCGGTTGTTCTGCGGTTTGGGGCCTCGCCTGTCGGTCGGCAAGAGAGGCTCGATAGCGCTCCACTCGAAGTCGGTCAGGTCGTAGCGCATGATCCCAGCTCCGATGTTTCGAAGCTTGAATCGCTCGTACGGAACGTCGGGAACCAAAGTGACATTGAGCAACTCTAACCTTCACTGTGGCTTGACTTGCCACGTTCCTACGAAGCGACTCGCCGCAATGCCGGTAGGTCTAACGTCAAATCCGTCGACACTGAAGACCAGGCACACCAGCCAGGCCGCACATGCTTGCGTGTGCGGACTAGCAAGGTGCACCCTTCCTGCACACTGGCGACCAACAAAAATGCGCTCGTCCGCCGACGAACGGTGATTCGGCGTTAACCGGGCTACTGGGGGAACAGGTGGGCGTTTAGCTTCGATCTGGTGATCAACGCCGTGATCGCCGGGCATTCTGCTCGGCGGGTTCTACGCCGCCGTGACCATCGGCGTTTCGATCTCGTTCGGCATCCTCGACATCGTCAACATCGCGCATCCCGCCTTCATCATCCTCGGCTCGTACATCGCCTATATCGTCAACACCCGGCTCGGCATCGATCCGATCGTGGTCAGCGTCGTCATGCTGCCGGTGTTCTATGCTGCTCGGCGCCGGCATCTACCAGGTCTATTACGAGATCGTTCGAGAAGCACGGGCGGAGACGCTGCGCGGCCTCTCGTTCTTCTTCGGCCTGCTGTTCGTCACCGAGGTGATGCTGATCCTGGTGTTCGGCGTCGACTACCGCTACGTCGAGGCGCGCTATATCGGACCGAGCTGGCGCCTCGGCGTGATGGATTTTCCGCTGCGCATGCTGGTGCCGTGCCTGGCGCGCGCTCGCGATGTTCGGCGCGCTGCAGCTCTTCCTGTCGCGCACGTTCATCGGGCGCGCGATCATCGGCGGTGGCGCAGGACCAGCTTGCGCTGCGGCTGATGGGCGCCTCGCCCGACCCGCATCAAGCGCATCGCCTTCGGCATCTCGATCGCGACCACGGCGGTCGCCGGCGCGTTGCTGATCATCATCCAGCCGGTCGAGCCCTCGGTCGGACGCGAATATATCGGCCGCGTGTTCGCGATCTGCGTGCTCGGCGGGCTCGGCAGCCTGCCCGGCACGGTGATCGGCGCCATGCTGCTCGGCATCATCGAGAGCTTCACCGCCACCTTCTACGGGCCGTCCTGGGCGCCGGCGGTGGCGTTCGGCGTCCTGCTGCTCACGCTCGCGTTCCGGCCGGCGGGCCTGTCTCGGACGATAGGATTGTCGATCGTGCGGACGCGCGTCTTCCTGCTGATCTGCGATCGCGGTCGCGGCCGTCGTGTTCTTCGGCCGCGCGCATGGTCGAGCAACGATTACGTGTTCTTCGCCGGCTATACCGTGCTGCAATTCATCGTGCTGGCGACCGCCTGGAACATCCTCGGCGGCTATACCGGCTACGTGAATTTCGGCTCGGCGGCGTTCTTCGCGCATCGGCGCCTATACCACGGTGTTCTTCCACAAGACGTCTACCCGATGCCGATCCCGGTCCTGATCGTGATCGGCGGCGTCGTGTCGGGCATCGTCGGGCTCGGCATGGGCTATCTGACGCTGCGGCTGCGCGGCGCGTTCTTCGCCATCGCGACGCTCGCGCTCGCCGTCGTGCTGCAGACCCTCGTCGTCAACTGGGACTATGTCGGCGGCTCGCGCGGCGCCTACATCATCCGGCCGAACGAGATCGCGCTGGCATCGGACCCTATATCCAATATCTGTTCCTGCTGATGCTGGCGCTGGTGGTCATCGCGCTCGCGATCGCGCGCTGGCATCGAGCGCTCGCAGCTCGGCTACGGCTTCGCCACCATCCGCGACGACGAGCTCGCGGCCGAAGCCTCGGGCGTGCCGACGCTGCGGCTCAAGCTCATCGCCACCACGATCTCCGGCGCGCTCATGGGCATGGCCGGCGCGCCGTTTCCCTATTACATCGGCTATCTGCAGCCGTCGTCGGCGTTCGGGCTCGAATACGCCGTCAACTCCATCGCCATGCCGATGATCGGCGGCACCACCAGCTGGGTCGGGCCGCTGATCGGCGCGATCCTGCTCGGCTCGCTGCAGCAGATCGCGACCGTCACCATCTCCTCGGCGGTCAACCTGCTCATCGTCGGCCTGCTGCTGGTCGCCTTCGTCATCATCGCGCCGAACGGCATCGTCGGGCTGGTGCAGAGCTGGATGCGCAGGAGAGCGAAGTAATGGCCGGCGCATTGCTCGAAGTCGCGGGTCTGAGCAAACGCTTCGGCGGCTTCGTCGCGCTCGACGGCATCGATCTTGCCGTCGCCGCCGGGCGAGCGCGTCGGCCTGATCGGCCCGAACGGCTCCGGCAAGTCGACGCTTGGTCAATTGCATCTGCGGCACGCTGCACGAACGAGACCGGCACGGTGCGCTTCGACGGCGAGGTGGTCGACGGCCTGCTCACCCACGAGCGCACGCGCCGCGGCATGGCGCGCAGCTTCCAGCTGCCGCGCCCGTTCGCGACGCTTGACGGTCGCGGACAACCTGCGCGTGCCGCTGCTCTACACCGTCAATGCGCGGCCGGGCTCGCGCTGTCGCCGGCCGAGCTCGATGCGCGCTGCGCCGAGCTGCTGCAGCTCGTCGCGCTCGCCGACAAGGCGCAGCAAGCTTCCGCGCGACCTCACGCAGGTGGAGATGCGCAAGCTCGAGCTCGCGCGCGCCATGGCGGCGGAGCCGAAGCTCCTGATCGCCGACGAGTCCATGGCCGGGCTCTCGCAATCGGAGGTCGACGACATCGTCAGCCTGCTGATCCAGCTCAACGAGCGCGGCATCACCATCATCCTGATCGAGCACATCATGCGCGCGGTGATGAAGTTCTCGCAGCGGCTGGTCGTGCTGGTCTCCGGCAAGAAGATCGCGGACGGCATGCCGGACGACGTGATCCGCGACCCCGAGGTGGAGAGGGCTTACCTTGGCCAATAGCCTCACCATCGAGAAGATCGACGCCGCCTACGGCGCGGTGCGCGTGCTCGAGGACGTGTCGCTCAACGTCAATGCGGGCGAGACCGTGGTGCTGCTCGGCACCAACGGCAACGGCAAGTCGACGCTGATGAAATGCGTGATGGGCATCGTGCGCCCGCGCGCCGGCCGCATCGTGGTCGAGATCGACGGCGAGAAGCACGACCTCGTCGGCCGCACCACCGAGCAGATCGTCGATCTCGGCATCGCGCTGGTGCCGGAAGGCCGCCGGCTGTTCCCGCGCCTCACGGTCGAGGAGAATCTGCTGCTCGGCGCGTTCCGCCGCGAAGGCGCGCGCGCAGCTCGAAGTCGAACCTGGATTTCTGCTTCGAGTGCTTCCCGCGGCTGGCCGAGCGCCGCCGCCAGCTCGCCGGCTCCATGAGCGGCGGCGAGCAGCAGATGCTGGCGCTCGCGCGCGCGCTGATGCTGGCGCCGCGCATCCTGCTGATCGACGAGCCGTCGGTCGGCCTCGCGCCGGTGCTGGTCAGCCGCACCATCGACAAGATCAAGGAGCTCAAGGAGCAGTACAAGCTCACCGTGCTGATGGCGGAGCAGAACTTCCCGCAGGCGCTGCGCATCGCCGACCGCGGCTACGTCATCGTGCACGGCCAGATCGCCTTCGAGGGCCGCTCGGCCGACGAGCTCAACAACAACGAGCTGATCCGGAAGTTCTATCTCGGCCTTTAGGGACCGCGTTCGGCGCTTCGGCCCCTGGAGGTCGCGACCGCAGGGACTTCCCGCGATCCTAGTGGGCCGCCGCCCCATCAACGGCTGGGATCGCCGCCTTCGACCATGATGGTTTCGACCTCGCCCGCGCCCTTGCGGCGAAAGGCGGCAGCGCGGTCGTATTCCGGCGAGGTGAAGCAGGCGACGCCCTGCTCGAAGGTCGGAAACTCGATCACCACGAAGCGCTGGAACTTGTCGGGCCCTTCCATGATCTGGAAGCGGCCGCCGCGCGCCAGCACCTTGCCGCCGAACTTGGCGATGATGCCCGGCACGAGATCGGTGTACTTCTTGTATTCGACGGGATCGTTGATCTTCGATCGCGCAACCCAATAGGCCGGCATGATGAGCTCCTGAACGACGTGGTCCATCCCGACACTGTCATGTCGCGGCGCAATCTCAAGCATCGGTTGACCGATCCTGCTTGTCCTCGGCACGGCGAAGCCTACCAGTGCGCAGACGACAGCGGAATCGCAGGTCGAGTGCTCACATGCCGCGCACAGTTGATCGACATTTCGGTGCCGCTGGAGAACGACGTCGCCGCCGATCCGCCGGGCTACGGGCCGAAGATCGACTATTTCACCCACCGCCAGACCGCGGCCGACATCGTCAAGTTCTTTCCCGGCCTGCGCCGAGCAGGATCTGCCGGACGGCGAAGGCTGGGCGATCGAATGGATCAAGCTCTCGACCCACTGCACCACCCACCTCGACGCGCCCTGGCATTTCGCCTCGACCATGGATCGCGGCAAGCGCGCGATCACCATCGACGAGGTGCCGCTCGAATGGTGCTTCCAGCCGGGCGATCAAGCTCGACTTCCGCCATCTTCCCGACGGCTATGTCGCCAACGCGCCGCGACGTCGAAGCCGAGCTCGAGCGCATCGGCCACACGCTCTCGCCGCTCGAGATCGTGCTGGTGAACACCAGCGCCGGCGCCGCCTATGGACAGCCCGGACTATGTCGCCAAGGGCTGCGGCATGGGCCGCGAGGCGACGCTTTATCTGCTCGAGCGCGGCGTGCGGCGTCACCGGCACCGACGGCTGGAGCTGGGACGCGCCGTTCGTCCATACCACGGAGAAATATCTCGCCAGCCACGACGCCAGCCTGATCTGGGAAGGCCACAAGGCCGGCCGCGAGATCGGCTATTGCCACATCGAGAAGCTGCACAATCTCGAGGCGCTGCCGGCCGACGGGCTTCACGGTGAGCTGCTTCCCGGTCAAGGTGCGCGGCGGTTCCGCCGGCTGGACGCGCGCGGTCGCCATCATCGACGAAGCGACACACGCGATAGCGTGCCGAGACGAAAGCGCACACCGGCCGCGGTTGCCCGCGACGGCCCTCGCTACGCATCCGCGATCAACGATGCCGGCCCCGAAGTCCGGCTTTTCCAAAGGAGGACACGCGTGGATCGACGCAGCTTCGTCATCGGCTCGGCCGCTGCGGCAGCCGCCCTGCAGGCCATCCTTCGCGCAGGACGCCTATCCCACGCGCGCCATCACCGTGATCAATCCGTTTCCGCCCGGCGGCGCTGTCGACGTGGTCGCGCGGCCGCTGCGCGGCCATGCTCGAGCCGATGGTCAAGCAGCCGGTCGTGATCGAGACCAAGGCCGGCGCGGCCGGCGCAGGTCGGCGCGCAGGTCGCCGCCAACGCCAAGCCGGACGGCTACACGCTGCTGCTCGCACATCACCTCGATCTCCGGCTTTGCCGAGGTCGACCGGCTGTTCGGCCGGCAGCCGAAGTTCACCAACGCCGGATTTCATTCCGCTCGCGCGCTTCGTCGCCGATCCGTGCGTGCTGATCGTCAACGATCAGCAGCCGTACAAGACGCTGAAGGAATTCGTCGACGACGCCAAGAAGCGGCCCAACGAGATCATCTTCAGCTCGTCGGGCCTCTACGGCGCGCTGCACATTCCGACCGCGCTGTTCATGAAGGCCGCCGGCGATCAAGCTGCGCCATCTGCCGACCAGCGGCGGCGGACCGGCACTGACCGCGCTTGCTCGGCAACAACTCGCAGGTGCTGGTCTCGTCGGTTTCGGCCTGCCTGTCGCAGATCAAGGCCGGCAAGGCGCGCGCGCTCGCCTTGTTCGGCGGCGCAGCGCTCGAAGGCGCTGCCCGACGTGCCGACCATGAAGGAGCTCGGCTACGACGTCGAGTACTATCTCTGGGTCGGCATGTTCGCGCCCAAGGGCACGCCCGACGCAACGTCGTCACCTATCTGCGCGACGGTCTTGAGCAAGGCGGCGCAACAGCCGACCAGTTCAAGACCGCGCTCGCCAATCTCGGGCAGGAGCTCGGCCTATCATGGATCAGCCGGAATTCGCGACGTTCTGGGACGCCGATGCCAAGCGCATCGAAGCGGCGATCCGCGCCGATCGGCAAGGTCGAGGCTGAAGCCCGATCGCGCGACGAATTGCAACCATCTGCGCGGCATCGCGCGCCTCACCCCGCTCCCAGCCGCGCGAGCGCGGGGAAGCAAGGATAGCGCTTGATCATCCGCACGCGATCACGTCGCCGGCGGCGTCTTCGTCGCGCTCGGCGCTCGTCGTGCTCGCGCTCAGCGGCGATCTGCCGTTCGGCACGCTGTCGTTTCCGGGCGCCGGCATGATGCCGAAGCTGGTCGCCGGCCTGATGATCGTGTTCGGCCTGTCGCTGATCGTGCGCGCGGGCGAGAGCGCGCCGCTCGCCGAGCATCGCCTGGGGCGACCTGCCGCACGCCGCGCGGGTCGTCGCCGATCACCGCGGCCGCCATCGCGCTCTACCAGCACGCTCGGCTTCATCGTGACCATGGCGCTGCTGCTGTTCGCGCTGATCTTCGGCGTCGAGCGCCGCAGCCGCTGCTCGCGCGCGGCGGCGTTCAGCGTCGGCGTGGTGCCGCTCGACCTATGCTGCTGTTCGCGGTCGCTGCTCAAGACGCCGCTCGACGCGCGGCGTTCTGGGATTCTAGCGATGGAAGCACCGTCGACAGCCTGCTGCTCGGCTTCTCGGTCGCGCTTCCAGCCCGACGTGCTGTGGTACGCCTTTCTCGGCTGCCTGGTCGGCACGCTGGTCGGCGTGCTGCCCGGCATCGGGCCGCTCGCCGGCATCAGCATCCTGCTGCCCGCGACCTTCGGGCTCGACGCCACCAAGGCGATCGTGATGCTGGCCGGCATCTATTACGGCTCGCAATACGGCGGCTCGACCACCTCGATCCTGATGCGCATCCCGGGCGAAGCCGCCTCGGTGATGACCTGCATCGACGGCTACGCCATGGCGCAGAAGGGCCGCGCCGGCGCGGCGCTGTGCATCGCCGCGGTCGGCTCGTGGATCGCCGGCACCTTCGGCGTGATCGTGCTGACCGCTGATCGCGCCGCCGCTCGCCGACTTTCGCGCTGCGCTTCGGCCCGCCGGAATACACGGCGCTGCTGGTGCTCGGCCTGATCTTCCTCGCCTACATGTCGTCGACCTCGCTGCCGCGCACCCTGCTGATGGCGTGCGCTCGGGCTGCTGCTCGGCATGCATCGGCATCGACAACATGACCGGCCATTTCCGCTACTCGCTTCGACATCCCGGAGCTCGGCGACGGCATCGGCATCGTGCCGGTCGCGGTCGGCCTGTTCGGCCTCGGCGAGATCCTGTCGACGCCGCAGCCAGACCGTGATCGGCAAGGTGATCGCGCCGAAGCTGCGCGAGCTGCTGCCGAGCCGGCAGGAATGGCGCCAGTCGGCCATGCCGATCGCGCGCGGCATCGGTGCTCGGCTTCCTGATCGGGCATCACGCCGGGCTCCGCGCACATCATTTCGAGCTTCCTGTCCTATGCGGTGGAGCAGCGCATCTCCAAGCATCCGGAGGAGTTCGGCAAGGGCGCGGTCGCCGGCGTCGCCGGACCGGAATCGGCCAACAACGCCGCCTCGACCGGCGCCTTCGTGCCGATGCTGGCGCTCGGCCTGCCGACCGGCCCGGTCACCGCGGTGCTGATGGCGGCGCTGATGATCCACGGCGTGCCGCCCGGGCCGCACGCTGGTCAACGAGCACCCCGACGTGTTCTGGGGCTTCGTCGCCTCCGATGTATGTCGGCAACCTGATGCTGCTCGCGCTCAACCTGCCGCTGGTCGGCCTGTTCGTGAACGTGCTGCGCATCCCCTACGCCTATCTCTATCCGCTGGTCATCATGTTCTGCATCATCGGCGTCTACGAGGTGAACCACTCGATCGTCGACGTCTGGATCATGCTGATCATGGGCGTGGTCGGCTATCGGCTTGCGCAAGTTCGGCTTCGATCCGGCGCCGCTGGTGCTCGGCCTGGTGATCGCGCCGACCTTCGAGATGAGCCTGCGCCAGTCGCTGATCATGTCGAACGGCAACTGGACGATCTTCTTCCAGCGCCCGATCGCGCGCGGTGCTGCTCGCCGTGCTGCGCCGTGCTCCTGGCGCTCGCTGCGCTGTCGCTCGATGCGCGCCCGCAAGGACTGGCGCAGCAAGCTCGCCGAGGCGGAAAGCGGCGAAGGCAGCTAGAGCATGATCCCGAAAAGTTGCAGACTTTTCGGGCAAGATCATGTGGCCGAGAAATGCCGGGGTCGCGATCCAAGATTCAATCTGACGGTGATTTCGCTCAGGGCCCCGTTTTGACGGCGACGGCTTCGACCTCGATCTTGAACCCGTAGTGCAGCTTGGGCACCGGCACCACCGCCCGCGCCGGACGCGCTGCGCCGGCCCAGGCCGCGTAGAGCGTATTGAAGGCGGGCCACGCCTCGATATCCGTGACGTAGACGCGCACCTGCGTCAGGCCGGCGATGGAGCTGCCGGCCGCCTTCAACGCACATGCGCCACGTTGTCGAGCACCTGCTGCGCCTGTTGCTCGAACGGCGCCTCGTTGAGCTTGAGTGCCGTCGGGCGCGATCGGCAACTGACCAGAGACAAAGACAAATCCGTTGGCGCGAGATTGAATGGCTGTAGTGACCGCCCGGCGCGGCCATGGTCGCGGGATTGTGATTGAACGATCTCACCAGCCATCGAAACGTCTCCATTGCTGCGCGACACCGTGCGCGGTGATCGGCTTGATAGTCCCGGAACTGCTACCGGTTCCGTCCGGTTTACGCCTCCCGGCACGCGGCCATCAATCCGGTTGCACCCCCGCGGCGCCGTATCCATACTCGACCGGCCCTCGCTCGAGAATTACGGCCCAGCCAGATCTCCCCTGGCGCTGACGGGCAATGGAACAAGCACGACGCTCCGAAGCTGTGCGCCCGCCGATGCCATCGCGACGCCGCCGGAGAACTGGGTGAACCGGATTCCGCTTCCCTTGAAAACGCTCTATTCTCCACCGGCGATTCTCCGCGGAGTGGATTCCGTCCGATGACTGGATTGCCCGTCGGTCGATGCCCGAACTGCGGCGCCGCCGTCTCCTATTTCGCCTGGTCGTGCCCCAGCTGCCACAGGCGCAACCTGCCCAATCCGGTTGCCGCCACCGCGCTGGTGGTGGCCGTGCTCGTGGCCGGCGGATTGGTCGTACTGGGCTGGCAGAGCTTGCGCAGCGATCAAGCTCCGGACCCGCAAGCGCAAGCGGGTGCGGCGCCGGGCGCCGCAAATCCGGGCGGTGAAAAAGACCGACGACTACGGCTGGATCGTGCAGGCCATGGCCGACTGCGACGTGGCGGCCAAGCACAAGCTGGACACCTTGCACTTCTTGATCATCCCGGTGACGTCGACGGCGGTGTCCCTGCCGGGTTGGTCGCCGAGAGCCATCGGCGAGATCGGCGATGCGGCCACGCTGCTGCATTCGAGCGATACCGTGATCGGGCTGCGCAACCGCGCGCTGGCGCTGTATCAAAAGCCGCTGATTTTCGCCGTATCCGATCCGACATCCAAAACGGTCTACAAGTGGAAACCGAGCGTCGGCGTAGCCCCCTGACCACCCGCGACACCGACCAGCCCGCGCTCACGCTCGGATTCGAAATTCCCGACACGGGCAAGCCGATCGCATGGGGCCCCACGATCAATCTCACCAAGGGCACCTGCTACTGGATCAATCCGCTGATTCTGGCCGCGCCCCGCGGCGGATGAGCGCGCCACCGGTCGTACCCAGAGCCGCTCCTTCTCCAGACCCTTGTAGAGGTCGGCGACATACTCGCCATAGCCGTTGAAAAGCAGCGTCGGCCGCGCGCTCGCCGGTGCCGATCAGTTCCTCGGTGGCCTGGCTCCAGCGCGGATGCGGCACCTGCGGATTGACGTTGGCCCAGAAGCCGTATTCGGACGGCCTGCAGCGCCTCCCAGTAGCTCTTCGGCCGCTGGTCGGTGAAGCTGAAGCGCACGATCGACTTGATCGACTTGAAGCCGTATTTCCACGGCACCGCGAGCCGCAGCGGCGCGCCCATCTGACTTCGGCACCGGCTTGCCGTAGGCGCCGGTGACCAGGAAGGCGAGCTCGTTGGTCGCCTCCGCCATGGTCAGCCCTCGACATAGGGCCACGGATACCAGGTCTGCTTCTGGCCGGGCGCGATCGCGGGATCGAGGAAGGTCTCCATCCGCACGATATTTCGCCGACGACAGCGGCTTCGCCAGCTCGACCAGCTTCGCCAGCGGAAAGCCGCGTCCACGGGATCGGCCATCGACCAGGCCTCGACGCAGCGGTGGCGGTAGAGCCGCTCCTCGAGCGGCATCTTGCGGATCAGATCGTCGATGCCGATCTCCTGCGGCTTCTCCACCATGCCGTCGATCTTGACCGTCCAGGGCCGCAGCTTGAGCGCCTGCGCCGCCTGGCGACGTTCTTGGTCGAGCCGAACTCGTAGAAATTGTTGTAGTTGGTGTTGATCTTCTCGTCGGTGATCGGCCGGTCGAGCGCGAACTTTATCGTTGCGCTTGACCGGATAGAGGTCCTTGGTCGGATCCGGCAGATCGGCTGGCGCGCTGCGGCGAGCGCCGTATCCGCGGGCAGCGACAGAGCAAGCGCGGCGAGCGCCGGTCGCGGCCAGGAAAGCCGCGGCGGTTGAGGAACAGGCGCTCGGGCGTGGCGAGGCGTTCGGGGATTTCCCATCCGCGGCGGCGAATGACATGCATGGGCTCATCCTCCGGATCAGGTGCCTTCCCCGCATACGCCGCGCCCGCCATCACGGGCAAGTCACGGCTGTGGCAGGCCGGGTGATGAGGCAGCAATGAAGCCGGCCTGGAGCCCGGCGCGGAACCGATCGCGCGGCGCCGGCGGCGGAGATTGCGCCGGCACGGACCGCGCTTCGCCTCGACGCGCCGATCGTATCGCTCGCTAGATCCAGGGACGCAAAACGAGGTGGGCGCCCAGCAGCAGCGAGCCCGCGAAGAAGACAGATGCGGAAGGTCTCGGGACGCACAGCGCGCGCACCCACTGCCCCAGCGCCATGCCGATCAGCGCCGGTGCGAGCGCAAGCAACGACGCGCCGGCAACCGATGTCTGCAGGGCGCCGACCTGCACCAGCGTGGCCGCCAAGGCGAGCGTCGATACGGTGAAGGACAGACCGAGCGCCTGCACCAGTTCGTCGCTTCTCCGAGTCCGATCGCCTGCAGGTAGGGAGCGGACGGGATCATGTACACGCCGGTGGCCGCGGTCACGAGGCCGGTCGCCACGCCGATCAGCGGCGACAGCCACGGCTCGAGCGACGCGCGGCAGGAAGAACTCGACCGAGGTGAGACCGAGCAACGCCGTAGAGCGCGAGCACCGCCCCAATCCCACGGACGCCCGCGTCCCGTCATCAGCAGTGAGAAGTCCGCCGCCGAGCCAGGTGCCGAGGCAAATGCCGAGCAGCATCGGCCACAGCCGCCGCACCAGCGGAACCAGCACGGGGCCCGTCGCCTGCCAGACATTGGTGAGGAGCGACGGCACGACCAGGAGCGACAGCGGCCTGCGCCGGCGTCATCACGATCGCGAGGCAGCCCCATCGCGACGGTCGGCAGGCCGAGACCGATCACCCCTTTGACGAAACCGGCAAGCACGAATGTCGAAGTGGCGACGGCGAAAACGGAAAAGTCCATGCGCCGCTTATAACAGACGGCTCGCGCACCTCGCCTTCGGATGTCGCGAACAGAGGCTTCGGCGCGAACGGAGGACGGCGCCGGATTGGTCCGTCCGCGATCGACGCCGTCGGCTTCTGTCTACGCCGCCGCCGCACTTTCGCGCCGCCACGATCTGGTCGGCGGTGCGTCCGGTGAGTTCGGCCATGTGATCGAACTTGAACGTGAAGCTGCCGACGCCGGCGGTGGCCGAGCGCACCTCGACGATCAGATCGCCGATCTCCGACTCCGGCATCTGCACGCGCACCACGTCCCAGCCGTCCCAGCCCTCGCGGGTGTCGAAGCCGAGAATCTGGCCGCGCCGTCCCGACATCAGCGCGTTCATCTTCGCGGTCGCCTCCGACGGGCAGACGATCTCCACCTGATAGATCGGCTCGAGCAGCACCGGCTGGCACTGCGGCAGTCCCTCGTGGATGCCGAGGCGGCCGGCGAGCTGGAACGCCATGTCGGAGGAATCGACGGTGTGATAGGAGCCGTCGATCAGCTTCGCCGCGATGTCGACGACCGGAAAGCCGAGCGGACCGTGCTTGAGCGCGTCGATGACGCCCTCCTCCACCGAGGGGATGTAATTGCGCGGCACCACGCCGCCCTTGATCTCTTCGCTCGAAGGTGAAGCCCGAGCCGCGCGGCAGCGGCTTGATGTCGAGCACGACGTCGCCGTACTGGCCGTGGCCGCCCGACTGCTTCTTGTGGCGGCCGCGCTGCACGATGCCTTTCTTGATGGTCTCGCGGTAGCCGACCGTCGGCTTGCGCGCGGTCGATGGCGACGCCGAAGCGGTCGGCGAGCCGCTCGGTCGCGACGCGCAGATGCATCTCGCCCTGCCCCCATAGCACCACCTCGTGCGTCTCCGGCATTGTGGACGACGGTGATCGAGGGATCCTCCTCGAGCAGCTTCGTGCAGCGCCTGGCCGAGCTTGACGTCGTCCTTGCGCTCCTTGGCGGCGACCGCGATGCGCCAGCACCGGCGGATAGGGCGCGACCTCGACGATCGGCGGATGCGGCGCTGCTTGCCGGCGGTCAGCGTGTCGCCGGTCTTGGCATGATCGAGCTTGCCGAGCGCCACCGTCTCGCCGGCCGCGGCCGGGCCGCGCTTCTCGCCGTGCTGGCCCACGAGCTTGAACACGCCGGCGACGCGGCCGGCCTCGCGCTCCGGCGTGACGAAGCGTCGTGCCGTCGCCGATCTGCGCCGCTGAGCACGCGCGCGATCGACATCTTGCCGCCGTGCGCGGTGTTGCAGGGTCTTCATCACATAGGCGACGCGGCTCGCTGCCGGCCTTGACGCCGAGCCGCTTGGCGGTCGTCGCGCGATGCCGGGCGCTTCGTGGCGCAGCGCCTTCATCAGCCGCAGCACGCCGTTGGTGCGCGTCGCCGAGCCGATCAGCACCGGGCAGACCAGGCCGTCGCGCAGCTCCTTGGCGAGATCGTCGAACACCTTGTCGCGCGGCGGCTGGATGTCCTCGAGCAATTGCTCCATCAGCTCGTCGTCGTGGTCGGCCAGCGTCTCCAGCATGGAGAAGCGCGCGGTCTTCTCGCGGTCGAGCGCATCGCCTTCGAGCGGAATGACCTCCGAGGGCGCGTGCTCCTTGTAGACGAAGGCGCGCTCGAGCGCGAGATCGACGAAGCCGGTGATGATGTCGCCCGAGAAGGTCGGAATCTGCCGCAGCAGCAGCTTGCTGCGCGAGGCCGGCTGCAGCACCGTGAGCACGTCGTGGATGGTGGCATCCGCCTTGTCGATCTTGTTGAGAAACAGGAAGCGCGGAATCTTCTGCTCTTCGAGCTCGCGCAGGATGAGCTGCAGCTGCGGGACCTTCTTCTCGTCCAGCTCGCACACCACGACCGCGGCGTCGACCGCGGGCAGCGCCGCGCGCATGTCGTGGACGAATTCGACCGAGCCGGGACAATCGACGAAGGTGTAGGCTGTCGCCCATGAAAGTGGTGGTGGCGACCGAGAGCTTCGACGCTCATCTTGTGATGGCGCGCTTCCTTGCTGGCGTCGCCGACCGTGTTGCCCGCCTCGATCGTACCCTGGCGCTGGATCGCGCCGGTGCGGGCGAGGATCGCTTCGAGCAGGCGTGGTCTTGCCGCTCTGGAACGGGCCCACCAGCGCAATGCACCGTGGACCCGTGGCTCGTGTGCCGTTCTGTGCCATTTCCGCCTCCCAAATTCGCCGAGATGCGGCCTTCTGCGAGACCGTTTGCGCTATCGTTTCAGGCCGGAGGGGATTTGGCAAGAGGCGCAACGCGCCTCAGGCACGGGCAAGGAACCCGCTGACATACAGGAGGCAGCCTGCCGCAAGAAAGCGGCCGCCCCCTTCAGGGCGGCCGTTCGAACCGACGAAGCGATGCGGCCCGTTCAGGGCCGGGGCGCAGCCGAAGTTCCGCGACGCCGACCGCGAGATTGAGGCCGACCTGAGCCGTCCACCGAGATCGGCTGCAACGCCACGGTGCGGTTGGAGCCGCCGACGAGGACATTGGCGCCGAGGCCGGCAGCGATGAGTCACCTCGCCGCTCGCGCCGAAATAGTCGCCGGCGAGAAAGCCGGGATTGGCGCCGACGCTGTCGCGTGAACACGCGCCCATACCATGACGCCGCTGCTGGTGACGCCGATGTCGAGGCCGAACTTGCTGATCGAGCCGCTATAGACCTGTTGCGGGCCGGCCGGCTCGGGCGTATACGCAAGACACCGCTTTCTGCGATCCGATGATGAACCCGATGCCCGCCGAGACGTCGCAGGTCAAAAGCCCAGCCTGCACCCGCTGCGCGCGCGGCTGGATCGACGGACCCGACGGCCAATGCGAACGCGGCAGCCCCGATGGCGTAACGCAGCATTTGAATTCTCCCTTTGCTCGATCGCAAGCCCAATCCGGGTTGCGTGCCTCAGAATCGATCTTACGCAAGAACGCGCACGATGTCGCGCCTCCGGCAGCCCAGCGGCCAGTGTCACGATTCGAAATCCGCCAGCCCCGCTGACCTCTGATGCGAGCTTCGGAATCGGACCGACTAGCTCATTTCAAGTTGCCGCAGAAACGCTGGATGCGCCGGCAGGCTTCTTCCACGTCCTCGGTCTTGGTCGCGTAGGAGATGCGGAACGCCGGGCCGAAGCCGAACGGCGTGCCCTGCACCACCGCGACGCCCTCGGCCTCCAGCAGCTCGGTGACGAAGTCCTCGTCGGTCGCGAGCTTCTTGCCGGTCGGCGCGGTCCTGCCCGATCGTGCCGGCGCAGGACGGATAGACGTAGAACGCGCCCTCCGGCTTCGGGCACTGGATGCCGCTGCGCCTGGTTGAGCATCGAGACGCAGAGGTCGCGGCGCTCCTTGAAGATCTGCGTTGTGCTTGGCGATGAAATCCTGCGGCCCGTCGAGCGCCTCGACCGACGGCCCATTGCGACACCGCGGTCGGGTTCGAGGTCGATTGCGACTGGATCATCGCCATCGCCTTGATCAGCGGCTCCGGCCCGCCGGCATAGCCGATGCGCCAGCCGGTCATGCAATAGGCCTTGGACACGCCGTTCACCGTCAGCGTGCGCTCGTAGAGCCGCGGCTCGATCTGCGCCGGCGTAGTAGAACTCGAAGTCGTCGTAGACGAGATGCTCGTACATGTCGTCGGTCATCACCCAGACATGCGGATGCCGCACCAGCACGTCGGTCAGCGCCTTGAGCTCGGCGCGGGTATAGGCGGCGCCGGTCGGGTTCGACGGCGAGTTGAGCAGCATCCACTTGGTCTTCGGCGTGATCGCCCGCTCCAGCGCCTCGGGCTTCATCTTGAAGCCGTACTCCATGCGTGGTCGGCACGCTGACCGGCTCGCCGCCGCGCGAGCATGCACCATGTCGGGATAGCTCACCCAATAGGGCGCCGGGATGATCACCTCGTCGCCGGGATCGAGCGTCGCCATGCAGCGCGTTGTAGAGCACCTGCTTGCCGCCGGTGCCGACGATGATCTGGCTCGGCTTGTAGTCGAGGCCGTTCTCGCGCTTGAACTTGCGCGCGATCGCGGCCTTGAGCTCCGGAATGCCGTCGACCGCGGTGTATTTCGACGCCTTGCCGCTCTCGGATCGCCTTGATCGCCGCCTGCTTGATGTTGTCGGGCGTGTCGAAGTCCGGCTCGCCGGCGCCGAGCCCGATCACGTCGCGGCCGGCCGCTTTGAGCGCGCGCGCCTTGTCCGTCACCGCGATGGTGGCGGACGGCTTGATGCGCTTGAGGTATTCCGCGAGCAGGGCCATGACGATCTCCGCTTGCCCGTACCGGGCGCGAGCTTCCCTAATGGCCCCGGCCGCCGACGGCAAGCCTCAATCGCAGGCGCACACACTGCTGTGATCGTGCGCGAAGCGCCCGCGCCCGTGGCGACGTCGCACTGAAATATATCCGCAAACCTGGTCTTGAGCTCCCGTCCCCGCTCCTCGATCAGGTCGAGGTCGACCGGAATGAATTTCATCTCGCTCAGCGCCGGCTGCCCCGGCGGCGGCGCGATGTCGATGCGCGCGGCGTGGACGCCACCATCCGCGATCATCTTCTGCGCCAGCGGTGAGATCATGAACTGGGCGAACAGCTTTGCCGCGTTCGGATTGCGCGCCCCTTTGATGATCGCCGTGGGTGAAGACACGATGAAGACACCCTCGGTCGGATAGACCATCTTCTGATTGGGCACGTCCTGCCCCTCGGAGAAGCTGCGCGGATCGGCGCCCTCCGCGCCGATGATCCGCTCGCCCTGCTGCATCGTGCTGAACACCTGCTGGTGGCCCTGTACGATCATGGTCTCGTTGGCGCGCAGGGCCTTGTAGAAGTCCCAGCCGAGCGTGCGCGACAGCATGCCCACCACGACCAGCTGGATCGCAGTGAAGCGACAGGTCCGGCATCACCATGAGACCCTTGTATTTCGGATGCTTGAGGTCGGACCAGGTCGTGGGGACGTCCTTCACCTTGTCGCTGCGGAACGGGATGCCGACGATCGAAAGCCGCTGGGCGATCCAGCGGCCGTCGCGATCACGGGCGTCATCCACCACCTTGTCGAAGCCCTCCGGCCGAATGGCTCGAACAGGCCCTGCTTGGCCAGAGCCGTTGGCGGCGCCGCCGTCGGACATGGTCATCACGTCGGCGCCGGGCCGGCCCGGCGCTGACCTCCTGCTGTAGCCGCCGCAGCACCGCCTGGCCGCCGGTACGCAGGAGCTGAACCTTGATCCCGCTCTGCTCCTGGAACTTGTCGGCAAGCTGTTGGGCGAGGGCGACCGGGGTCGGGTGTACCAACTCAGATTGCCTTCCTTGCGCGCGGCCGCGGCGTCAGCCTTGTCCGGCGCCTGCGCCGACGCAGGCGGCCCCGGGCAAATGGCTACGCACTGCAACAAGCCCATAGCCACGGCAAATCGTGTCCGCGACCCCATCGGGTGTTCCTCAACCGGCGACGTTGAATTCAGAGCGCAGCGCCGTTGCGCCATGGTCCGCCCGCGGGCACGAAAGGCAATCGGGCCGGCCTCCATGCCGCATGGTTTCCGGATGACAGAGCAAGATCAAAAAGTTGCGAACTTTTCGAATGAATGCCTGGGGTGAAATCGTGATTCGATCCGAAATGGATTCGCACTAGACTGCACGCTACGACAACGACACGAGCGTCCCGGGAGAACGCCATGAAGCTCACACCGGAACAGATCAAAGCCTTCGACGAGCAGGGCTACGTATTCTTTCCGAACTGCTTCTCCGAAGAGCGAAGTCGCGGTCCTGCGCAGCGAGGCCGACAGCATCCTCAGCGACCGACCGCCGGGAGGTCTGGCGCGAGAAGACCGGCGCGCCGCGCACCGCCTTCGCCGCGCATACCTACAACGAAGCCTTCCGGCTGATGGCGCACCACCCGCGGCTCGATCGAGCCGCTGCATGCAGCTGTTCGGCGAGAAGCGTCTACATGCACCAGTTCAAGATCAACGCCAAGGCGGCGTTCGAAGGCGACGTCTGGCAATGGCACCAGGACTACGGCACCTGGGCGCGCGACGACGGCATGCCGGAGCCGCGCGCGATGAACATCGCGGTCTTCCTCGACGAGGTGATGCCGATCAACGGCCCGCTGATGCTCATCCCGAAGCAGCCACAAGCACGGCGCGCTCGCCGGCCGGCCACGACGAGCGACGACGTCCTATCCGCTGTGGACGCTCGACCAGGACACCGTGACGCGGCTTGCGTCGAGGCGGCGCCGCCGGCGGCATCGGCATCGTGGCGCCGACCGGCAAGCCGGGCTCGGTGCTGATGTTCCACGGCAACCTGGTGCACGCCTCGCCGCCGAACATCACGCCCTACCCGCGCAAGATCGTGTATCTGACGCTGTGCGCGGTCTCCAACCACATCACCAAGTTCACCCGGCCGGAATGGATCGCGCACCGCGACTTCGCGCCGATCGTGCCGGTGGACGACGATGCGCTTGCTCGCATATGCGCGCGCGCATCGCATCGCGGCGGATAGCGGCAAAATAATCTTCTGCATCCGCCGTTCACGCGCAGCGGAAATCGATCGCTGCGGCCTGCTGACGCGGTCGTGCGCACGGCATTATCTGCTCTCGCAGCGCCATGACATTGCCGCTCGTAATGACCGTAAGCGTCTGTACCAGAGCAAGCAGTCGGCGAAGTCGCGCGAGAGGAAGGCGATGTACACGCTCTATTCGATGCAGCGATCGGGCAACAGCTACAAGGTGCGGCTCGCGCTCGCGCAGCTCGGCATTCCCTATCGCCTGGTCGAGATCGACATCCTCAAGGGCGAGAGCCGCACGCCGGAATTCCTGGCGATGAACCCGAGCGGCCAGGTGCCGCTGCTCGAAGTCGCGCCCGGCCGTTATCATCGCCGAGATCGAACGCGATCCTCTGGTACGTCGCCAGCGGCACGCGCGCTCGCGCCCGACGACCGCATCGATCGCGCCGAGGCGCTGCAATGGATGTTCTTCGAGCAGCACAGCCTCGAGCCCAATATCGGCGCGGCCTATTTCTGGCTCGCGCTGGTCAAGGGCGGACGCGAGCTGCAGCAGCACGCGCTCGAGGACTGGATGGAGGAAGGCTATCGCGCGCTCGGCGTGATGGAGAACCACCTCAAGCAGCATCGCTTCTTCGCGGCCGACCGCTACACCGTCGCCGACATCGCGCTCTATGCCTATACGCATCTCGCGCATCGAATGCGATTACGATCTCGCCACCTTTCCGGCGATCCGCGCCTGGCTCGACCGCGTGGCCGCACAGACCGGACTATGTGCCGATGGACTGGCAGCCGGAGACGGTCGCGGCGGAGTAGGCGGTGGCGTCGTTCGCGCCGCAAGCGGAGACGATGGAAGGCAAGACGCCGTCGCCGGCATGATCCATGTGGCGCGAACTGCGCACCGGGCCCGGCGTTAAACCTTCATTAACCTCAAGATACGAAATCCTGCGGCGTTAACCCTTTGTTAACCCGAAATCATCAAATCGCCCCTATTCGCCAAAGCCTTCGCCCAAGTCCGGCCGAATCCGTGCCGGCATCGGACGCGATCTATTGACCGATTGGGCGACTGATTCGTGGACACTGATTCGTGGAGATTGAGATGCCGAAGCAATTACTCGCACGGGCCCGGATGCCCGATTCCCGTCAGGCTTCTGCGCCGAAGCACCGATCGATCGCTTTTGTCGAGCTGATCTTGACTGCCGCGCTCGCCTTGTCGACGGCCGTTGCCGTCACCGCCGTGTCGATCGGCATCGCCCGCGCCGACGTGCTCGGCGCCGTGACCGACGGCGACGCAACGCCGTTGGCGGTCGCGCTCTCATTCGGGTTGTTGCTCGCCGCCATGGGTGCACTGACCGCCATCATGGCGGGTGGTCCGCGGAGCAGGATGAGACGCTTTCCATCTGTTCAGGGCGGCCGGTCGGGGGAAGTCACTGCCGCGCGTCATCGGACGCGCGGCAGTGGTTTTGGCACCGTCATTCCAGCTTGATGTTCGCAGCCTTGATGATCGGCCACCACTTGTCGATCTCGGCCTTGTGGTAGGCGGCGAGCGCCTCCGGCGTCTGCTGCTCGCGCGGCGCGATCTCCTGGCCCGAGCTCGTCGAACCGTTGCCGCACGCCCGGATCGGCCAGCGTTTCCACCACCGCGGCATTGAGCTTGGCGATGACGTCCTTCGGCGTGCCCTTCGGCGCCCACATGCGCGTGCCAGAACGGAAATGTAGCAGTCCGGGCACGCCCGCCTCGTCGATGGTCGGAACATCGGGCGCCGCGAACCAGCGCTCCTCCGTCAGCACCGCATAGGCCTTGATCTGGCCGGCGCGTACCTGCGGCAGCGATCTGCCCGCCTGGCCGGACATGACAGATCGATCTGCCCGGCCAGCAGGTCCTGCATCGCGCGGCGCGGCGCCGCGATAAGGCACGAGCTGAAACTTGGTGCCGGTCATGTTCTGGAAATAGACCAGGCACATATGGATGCCGCTGCCCGAGCCCGGTGGTCGCGGCCGATGGCCTTGTCGGGATTGGCCTTGAGCCAGGCGATCAGCTCCTTGCAGGTCCTTCGCCGGCAAGCCTTGCTGCGCCCGACGATCCAGAGCGGAGCTGGTCGAGAGCATCGCCACCGGCTCGAAGTCGTTCAGCATAGTCGAATGGCAGCGGATACATCGCGCCGCTGCCGACGTGGGACGTCCAATTGCCCGACGACGAGCGTGTAGCCGTCGGGCGCCGCGCGAAACAGGCGCGTCGACGCCGATGGTGCCGCCGGCGCCGCTCACGTTCTCGACGATCATCGGATTGGCCGAGCGCCGTCTTCATGCGCTCGCCGACGATGCGCGCCACGATGTCGGTGACGCCGCCCGCCGCGAACGGCACGATCATGGTGACCGGCCGCGACGGATAGGTCTGCGCTGCGCGCCGGCGACCGCAGCCCACATGGCAAGCGCCAACGCAACCGACAGCTTGGTCATCATGTTTCGTCCCACGGCGTCTCACCCCATTTCACTGCGACTGAAGCGTCGGACTCATCCCGGCGGCTTGATGTTAGCCGCCTTGATGATCGGCCACCACTTCTCGATCTCGGCCTTGTGAAATGCACCCAGCGCCTCCGGCGTCTGCTCCTCGCGCGTCGCGATCACGTGGCCGAGCTCGGTGAGCCGCTGCCGCACCGTCGGATCGGCGAGCGTGTCCACGACCGCGGCGTTGAGCCTGGCGATGACGTCCTTGGGCGTGCCCTTCGGGCACCCACAGGCCGTTCCAGAACGAGATGTACATGCCCGGCACGCCGACCTCGTCCATGGTCGGGACCTCGGGCGCCGCCGGCCAGCGCGCCTTGGACATCACCGCAAAGGCCTTCATCGCGCCGCTGCGCAGGAACGACAGCGTCTGCGAGGCCTCGGCGCAGAACATGTCGATCTGGCCCGCGACCAGGTCCTGCATGACCGGCGCGCCGCCGCGATAGGGCACGAGCTGGAAGCTGGTGCCGGTCTTCTGCTGGAAATAGAGCAGGCAGACATGCGCGCCGCTGCCGGCGCCCACGGTCGCCGCCGATGCCTTGCCGGGATTTGCCTTGAGCCACGCGATCAGCTCGCCCGGCGTTCTGCGGCGGCAACGTCGTTCTTGCCGACGATCATCAGCGGCGTGGCGCTGATGAGCGCACACCGGCTGCAAGATCCGGCAGCGCGTCGTGCGACAGCCGGATACATCGCGCCGCGCGCCGACATGGCTCGTCCAGTTGCCGATGCTCGAGCGTGTAGCCGTCCGGCGCCGCCTGCGCGGCGCGGCCGACGCCGATGCTGCGCGCCGGCGCCGGTCGACGTTCTCGACGATGACCGGCTGGCCGAGCGATGTCCGCATGCGCTCGCCCAGAATGCGCGCGAGCGTGTCGGTCGGGTCCGCCGGCGGGAAACGGCACGATGATGGTGATCGGACGCGACGGATAGGCCTGCGCCATGCGCGCTCGCGTGACGCAGCCCGACCGCGACGGCGAGCGCCGTACAGCGATAGTCAGCTTCATGCTTTCTCGTCTGTTCCCTGCTCTGCGTTTTGCGAGAACGATGACACGAGGCGCGATCGGCGGGAAAGGTCAGCATTGCTGTCACACCGATGTGAACGCCCTGCGCTTGCTGGAACGTCGGCGACAACGCATCGTTGTCGCGTTGCGGGCGCAGGAAACGCTCGCATGAGAGACATTCGCATGAGATCGACGGCAATCGCGTGCGCGGCCGGCGGTTCTGGCGCTCGGCGCATCGTCCGCGCCTGCGCAGCGCGCAGGTCGTTGCATCCATCCGCCGGCAACATCGCGGTGGAGACCGTGGCGAGCGGCCTCGATCATCCCTGGGCGCTCGCGTTCCTGCCCGACGGCCGCATGCTGGTCACCGAGCGGCCGGGCCGCATGCGCATCGTCGCCGAGCGACGGCAAGCTCTCGCCGCCGCTCGCCGGCGTGCCGAAGGTCTTCGCGTCGGGCCAGGGCGGCCTGCACGACGTCGTGCTCGACCGCGGCTACGCGCAGAACCAGCACGATCTATTTCTGCTACGCCGAGCCGGTCGAGCGGCGGCGCGCGCACCGCGCTCGCGCGCGCGCGGCTGGTCGACGAAGCGCACGCCGCGGCTCGACGACGTCGAGGTGATCTTCCGCCAGGACGGGCCGCTGTCGAGCGGCAATCATTTCGGCTGCCGCATCGTGCAGACGCGCGACGACAATCTGTTCCTCACCATGGGCGATCACTTCAGCCACCGCGACGAGGCGCAGAACCTCGGCAACCATCTCGGCAAGATCATCCGCATCCGGCCGGACGGCTCGGTGCCGCCGGACAATCCGTTCGTCGGCCGCAGCGGGCGCCAAGCCGGAGATCTGGAGCTACGGCCACCGCAACGCGCAGGGCGCTCGCGCTCAATCCCGCGACCGGCAAGCTGTGGGAGCACGAGCACGGCCCGCGCGGCGGCGACGAGATCAACATCATCGCGAAGCCGGCAAGAACTACGGCTGGCCGGTGATCGGCTACGGCATCGACTACAGCGGCGCCAAGATCCACGAGCAGCACGCGCAAGGACGGCATGGAGCAGCCGATCTGGTACTGGGTGCCGTCGATCGCGCCGTCCGGCATGGCGTTCTACACCGGCGACCTGTTTCCGGCCTGGCGCGGCAACCTGTTCGTCGGCGCGCTGGCCGGCCAGTTGCTGGTGCGGCTCGAGCTCGACGGCGAGAAGGTCGGTCAAGGAAGAGCGCCTGCTGCAGCGATCTGCGCGAGCGCATCCGCGACGTGCGCCAGGGACCCGACGGCGCGCTCTGGCTCGCGACCGACAGCGCGATCGGGCCGGATCCTGCGCGTCGCGCCGGCGAAGTGACGCCGGTCGCGGTCACGTGCCGCCAGGTCGGTGTCACCGCCGTACTCAGCTCCCAGGGCAGTGTGGCTCAAGCGCAGCAACGGCAAACATGCCGTCAATGCGTACGGATGTCATAGTGCCGACACGAAGCTCTCTACCCGCTCGCCTCCGATCCGATAAATAGGAACTGAGGGGTCGCACCGCTTGACGGCGCCACGCATTGGCGTCGCAATGCGGTCGACGGCCCGTTTCGAGCCTGTGCCATGTTTGCGCTGTTCGAGCGGCTGCTGAAGCCGACCGACTTGCCCGGAGCGGCCGGAGCCGCCGCCGGGCTTCATCGCGTTCTTCTGGCATTTCGCCCGGCAGGCGAAGGGCCTGTTCGTCGGCGTTGTTCGCGGCCGGCTTCGTGGTCGCGCTGCTCGATTCGACCATCCCGGTGTTCATCGGGCCGCATCGTCACGCTGATCACGGCGAGCCAGCCGGACGAGCTGTTCGCGGACATTCTGGCCGCATCTCGCTCGGCATGGCGGTGGTGCTGCTGATCGCGCGGCCGCTCGCGCTGACGACGCAGAACCTGATCGCCAACCAGGCGATCGCCGCCAACGTCGTCGAACCGCATCCGCTGGCAGAACCACTGGTACGTGGTGCGCCAGTCCTGGGCGTTCTTCCAGAACGATTTCGCCGGCCGCATCGCCAACCGGGTGATGCAGACCGGCCCGGCGATCCGCGAGACGCTGGTCGCGCTGATCACCGGCGTCTGGTACATCCTGGTCTACGGCACCAGCGCGCGCTGATCCTGCTCGCGCTCCGCCGATCCGCTGGCTGGCGCTGCCGATCGTGCTGTGGTTCGTCGGCTATCTGGTGATGCTGCGCGTGTTCGTGCCGCGCATGCGCGACCGCTCCAAGGAGGTGTCGGAAGCGCGCTCGATGCTCACCGGGCGCATCGTCGACAGCTACACCAACATCCTGACGGTGAAGCTGTTCGCCCGCGCGCGCGAGGAGGACGCCTATGTGCGCGACGCCATCGATCAGCACACCGGGCTGTTCTACGCGCTCGCTGCGGCTCAACACGCTGTTCGGCTTCTGCGCTGTCCACGCTCAACGCCATGATGGTGACCGGCACCGGCGGGCTCGCGCTCGTGCTGTGGACGCGCGGCAAGGTCGAGGTCGGCACGGTGGCGATGGCGCTGCCGCTCGCCTGGCAGATCGTCAACATCGCCGGCTGGGTCGCCTGGCAGGTCACCGTCGATCTTCGAGAATATCGGCGTCGATGCAGGAGGGCATGATGACCATCGCCCGGCCGATCGCGCTCGACCGACCGGCCGGACGCGCCGGCGCTCGACGGTGACGCGCGGCGAGATCGCGTTCGAGGACGTGCGCTTCGGCTACGGCCGCGAGACAGCGGCGTGCATCGAACGGCCTCGACGCTCTGACCGGTGAAGCCGGGCGAGAAGATCGGGCTGATCGGCCGCTCCGGCGCCGGCAAGTCGACGCTGGTCAACCTGCTGCTGCGCTTCTTCGATCTCGAAGGCGGCCGCATCCTGATCGACGGCCAGGACATCGCCGCGGTCACGCAGGAGAGCCTGCGCGCGCAGATCTCCGATGGTGACGCAGGACACCTCGCTGCTGCACCGCTCGATCCGCGACAACATCCGCTACGGCCGCCCGCAGGCGAGCGAGGCCGAGATCGTCGCGGCGGCGCAAGCTCGCGCATGCCGCACGAGTTCATCCTCGAGCTCGAGGACTGGAAGCGGCCGGCGCGGCTACGACGCGCAGGTCGGCGAGCGCGGCGTGAAGCTCTCCGGCGGCCAGCGCCAGCGCATCGCGATCGCGCGCGTGATCCTGAAGAACGCGCCGATCCTGGTGCTCGACGAGGCCACCTCCGCGCTCGACAGCGAGGTCGAGGCCGCGATCCAGTCAGAGCCTCGGCACGCTGATGGCCGGCAAGACCGTGATCGCCATCGCGCACCGGCTCTCGACCATCGCGCGCATGGACCGGCTGGTCGTGCTCGACCGCGGCCGCATCGTCGAGCAGGGCACGCACGACGAGCTGCTGCGGCACGGCGGCCACTACGCCGCGCTGTGGCGGCGCCAGTCCGGCGGCTTCATCGATGCCGGCGACATGCAGGCGGCGGAGTAAATCACGCGCAGCGCTGCGCTGCCTGCGACTTGTTCCGAAGCCACAGGGAACTGCAAAACCGCCGCGGGTGAGCCGAGTCTTCACCACATGACGCAGCGGTGCGCATCGAGCGATGGGGAGCCTGAGCAGCGAGGACGATCAGGCGCGCTTTCGCAGCGTGGTGCTGCCGCATCTCGCGCGACGCCTACGCGCTCGCGCGCTGGCTCACCGGCGATCGCGCCGACGCCGAGGACGTGGTGCAGGAGGCCTGCCTGCGCGCCTTTCGCGGCATCGGCGGCTTCGCCGGGCGTCAATGCCCGGGCCTGGCTGCTGACCATCGTGCGGCATGCGGCCTATACCTGGCTGGGCAAGAACCGCTCGGCGGTCGCTGGTCATGGTCGACGATCTCGAAGCGGTGGAGCAGCCAGCAGGCGAGGCGCCGGCGTCGTGCCGAGTCAGGCACCCGAGACGCCGGAGGCGGCGCTGATCGCCAAGGCCGATGCGCGCGCGCCTCGAAGCCGCGATCGCGGAGCTGCCGGTGCCATTCCGGGAGACGCTGGTGCTGCGTGACGTACAGGGCCTCGACTATCGGGAGATCGCCGAGGTGACCGGCGTCCCGATCGGCACGGTGATGTCGCGGCTGGCACGCGCCCGCCAGCCGGCTGATCGCGCAGCCTCGGAACGAACAAGCGCCGGAGGACGCGTCATGACGCGTTTCGCCGCAACGGATCCGCGCCTGCTCGTTCACGCCTATGTCGACGGCGAGCTCGATCCTGCGCATGCGCTCGAAATCGAGCGGCAGTTTGCCAGCGATCCGGCGCTGGCGGCCGAGCGCGACCGCGTCGAGGCGCTGCGCGCGTCATCCGGAAGCGGCTGCCGCTCGAGGCGCCGCCGCCGGATCTCGCACGCCGGATTGAAACCGCGGTCGGCGCGCGCGGCGTGACGATGCTGCGGACCTCGTCACATCCGTCGTGGCGCGCGCTCGCGGCCTCCGGTCGCTGCTCGGCGCTGTTCCTCGGCGAGCGGCGCGACCTGGTTCGCGCTGCGCCCCGACTGGCGGCCGACGCCACCGGCCGGAGCACGCCGATCAGTGCGCCGAGCCACATGCGCGCGCTGATGGCGCCGCAGCCCATCGATGTCGCTTCGTCCGACCGCCACACCGTCAAGCCGTGGTTCAACGGGCGCATCGCCGAGGCTCCGCGCGTGGTCGATCTCGCCGATCAAGGCTTTCCCCTGGTCGGCGGCCGCGTCGACGTGATCGGCCGCGTTCCGGTGCGCGACGCTGGTCTATCGCCTTCGCCAGCATCTGATCAGCCTCACGCGCGGTGCCGGGCGGCAAACACGATCGCGGCCACACGAGGAGCATCGCGCGGCTACAACACTGCTGTCCTGGACCGAGGACGGCATCGCCTATTGGGCGCGTCTCCGACCTCGCGGCTGCCGACCTCGAGACCTTCGCCAAGGCGTTCCGCGCGGCCAGCGCCGGAGACGCTAGGACTCGACCGGCGACTGTGCAGCAGTCCGTCATCGGCTTCACCGCGCCGCTGTCGGGAAACACCTTGCTCGCGAGCGCGGCGCTCGTCGACGCGCAGATGGTCCTTGAGCAGGCCCTTGAGCACGGCGCGCAGATCGGTGGTCGGCTTGAGGTCGCGGCCCTCGTGCAGATTGGCGGCCTTGAGGCCCGGCCAGTCGGCGATCACGCGGCCGCCCTTGAGCGCGCCGCCGGCGAGCAGCGCGACCGTCGCGGTGCCGTGGTCGGTGCCGTCGGTGCCGTTGATGCGCGCGGTGCGGCCGAACTCGGTGACGACGGCGACGACGGTCTCGCGCCAGGCCGTCGCCCATCTCGGTCTCGATCGCGGCGATGGCGCCGTCGAGCGCGCCGAGCAGCGTCGCGAGCCGGCCGTTGATCGCGCCTTCGTCGGCATGGGTGTCCCAGCCGTCGAAGGCGAGCGCGCCGATGCGCGGGCCATCCGGCCGCGCCAGGAACTTCGCCGCGGTGCCCGCGGATTCGGCGAAATAGGCGCGCACCTGCGCGGCGCCGGCCGCCGGCGCCGCGCGCTGCTGCTCGCGTCCATGCCGCCGGCGCGCGCGATCGTCGGCAAGTCCCATGCGCTCCTCGAGCACGCGCGCGAGCGCCGGATCGGTGTGGCGGTAGAGATCGAGCAGCCGCATCATGCGTGTCGTCGCTCGCCGGCGGCAGCCGCGGCGGCGTCCACGACAGCACCGGCGCCGGCCCGCGCACGACCAGCGGCGCGATCGGCCCGACCGCGAAGGCTTCGCGCCCGCGCGCGATCGGCGCGGCCGGCCGGCTGCAGCGCGGCGAGCGCGCGATTGAGCCAGCCGGTGTCGACCGCGCCCGGCTTGCGCGAGGCCGCTTTCCAGCACGTCCTGGCCGTCGAAATGCGAGCGCTCGCGGTAGGGCGTCGCCGCCGCATGCACGATGGTCGCCGCGCCGGCCTTGTAGAGCCGGTGCAGGTTCGGCATCGCCGGATTGAGCGCGAAGAAGGCATCGAGCGGCAGCGCCGGCGTCTTGCCGTCGAGCGTGAGCGCCTTGTCGCCGCGCAGCCGCATCCAGTCCGGATCGCCGACCGGCGCGACCGCCGCAAGCCCGTCGAGCGCGCCGCGCAGCACGATCACCAGCAGGCGCGGATCGCGGCCCTCGCGCGCGCGCGACCTTCGGCACGATAGGCCCAGGCGAACAGCGTGCCGGAGGCGAGCAGCAGTTCGCGGCGAGTCGGAGCGTGGAGATCGCATGGTCATCGGCTCACCTCTGGAAACTCTGGGCGCCATGAACAGGAGCGCGAGCGCCTGCGGGCGGCTCTCGGCGCGCGTGATGGTCTGCCGCGTTTCGGCCGAGGCGATGCGGCGCGAGCGTCTCCTCGAACACCTCTCGCGGATCGGCGGCTGCCCGCCGACGCGCCGCGCCAGTTGATTGGCGATGTCGAGGCGCTGCGCGAGGCCGTCGAGCCAGGGCGCGTCTCGTCGGCGAAGCCGTTGGGAGCCGGCGGCCGCCACAGCGGCTCGCCCAGCAGGTTGTGCGCCTGCATGATCGGCCCGATATCGGGCGGCTGTGACGCCGGCGGCGCGCAGCGCCGCGATGATCCATTCGCCCGGACGCTTGAGCTTGCCGCGCGGCGCGTCCCAGGCTTCGGGCGCGGTCACCAGCGCCTTCGCCACTTCTTTCAGATCGCCGTCGGTGTCGAGGAAGCGCTTGGCCAGCCGCTCGACCAGCGCAGGCGGCGGCTCGTCGGCGACGAAATGGCGCGCGAGCTTGGTGGCGACGTGCTTCGCGGTCGCGGGATGCCGCGCCAGCGCCGCGCAGCACCGCGCGGCCCTGCTCCACGCCGGCGTCGGGATAGCTCTTGCCGATCACGGTCTGCGCGCCCGGCTGGTGCATGCGCGGATTGAAGTCGAACTCGCCGGCGCGCGCGGGATCCTGGCGCAGCGCGCATCAGCGTCCAGCCGGTGATCACATTGGCGAAGCGGGTGACGTCGTCCTGGGTGTAGACGCGTGCGCACGCCGAGCGTATGCAGCTCGAGGATCTCGCGGGCGAGATTTTCGTTGAGCCGCGCTTCTGCCGCAGCGCCGGCGA
>ERZ1370068.1805-contig-11748_pt1 | contig 90782 bp, 160 predicted proteins | sample MGYA00561227_ERZ1370068 | MGnify/ENA primary metagenome ERZ1370068 (study PRJEB38410, sample SAMEA6850437) | metagenome | study: Metagenomic assessment of the ecological functions of the soil: analysis of the soil microbiota associated with the... | reverse complement strand
TTATTACTTCGTTCGGTTACGTATTGCTGTCGCCCGGCCGAGGGCGTGAGCGCAGCTCCCTGATTGCTGTGGCCGTCAAGCTCGAGGCCAGACGCGCAGCGCGCATTTGTAGGTGCAGATCCAGGGGCCGAGCTCGATGCCCTGGGCGGCGAAGAAGCTCGATTCAAATTCGCAGTTGTGGGCGACGTAGACATCCGCGCCCTTGAAGCGGTCGATCACCTCGCTAGAGCGGCGGCGCGTCCTTCAGGTCCTCATCGATGATGTGGTGGATGGCTGAGGCGCCGGGCGGAATGGGCTTTGCCAGGGCGCACCAGGGTGTCCATGGCGTTGGTGATGCCGCCGCCGCGCACCATGTCGACGCTGGCGATTTCGATGATCGCGTCGGTGGCGGGATCAATCCCTGTGGTCTCTATGTCGATGACGCGGATCAACGCGTGCGTCTCTAACCTAGCCTAGCGCCATGGTGACGCCGGCCGACGCGACAAGGCGCATCAGGCCTCGGCAACGCCTGCGGTCCTGGCACGGGCGACGGATAGTCACGACCCAAGAGCATGTCATCGCGGCTGCCCCAGCCGCACATGTAGTGGCCCCTGAAGCCTGCTCGCCTCGAGGCGGTGGGAACATGTCGACGAAGTCGACGGTGCGGTGCCGGATGCATGTGGAGTTCGTAGAGCCCATTGTTGTCGGCGATGCGCACCTCTTCGCAGCGGCTCATGTCCATGCCGTCGATGAAGCCCTTGATGCCGATCGGGTCGTAGTGCGCATGGTTGATCGTGAACGCCCATTTGAGATGCGGGGAGCGGATCTGCTCGAAATAGTGACGGTGTCCGCGAGCGTGTCCGGGCATGTAGTGGACCTCGGCCCGCTCGGGCTCGCCATTGAGGTCTCTCAGGAGCAGCGGCACGCTTGCGCTTCTCGGCGTAGTCGACCGCGCCCGCTTCAGCCGGTCGATCGGAGGCCTGCTTGCGCAGCGCACGTCGGAGGTGAAGTGATAGCCGCCGCACGACCACCCATTCGGCCTTGCAGGCGGCCGCCGAGATCGATGTAGGCCCGCAAGTACTGATCGGCGGCATCGCCGTGCAGGAACGGCGAGATCTCCGCGACATTCGACGGCCGAGAGCGTATGGAGCCCGAGGTGCAGGCCGTGTCGCGCGCAGGCTTCGGCAATGCGCGGCGCAGCGACGATCGTCGAAGCTCTCCATGGCATTGGGGGCGATGTCCGTCTGGGCATCGAAATAGTAGACCCCATGGCGGGCCGCCCAGGCGGTGCCGCCGTCCTCCAGCGCAATGCTCCGGCCCCGATCGATGCCGATCCCCTGCTCTTGAAGGTCATCGCATCCGCCCGTCATCGCGGCAAGCCAAACTAGGTGTCGCATCCGTGCGGCAAGGCCCTCGGCGCGTTCCTAAGGGCGCGGGGCCCCTGTAACAGCCGGCGCGCCGACTTACGGCGGCGCGCCGGCCAAGTTTGGCGCACCTTACACTGCACCGGGAATGGCGCGCTGATTGTACATCAGCTTTGATCCGGAGCCTGCTCCGGCGGCAGCTTGGTGACGTCGCGTTGACAGGTTGGTGCCGACGGCCATGCCGCGCTTGCACGGCCGGCCGCTCGCCGAGTCTCCTCGAACCAGCGCTTGAAATGCTTGAACTCCTCGATGTCCTGGCCCTGCGCCTTCCAGTTCGACGGTCCACGGATAGGAGATCATGTCGGCGATCGTGTATTCGTCGCCGGCCAGATAGCGGCGTCTCAGTAGAGCCGGTTGTTGAGCACGCCGTAGAGGCGGTTGGCCTCGTCGGTGAAGCGGCGGATCGGCGTAGGTCAGATCGCCCGCTTCGGTCGCCGAGCGCGGCGGAAATGGCCGCATTCGCCGAGCTTCGGGTCCCTGATTGGCCATCTGCCACATGACCCATTGGGTGACCTCATGTTTGCCGCGCGTATCCTGCGGCCAGAATCTGCCGACCTTCTCGGCGATGTACATCATGATCGCGCCCGATCTCGAACACGCTGATCGGCGCGCCGCCGCCCTTCGGATCGTGGTCGACCATCACCGGCATGCGGTGGTTCGGGTTCATCTTCGAGGAATTCCTGGGGTGAACTGATCGCCGCGCTGGATGTTACGGGGGTGATCTTGTATTCCAGGCCACATTCCTCTAGCAGGATGGTGACCTTCTTGCCGTTGGGGTGGGCCAGTAATGCAGCTCGATCATCCGGAGCTCTCCTTGCCGCCTGACCACATGTGTTTTTGTTGCGAATGCGCCGCAAGCGCGACCAGGATATCCAGCCTTCGCGCGCGCGCAGCGACGCCGCCGCTCGCCCTTGTTAAACGCCTTCTGCGACCGCAGGGGCGGGGTGGGCCACCATGCATCACAGGCAGCGAGGCTTTGGACGCAACAACGCACCGTTACGGCCCTCTACGCTCTGAAGCGGCGGATTTCAGGCTGCCGACATGCAAAGAGCCCCATAAATTAGGCTTTCTCGGCAATCCGCGAGGCGCGCCAACGGAACGCCAGCGGAACGTAAAAAGCAGCCTTGTGTGGGGACTGTTTGGTCTTGGGCGCCTGCAGGAGACGCGCGCGAGCCGAGCGGTCTGCGTGCTATTTGGAGCATGACGCGCCGACGCTCCAGGTCGCACCGTCGCGCGAACGGCGGCGTATTTGGGCAGATCGGCTCGCCGTCAGGCGTGCACAGTCTTCGAGAGCCAGGTCGAAAGCAGCTTTATTGCGCTTACGATTGAAGTCCCGGAGACCGAGCGGGGCCAAGGCCGCTTTCATGCCGTTCCCACGATAGGGCCGTGCTCACCGACGCGGCTCTCGGGCTCGCGGCTGGGTTGCCTTCTGCGATCGTCGGGATCGCGGCCATCTTTGCCGTGCTCCGTTCGCCGCGGCTCGGTCTTGGCGCGAAACGAGGGGATCGCGTGGCACCAGCTCAGCTCCGAGGCGGGAATGACGTGGGCATCGATTGCCGCGTGCCTGAGCCACCGCGCCAGCGAAGCCGTTACGACCAGCCTCGGTCACGGCGATGCGCTTGATCCTGGGCCAGCCTTCTCACCATCGATTAAAGCACGTTCAGCAAGGCGTCTCACCGGGTTCCAGCTTCTTCATGGGCTGGCGTTCGACACCAGGTATAATGCGGATCGCGCGTCGCCCTTAGGACGTCACCGCCTTCGCGCGCGAGGGCTACGATCGACCGGTTTTGATTTGCCGGGTTGGCCTAACGGGTAGGTGCCAATGACGCGATACGTCCTCATCGCGATCTCGCCCTTGCTGGCGGTCAGCGAATTTTGGCTGGAGCGGCAACTGCAAACGCTCGGCCTGACCACTGTAACCGGCGCCATTCTGGCGGCACTGGTCTCTGGCTTTCTGCCCGCCGGCGCCGGCTACGTCATCGCCTGGCTGCTGAGCCGTAGGGACCCCAGCACGCTCCAGGCCGATGGCATTGGATCTGGGGTGTTCTCCTCGCGCTCATGATCGCCGCGCACGTCAGCCAGTGGCTACAGGCGCTATAAAGGGTCGGCGCCAGCCCAGACGAACGGAAGCGCAGCAGACGCTCGCGCGTAGGGAAGTGTGAACTTTGCCCGTGTGCTCGAACGGCTGCGAGCAGGGTTGAGCTCTGGCGTGGCGCGTGAGCATTCACCTGTAACCGTAATCCCGCTGCTGAAGATCGCCACGTCAAGCCCGCCCTGTGCACGGCCATAAGCGCTATTGTAGAGGACGCATTGACTGACGGGCACATGCCCACACTCTCACGTGTGGATCGGATGGTGAGCGCGATGACCAGAAGAAGCAGCTCGACGTGAGGCGCGTCCATCATTCGCCGCTCTTCTGGGTAGGCGCTGTCTTGTTCCTAGCGGCGGCGATCGCTATCTATCTATTTTCTGACGTCTGTCTGGCGGCCAAGCGCCCGTGATCGGCTACGCAGTGCGCTACGCCGTGTCATTACCCTGAGGTCCAGCCGTTGCTGCATCGGAGCAGCGAGGCGTGGAGATTTCGTTGCTGGCGTGCCTCGGCGCTCCGGGCTCAGGCGGTCAGCAAAAACCCCAGCAAATGCCTGATCGCTCCCCGAAGATTGCCGTTACCACAAAGGCGCGGGTTTCTTCATCGTCCTGCAGAGATATCATCTGCGATTTGCTGGTGGTCGCGGACTCTCCCCCGGCACTACCGGAAACGATTGGGCAATGAGCCGCCGACGACCTTCCATGGTTGCCGATGCGCGTCATCCCCTGGGAGCGATGCCGCTTCGCCCTCGCCGATCAATAGGGTAATAGCCATACACAGGCCCGCCCGATCCAAACAATGTTGGGCCCGTGCGCGGATCGGACTCAGGATACCTTGCGTCGTCATCGGTCGGCGGATCAGGTGGTACTGCCGCCGGGAATCCGGGGCGTATTCGCCAGACGGCGCGGCTGGGAGTGCGCACACGAGGCCTCGCGGGAAGATAGGCCTGATAGCCGTATGGGCCGTGGCTCTTCGGTTGCCGGGGGATCATCGCACCGCCATCCACAGGCCCCAGCGAATCACTGTAGCAAAATCACGAGCAGACCTGTTACCAACACAATTTCAATTGCGAAACCGATGTGAGCGCATGAGCCCTCGAAGCTTGAGCCTCGCGGAGGCTAGATCAGCCAGGATCGTCGCTATATCCGTGTAATCCTCAGAACACTGAAGGAGGGTCCCCTATGCCCTCACTCACCACGCATCGGATCGCCCCGGAGTGGTCTGCGCGTGACAGCGCCCAGGTCTCAAACTGGCGAGCGGTGCCGCAAAGCAAAGCAGATGACGGCTCATTTTCTGGCCGCGCGTCGGCGGAAACGATGCCGCATGGATGCCCACGCAAGATTACGCTATTCATCGATCTGATCCGCCACGACCCACACTTGGCGGAAAAGCTCGGCCGCTAACGCTCCGCGCTGACAATTGACGGCATCTCGTTGCCGGTCCTGCAACTCGATCACGGCGGTCGCACAAGCTTGCGCCAGCACCGGTAGAGCCGGTCGGGGCTTGCACACCAAAACCGCCGACCTCGTGCTGCGAGCGCAGCGCCAGCGCTGAGCATGCGATGTCGCCCTGCGATGTTGGAGTTCTCAGGGGAGTTAGGGGTTGCCCGGCGACGCGCCGATCTTGCCGCGGAAAACCCCAGTAGACACCAATTGTGTAAGCGGCGATCACCGGACCAGCCGCACGCCCTGGGCAAGCTCGCTTTCGCGCATCCCCTTTGGAGCCGCCTCGTGCCCCCTGTTGTTGCAGGCCCGCGGGCGGCAAGCGCGGAACCGCCGCCACGTCACCGTGACGCGCTGCCCACGGGAACGCGGCGATAAGATCGAGCACGTCCTCGTTGTGAGGCGGATGCATCCCCTTCGAAACGGCATCGCCGATCGTCAGGAGCGCATCGGTGCCGTGGATCCGGTACATGCTGGAGCCGAGATAGGCGCGCGCGCGCGGAGGATTGAGCGGGTGCCCGCCGGGAACATGCGGCGGAAGCCCCGGATTCTCCCGACGCATCTCAGCGGTTGGCGTCAGTCGGGATTGACCCGCTTTATCGGATACCATTGTGACGCCCTGCCAGCGGCTTTTTTCCGCGGAATGGCGATCGGATAGCTGATTGCCTCTCGGCGCTGCGCGTAAAGCCCGCCGGTATAAAGCTGACGATGATCTGCCCCGCGAGGGCCAGGCCGGATGAAGGCCACGACCTCGCGAGCCCCGCCCACAGGAAGGACAAAAAGCCTTGCGCCGCCGCCGGGCTGATCAGGCCCAGGTCCATGGCAGGACTGGCAAAACCACAAGCGGGCACCGCTGAGGCCTGAGGATGCACTTTGTCATCGAAGGTCTCGGTCCATGAAACAGATCAATTTCGCCGATTGTCCGCGGATGTTTTTACTGGCCTAGGCTCGAGGAGACACATCGGACCGCAAAAGCAAAAACCTGGTAGCTGGCTGCGGGGCGGTCGCCGCGGGCGACGGCTTACTCGTCAAGGTGACGTGAATGGGCCAGGCTTCCGCGTAGCGGGCCCAGGCGTACTGAGGCCCAGGCGTGCCGAGGCCCAGGCGTGCCGAGGCCCAGGTGAGCCGACGCCAAGGCGCGCCACCGCCGAAGGACGAGCCGGCTCTACCCGGCGGGTCGGAGGCGGCGCAGGTTGGAGTTGTAGGACCACTCGACGTCGCCACGCCCGGCGAAGATCGAAGCGCGGCGGCGCGGGTCGGGGCCGTGCAGGATTGACGTTAGTCTTGCAGGAGGAATTAACCAGGCCGGCTGCAGGAGGCCGAGGTCGGCCTCTTGTCTTCGCCGCGGCGCGCCGCCTTGTTGCCCGGCAGGCAAGGGGCTCAGGCGCGCGGGCGAACCTCCGCGGCAGGTGCTACGGGTTAGCCACGCTGGTAGCGCGCCGCCTCATGGCGCCCGGACACCTCGCCCTGGCGATCGGCTAGGCAGACGCGCGAACGCCAGCCCAACCTGCGCAGCTCCGACGGGCGGCACGACGCCTTGCATCGAGCGTCGTCTTCTTCTTTATTGCCGGCTTCTTGGCGGTTTTCTTCGTCGTTTTACTGCTCTTTTGCGCTGCAAACGCTGTTCCGGAGCCGATCACGGCGGCGGCAGGTAGCACCCTGGCTGCGCCAGCGCCGATCGTAACGCTTAGTACAGTTGCTTCATCTTAGTCTCCATTGCCAAGCCTCATAGGCTCCTGAACTCAATTAGCTCCGCTTACAAATCAATCAGGAGAATTCCTGACAGAAGGCAGGGTCTTTGTTGACGCTGGTCGGCCGCCAGCATAACACGTCCTCCAGCTGGCGCGCGCTCCGACGCGCGAGATGGCATGGCAACGCAATTTTGCCTCGGCCGCGCGCTAGCAAAGCGCCGCCGGACGGACACGCAACCTTTCACGGGGGGACTGACAGCCATAGCCGTCGACGATGCCGGCGGCGTCGCCGTGGAAGCTGGCGGCTTCACTGATCTGACTTGCGACCGGCACGAGCCTCGGGCTCGCAGCGCCCCAGCGGGTGCCGCCAGTACGCCCAGTGCGCCACGGAGCTCCGGGGAAGCCGATCGCGACCGGGGCACACCGGAAAGCGTCGGGATGTCGACGGCCCGCCTCGCCCGACTGACCGGCGTCTTCCAGAAGAGATCGCAGATAAGCAGAAGCTGCCCGGCGCCGCCATGATGGTGTCGCGACTAGGGTCGGCTCGTGTATTCGACCGCGCTAGGTCTGCGCGATCCCAATGGCACCGACCCGATGCGGACGAATTCTCTGTTTTCCGCATCTATTCGATGACCAAAACCGATCGTCTCCGTGGGGCCATGCTCCTCGTCGAAGACGGCGCGCTATTGCTGACCGATCCGGTCTCGAAGTGGCTGCCCGCGTTCAAGGACGTGAAGGTGTGGGACCGCGAACGGCGAAGTGGCAGCCGAGCGGCCGATGACGGTCCAGGACCTTTTGCGCCACACCGCCGGGCCTGCCCTACGGGGAGCTGACGCAGAATGCGGCCGTCAAGGACGCCCTCGCCAAGGCGGGATTATTCAAGCCGGGCGTCATCGAATTTGACGCCCGCGACATGACTGCGCTGCCGAGCAGGTGGGAGCGGCTGTCGAAGATCCCCTTGCTCTATCAGCCCGGTAGCACCTGGGAGTACAGCCTTGCCTCCGATCTGCTCGGCCGCGTCATCGAAGCCGCCTCCGGCAAGCGCGCTGGCTGATTTCCTGAGCGAGCTGGCATCTTTAAGCCGCTCAAAATGACCGATACTGCCTTCTGGGTCTCGGAGGCCAACAAGGGTCTGCTTGGCGGAGCCCTTTGAGAAGGATGCCGTTGCCGGCAAGCCGATCATCACTCATCGACGTCAGCAAACCGCCGGGCAACGATCTCGGGGCGCCGGTGCGGTTTCGACCGCCGGTGATTATTTGCGCTTTGCCCAGATGCTGGCCAGCCGGCGGCACGCTTGACGGCCAGCGCATCATGAGCCGTGCCACCCTGAAGCTGATGACCGCCGATCATCTGGGTTCGCGCTTGCCCCTCGCTGCCACGCCCGGTGGCATGGTGCTCGGCGCCTCAACCTATACCTTCGGCCTGGGATTTGCCGTGCGCCCCGGCGATGGCATTGCGCCCTCCCGGGATCCGCCGGAGACTTCAATTGAGGGCGGCTATGCCGGGACCTTCTTCTGGGTCGATCCCAAAGGAGCAGCTGGGTGGCAACCCTCAGTGGATCCGGTCGGCAGGCGCCTTGCGCCGCACCGCCAGCTGCTCTATCGCCAGCTGGTCTACCAAGCGATCGCCGACTGAGTTCCCATTTGCGTTTGCGCACCCGGATCCATACGAAACGCTTGTATCCTAGGGTCGCGTCGGGATGCGCTGAGCCGACGTTTCCGCGCCAGCAGGGCCGCACCAAAGGCCTGAAAAGGGCGCGGTTTGCCGGGGTTGCCCCGGCATTGTGCTCGGCATGCCACTGCACGCCGAGCGCAAAGCCCGGCGCATCGGCGATCCGGATGGCCTCGATGGTGCCGTCCTCCGCCACCCCTCCGACGACGACGCGCTGGCCGGGCTCGAGGATGCCCTGGCCGTGCAGCGAGTTTACGCGGATGCATCTCACGACCCAGGATCTGCGCAAAGACGCCGCCCGGAACCAGACTGACGTCGTGGCGGTCGGCGAAGACGACGGCAGGATCGGGATGAATTTCGCCGTTCCAGACGCGGCATGCGATGGTTCATGCGTCCGGGCAGCTCGCGGATCTCCGGGTGCAGCGATGCCGCCGTAGGCGACGTTCATCTCCTGAAAGCCGCGGCAAACACCGAACACCGGCACGCCGCTCGGCAACACACGCCTCGACCAGCGCCAGCGCCAAGGCGTCGCGGCTTTCATCGTAGGGCTCGTGCGCGGGATGCGGCTCTGGCGAAAGCGCGAAGGGTGGACATTGGCGCGCGCCCCCGTCAGCAAGATGCCGTCGACCGCCTCGCAACAGCGCGCCGATATCCGTGACGTCAGGCGTGCCCGCGAACATCAACGGCAACGCCCCGGCAACCTCGGCCACCGCGCGCAGGTTTCGCTCGCCGACGCCGTGAATATTGAAGCGGTTTTCGACCCGATGCGCATTGCGCGATCACGCCGACGACTGGTCTCATCATCGTCCGCTTCTCACGCGCGCTCCTGGCGCAGGTCGCCGAAACGCCTCATCCAGCCGGCCCAGCGCCTCCTCGAGTATGGGACGCGGCGTCGCAAAATTGAAGCGCAGCCAGGTCTCGCCACCCGGTCCAAACTGTGAGCCGGGACTGGCAAAGATGCGGGCGCGGCTCTTGACCCTGGCGGCAACCTCCTCGGGCGACAGGCCGGTCCCAGAAAAATCGACCCAGGCCAGATAGGTGGCGCCGAGCCGCATCGAACGGGCGCCGGGCGCTGCCGCCTCAATGCGCGCATCGAACAGGTCGCGGCTCGCGGTCGAGATAGGGCAGCAGCGCGTCGAGCCACGGCGTCGCCGGTTCGCCAGGCCGCCTCGGTGGCGAGCATGCCGAAGCTGTTGTAGGAGCCAAGGCCGCTCGCCATGATGCGCGCGTCGAGACGACGCTTCAAGCGCGGCATTGCAGGTGATGCAGGCGCCCACGTGGGCGCCGGCGAGATTGAAGGTCTTGGTGGCGGCGACGCAGGTGATGAGGCGGTCCGCGATCTCCGGCGCGGCGCTGATGGTGGGCGTGTGCTTGGCGCCCGCAAACACCAGATCGCAGTGGATCTCGTCGGACACCAGGATCAGGTCGTGCTCGGCACAGAAGGCGGCCAGCGCGCGGATTTCATCGACCCGTCCAGACCGTGCCGCCGGGATTGTGCGGGCTGCAGAAGAACACGACCTTGGTGCGGGGCGTCAGCTGCGCGCGGAGGGCATCGAGGTCCATTGCGTAGCGACCGTTCGCGCTCGCACCAGCTGCGCATCGAGGATGCGCCGCTCGTTGGCGAGAATGATCCTGCGGAACGGCATGGTAGGCGGGCGGAAAGACCACGACCTCGTCGCCGGGCGCGCTCACCGCCTGCAGGATGAGGCCGAGCCCGACGACGATCCCGGGCGTCGCGGCTCACCCAGGCCGGGATCGACGCGGAGGCCGTGCCGACGGTGCCATCAATCCGACGAGCGCGGCCGCCCAGCTGCCGGTGTCGGCGTAGTAGCCGTGGCACGCGCGCGCGGTCTCGGCCGCGAGCGCTTCCGTGACGCCCGGCGGCGCGGCGAAATCCATGTCCGCCACCCACATCGGGAATCGCATCGCGCCGCTTCGATGCCCGACAGCCGCGCCATGTTGTCCCATTTCGGACGCATGCGTGCCGCGGCGCTCGATGACGCGGTCGAAATCAAACATGCCGGGTCAAAGCTCCTGCACCTTTCCTGGCGGCAACTGCCAGCCGCCCGATTGAAGCGGGGGTTGCGCGGCGGGTCAAGGTAGCCAAAACGCGCCCCTGCCGATACCAGGCGGGAGGGGTAGATCGGAGCACAGGGACGGGCGGCGCTGGCGGCGACCCAAGACGGGCCCAGCCGCCGGCGCAGGCGGCGAGCACGCCCCGATGCGAACGCCAGCGGCCCCGCGCAGATCTCCTCGGGCCAGCCCGCGCCCCCTTGATTTGGCTGCGATTCGCCGCTTCGCCTCGGCACCGGCGTGCCAGGTCACGGCGTGGCGCCGAGCGCGCCGGCGGCGCCTGGTCGAGTGCCCGCCGCAGCGCCCGGCCTCCCGGGCCCCGGGGCCCCTTCACGCCGCGCGGACCAGCCCGCCGTGCCGGCGAGCCCGGCGCGCTGTCGGGGAAAACGCTCTCGGCAAGCGCCGCCTCCTCCACCCGCAGGTGGTCCCGCAACAGGCCCTTGAGCACGGCGCGCAGGTCGATCGTGGCCTTGAGGTCGCGTCCTTCGTGCAGAGTGCGCCATCTTGAGCCCCGGCCAATCGGCGAGCACGCGCGCCGCCTTTGAGCGCCCCGCCCACCGGCAGGGCAACCGTGCCGGTGCCGTGATCCGTGCCGTTGCTGCCGTTGATGCGGGCGGTGCGGCCGAACTCCGTAATCACCGCGACCACCGTCTCCCGCCAGGCCGCCGCCAAGTTGGTCTCGATGGCGGCCAACGCGCCCGTCGAGGGCGCCCAGCAGACCGGCCAGCCGGCCGTCTGGCGGCGCCCTCGTTGACGTGGGTATCCCAGCCGACAAAACCCATCGCACCAACGCGCGGTCCTTCGGGGCGGGCGAGGTAGCAGGCGGCGGTGCCGGCGGCCTCGGCGAAATAGGCGCGCGCCCGCGCAATGCCCGGCGGCCGGCAATTGCGGCGAGGCCGCGGACGCCGTGCCTGCCGCCGGCGTGCGCCAGCGCGGCCAGGCGGATGCGTCCTTCGAGCGCAACAGCCAGCGCTGAGATCGGTGTGCCGGTAGAGCTCGCAGAAGCCGCGCGCCGCGTGTCGTCGCTGGCCGGCGCGACCAGCTGCGGCAGCCCAGGACATCACCGGAGCCCGCCCGCGCACGACCAGCGGGCGTGACCGGCCCGACCGCCAAGGCGCCGCGCGACCCGAGGATCGACACCGCCGCCGGACGATGCGTGCCAAAGCGCGCGATTGAGCCAACCCGCTATCGGTAGACGCCGGGCTTGGCGAAGCCGCTCTCCAGCACGTCCTGGCCGTCGAAATGCGAACGCTCCCGGTAGGGCGTCGCGGCGGCATGCACGATGGTCGCCTCGTTGGCCTTGTAGAGCCGGTAGCAGATTGGGCATCGCCGGGTTGAGCGCAAAGAAGCAGATCGAGCGGCAAGCGCCGGCGTCTTGCCGTCGAGCAGGAGGGCGCTGTCGCCGCGCAAGCCAGTCCAATCGGGATCGCCGACCGGAGCCACGGCCGCCAGGCCGTCGAGGGCGCCGCGCAGAACGATGACCAGCAGGCGCGGATCGCGGCCTTCCGCACGCGCGAGTTTGGGTGAATTGCGTCCAGGCAAACAGGGCACCCGAACCGAGCAGCGCGCGCGGCGGCTCGGCAATGACGGCAGGGAGCCATGGGTCACCTCCTCTGGAATTCCGGGGACATGAACGAGGAGAGCCAGCGCCTGCTGCTCGGCTCTCGGCGCGCGCGACCGCCTGCCGTGGTCGTCGCCGATACGGTGGCCTCGAGCACGCTGTCGATGACCGAAACGGGGATCGAGCGCACCGGCCACGCGCTCGGCGTAGGTGTGGGCGATGTCCAGGCGTTGTCCCATGCCGTCGATCCAGCTCGCCGCATCGTCGGCGTAAGCCCTTCGGGCGAGGGCGGACGCCACAGCGGTTCGCCCAGGGTCGCCTGTCCGGCGGTAAAGCGCCGAGGATCGGCCGTGGTGCCGCCGCCGGCGCGCACCATCGCGGTTACCCATTCGCTCGGGCGCTTGAGCTTGCTCGGCGGCAAGCTCAGGCTTCGTCGGACGCCGCCAAGCGCCTTGGCGACCTCCTTCAAATCCCCGCCCGTATCCGGAAGCGTTCGCGCCAAGCCGCTCGACCAGCGTCGGGGCGGCTCGTCGGCAACGAAGTGGCGGGCGAGCTTGCCGGCGACATGCTTGGCGGTGGCAGGATGGCGCGCGAGATCGTTGAGCACGGCTTTCCCTGCTCGACGCCGCCGTCCGAATAGACCTTGCCGAGCACGGTTTGCGCGCCCGGCTCGTGCAGGCGCCGATTGAAGACGAACTCGCCGCCGTGATCGGGATTGTCAGCCGCCGGCAGGATGGTCCAGCCGGTCAGCACATTGGCGAAGCTGGATAACGTCCTCCTGCGCGTAGACGCTGCGCACGCCGAGCGTATGCAGCTCGAGGATTTCGCGCGCGAGGTTCTCGTTGAGGCCGCGCGTGCGATTGATGCCGGCGACCGGAGTTCGGGCCGATCGACACCGTGTTGTCGAGATAGAACAGCATCGCCGGATGGCTTTCGACCGCCGCGCAGCATGTCGCCGAAGCGACCGAGGACGTGAGGGACGCATCGGCCTCGCGTTCATAGCCGCCGGCCATGCTCTGGATGTTGTCGGCCGAGATGCAAAAATGATTCGACCAGAACCAGACCAGACGTTCCGCAAAGCCGATCTCACTTCCGAGCGCGGCGTCGATCCGGGCCTTGGCCTCATTCAAATAGATTTGCCGTCCGGGATTGGGAACCGCCTCGGCCGCCATTTTGGCCGCCGTCGCATTGGCGGTGGCTTCGCCGCCCTCGCGCATCGAGGGCTCGGCCTGTCCCTTGGTCTCCTCCGCCTTGGCCATGGTGATCTGGCGGGCACTGGCGCTCTGGCATTGGCGCTCGGCGACCGTTCGGAAGGCCTGCCCGCTCGACGGCAACCCGGTGCCGCCAGCTCGCCCGCCCGCGGCCGGTCGAGGTCGGCCAGCACGGCACCGCGTGGATCGGCGGCGATGGCGGCGATGGAGCCGGGGCGTGGACCCAAGCTTCGAACCGATTGAGCGCGAGCGCGGCGACCGCTTTGCTGGACGTATCCACGGCAAGCCCCTCCAAAACCAAGACGGCGTCTGCCGATTGCCGATATCCCTCGTTGATCGGTGGCCATGATAGCGGCCAAGCAAAGGCGCGGTCATGCCCCTTAGGTCAAGCCTCGCGCGGCGCCACCCGGCCGTTCCGGGTCACAGGTTGCCGATCAGCGCGCGCTCGGCCAGCAGCACGAGCCCGACGGCCATGATGGCGCCCGAGGAGACCTGCGCCAGCCGCTTCTCCCAGGCAAACCTTTGTAACCAAATGAGAACGGGCAGGAGCGCGGCCACGATCAGCAGCTGGCCGGCTTCGACGCCGAGGTTAAAGCCAATCAGCGCCGAGGCCAGCCCGCTGGCCGGCAACCCAACCTCGGCGAGGGCGCCGGCAAAGCCAAAGCCAGTGCACCAGTCCGAACAGGAGCTGACCGCCCAGCGCCGCGACAGCGCGCGCGTTTCATGGTGAGGTTCTCGAAGGCGACGTAAGCGATCGACAGCGCGATCACCGGCTCGACGAGCTGGCTCGGTAGAGTGGCGATGCCAAGCACCGAGAGCGCCAGCGTCATGCTATGCGCCACCGTGAAGGCCGTGACCATGGCGGCGAGCGACCATGAGACTGCCGCCGGGCAGAATGAGAGCGATGATGAACAAGTACGTGGTCGAAACCGAGCAGAATGTGCTCAACACCAATGCCGAAATAAGAAACGAATGTGCTGGTCGGCCGGCCCTCCCCTGGGTCTCTGCGATGGCAACGACCGCCTCGCGCTGTTCGCTCTCAAACACCACCTGCTTGGCGCCGCCGGGCTACTGGATGTCGGCAATGGTGTGATGATCGGCACCGAGCACGGCGCCAGGTGTCGTCGCGGATTTTAGCGTGCCGATGGGCGCGCGTGCAGGCATAGAGCACGACGACCTCGATGTTGGCACGTCCCGGCGCCGAACCGCGGACCTCACCCGGTACGCCGGCGCACGCCGCCCCACGTCGGCCACAACCGCGAGAGATGACGTGCCAGCGCGGCCGCCAAATTGCGCAAGTCTTGCTGAGAGGCGTTGGGAAGTACCCCCTCCTCGGGCAAGGTGACTTTGGCATAGCGCACGGTCTGGCCGGCGATGGAGATGGTGGCATACCCGGTCGTGCCCGCCTTGTGCGCGACGGCGCCAGCGCCGATCAGGCAGAAGCGCCGCCCGGGCCGCAGAGCGCACGCGACGCCCACAGCACCGCCCGTAGTCAGCTTGCTCCCCCATTAGGCGGATCTCCATGCCGTCCAGTGCCGCCAGCCATTCGGCACCGATAAAGCGAGACATCAGATAGACCCTGGGATCGCCCTCGATCGCCATGTATTGCAGAAAGCCCTCGGGATTGTGCGCGCCAAATCGCACGCTCAGCACAGGGCCGCCCGGGCTCGAGCGCGCCGCCAGAACTGAGGGTTCTTCGCAGGCCGAATGGGCGCGTGTCGACGCCCGCTAGCTCCTCGGGCGCGATCTCGCGGACCGGGGGCGGACCGGTGCAGCATCTTCACGGCGGTCTCGAGATGCGTTGCCACCGCGGCGCTCGACCGCACCGCCGCGCTCCAGCGCTCCAGCCTCCCTCGGCGCCGCGCACCAGTTCGGGCTTGCCGTCCGCCGCGGCCGAGCGTGATGCTGCGCACCGCATCGGGCTCGATCCGCAAGCACGCCCTTGGCTTCGAACTTCACGAGCTGGCGCTGCTTTGGCTGCGCGCCGTTCACCACCATTGCCACAAGAAAGGCGAGCGCCAGCGCGGCGAGGACGGCCGTGGTCAGGCGACGACAGCAGCGACGCGCTCTCATCGCCGCCACCACCAGACGAGGCCGGCGAGCGCGATCACGCGTCAGCGGCAGCACGATGACGATCGATGTGAAAGATCACCCGGCTCTGGGCCGCCGTGAGCAGGATCATGCGGCGGCACGGGAATGCGGGTTCGCACGGCGGTGCGGTGCTCCTCGCGGGCGAGCCAGCGCACTGCGCCGCCAGCGCCAGGTCGCTGTTGGCCATGTAGGGCGGGAAGGAATTGCTGGCAAAGTCGCCGTCCCCGATCACCACGGCGCGCAAAGGCGGCGCGCCCGCCGCCAGTGTCCCCTCGACCGCGATGCCGAGCACGCGCGGGCGACATCCGAGACGGATCTCGACCTGGGTCGCGCCGGCGCGGCACGGAACGCCGCCGGGTGAGCTCTCCTCAGTGCTGCGGGTCTCGGCCGATTGCACCGGCCGCGCGTAGCTGTCGCGACTGCTTTTGAGGATTGGTGTCGCCATGCACGCCCGCTGCCGGCTTGGTCAAGGTCAGCGGCCGGATACCCGGAAAGAACGTCAGCGACACGGTGCGCGTGATCGGGTGGGGCTCGTAGCCGGTCACCGCCAACCATTTCGGGATCGCGTCTGGTAGTGGCTTAGCGGATCGACGACGACCTGCTGCTCGAGACGGCCGCCGAGGTCCGACGAGCAGCCGCGCCAGCCCCGGCTCCGGGCACAAAGCCGAGGTCGAACAGCAGGAGCGCGCTTCCGCCGGCGGTCAGATAGGCACGCAGGGCCGCGCTTTCCGCCGGCAGGAAGGTCGTGCGCGGATTGGCGGCGACCAGCACCGTGCAGTCGCCGGGAACGGCGCCACTGGTGGCAAGTATCGAGCTTGGCTGTGGCGTAGCCCTGCGCTTCCAGCGCCCGGCGCAGTCGATCCGACGCCGTGCCCGCTGGTCTCGATGACCTGCGAGGAGGCATCGCCGTGGCTGTGATCGCCTGCGCCCTCAAGGTGCGTGTGGAACTCAAAGCTGTCCATCGGCGAGCTCGCCATGGCCCTCGAGGAAGCAGACGGTGAGCGCGCGCGTGCGCAGCACGCGCTGAATGCCGATGGCGATCTCCGCCTCGTCGGTGCCCTGGATCAGGATCGCGCCGGCCGCCGGCCTCGATGATGGCGGCGTTGTAGAGGCGAATACCCTCGCGGCGCGCCAGCTCCGGCCGTTTGTCGGGATCGACCGTGCGTGACCGTCGAGCTGCGGATTGCGTCGGCCCATCACCTCCAGGATGTCGCTGGCGCGCCGGCCGATCGGATCCTCGGAGCGGTAGAAATAGGTGATGCGCACCGGGCGTTTTCAGCTCGTCGACGACCGCCATGGCGTCGGCCGACGGCGTGTAGACCTTCTCTCGCGTCAGGTCGATGTGGGTGTCGTTGAGCGCGATTGCGAGGTTGGCCAGCACCCACACGCCGAGCCCGGCAGCGACGCAACCTAGCCGCATAGAGCCCGGCGCGGTGCACCGCTGAGGCGGCTCTCGCAGCGGCAGCCGCAGCGCCCAGCGCGAACAGCACGAGGACGGCGACAAGCCAGCCCGACCGACCACAGCAGCGCCGCCAGATCGACCGCATGCTCCGTGCATCGCTCAGCGCCGCGCCAGCGCCCGGACGGTCAGGAACAGGCCGAGCAGGATCACAGTGAGGAAGAAGCCGAAGTCGGACAAATACATGGCGCCGACCGCGAAGGGCGTGAAATGCGCCAGCAGCGACAGACCGAGCAGCCAGTTCTCGAACGGGTGCGGCAGCAAGCGAGGCCAGCGTGTCGATCGCCCAGAGGATGCCGAACAGCCCGAGCGACACCACGGCGGCGACGATCTGATTGGCGGTCAAGGCCGAGATCATCAGGCCGATGGCGATCAGGGCCGCGCCGAACATGATGAGACCGAGGTAGCCACTGTAAATCGGACCCCAGTCCGGATCGCCGTAGACGGCGAGCACGACCGCATAGACCAGCGTCAGGCTGGTCATTGCCAGCACCACCACCATGCAGGCGATGAACTTCGCGACGACGATGTCGATTTCTCTTAACGGCGCCGTCAGCAGCAGCTCGAGGGTGCCGCTGCGGCGCTCCTCGGCGAACTGGCGCATGGTGATCAGAGGTACGAGCAGGATCAGTTGCACGGCCGCCTGAAAGAAGATGTGCACCAGCGTCGCCTGCTTGCTGACGAATCAGCGTGACGGTGAAGGTGTAGCCGCTCAAGCACCATGAACACCGCGATCACCGCATAGGCGATCGGCGAGGTGAAGAGCGCGTTGAGCTTCCTTCGCCGCCAGCGTCGCCACCCGTCATTAAATTGCCTTTGCTTGCGTGAGATCGAGGAACAGCGCCTCGAGGCGCGATGGCGGACCGGCGCCGCCGCCGTTTCGCGACCGATCGCCTCGACCGTCAACAAGCCGACCGTCGAGCAGGATGGCCGACACGGTCGGCGGTGCGCTCGATCTCGGTCAGAATATGGGACGTCACCAGCACGGCGCAGTCTTGCGCCAGCTGCCGAAGCAGCCCTCGCAGCTCGATGATCTGCCGCGGGTCGAGGCCATTGCTCGGCTCGTCAAGGACGAGGAGCTCGGGTGAGTGCAGCACGGCCTGGGCCAACGACACGCGCTGCCGATAGCCGCGCGACAGGCGCTCGATGATGACCGCACGCACGCGGCGAAAGCGACAGCCGGTCGACCGCGGCGTCGATGGCGCGCGCGAGGCCCGCGCCGCTCGAGCCGCGGAGCCGACCCATGAAAGCGAGGAACTCGGCGACGCGCATGTGCCCGTACGAGCGGCGCGCTCCTCCGGCACATAGCCGATGCGGTCGGCGGCGCGGCGGGCCCGTCGCGCACTACGTCGATGCCGGCGACCCGGACACGTCCCGCGGTCGGGCCGCAGGTAGCCGGTCACCAGTCTCAGGATCGTGCTCTTGCCCGAGCCGTTCGGGCCGAGCAGGCCGAAGACCTCGCGCTCCTTGACGTCGAAGGAAACCGCATCGACCGCCAGCCGGGCGCCGAAGCGCTTGCTTAGCCCATCGAGCGAAAGGACGGCCATGCACGGACCAGTTCGATCAGGCACAACAGCGAGGCCGATACCGGCCTCGCTGTCTCGTCGCGTTTATCCTGAGGGCCCAACTTTGGAGCCCCGTTTCCGGTCGATCAATCGTAGAACGCCGGGGCCTTCTTCATGGCCTTGAAGGCATCCGGATCGTGGGCCGTGAAGAAATCGGCCTTCTCCGTGGCCATCATCGCGCGGATCCACTCATAGGCGGTGAGGAACCCGCCCGGGTTGTAGGCCAGGACGATGTTCGGCGGCAGGCTCTTTTCCACGTTCTCGCGGAAGTAGACGTTGTCGCCCGTCAAGATGATGAGGCCCGTATTCTTCAGCCGAACGGTCATCATTTGGCTGCCTGGCGTATGCGCCACCCAGCGCTTGACCACAAGGGTACCATCGCCGAACAGGTCGAGGTCGCCCTCGAGCTGCACCATCTTGACCGCATTGGAATAATCGGTGTTGGGCGACCGCAGCGGCATGACGTCGCCGATCATGTAGGGGCCACCGGTCCCCGGCCTCGGCCAGAAGGCGTTTTGGATCTCGTCTCTCTGCACGACCAGGGTCGAGTTGGGAAACTTGGCGACGTTGCCGCCATGATCCAAATGCAAGTGGCTGACCACGACGTACTTGATGTCGTCGGGCTTGAGGCCGATCTTCTCAAGCTGGGTGTCGATCGCCACGTCCGGCGTGTTGACGGGCTTCAAGTCCTTGAAAGCTTGACCCCAATAGCTCGGATCCTTGATGATCTTGTCGTTGTTGCCGGTATCGAAGATCACATTGCCTTTGGGATGGCTGATGACGAAGAAGCCAACCGGCACCTGGATGGGTGGATCGAGCGGACCGAGGTTCTGCAGAATGCCCTTACCGATCGTGAGGGCCCCAGAACTGAAGGCATAAAGCTTGATGTCCTGCGCTTGGGACGCAAACGCGAAGCAACTACTGATGGCGAATGCGGCGATACCGCCGAGGGCTCTGCGCAACATCTCGTTCCTCCCGTAGGGTCGTCGTGGTCGCTATCACGTCATCATGGCTGCGGGGACTGTTCGCGTGTCACGACCAAGACACTTAACACCCCGGGCTTTTGCGCTGTCAAGGATTGGCGGCGGACTTGGCAGCGATGCATGAAAGACCTGCGCGCGCAATAACGGCGCAACCTCTCAAGCCGGCGATGAACACCGACCATGGGACGACCGCCTAAAGCCAGATCCAAGCCGTTGGCCGACACCGCCCATGACCCGACGGCGGCCGTGGCGCTGTTCCAAAGGCGCGGTGCGTAGGGGACATGAGCAATGCAAAAAAACCCGCGAACGAGGGGGCCGGCACCCCTGAGCGCTGGCGGTGGGATCACCCCAGGCCCGCAGATGCTGCGGACATCATGATGGCCTTGCCAAGGATGGCCGGTGCCAGCATAGCCCTTCGCCGAGACGGCCCGAACAGGCGGCGGCGCACGACGCGGGCTTTAGGCGAAGCGCGGCGATCCGAGCTTGGCGCTCCGCGTCGCCAAGACCCTAGCATGGCACGGCCGTCGAGCAGGAGGCACCGACGCCTCGCCACCCGACGGCAATGGAAGGCAGCGATGCGGCTAGCGGATCGCGACCGGGTTGATGATGGCCTGGACCGAACCCGTGATGCGGGCGTGACCGAGCACGAACATGAACTCCCAGGCCTTATCGGCCACCAAGGGGCCCGTGTTCATATTCTCCAAGATGTAGGTGCCGCTCCTGGGCAAGAGAATTTGGTGCACTTCGAAGACGCCAACGCCCTTTTCGAAGGGGATGACTTCAAGGGCCCATTGATCGGCGCCGATGGCCACCACCTCCTTGGAGACCAGGTACTCGGCACCTCTTTGCCAAGCCCGGGCTCGCCGGCCATGAAGGCCTTGGCGTCGCTTGCTTGCCATCTCCTGCCACCCGGTGTGGAACAGAACGACGTCGCCTTTCTTGATTTGCAGGCCCTGCTTGGCGAGCGCGTCGTCGATCTCCTTCTTGTTGAAGGGGTGTCCCGGCCGGCACCGGGTTCTGCCCGGTCACCGCGGTCATATCGAGCACAATGCCGCGCGTGACGAATGGAGGCACCTTTTCCAGCCCCAGCTTCTTGAGACCGTCGGCGGCGGCAAAGTCGAGGGACTTGTTGCAATTGTAATAGACGTGGTCGACGCCGATGTGTCCCAGACCATCGAGCTGGGAACCGATACCTACCCAGCCGTTGATGATGTCGTCGTTATAGGTCGTCTTGGTCGGGCCCAATCCGCTGCCGCCGGTCTGTCCCGGCTGCAAAATGGTGATGGCGAACGTGCGGGGTGGGTAGGCGGGCGTCTTGGCATTGGTCTCGACGCCGAGGGGGTAGACTTTTCCGGTCTTCACCAGCTTGGCAGCCTCAAGGGCCAATTGGGCATTGAGGAGGTTGGCGCTCCCCTTCTCATCGTCCGCGCCCCATTTCGACTTGCACCAACTCTGCGCATCCTGCGCCGCAGCCCCCGGCGAACGCCATAAAAAACTCAATCCGAGTATTGCCACTGTCTTGGACATGCGGTTCCTCCTCGTTTTGGCGACCCCGAGCCGCATCGACAGCTGCGCCGCCGGGGTGCCCGCCCTAGCGTAGTCCCGCCAAACAGGACATGTCATCCAATTCCATCGCGCGGTCGCAAGCCGGCTCCCCCGATCGGTCGGGCCCGCGACCATAAAAGAGAAATCCACCCCGGAGAGGCCGAGGCGACCGGGCACCGACAGGTGATGGGCGCTCGCAAGCCGATGCTGGCGCGGCTCATCCCTCCCTTGGGGACGCACGGGAGCGCCAATCAAGGGCCTCCCGTGCGATCATTCATCCTTGCAAGGCCAAGTGACGCCCCGCGGCACCTCACTTCTTGGCAACGATCACGTCCTTGCGCAGGACTTCGAACACGCTGTTTTGACCATGCTGCATGGTGAAGAAACCGCGCGCATCGTCCAGGCTCTTGCGCGTGCCGACCAGCTCTTCCTTGCGCGTGCTGCCGTTGCCGACAAACAAGCCCGTCGGTTCGTTGTCTCTCTTCGCCCGCCGGGGCCGCCAAGGCGTCCCGACCCAAGGCGATGAAGCGAACCGCGGAGGCCAGCGGCTGGCGCCTGTCCACATCGAACGCCCAGACCAGATCGAGCACGTTGAGCTGTTGGTGTAGGGTGTCACCGCGGTCCTCGGCGGCGATCACCTGATGCTCATTGGCAAAGGCGAGGTTGTCGAAGGAGTTATGCAGCTGATCACCGAGCACGAAGATCGAGATCATGCCGTCGTCCTGCGGCTTTATTTTCGAACGGTCTTTGCCAGAGTTCTCCTCACGCAGATCGACGCGGAACAACGAGCCCCAAGAGCCTCGGGCGGCCAATTCAGGCTCCTGGCTCGTGGGCGCATCGGTGTCGCCGGTAGCGGCAAAAAGAACGTGCGGAACTTGGAGTCGGGCAGCCAAGCCATATTTTCCGGACGCTTGAACGGCGTGGCGCCGGCAGCCTTCGCCGCCAATGTCGCCACGAACGGCACCGTGTCGCCCGCCCGCGATCTCGTGGATGGTCACCCACTTGAGCGGCCATGACGTGCCAGGCGTGTGCAGCCTCTTCTGTGCCGGCGCGATGATATCGGCGCCAGCATTGGCGGTGCCACCGAACGTCAGCGGCTGGCCGTCGATGCTGACCTGCAGCGCCTGCAGCTTACCGCCATCCTCCAGCCTGGCCGGGTTGTTCGGCAGGTAGCGGTAGACGAAGCTGTTCGGTTGGGCCGCGGCACGCAGCGGCACGAGCCGCCCGGTTTCCGGCGCGATCGCCGCACCGCCCGGTCGGGTACCGCCGATAGTCCTCGATCACATAAACATTGCCTTTGTCATCGGCATGGATGCCCTCGAAACCGCCCAAACCGAAAAATGCGCCAAGCGTATTGAGCGTCGACTGACAGTCGAAGGTAATTTGGATGACGGCGCCAGTACCGTTGCCGGCGCTGCTGGTTTCCTGGGTGAAGAGCAGCGTATTCGTGAACGGGTTATAGGATGAACCGTCGATGGCGTTGAAGTGGGTCAAACCATCGGCACCCACCGGGGTCAACAGCGTGATGCGCCGGGCGTCGTCGCGCTTCCTGTCCAAATTGATGCGGGTCACATGCGCCAGATTGCCCCGTTCTCGTGGCCCTGAAACAAGAAATTGCGGCCATAGTCGACGCCGTTGCAAACAAGGTTCGTCTCCCGCTTGACGTAGGTGTTCTCGTCGGGCTCGGTGTTCGTGCCATTACTCAGCACGCCGAACTGGGTGATGACGCCACTCGGATTCTCGAGCCGGTCGGTGCCGGTCGCGACCAACTGCGTCGCAAAATCGCGATCGATTAGCGTCGCCGATGGCTGGTTGCCCGCCTCAACGTTGGCCTTGGCCACGCCAACTTCGATAGGGCCGAGACCATCTTCCTCCGCCTGCACGGGCCCGCAGAGCAGCGCCGCGCCGGCGACACCGAGCATCAAAGTCCTGATCAATTTTACTTTTGGAGAAATCATGTCTTGCTCCTGTAAAGACTGTGCCGCTTGTGACGGCGGCCGCAGCCTAGGAGCGCGACGTAACGCTAAGCCAACAGTGGGATGACAGTTTGAAAACGCTGCGAGCGTGACGCGCGGGGTCGAGCGCCGCGGCTCCCAGCTGCGCGGCATCAATTCTTTGCAGTGCACGCTTTTTTTGTTGAGACACTTTGTTGACACACTTTGTTGCGCGAATGTCGCAGGTCTCAGTTGGTTTTGCGCGCGCCTTCGGTTTGCGCGATCGCAGCCTTTAAATCGTCGAGCTCCTCACAGCCCGAGGGGCAGAGCCCGCTGAGCAGGCGCACGTGCTCACGCGCCTTGGCGAGTTCGCCCCTCTCGACGTAAAGCTCGCCCAGGTATTCGAGCGCGCCCTTGTGATTGGGCTCGAACTCAAGCGCCTTGCGATAGAAGGTGTAGGCCTTGTCGGGCTCGCCGCTCTTGCGCAGACTGAAGCCCAGGAGATTGTAGACGTCGGCGTGCTGAACCCCTCGTCGATCATGGCGTTGAGGTCACGGATCGCGGCCGGCCAATCCTTGGCTTTGATCTTGGCGCGCACGGCCGCCAGGTCGGGTGCGGCCGGGCTCGAGGGGGTGTCGACCGCCGACAACGGCGGCGCCAGGCCCGTCAAGAGCAAGGCGGCAAGCAGCGTGCCCAAACCGAGCCTTCGGGCGCGGTGCGAGCGGCGGATCGGAGGCATGGGAGCTATCCTGTCGCTTGTGTTCAACCCGCGTAGGGGCGCAGGCCGCGCTTGGGTTCCGAGACGCGTTTGGCCGGCGTGAAGACGTAGCCGCTGCCGTCCTTGGCAAAGGCCCCGAGCCCCGGGTAGGGAAGTGGGCGCCGCAAATCATCATCTTCTCGGCAATGACCCGATCAATCAGCTTGCGCCGCGTTTCCACCGCCAACGGGCCATCTTGGTCGTAGGCGCCCTGCCATTCCGGGTGTGGTCCGAGCAAGGCCGGCACGTAGGCCGTATCATTGGAAATCATCAGCTGGTGCGTACCCGAGCTGACGTGAAAGGCCGAATGTCCCGGCGTGTGGCCCGGCGCACTGACGAGGCGGATTACCGGGCGCTACTTCGCGCTCACGCTCGACCAAGGTGAAATTCTTCCAGCCGGGAAAGACCGTATTGATGCGCTGTCCCAGCGCCTTGCGCGCCTCGGGCAGCTTTTCCACCCGGCCGGATCCGGTCCACCACTTATATTCGGTGGCACTCACCACCAGCTCGGCTTTGGGAAAGACCGGCGCATTACTGCCCTTCTCCATCAAGCCGAAGATGTGATCGGGATGAAAGTGCGAAAGCAAAATTGTGCTGATCTTGCCGGGATCGATGCCGGCGGCCCGCATATTGGCCGCAAGCTTGCCCGCCGTGGGCTGCCACTGCCCGCCGCCGGAGCCCGCATCGACCATGATGGTCTCCTTGGCGAGCTTCAACACGACCACGGTCAGCGGGATCGAGACAAACTCGGTCGGCAGACCGGCATTGCGCAGCGCGGTCTGCGTCTCCTCGACACTGGCATTCTTGATGAAGCCGGGGTCGTGCGGCTTCTCCCAGATACCATCGTAAAGGGCGATCACCTCGATCGAGCCGACCTTGTATTTGTGGAAGCCGACGCGGGGATCAGGCGTCACCTCAGCGCAAGCCGTGCCGACAAAGGCCAGAGGCCGGTTGAGTCCGAGGGCCGCGGCGAAGGCCCCTGCACTCAGCATTTGCCGCCGTGAGAACGTGAGCACGCTAGCCTCCACTTTGGAAGCGACCTGGCCAATGGGCCGATGCCTTGCTCTAGCCGGCGGTGGTCGCCTTTATTCCCTGGGCCGAATTTGCCCCGAAGCGGCGGTGGCGGGAATAAACGGCAAGCACCGGGGATACAGCTCCAGAGGAGGTGTTCTGCTCCCGTCGCGTGACCGGCCTCATGCAGCCCATGAGTTCCCTTTCCCGTTTCGAGCAATTGGCGCTCAAGCATTTGGAGGCGGCCTATAACCTGGCGTTCTGGCTCGTGCGCTCGCGCCCCGATGCCGAGGACGTCGTGCAGGATGCCTATTTGCGCGCCTTGCGCGCCTTCCAAAATTTTCACGGCGAGGACATGCGACCCTGGTTGCTCGCCATCGTGCGCCACACCGCCTACCGCTGGCTCAACAATCGCCGCCGCGCCGGCAACGTGATATCGATCGAGGAGGCCTATGAGGCTGTCGCGACACGCGCCCCCGCCGAACCGGCCGACCATGCACCAAATGCCGAGGCGCGCTTGATTGGCGCCGTCGAGCAGGACTATGTCGTGCGCGCCTTGGCCGAGCTGCCACCGACCTTCCGCGAAGTCGTGGTGCTGCGCGAGATCGAGGGGCTCGGTTATCGCGATATCGCCAAGGTAACGGGGGTGCCGATCGGCACGGTGATGTCGCGCCTCGCGCGCGGACGGCGCGACCTGCGCCAGGCCCTCATCCAGTTGCTGGCCAAGGACGAACCCAATGCATTGTGACCGGGTACGCGAGCTGTTGAGCCCGTACCTTGACGAGGCGCTACCGGCGCCCGACCGCTCCATGCTGGCAGCGCACCTAGAGTCTTGCCAGGACTGCGCCAGGTTCGCGGCCGATTTGCGCCGGCTCGCGCGCACGCTTTCGGCACTCTGGGCGCGAGCCTACGCCCACGTCCCTGATGTTGCGGCTGCGGCGCGCGCTGGCTGGCGCGCAGGCACCCGCCTCGGGGCCGTCGGCGCGAGGGCCCTTCTGGCCGCGCGCCCTGGCGGCGGGCCGCGCGTGGCCCGGCGGGCAGCTCCCATCATGGCGGCTTGCGCCCTGACGGCCGTTGCGACGTGGTGGCATCTCAGTTCGGCCGAGCCCGACGCGCGCTTTGAGCACGATGTGCTCGCCGCTCACATGCGCGCGCTTCTGCAGGAGAGCCCCACTCAGGTCGCCTCGGCCGACACGCATTGGATCAAGCCCTGGTTCAGCGGGCGGGTCGATTTCTCGCCCAGCGTCGCCGATCTTTCGGCCGAAGGGTTCAGTGCTGCTCGGAGCCCGGCTCGATTACGTCGGCGACCGGCGCGTCGGTGTGCTCGTATACCGGCGCCGGCAGCATAGCATCGACGTCTTCGTCTGGCCCAATCGCGCTGGCAACCATGGCGCGGGGCGCGTCGTAATGCGCAAGGGCTACACACTCGTGACCTGGACGCGCCAAGGCCTCACCTACTGGGCGATCTCCGATCTGGACGCCGGCGAGCTCAACACCCTCCAGCGCTTGCTCTGAGGCGATCCTTGTGACGCCCGTGAAAAGCCCCGGCCGCGCAGGGGCCCGCACGGCTCAGCTGTCGTCGCGACCGCGCCTGCCGCAAAATTTGAACGCGGCACGGCCAAGGCCCACCATGTTTGATTGGTGCCGCAAGCGGCGCGCTGAGGCGGCTGCCCGGTCGAACCGGCCCGTCCGCGGCTACTATTCCTTGACGGCGCCCGTCAGCGAGGAGACGTAGCAGTCGACGAAGAAGGAATAAAGATCGCCACCGGCAGCGAGCCCATCAGCGAGCCGCCATCAGCGCGCCCCACTGGTGACGTCGCCGGAGATCAGCCCGTCAGGATCGCCACCGGTACGGTCTCTTTCTCACTGACTGGATGAAGGCCAGGGCATAGATGAACTCGTTCCAGGACAGGGTGAAGGAGAATATTCCAGCCGAGATCAACCCGGGACCGCCAACGGCAGATGCGACGCAGAATTTGCAGCCGGTGGCGCCGCACTACGAGCGCGCATTCCTCCAGTTCATAGGGGATCGACTTGAAATAACCGATCAGCAGCCAGGTGCAGAACGGCACCAGGAAGGTCGGATAGACGAGGATCAGCGCAAAGGGCGTATCGAAGAGGCCCAAGCGATAGACCATGGTCGCCAAGGGAATGAACAGGATCGACGGCGGCACCAGGTAGCCCAGATGGATGGCGAGGCCCACGTACTGCTGCCCTTGAAGCGCAGGCGCTGGATGGCATAGGCAGCGAGCGCTCGAGGTCAGCGACAGGAGGGTACGAGACGGCGACCGTCATGGTGGTCAAGAGCCAGCGCAGATAGGCCGTGTCGAACAACAGTTTGCGAACGTGGTCTAGCGTCGGCTTGGCGATCAGAACGGATTATAGGTTTTATAGTCGTAGAGCTCCGCGTTCGGTTTGAAACGCCGTGATCGCCATCCAGTAGAAGGGGAACAACAGAATAAAGACGAAGCAGGCGAGCGCAGGTAGAGCAAGACGGCACGACGCGCGCGGCTGTCCCACGCCATCGCCTCGGGCACGACGGTGGCCGAGTTTTCCGCCTCCCGTTTGCCGGCCCGATTATTTGCCCCAGTCATTGCCTTCCTGCCGCCATTTTGCGGCGCGCCAGCGCGAAGTGTTAAACAAGGTTGCAAACACCAGGAACGGGATCATCGATACGCCACACCCTCGCCAAGGTTGCTGCCGGGGATGCCAGCGCCAGCCGCCAGGCTGTGGCTATCAGGTGGGTGGAGTCACCGGGCCGCCGCGGGTAATGGCACAGACCAGCTGGAAATCCGTGAAGGTGAAGATGATGGAGAACGTCATCAATGATCGCCAGATCGGGCAGCAGCAGAGGGAAGGTAATGAAACGGGCGTTGCCAGGCCGTCGAGCCGTCGAGCAGCGCCGCCCGTAGAGCGAAGGCGAAATCGTCTGCAGACCGGCCAGCAGCGAGATGGCAACGAAGGGAATGCCGCGCCAGATGTTGGCGGTGATCAGCGACCAGCGCGCTACGCCAGGTGCTGCCGAGGAAATCGAAATACTCTGTCAGCGAGGCCCAGCCGATCGACGAGCACGGGAGAGGATGGAGAATTGTGGATCGCAGATCCACCAGAAGGCGATGGCCGAAAGCACGGTCGGCACGATCCAAGGCAGTAGGATGATGGCGCAAAATGCTCTTGAAGGGCAGGTGGTTGTTGAGCAGGAGCGCGAGCCAGAGCCCAAGACCGAATTTCCCAACCGTTGCGACCGAGGTAGGTGAACACGCCGTAGAACACGGCCTGCCAGAACAGTCGGTCGCTGAGCAGGGAATTGAAATCTCCCAGGCCGATCCACGGCCACTGCGGCCGATGCAGGTGTCGGCAAACGCTAGCCAGATGCCAAGGCCGAGCGGATAGGTCAAAACGTGAGCAGGAGCCCGGCCGCCGGCATACGGCCTGAGCGTGCTTGCAAACGCACGTACTGTAGCACCCAGCTGGCCGGCGACGGCATGCCGGCCCATCCACTATGAACGAACGGGGATCGATAGCAAGCAAGCGACGCTGCCGCGCGCGCCCTTAGCGGGGAAAGCGCAAGCCGAGGAGGTCTTTGCTGCACGTGCTCACGGGCCGGTGCCGCGCGGAGCGCCGCAGGGCACCGTCAGCGCACGCTTGACGCGACCCGCGCAGGCGCCGCGCCCTTGGGCGCAGGCTAGCCTCTGGGCGGGGCTTTGCCGCCGGGGCGATCTCAGCACGCGGGTAGGTCTCGCCCAGCAGCTGGTGCAGGTAACGGGCAATGCTTCCCATCCCGCGCCGACCATCTTTGGCCTCGGCCTCGGGGTTGTAATTGGTGTTGGTATTGATGTCGTAGGTGATAGGCGCGACCCCGCGCATCCTCGATGAATTCGATGCCGGCGATGCCAATGTCGTTGGCCGCCAGAAATGCCTGCCAGGCCGGCAGCAGCGGATGCTCAAAGCGCGACAAGATCTGGAATTTGTCGCCCTGACCGACAGGCCGGGCAGATGCTGGCGGCTGCGACCCTGGCAGGCATCGGCCGGGCAGAGCTCGAAGCCCTCCGAGGTGTCGACGCGCACGGCGTAGAGCAAGCTGACCGCCGACGAACTCAACGCGCGTGATGAACGGCACCGGCGCCGCGATGTAGCGCTGGACCAGCATAATGCCATCGACGGGCTCTTCGAAACCCGTGCTCGCCAGATGCTCGCTCAGCGCCGGCTCGGAATAGAGCAGTTTGACGCCCAGTCCCTTGCCGGCGCGGTTGTGCTTCAGGATCACGGGGTAGCCCAACCTCGGTGGCCGCGGCGGCAATGGCCTCGCGGCCAATGGCGGCGATCGTGGCGGGCACCTCGACGTTGAATGTTGCCAACGCCTGGTATTGCGCCACCTTGAGAGCTCGAGCTGGAGGGCGCGTTCGCCGTTGACGATCCTGCGCCCATGCCGCGTCAGCCATGCCAACACGGCGGCCGTATATTCTGGAGCGTAGCGATGGCCGCGCGTGTGGGAGGATGCGCTCATGCGATTGTAGAAAACTCCCCGCGGAGGCTGCGCCCCGAGATCAAGCTACCGCGGTCGAGAAACCACTCGGTAAAGGGCGCATCGCGCTCGGCAAAGCGCGCGCCTGAGCGGCTCGACCCAGGCCGAATTCTCACGCAAGACGAAAATTGATGGCTCGCGGCCTAAGCCGGCACCGACGCGCAATGACATGCAAAAATCCTCAGCTTCGCCCGAGCGCAGGACCAGCGCCCCAGGCGAGATATGGCGCAAGATGCCGGGGCTTTGAAGGGCCCTCGCGCAGGAGAAATCTCGTTCCCCTTGCGCCCGGTGGCGTGCAACGCCTGTTCCACGTCCGCCGCTCTTGCGAGCACGCGCGGCCTGGCTCGACCCGAAGGCCAAGGCCCGCACGAGGCGCGCTGGCTGCCGGCCAGGGCTCGGCTGGGACTAGCTGGTCGGCGCGCCGGCGCGCTGAATTTCTGCACCCGCCGGCCCGTGCCGACCTCGGTGGTGTAGAGGTTGCCCTTCGAGTCGATGGCCATGTTGTGCACCCACTTGAATTCGCCGGCCATGCGGCCCGGCCGGCCAAAGCGTGCCAGCGTTTGACCACGTCTGGCGCTCGAGGGCGCTGATCTGCCATGTTGGCGCCGTCGGCGACAAAGATGTAGCGCTGGGCGCTGTCCTCCGACAGCACCAGGTCCCATACCGAGCCGTTCTGCAGGGTCTGGCGGTTCGACCTGGAACTCCTTCACGAAGGTGCCGTCCTTCTGGAACACCTGGATGCGATCGTTGGCCCGATCGCACACGTAGACCAGACCGTCTCGGGACAGGCGCACGCAGTGCACGGGATTGGAGAATGACTTCGACAGCGTCGGTGATGGCCAACCGGCTGCGTAGGCCGGCAGCTTGTCATCGCTGGGCTCCTTGCTGCCGTAGGCGCCCCAGTGCCGCTTGTAGCGCCCCGGTCTTGGCATCGAACACGACGATGCGTCGGTTGAGGTAGCCGTCCGCCACGTAGAGCTCGCCGGCGGCCTCGTCCGTCACCATGTGGGCCGGACGGCCAAGCGCCGTCTTGCTGTTGGACCCGCCGGTCGTCGCCGGCCTTGCCGATTTGCTGCAGGAACTTGCCGTCGGGCGTGAACTTCAGGATCTGGTGGTCGTCCTTGCCGTTGCCGGCGAGCCAGACGTTGCCATCCTTGTCGATGTGGATGCCGTGCTCGGTGCTCGGCCAGTCGTAGCCGGCACCGGGCCCGCCCCAGCTGCTCGAACAGCGTGCCGTCGGCGGCAAAGCTGCAGCACCGGCGGCGCCGCCTTGCAGCAGCGGGTTTCGGGTGGGTTCTTCTCCGCACCCTTCTCATCGTCGACCAGGGTCGAGGGGCGATGGATAATCCAGACGCTGTCGTCGTTGTCGACGGCGACGCCCGCCGACCTGCCCGAGGATCCAAGCGTCGGGCAGCGGTTTCGGCCAGAACGGCTCGACTACGATACTGCGTGGACGCCGTTGCCTTGCGCGGCAACCTCAACGCCGAGGAGGCTGCTGGCGAGGCCGCAGACGGCGGCGGCCGCTAGCATCGATCGGTACATGAAGCGGTACATGGGCGTTCTCCGAGTTGGTGACGCTGGCGCTCAAGGCGCCTGCTTTTCTATCCGCACACAACCTCTGTTGGAGAGTAGGGGCAAAGGCGGGGTGGCGTCGAAATTTTTATGCCCGCCGCCCGAGGCTGTGAACAACGCGGGGCCGCGACCATCGCACGGGCGGGTCGAGCCGCGGCACGCCGCATGAGCACCACCCAGGTTATCGCTCAGCGCGCCGGTGGCGATCGACTTTAAGATTGCGGCCGCCACGCCGCCGCCACCGACCTGGTACGGCGCACGGCCCGCACCCTCAGGGTAAGGCCGTTGCCTGCAACGACGGCAGCTCGGACATTTTCTGGTGCCAGGCGGCAAGCCGTCCTCGCCCGCGCGTCAAGTCGCCGGGGCCTCGCTTGCGCGCAACATCGAGCGCCGCCGCAAGGACGAGATGTGGCATAGCCGGGGCGCCCGCCCATAGCGGCGCGGCCACTGGCCTTCGAAGACATCGGCGAGCGCGCGCGCTGCGGGCAACTTCGTGGGCAAGAACCGTGGGCGAGCGCTCGTTTTCGGGGCGATGCATTTCACGCACCCACACCGAGAGACCGTCGCACAGGCTGCGCGCGCTTGCCTCCGCGCGGCCGTAGGCCCAGTCGGAGCTGCAGGCCGTGGCGTGGAAGCGCGGCGCCCCGTCGAGCGCGTCCAGATAGGCGCAGATGAGCTGGCTGTCTTCCATGCCAACGCCGGCGTCGTTGATGAGGTATGGCACGCGCCCCGACGGATTGATGGCGTAGTAAGGGCTCCCCACCGTGCGCGTTTTGGCCTCGATGATGGCGACACGCTGCGTGAGCCCTTTCTCGATCACCAGGATGCGGGCAAGCCGCGCGTAGGGAGACGTGAGGGTAACGTAGAGCTGCATCGCATGCCGTACCTTGCTGGGATCTTGCGGGTTATGCTGGCCGAAGCTGAGGACTGCGGCTGACGCCAGCTTCTCTATCGTCCCTGCACAGCTTGCCTCGAATGCGGCGCTGGCGCCAGGTCGAGAGGTTGGCTCTGGGCGGCCGCGCCCGCCGGCAGATGCGGCGGCCCGCACCCCCTTAACACGGCACGAGCCTTCGCAGCGCAAAGAAGCTGCGGCCGGCGGGCGTTACCGTGACCAGCACGCGACCGGGCGAGACCATTTCGCTCACGACCAATCCGCGGTCCACCGCCTCCTCCCAGACCGGCAGCCGGGCACACGTTGTGCGCCAGGCTTCCATCACCTCCGCATAGGGACGCGGCCCTGCCACCAGCCACTCGATGAGATCGAGGACCAGCGGGTCGAGGCGATGGTCGTGACTGTCCCTGCTCACGCGCGCACCCCTCAAGCTGAAAATGGCATGGGAGGCGCATTGTGCCGCACGCTAGCTTAATTCGTCTAATGCATTTATTAGATTGAATCGATGCAAAAGGTAATATGCGATGGACCTCCATCAACTGCGCACCTCGTCGCCATCGCCGATCACGGCGGCGTCGCCCGGGCCGCCGTCCGGGTCAATCTGAGCCAGCCGGCGGCTTCCCGGCAGATCCAGGGGCTGGAGGCGGAACTGGGAATGCTCCTCTTCGACCGCATCGGCCGCCGCATGCGCTTGACGTCGGAGGGCGAGGATCTGTTGCCGCGTGCCCGCAGGCTGGTGGCCGAAGCCCAGTCCTGGCGCGAGCGCGCGCGGGCGCTGCAGTCCGGCCAGACCGGCCAAATCAAGATCGGCGCCACCCCACCGATGATCGAGACGGTGCTCGCCGGCTTCCTCGCCAAATATCGCCGGCGCCAACCGGGCATCGAGATCGCCGTCGTGGAGGATGGCGGCGCCGGGTTGATCGCCCGACTGGCCCATGGCGAAGTGCACTCGGCTTACGTTCCCGTCGGCGATGCCCGCTTCAGCGGGCGCCTGCTCTATCCAATCCAAGTTATTGCCGTACTGCCGGAGGCGGCACGCGCTGAGCCGCGCTCGTTGTCTCGACATTGCCAAGTTGGCGGATGAGCCGCTGCTGGTGCTCAACCGTAGTTTTGCCTCGCGCCAGTGGTTCGACGCCGCCTGTCAAACCGCCAATATCAGACCCAATGTGCGCCTGGAGAGCAGCGCCCCCAACGCGGTGCTTGGCCTCGCCGAGGCCGGCTACGGCATCGCCATCCTGCCCTCGATGGTGCGGTTTCCGCGCCGCGGCGTGCGCCCGGTGCCCTCTCGTCAATCGCCACGCCTCGATCGGCAAGTGGACCAGGCTGGCATGGGACCCCCAGCGCTTCTTGGCGCCCGCTGTGGAGACCTTTCGGGAGGCCCTGGTCGATCATGCCCAGCGCGCCTTATCCGGGCCGTGCTCTGATTGGGCGGGCGCCTCCGCTCGCGCGCCCCGCCGACGACGCCAGCTGAACCTCGAGGAACTGTTGCCGCACATTCCTTGCCCCGACCGCGCGGCCGGGCCCCGCGCGTGACAGCCCCTACCCAGGTGCGCCCCGCCGTGTCATGCTGCCTTGCCCAGCGTCAGCCACCTGCAACCAGCGTCAGCCACCTGCAGAAGGACATCTGCGATGCCGATCCAGAAAATGGACCACTTCACCATCCTCACCAAGGACTGGAAGGCGACCGCAAAATTCTATGAGGACATTCTGGGCTTCAAGGCCGGCGAGCGGCCCAACTTTGCCTTTCCCGGCTGCTGGCTGCACAACGATGGCAAGCCAATTCTGCACGTGATCGAGCGCCCGGAAATCCCTGGGCGAGACGGGGGCTGCTGGATCACCATGGCCTTCTCGGCGACCGGCTTGGCCGACTACATCGGCAAGCCCAAAGCGCGCGACATCAAGTACGACCTGCGGCGCGTGCCCGAAGGCGGCTATGCCGCCGGCGTGGTGGCAGATCTTCTTCCTGGATCCCAACGGTGCCAAAGTCGAACTCGACTTTGCCAAGGAAGAGACCGCGCCGGCGGGCGCCTAAGTCGTCACCCGGCGCGTATGGGTGCTAAAAAACTGGAGCACGCGCTCCAATTGTACGTCGAGATGGTCCGGTCCCTTCCAGGGATCGAGCACCTCCTTGTTGCCGAGGAGGCGGGCGAGCTCGGCGCCGATCACGGCCGGGTGCGGCGTATCGTTGCCCGGCAGCACCAGACACGGCACGCGCAGCAATTGGCGCACGAAATCGCGCGAGACGCTGAAGACGAAGTCCTGATCCCACATATTGCGACCGAAGCTTGCCAGCGCCGCCGCATCGAGATCTCGCGCGCCGCGCGCTGTTCTTGCCCCCAGGCTTGGTGGCTGTCGGGAAAGTAGGTCGGGGCGTCCGGATTGCGCCCGATCGGATTTTGCAGCACGGCGGCGCTGACCCGTTCGGGTGCCACCTCACAAAGCTTGAGGCAGAAGCTTGCCCCGATACAACCCCCAAGCGTGTGGAAGCGCCGGTGGCCCAGATGATCCATTAGCGCCAGGTGGTCGGCGGCGTAGGTGTGCCAACCATGATCGGCGGCGATGGCAGCCTGCGAACGCCCCGCATTGCGCTGGTCCATGGCGATGACGCGATACTGCGCGGCGAGCTTGCTGGTCCAATCGTTCCATGCGCGCGCCGGTCCTCTCGCGGCGCCTGCCACAGCTCGATGCGCGACCTGAGACCGCCCGGGGCGAACAACAGCACCGGTAGCTGGCGCCGAACACCTCGAAATAAATCTCGGCGTCGTCAGCGTTTCAGCACGGGCATGGCGTGGTCTCTCCCTCAGCGGCAATGCTGTTCGCGGAAAGCTAGCAGCGTCCTGCCGACGCCGCAGCGGGCTTTCGGCACCCATGGCGGCGGCCATTGTTGGCCACGACCTTGGCGCCGAGAGTGGCCGACAAGCGCCGTTCCCCGCACGCTAGCCGTCCGGCATCGCTTCGAGCAATCGGCCCTTGCCAGCGAGCGGCGTGGCAATGCGCATCGTGCGCAGGATCGCCCAGAGCGTTGCCTGATTGGGTCGTCACCACAGGCTTGCCGAACTTGCCCTCCCAGGCCGCAATCCGATCCATGGTCGGAAAGTTGCCACCCGGCACCATCAGCGCTTCGACCGCAGGGGAGTCGATCCGGGCGAACGCGGCTTGCGCCGCGCCCGCATCCATCTTGCCGATCGCATAGGCGTTGCTGGCACCAAGGCTTTCGCAGGCGACGACATCGATGCCGAATTTGCCGTGGTAGTAGTGCTTTGCCCGCGCGATGACCTCTTCGGAGTAGGGCGTCACCATAGCGATCTTGCGCGCGCCGAGCGCGCGCAGGGCCCGGCCGATGGCCTGGGCCGAGGTCAACGCCGGCAGGCCCGACGCCTCCGTCATGCGCCGTATCGTCACCCTCGTCGTAGTCGTCGGCAAACAGGCTGGCTGAGGTTTGCGCCAAGGCGATCACCTCGACGCGGGCCTCGCCCAGCAATTGCGACTTGGTGGCAACATCGGCCTCGCGACCGGAGAAAAAGGCGAACCCTCGGCTTTGCCGAGCCTGGCGGTGTGCACCTGCAGCGTCCGCAGGCAAACCGACAAAACTCGAGCTCACAGGTGGTGTTGGTGGAGGGAACGAGGATCCCGAAATGGCGCGGCATGACTTGAGCCCCTCAGCGTCAAACCAACCCGGCCGAGCGGCCGGGCTAGCACCCAAGAATTCCAGCAGGTTCGCCGCCTCGACGCAATGGTGCCGATGAAAACGGATGCTAAAGCGGATATAAAGACCGCTCAGCGAATGCGGGCGAAGTCGCCGTGGCGTCCAAGGCCGCTCTTGAAGCGGCCCGCACCCGCCACCCCGTCCGCCTTCAGGGCTTCACGCCCATTATACCACTCCTGGATCAGCGCTTTCGCGCACACTGAGCCCGTGGCCTTTAATCGCCGAGCGCCGATCGGCGCGCACACAGACTTGCGGAAAGCGGGCGATCTCGTGCGCCAGCTCCTCCGCCTTGGCGCGCGATCCGCCCTTGGGGGTCACGATATTCGCACAGGCCTATGTTGATACATTCCTCGGCGGGAACCTTGCGCCCCGTGAGGATGATTTCCAGTAGCGCGGCCTTGCCCGACGATCCGCGGCAGCCGCACGGTGCCACCATCGATCAGCGGCACGCCCCAGCGCCGACAGTAGACGCCGAAATACGAGCCTTCCGCCATCACCCTGAAATCACACCAAAGGCCCAATTCCATGCCGCCGGCAACGGCGGGCCCCTCGATGGCGGCAATGACCGGCTTGTCCAGCTCGAGCCGCGACGGCCCCAGCGGACCGCGCGGAATTTCCCCCGCCATTACCGTTGGCAGCGGCCACCGGAATATCGAGCTCACCGAGCGGATAGTCGGCGCTCAACGTGCTTACATATTTGAGGTCCCAGCCGGCACAGAAGGCGCCGCCCGCGCCATAGAACACCGCCACCGCCGCCTCCTCGATCGGCATCGAATTCGAGAAAGGCCGCCGTCAAAGCCTCGGCGCTCGCAGGGTCCATGGCATTCCTGGCCTCGGGCCGATCGTGAATGACCGTCCACACCTGCCCGGCTTTCTCGACCCTGACTGTCATCGCCAATCTCCTACCACCGCGCCGATCCGGTCTTTTGATAGCGTCATAAATTCTAACAGTGTTGAAAAAACGTCAAGTGTGGTATCAGCAGGCATGGCGATCGAGCAACGCAAGGGCCGGCAACAAGCCGTCAGGAACCTCAAGCGTGGATTGATCCTGGAGGCCGCCCGCAAGGTGTTTGAAGCCGAAGGTCTGGACGGCGCCTCCTTGCGGGCCATTGCCGCCGCCGCGGGCTACACGCCGGCCGCGCTTTATTTTCACTTCGATCTCGAAAGAAGCCATCTATGCCGAGGTCCTGCGCGCCTCGCTTGCCAATCTTGCTGAGGCCGTCGGTCGTGCGATTTTGCGCAGCAAGGCGCCGAAGGACCAAATTCGCGCCGCGGCCATGGCCTTCTTTCGTTACTACGCCGACAATCCGCGGGACCTCGATCTCGGCTTCTACCTTTTCGCGGGCGGCATGAAGCCGCGTACGGTCTGGGCAAGAACGCAATGAGGTCCTCAACGCTGCCCTGCGCGCGGCCTTGGCTCCGATTGCCGACGCCGCGACGGCGCTAGGGGGCTAGCGACGATGATGCCAAAGGTCTTGATGGTGGAGACCTTCGCCCACGCCGCCGGGCTCTTGCTGCTGGCACACACGGGTCGCATGCGCACCTTCGGCACCTCGGCGCCGCACTTGATGGAGCGCTTCGTTGCCGACCGGATCGCGGCCCTAACGGCGAACAGCAAGCCATAATGCTGGCGGCCGGCCGTCGGCCCGATCGCTAGGGCGCGTCGGCGATCTTGCGGCTGGGCTGTGCCCAGGAGCACAGCGCCAGCTGGGCTTGGTGGCCATAGTTGCGCCGCGCTGCTCGCCGCGGCGCGCGGGGATCAACCCAAGGCAATGAACCGGGCGATGCACCGGGCGATGTACCGGGAATACCACGCGCCTGGTTTATTGCCGCCTCTTGCTTGCCGATCCGACGCTGGCCAGGCTTACAATTCTTGGTGGGGCGGCGCGGCCGAGGTCGCGCCTGAACTTTTCGTCGCGGCTCGCGTGCGCTCGCAGCAGCCGACCAGGGGTGCCATGAAACGCATTGTCGTTTGCTGCTGACGGCACCTGGAATGCGCTCACCGATCCCGGTACCGTGACCAACGTGGTCCGTGGTCGGCCAGGCCGATAAAGCAACGGATGAAAACAACCGAAGCCAAATTGTCTACTACAACGCCGGCGTCGGCAGCGGTGGCCCGATCGATCAATTCCTCGGTGGCCTGTTTGGCGTCGGCGTCAGAGGCAATGTCAAACGCGGCTGTCAGCGTTTCTGACCCTCAACTGGGTGGAGGGCGACGAGATCTACATCCTTGGCTTTTCGCGCGGGGCCTACACCGCGCGCGCCCTGCCGGTGTCATTACCGCAGTTCGCGGCATCCCCCGGCAAGAGTACTTTCCACCGCCTGGAGGATATTTGGAATTTTTATCGGCTGAGCCCGCGCGAACGCTATAGCGATGAGGCCCGACGCAAATACGAAATCGACCAAATGGTGTTGGAAGTGCCGCGGTCGCGCGCCGCTGGTCAAATGCCTGGCGGTCTGGGACACGGTAGGGTCCTACGGTATTCCCGCCGGCTTGGGGCTGTCGGGTCTGGCGCGCAAGCTCACCTCCTGGACGCGCGGATTTCACGACAACATGCTGCACCCGCGCATCGAGGGGTGGCGCTGCAGGCCTTGGCCATTGACGAACAGCGCCCAGCCTTTTCCCCGACCACCTGGGTCGGCGACCCGACGGACGTGAACGAAAACCAGCACGTCGAACAGGTGTGGTTTTGCCGGTGCGCACGCCAACGTCGGCGGCGGCTACACTGCGCGCAGCGGCCTTTCCGATCTGGCCCTGATTTGGATCATGGCAAGGGTGGAGAGCTTTGACCAAGCTGCGGTTCAGCGAAGACTACATCGCCAAGAATTTTGGCCCTGCGCCGCCTGCTCGCTCTATCGCTCCAGCAGCAGGTTGGTGGTGGTTCACCCGCTTATCGCCCTATCGAAGACCGCTCTTCCCGGAACCGAAGCTGATCGAAGCCTGGTTCAGGGGAAAAGGAAAAGCGCATGATGATCCCCATCAATGAGAAGATCCATTGGAGTGTGATCGAGCGGCTCGGCAGAACCGCCATCATCGACGGAAAAAGATCAGCAAGATCTACGCTCCCTCGAACCTGCCGTTCCGCTGGAATCGCAAAACCTGGCGCGAAAGCGAACGCTCGTGCGGCCGAGAACGACCCGCGGGTCGCGCCAAATGACGCCGGGAGAAGAGACGCTGATCGACGCCTGCCGCGACCCAAAGCGCAATTCGCGTTTTCAGAAGTGCGCGCTGTCCTGCAATTTGGACGCCGACCATCTGGGGGGCAAAAACCCTGGAGCGTTGCCGCGGTGCGCTCGCGATTTTCTGCCAACGACCGCCGGGCTCGTCGCCTCTTGGCCCTGCGCAAGATTTGGTCGATGGGGAACGCGGCACCTCGCTGAGGCGCAACCCCCTGGGGTCGAGCCCCGGTCGCGGCAATGTCGATATCCCGGTCGCGGCAATCCCCGAGTTCTAACAGCGTGACTTTGGATGGCCGCGGTCCCAGTCAATAAAAGCCGGGCTGAGCGAGGCCCCCATCGGCAAGCCGACCCTATGGAAAGTGACGGGCGATCCGCGCCCTGAGCTGTCGTTCTTCAGAATTTCGCGCCCTGCGCCTCGGCAAGCTCGAGACCGCGATTGAATTGGTGTTTCGCCTCCTCGAGCCTACCCCGTGAAAACAGGGCTTCAGCATCGGCGCGCCAGCAGGCTCGCTGCCGCCTGCATTTCACCGCTCTGCTCGGCCGTGCAAATTGCCTCTTGCATGAGGCGGAGGCACTCTTCGATCTCGCCGGTCTTTGCGTGCGCCATGGCTAGCGTGCCAAGCTGAACCGGCCGCTAGCAGGCGTGAGCCCATGCCGCTCGCCCTATCCATGGCCCGTTTTGCATAATGGCGATGCGCTTTGCCCGCTTTCTCCTCGTCGTGCGGCTATAGCTCCCTTGGCAAAGTTCGCCCACACCTCGAAATTTCTTCAGCTCGTGTGCTTTGCAAAAATCGACGACGGCTTCGGCTTTGTTCCGGTCGGCATCCACTCCACCCGGCATTGGGGTGAGAAGGCCGGGCGAGAGCGATCTCATCGAGCGCGAAGTGGACGCCCGCCAACAGGGATAGACAGACGACGCGTTGGCTACCGAAGGCGCCAAGCGTCGACAGGTCTTCTGGCGTCTCGGCAAAAATCGCCAGCGCTTGGCGGAATTGCCTGCTCGCTTCTAGAAATGCACCGATAGCAAAATAGTACTGTCCCAACAGGGGTGTGGCCGCGGCCCAGGTTCGCACTGTGTTGCCCGTGCCAATCCCATGTGCTGCTGCGCTACCGGGTTGGGGAGGGTCTTGCCCGCTATGTGGCCAGCGCTTTGCCCTCGTTTTGGCCGAGACGGCGTAGCGAAATGCTGGAGACGTGCCGATGATTGGGCCAGGGCGGGCTGCATTCCGGGCCTTGCCGTTGCCAGCAACAGCACGCGCTGACAAAGGCCGGATCGATGGCACGGCAGAGGGCTCAAGCGATGTGGGATCGAGCCAGTGCACGTCCTCAAATACGATCAATGCCGGTTTGTCGGCGGCGAGTTCACCCCACAGCTCAAGCAGAGCGCGCAAGATCCGCTCCTTGACCCGCTGCGGCGACAGGCCCGGCAGCGCATAGCGATCATGCGCGGGGATGGACGCAAGAGCGCGGCGAAAACCGGCAGGTTGGCCGCGGAGCCCTTGCGGCAGCGGCTCAGCAGCCCGTCGAGCTTATCGAGCTTTTCTTGCGCCCTCTCCTCGCCCTCCGATGCCGGCTGCGCGCCGAAAGCTGCGAAATGACGGGCCACAGCGCGCTATCGCGGTGGTAGGTGAGCCGTGGTAGTTCAAGGTTGTATGAAGCTTGCTCGCCAGCGCCAGCTGCAGCGCGCGGACCAGCCGCGACTTTGCCGATGCCGCCCTCGCCGGTGATCAGCACGATGCGACTTCACCGTGCCTGACCTGTTCCCAACGTCGCAACAGCAGCTCGAGTTCTTCGCCCGGCCGTACAGGGGCGAGATCGCCGAGGATTGCGCCGCGCCTCGAAACGGTTTTCGACGTTACTCCTCCCCGTGACCTGGCGGACGTGGACCGGCTCCGGGAAACGTTGGCTCACGAACGCGCCGGCGGCGTCGCTTGGCGTGGGCGCTTTAAAAGCGACAGCCGACAGCAAAGTTGGCGAACGCTGCCGCGCAATAGGCCTCGGCAGCCCTGACCTTAAGCTCGGCGTTGCACCTACCATGCGATACCAGCGACACCCTGGCGCGGCGCGCCGGACGCGCCAAGCACGATCGCCGCTGATGGCTCCTCCCGGCGAGGCGCCGCGAAGCCGATTGTCCCCTGGCGAGCGTCTGGGCTATTGAGTGGCGCTTCCGCGTTGGTGTGTTTTCACACCTAGGCCAACGTAAATGGCGTTCCCGAAACTTGCGCAGATCGGCGCAAGCTGTGGGCTTCGTAGGTTTGGCACGGCCGATCCGGCGAACGATCGCTTTCTCCCGCAAACCGGGGATGCCGGATCTGAAAAAGGGCACCATCTGAGGCCCGAACCAAAGCCGGCACGGCGCGCGCTCCGGCACGCCGCCTGGGTTTTTAGTTCGAGGCCTTACGGGAGGCAAATGCAAAGATGCTTAACAACCCCTTCTCAGCATCGACGTCACACCATGCTGCGGCAATCCCTTCATTTCAGCGTCCTCGTGCTCATGGGCGCGACCTTGTGCTTAGCGGTCGCCCTTCTAATTTCACCCTAACCTCGGGAAAACCTCATGCGTCCCTCGGGAACGCGCTCTAGGAATTCGACATTGACGTGCTAAGAGGCTGAAGTGTTGCATATGCCCTTCTCAACCTTGCTGCTCACAAGTGCCCTGGCGCTCCCTTCCCGTGGCCAGTGGCGCGCTACGAGCTCACCAGTGTGGCCACGCCCAAGCGAGAGCGTGCCCGCGGCGACGGCGGACCCGGCACCGCCCAAGGCCAGTGCTCGCCTTGGCTCGCAGTTGCCCCGATTGGGTCGCGCCTTGCGCGAAGCGGGGACGGCGAAAGTGCTGGCGATCGGTTCATCGTCAACCGCCGGTATCGGCGCCTCTTCGCCATCGCGCACCTACACGGCGCGCCTGAGAGGCCGATCTGGAAACCGCCCTCACCGGGACCGATTTCGACGTCATCGGCCATGGCCTGTCGGGCGAGGTGGCGCAAGGCGCCGCCGATCGCATGAGGCGCGAAGTCGAAGACGTCAAACCCGAGCTGGTGATTTGGCAAGTCGGAACCAATGACGCCTTGCGCCACGTCGCCCATCGACAACTTCAAAAATTGCCTGAAGAAAACTCTGACGTGGCTCAAAGAGCAGCAGATCGACGTCATTCTCATCAATCCGCAGTATGGCGATCAGCTGACCAAGGACACCTATTACGAAGAGGTGGTCAACGCAGTTCCGCCGAAGTTGCGCGCGACACAAAGTGTGCTGCTGGTCGACCGTTTCCAGTTCATGCGCAAATTGCAGCACGAGCGCGGCGATCGCTTTTACCTTTCGACCGACAACCTGCATATGAACGACGAGGGCTACCGGTGCCTCGCCGAGCAGTTGGCCACGACCATCATTGCGGCCTTGCCGCAGGTGACCCATAACACGGCAAGTGTGCGGCAGCCCTCGGCACCGACCGGCCTACCCTACTACCCATAGCGCAAGAAGGCGCCAACGCCACCCGCGCCCAGCCGCCGGAGCGCCGGCGTTGACCGCACCGCGCGCGCGCGCGCCCCGCATTCCCGCACGAACCTAAGCAGACGCGACGGCGCGGGCCGGCGCCCGCAGCCCCCAAGCCGCCACACCCCTCGCAGCAAAGCGGCTCACGCCCCGCCGCCTCGTCGTGACGCGGCTTGCCTTGCGACTTCCCCTCGCCTTGCCGCCGGGGCTCGTGTAGCTTTGGCGTCCCGTTCGGAAAAGGCGCCTTGGCATGTCAACGGCAATGCGGACCCCCTGGTGGGCGTGGGTGTGGCCCGCCTTGGCATGGGCGCATGATGGCGATCATCGCCATGCTGGGTGCGGGCGGGCCAATCGCGATCCTCGCTGGGGCGATCCTGATCGGCACGGTCTTCGCCGCCGTCTACCACGCCGAGGTGGTCGCACACCGGATCGGCGAGCCCTTTGGCACGCTCGTCCTCGCCGTGGCGGTAACGGTGATCGAGGTGGCGCTGATCGTTTCCATCATGCTCGGAGTTGCCGCCGACAAGGCGGGCTCGCCGCGCGACACGGTGTTTGCCGCCGTCATGATCGTCTGCAACGGCATCGTCGGGCTGTGCCTCCTCGCCGGCGGCGTGCGCCACCACGAGCAGGGTTTCCAGCTGCAGGGCGCGAGTGCCGCGCTGGCCGTGCTGGCGGCGCTTACCGGTTCTCACCCTCGTCGTGCCAAATTTCACAACCAGCACGCCCGGCCCGACCTTCACACGGTCGCAGCTGATCTTCGCCGGCCTGGTTTCTCTGGTGCTTTATGGCTCCTTTGTCTTCGTCCAGACCGTACGCCACCGCGACTACTTCCTGCCGCTCGAAGCCGGCAGCGATGACGTCCATGCGCCGCCCCCGTCCAACACCGTGGCCTTATCAGCGCCGGCGCTGCTGGGCGTTGCCCTGATCGGCATCGTCGGTCTAGCCAAGTCTCTGACGCCCGCCTTGGAAACCATTATCGCCTGCGCTCGGCGCACCCAAGGCCGTCGTCGGTCATCGCCATCGCCGCGCTGGTGCTGTTGCCCGAAAGCGTCGCGGCGCTGCGTGCGGCTGAGCGCCAACCGGTTGCAGACCAGCTTGAACCTGGCACTGGGCTCCGCCCTGGCGAGCATCGGCCTGACCATCCCGGCGGTGGCCGTGGTGTCGATCCTGCTGGGCCAGCCGCTGGCGCTCGGTCTCGGCGTCAAGGACATGGTGCTGCTCGCCCTCACCCTGCTGGTCGGCGTCATCACCCTGGGAACGGGCCGCACCACGGTGCTGCAAGGCATCGCCAGGCACCTCGTCATCTTCGCAACCTTTTGTTCCTTGCCGTGCGTGCCCCAGCGCGTGGAGCACGCGGAGCACCGCGGCGGCTGCCGGGGCGCGAGCAGCGCCGCGGCCGCGTGCCGAGCAGCCCCCCAGTGGCACGGATACGATCACGGTGAGGGCGCAATCCAACTCTCCAACGCGCAGGCGACGCGCGATATCCCGGCCGCAGAGCCAAGCAAGGAGGCTCGCGCCAAAGTCGGCCAGCGTCGCTAAGGCGCGCGGCGCAGGCTCGGCTCTGCGGCTCGCGGCGAGGGCGTTCAGTTCAGATGTTGGGGTACGGTTGGCCCTCGCCCATCAAGGTTGTCCGCCTGACATCGCGCGGTTCATCGTGTGGAAACGGCCGGGCGCGATGCATGGTCGCGCGATTGTCCCACATCACCAGGTCACCAACCCGCCATTTGTGGGAGTAGACGAACTCACGCTGGGTTGCGGCCTCCGTCAGGTCCATCAGCAGCGCCTTCGCCTCCGGCTCCGGCCAACCGATGATCGTGCCCGCATGCGAGGGCAGGTAGAGCGATTTGCGGCCGCTACCGGGGTGCACGCGCACCAAGCGTTGGCGCACCGGTTTGAAGCGTTCCCGCTCCTCGGGTGTGAAATCGCTAAAACCTAGCCTGGCGCGCGAAAACATCTGCGAGTGCTCGCAGATCAGCGGCTCAATGAGATCCTTGGTGTCCTGATCGAGGGCGTCATAGGCGGCCCGCATGTCCGCAAATTCGGTATTGCCTCCCTTCGAGGGAATCTGGCGGGCGTGCAGCAGCGAGATATTTCGCGGGCACGGCCTTGAATGAGCTGTCCGAATGCCACAGGCGGTTGCCAATGGCGAAAAGACGTCGGCGGTCATCGCGGGCGAACGGCTTGTTGTGCTTGATCGAGATTGGAGACGTCGGCGAAGGTCGGGGGCAGGCGATATTCCTCCGGTCGGCGCAGGCTCGTGCCGATGGCGAGCTCGATCGAGCCCAGGCTCTGCGTGAAGGCCAGTTGCTGCTCGTCGGTAAAATCCTGATCGTGGAAGATCAGCACGGCATAGCGGTCCATGCCCGCATGGATGGCGTCAATATCCGCCGCCGACAGCGGCTTGGTCAGATCAATGCCATCGACTTCTCCGGCAAAGCAGGGGCCAACCTGGTGGATGGGAAAGGGCATGACGGCATACTCCTCAAAGGTGGCACTGACCACAATTGTAGGTTTCGCGACGGTCGCTGTCACCCGGCCGGTCGCCGACCCGGCCACGACGGTGATTGGAACATTGGATTGCTGCGGCGGCCCAGGCATTATGCCGGCAACGACGACCGCGGAGATCGTCGAATTTCAGGGAGGACTCCTCGCGCCCTACCTTGCGCGCATTTTGTGGGTGGCCTGCCGAGGCCGCTTGGCTGAGCCGGCTTGGGCTGGCGACGGCCCTATGGTTAGCGGGCTTGCCAATACCTGCGCCTTCAGCCCAGACCTGGCCCGAGCGCAGCATCACGCTGATCGTGCCCTTTGCGGCCGGCGGCGCATCGGACGTTTCCTCGCGCATCATGGCCGAGGCGATGTCGAAGCTGCTTGGCCAGAGCATCGTCATTGAGAATGTGGCGGGTGCCGGTGGTGCGACCGGCTCGTTGCGCGGCAAGAATGCCAAGCCGGACGGCTACACGATCGGCTTCGGCTCACATGGGCACGCATGCCGCCTCGGTTTCCACCAATCCCAAGTTGCCCTACGATCCGCGCACCGATTTCGACTATCTCGGCATTCACCTGGTAACGCCGCACCTCATCATTGTGCGCAAGGACTTTCCGGCCCAGACACTGCAGGGAATTCGTCGCCTACGCCAGGGCGAAGGGCAAGGATCTGAAGATGGGCCACAACGGCGCGGGCTCGTTGGCGCACTTGACGTGCGTCTTCTTTTTCCAGCTTGCGGGTGCCGAGCCCACCTATGTCGTCTATCGCGGTTTCGGCCAGACCATCAACGACATTCTCTCGGGCTCCATCGACGGCACCTGCGAGCTGATCGCCTCGGCCCGCGAGCACGTTGTCGGCGGCTCGGTTAGAGGGTTCGGCGTGGCGGCCGTCGAGCGCTCGCCACTGTTGCCGGACGTGCCGACCTCAAGGAAGGTGGCCTACCGGAATTCATCATCGAAAGTTGGCTGGGGCTCTATGCGCCGAAGGGTGTGCCGCCGCCAATTCTGGCCAAGCCCGGAGCGCCGCCGTGGCGGCGCTTGCCGACCCGCTGGTGGACAAACGCTTTCCCGAGATCGGCGGCAGCCTGCCGAGGCTAGCCGACCGCGGCGGGGACCGCATGCTGGACATCGTCAAGAGCGATGTTGCCCGTTGGGCCGACGTGGTGGGAAAGGCTGGCGGCATCGAGGCGGAAACCCTAGTCGGTCGGCCTCGGTCGCCCCCTGCTGTGCGCCGGGCCAACCTTACCCGCTGTCAAGCCCGCCGAGGAACGCGCGCATACTGTCGGCGATCAGCCGCGCCCGCGCGCCGGCATCAAGCTCCCCGAACGCCCCCGTCATGGGGATCTCGGCGTCGATCGGCCGGCCGTCAGGATAGGCGGCGAAGAGTTCCGCAAGCGCAAGCTCGCCGCGGCCCGGCAGCAGACGGCGCTCGCGCGCTTCCTGGGCGAGCCCATTCGGGGCCGGCGCCGCGCGCGGCGCATCGCACAGTTGTAGCGGTCCCAGGCGGGCAGGGATCGACGGCGCCAAGGCTCGCGACGCTCCCACCCGACCGAAACAAATGCAGCGCATCGAGGCAGACCCAACCATTTTCCGCACCGCTCGCCGCCACCACCGCTGCGGCATCCGTTAGGGTCTTGAGCGCACGGAATGGCATGAATTCCAAATCCACCGCCATCCCGAATTGGCCCGCCAATCGGCACACTTCGGCGAAGCGGTCGGCCAGCAGCGGCAGATCGGGGTCATCGCCGGAGCACAGCAGGCGGCTGGCGCCGAGCTCGGCACCAGCCTCCAACAAGTGGCGCAGCGATGCCACGTTTGTCGTGCGGCCGAGACCAACTTGCCTCGATCGTGCGCACCGAAATCCCCGTATCGGCAAGGCGCCGCCGGCAGGCGCGAACAAGAGCATCGCCGGCGCGCATGGGATATGCCGCACCGCCCGGCACCGCCGCGGCCGTGCGCAGATTGACCGAGGCAAAACCAGCCTCGGCCGCAAGCGCAATGAGCTGGGCCGGCGGCAGATCGAGAAAACCGAGCGGCGCGAGGCCAAACCGGGGCACCATTGCTGCATCCTTTCCGCCGCCGATAGTATAGCCAGGACGAGGCAGCATTTGCGCCAGCCATCCATGCGTGCCGAGGGAACCCTGCAATGACAGAGCACCTTTTCACCGGCCTGAAGGTCATCGACTGTGCCAGCTGGATTGCGGGACCGGCCGCCGCCACCATCCTTTCCGACTTCGGTGCCGATGTCATCAAGATCGAGCCCCGGGCGCGGGCGACCCATGGCGGGCGTCCTCGCCGGTTCCCGGCAAGACCACCGACTACTACTGGCAGCTGACATCCCGCAACAAGCGCAGCCTTGCCCTCGACCTGAAGCATGCCGACGGCCTCGCCGTGCTCTATCGCCTGCTCGCCGCCACTGATGTCTTTGTCACCAACTTTCCCTGCCCGTGCGCGAGCGCCTCGAAAATCGCGGCTGCGCATCGTGCTGCCGCTCAACCCGCGCCTGATCTACGCCTCGCTCTCGGCCTACGGCGAAGAGGGTGACGAAGCCGATCGCACCGGATACGACTCCACCGCCTACTGGGCGCGAACGGGGTTGATGGACATGGTACGGGCGACGCTGGATACCGAGCCCGCGCGTTCCGTGCCCGGCATGGGCGATCACCCCAGCGCTACCGCGCTCTATGCCGCCATCGTCACGGCGCTCTACCGGCGCGAAAAACCGGCAAAGGCGGGTCGCGCAGTCCTCCCTGCTCCAGAACGGCTTGTGGGCGAATGCCTGCTTCGTGCAGAGCACGGCTATGCGGCGAACAGGTTCCGCATCGCCCACCGCGCGCGCAAGCGCCCAATCCGCTCGCCAATCACTATCGCTGCCGCGACGGTCGCTGGTTCATCATGGCGCTCTTTAACGAGCAGCGGCAGCTGCGCGGCTTCCTGACGGCCATTGGCTGCACGCAGCTGGCCGACGACCGCGCGCTTTGCCGACCAATGCGGCGCGTCGTAAGCAGAATGCCGCCGCCCTGGTTGAGATTTTGGATGCGGTGTTCGCCCAGCGGGACCTGGCCGGAGTGGCGCACGATCCTGAACGCGGCGGGCGTGACGTTTGGCGCCGTGCACTCGGTGGATGAGAGCTCCGGCCGATGCAGCAGTTCCAACGCATCGGTGCGCTCGGTCCCCTTTGCCGACGGCAAGGGCCTCACCGTGTCTCAGTCCGTTTCATCTTGATGCTGAGAGGAAGGTGGCCCCGCGCCGGGCGCCCTCGGTGGGGCAACATAGCCACGATCTTCCTGCGGAAGCAGGATATACGGCCGCCGAGATCGACGGGTTGCGGGCCCGCGGCGTGCTCGGCTAAGGTGCCGGCGCGCCGACTGACTTTGCCTCAAAGCGCCGGGGCTTCCTCGGGCAGGCCGCCGAAGCGCCCCAACGCTTGCCAACGCCTGCTTGCTCGCGGTGTCGGCTCGGCCCCGGCACTTCGGCGGAACGAACTCAGGGGCGGAACGAACTCAGGGGCCAAGCGTTGGCGGATGTTGGTTGGGAGTTCGAGCATGGCGGCGCGTCGGGCCTATTGGAAGGGTTATCTCAAGTTGTCGCTGGTGACCTGTGCCGTCGCGCTCTATCCCGCCTCCTCGCAGTCCGAGAAAACGCGTTTTCACCAGATTAACCGCAAGACCGGCAACCGGTTGCGGCAACAGATGGTGGACGAAGAGACCGGACGCGTCGTGGACAAAGCCAATAAGGGCCGCGGCTACGAACTCGGCAACGGCAAGTACGTCGAGATCGATCCTCAAGAGCTGGAAGCGGTCGAAATCGAGAGCACTCACACCATCGACATCGACAAGTTCGTGCCGGAAGCGGAGATCGACAAGCGCTACTACGAACGACCCTACTACATCGTGCCGGATGGAGGCCGGTGAGGAAGCCTTTGCGGTCATTCGCGATGCCATGAAGGATAAGGGTCGCGTCGCCCTGGCGCGCATCGTGTCTGCAAACCGCGAACACATCCTGGCGATCGAACCCTGGGGCCAAGGGAATGCTCGCCACGACGCTGCGCTACGACTACGAGGTTCGCGACGAGGCCGAGGTCTTCAAGGGTATCCCCAACCCGCGCGTGTCAAAGGAAATGGTCTCCCTCGCCGGGCACATCCTCGATAGCAAGGCCGGGCATTTCGATGCCTCGGGGTTCAAGGATGAGTACGAAATGGCCTTGCGCAAGCTCGTGAAGCGCAAAGCCGCGGGCAAGCGCATCGAACCGCCACCCGAACGCGAGGGAGCCTCCAACGTCATCGATCTGATGCACGCGCTGCGCAATAGCCTGAAGGGCAGGAAGGCTGCCGCCTTGCGAACATCGAACGCAAACCGAAAGCGCAGCAAGTTGCCGGCAAAGCGCCGCAAGGCCAGCTGATCGGACGCTGTCGAGGGTGCACGCCGACCAGGCGGTCGCTGCGTGAGCGCACCCCCAAGACGGCGCGGCCCCCGAAATCGCCTTGATTGCTCCACCCGGCATGGGGCGCACGCCTCAGCTCTTGCCGCCCCGAAGCCAACGCCTGCCGCGAGTATCTTCGCGCGGATGCCGTCCTACACGCTGCGATAGGCGTTGACCGCACGGGGCGATCCATATTGGCTTTCAATAGCCTCTTCATATCCTGCAGGTTCTGTCGGGAGGCCCTTCATGATCACAGTGCTGCACGAGCAATCCGAGGTTGTCTGCGCCAACGCGCGGGCCGACGGCGACGAGCTATGGATGGGCGCGCAGGGCTTGAGGCGGCAACGGGCTGGTCGATGAAACCCGAAGGCCTGTGTCGTGGCGATGCCTTGCCTACTCGTGCCGCGGCGACCGCGCCGGGGACTACATCCAGGGCGACATGCTCAACGCGACAGCCTTCTGGCGGCGCATGCAGCATCCGATCGCCCATGATGCGGCCGGCGAGCTGTGGGTGCTCGGCACCAGTGCCACCGATCGCAGCAGCGCGCTGAAGTCGCTGGCGGCGCCTGACTTTGCCTTGCCGGATCTGGCGGGGCGATACGCACGCTCTCCGAGCAGCGCGGGAAAAAGGTCCCGTTTGCGACCTGGGCCTCCTGGTGAGGCTGCAGAGCTGGACTTGCCCGTGTGGCAGTCCCTGCATGCCAGCCTGCAAGAGAGCGCAATTTTACCGTTGTGACCGTGGCTATGGACGAGGCCGGAGGCCGCTCGCCCGTGGATCGAATTGGCCAAACCCACATACCCATGCCTGATTGATCGCAATCACCATGTCGCCGAGCTCTACAATATGGTGAATGTGCCGCAAGCGACCTGGATCGACGAGCAGGACGCATCGTGCGGCCGCCGGAGAACGCCGGCTCGTCGGATGCGTTCCGACGGATGGACCGCACGACCATGCAAATGTCGCCCGAGCAAATCGCCGAGCGGAATCGCACCAAGCAGACCTACGTGGCGGCGGTCCACGACTGGGCGTTGAAGGGATCGGCGAGCGAATTCGCCTATGATGCTGCCAGCGCGCCGCGCCCGGCTGCGGCTCCCGACGATGCTGCGGCACGGGCGCATGCGCATTTCCGGCTCGCCCAAACTCTTCTTAAGCATGCAAAGCGCGAGGAGGCCGCCATGCATTTCGCTGAGGCGAGCCGGCTGCATCCAGACTCCTGGACGATTTGGCGTCAGGCGGCAGAAAAGAATGTGGCGGGTCTCGCGGCCAGCCCAGAGTTCTGGGCGCGCGTCGATTCCTCGGCGACCGCCCCTACCATCGTCCCATTGATATGAACGGTTTACGCCAAGGCGACGCCTAACGAGCAGCTCGAAAGGTGCTCAAGGCTTTCGCGAATATTCGGTGAGCTCATCGATGGAGTGAATCTCTAACACGGCCCTCGTAGCGCGCTTCCGTCTTCCTTTCACCCACCGGTTTACGCTGGGGGCATACCAAAAGACAAATGTCCACGTTTGAGACTTGGTCTGATCCCTGGTGTTCAACAGTCTCACCATGGTGTCGACCCGATAGGTATCGAAGGTGCCGGCGGGCGTAGTGATGCGCTCCTCTCCCACCACTTTCGCCACACCTGAGGCGCGGAATGCCACGCCCGACTGCAGGTGCATGGCGTTTGCGTCCGATCGCCACTCCTTGCCAACCTGCAACGGCGCTTTGATGCCGATCCCAGCCGGACGAAGCTTCCAGTTGCCGTCGTCGATCTCGGCCCCAGTCGCGATCAAACACCATCGTTTGCGGCCGATCCTTGCCGCGAATGATCGTGCGCGTCGTGATCTCGCTCTCGTTGATGTCGACCACCACAACCGTGATGGCATGCCTGAGATCGCCGGTCGCATCGTCCTTAATGTCATAGGACCAGCGATCGCCGACACGCACAGGTCCTGGCTCGACGGTTTGCGCCGCACAAGTCCCAGACCAACTCAACAAGACGGCCAAACCTATGGCAATCGCAGTTCTCGACATCGCTCGCGCAAACCTCCGATTCATTCGGGCCATCGCCGCCTCCGGCCTGGACAAGTCGTGCGGGCCATCAGATGCCGCGCAGCACGTGCTCGAGCTAGTGCGGGTAAGCCTCGGGGGAGCGTCGCGTCATCGCCGGACGACCGATGCCCCGGGTCGACGCCCGGGAATCGCATCGGCCCCATATCATCCGGCGCTACGGTTTTCGCGAGTAATCGGTCAGCTCCTCCGTTTGCGATCTGCGCAAACGTCCCTCCATCCTGCATTTTGTAGGTTTTACGGGCCCATCGATTGATGCTCGGCGCGTACCAAAGCGTGCTCGTCAAAGTGGCGGCCTCGGTTTGGTCGTTGGAAACGACGTGGCGAACCACCGTCTCTCGACCTTGAAAGGTCTCGAACGTGCCAGCGCTTGTTGTAATCTTTTCCTCGGCCGTGACTTTGATTGACCCGTCGTGCGAATGGTGGTGCCATTCTGAAAATTCTTCCCATTACCCTCGAAGCGCCACGACTTACCAATCTGAAGCGGCATCTGAATGCCGGTCCCGTCAGATGGGTCGTACTTCCAAAGGTCGTCATCAGATGCGGCTCCAGCCGGGATCGAAGGCGATCGGCGCGGGCGCTGCGCCCTCGCGAGGTCACCCGCGTGTTGATCTCCTTTCGGAAACGTCAATGACGACGACCGTGAAGGGTGTATTTCAAGTCGTTGGTTATTTCGTCTGTAACATCGTACGTCCACCGGTCGCCCGGCAGAACGCCGGCAAGGTCAGGGGCTTGCGACGAGCCTGGGGTGGCGCTGCCGAAGGCGATCGCCAAAACCAGCAAGAACCATGGGGTGCGCATGGCACTCTCCTATCGAACGTGACCGCGGGGCCGCTGCTTCAGAAATGGTCCCCGCGGGCCCTTAAGGGCGCGCAATCAAAATGCTCTTGAAGGCAAAATGCTCTTGAAGGGCAGAATAAACGTGCCTCTCGCACAACAGTGCGACACAAGTGTGTCCAGGCAACGATAGGTGAACGGGGGCGGTGTGGACCCGTGCGGGTTTCGACCAGAGCGAATGCGGCCGAGCCACTCAACGCTTCGTGCAATAGCGACAGATCGGCGAGCGGCCGATAGTGACGCGATCCGGGCGCCCCTGCCCAGTGTCTCGCACATCGAGCTCTTTGATGACGCTTTACAAGGGCGTCATCAAAACCAAAGACGCAGTGCATAGACTGCGTACGGTCGTCTCGAAGACAGTCAACTTCGGTCGCTGTGACCGCTGATCTAGAACGCGCTTTAAGGCGCACGCTGCCAATCACGCCAACCCCACAAACCCAGTCCACCATTGGAATTTGCCGCCCAGTTCAACATTGTATTTGCGGGCAAACGTTAATTTCCCCGTCCTCGCCAATGCGGAACACCGTCAACGCGGCTGGCACGTGGCGAACGTTGTCGCCGTCGCGCACGTTCATGTCGACGATACTCGCAGCCACCATGATCCTGCCGCTCGGGTCGATACTGAAAGTGCGGATGTGGAAGCTTTGCGGATCTTCGTTCTGGATCAGCGTCGGCTCACCGGTCTCTGCGTTGATTGAGAAGACTGCGATATTGTTTTCGCCCCCGCGCGAATACTTTCTTGCCCGTTGAAATCCACCGTGGCATTTGCTCGGTTCGACACGTACACCTGTGCGGCCGTTCGGATGCACGTGTATGCCGCCCGCCGCCTGCGGGAAAGAGATGTCGTACGTACCAACGGTTGAGCGCTTCTTAAAGAGCGGCTCGGACGAAAGGCTGTCACCTTCCACGCGGTGCATGTGCAGCTCATTTTGTGACTCAACCGATACATAGACCCACAGGCTTCACCGGATGAAAATCGAGATGACGCGGGCCGTAGCCAAGGCCACCGTTGCCACCGACCGGCAGATTGGCGAGCGGCGACAACTGCCCTCCCTTGAAGTTGTAGATCTTTAGCGCCCCGGGATCTTCGGCCTTGTTGCTTTCGGGCCGGTTGCCACGTGTGACCATAATCACAGAGCTATTGCCGGGCATCGACAAAATCTGATGCGCAAAAATACCGTAATCCAACTTGGCTTGTTGAACTTGCGCACCAACCGTTCCGTCGCTGTTGATGCGATGTATGGTGAGGTTACTCGGATTGTTGTAGCAAGTGAGTGCGTAGTCGCCACGGGAATCGATGCTGTTAGTGGATGGGACGCTGCGGCAACACTTCCGGTTCGCCGTGCATCGAGACCGCTGCATCCGCATCAATCCGTAACGCGCACAAACGATGGACTTTCCCGGGATTAGGCGCATTGCCGGATGCGGCATCGCTGGTGGACACATACAAATACTTGCGCGACGGATGCGGCCAGACGTATTGAATGTTGGAGGGCAGCGTGACGGAAGCACGCGGCGTTAATGGTTGCGGCATCGACATCAACATCCCACTGCGTCAATCGATCCCCGACGCCTTGATAAAACACCGTACGCCCTCCAGCCGTAGCCGTGCCTGAATCCGATAACCGAAGTTGCGGCCGCGCTTGGGAGCGCGGTATTGAATGCGCGACGATCCATATGCACTCCTTTCGGGATTCAGTTGTCAGAATTGAGGATCGTACGTCCTCAACTCCAGACGCGCAATGCCGTGCCGCTCTGACGTGCGCCTTCTGCGTGGGAGCCATCGCAGAGCGGCTGGGGACGGTTCACGGGTTTCAATCGCTGGCATGGCAGGCATCGTAAGGATCGACGCGTCCCGGACGGCCTCTTGATGCGAGCCGGCGATTGAAAAGTCTAGGGCGACCGCCCCAAGAGGTCGGCCCAGCCTATAGCTCCCCGCGAACGTCACCATCGTGACGATGCCCCTCGAGGCTAATTCCCCATGGCACGCCGCAGCGCCGGGCGACCTGCCTTCCGCGATATCCTGCTCTTGGCGCTTCTCCGACGTCTGGCCTTAGAGCCGTCGAGGCGCCAGGCACTGCAGGCGTCCGAGAACCTGACATAAACAGCCCTCCGAGATGACGAGTTCAAGGCCTCGGGCGAGGTTTATGAAACTATCGAGTTCAAGATCGAGCATGCGGTCGATAGCGCCGCATGACGTCCCTGGAGGCGATCGAGTGGCAGGGCATGAATTGCTGTGGCCATCTCTGCCGGCCATGGTCTTCGCCGTGCAGAGGGCATTGAGGATCACCTCCTCGGTCGCCTCGGCGGCGCCCAGCGCGCCTAGCACGCGCAAAACACAATCCGTCCAAGTCTCCGGCCCTCGTGGCCAGATCGCCGTGATCCCCGTTCGTGCCGATGTGAGGAGTGTCGCGGATCAGCGTAAGATATCCAACCTTGACGCCAGCGACATCGGTGATGGCGTTAAACTCTCCGGTTGGCAACACGCCGACTGAAATTCCAAGATCTCGGAGCCGAGCACGCGTCATGATGTTCCCTGTCAGGCGAAAGCACCGCGCGCGCCGCGGTGGGAACCTACCTTTTTCCTATGACTGAGCCAAATGCCAAGGGTCAAGAAGCTCCTGGAAGCCCGACCAAGGCACACACTCAGGCCCCGAGCGAGTGTATGCTCTGCTCAAACCGATGCGTACTTGATTTACGTGTTGATCGCCGTTCGGCGACTGCGACTTGCCCTCGGTCACGATCACCATCGTCAGCTAGGTGGTCAGCGCGTCGGTTGAACCTTCACCTCAACGGAGTGGCTCGCGACAGATCGCACCCGACACCCGCCATCACGGACGGAAGGGCCGGCACCGTTGCGGGACCGACTGCAAGCGAGGCCAGCTGCCGCGCCGGGCCAGCATACTTCGTCAGCGGGTTAGGTTCCTGGCAACGCGCCGCACGCAGCCCGTTGATCGCCTTGCGCTCCATGAGGATCGGACAGGCATTGCGCAAGTAATAGCTGCCCGCGCTCTCGTGCGCGAGTTTCACCACGGCGGTCCCGGAGCGTCTCCCAGCAGCTCCGCGAGCGTGCGCGCGGCCTTGGCCTCGCGCCACCGGGCGGCTCCTGCAGGGCGGCAACGGTTGAATGGGCGACAGTCCGGATCGGCACACGGCCTCGCCACCCACCGCGTCGGAGGCCGGCCGCAAAAACAGCGCCGAGACGGAACGATTGGGCCAACGAGTGCGCGCAGCGCCTCGGGCGAGGTCGGCGCTCACCGGCGCGCGACATGCACGAAGCGCTCGAGGGCACCGAGACATTGTTTCCGGTTCGTGGGCCTCATCGAAGCAGCGGCCAAAGGCATCGAGCCCGATCGACGCTACGCAGTGCAAGAAACCGCGGCGACCCACTGAGCGAGGGAAACTTCGGATAGTAGCGTTCAATCGCGGCCATTCGCTCTGCGAAGCTTCCCGGCGCGCCAGGGTTAATCCCGCCGATGGCGGCCTGCTCGACCAGCGCGTTCCAATGCGCATCGCGCGCGGCAGGATTGAGGTCGGTCAAGCGATCGTGCAATTCGGGCCAGTGCCGGCTGCCGCCAACGCATCGAGATCGGCAATCAATCGCTTGGCCACTTCCGACAGTACGGGAGCCTGGCGATCCGACGGACTAGGGCGTCCCGGGCGGCGGTGAAGCCACAACCTGCGTAAGCAGCTGAATGGGTGGAGTATTATCCATCGAAGGTTTGAACACGACGTCGCCCACGATCTGGTCATAGTAGGCCGGTGTCTGGTCGTGACGAACGGTGGCCGCCAACTGTTTGACAGCGATTTGCGTGCGCTTGGCGATCTGCACCAGGGTCAGCTCCGGCGTCGCCATCTCGCGCATGAAATTGCGGGTGAAGACGGAATTAGGATCCGGGTCAGTTTGACTGAGCCGCCGATCGAGCGCCGTCTGTTTTGCGCCGGCGGAAAACACCACGAACACCCTTCGGATGGGGTGATGGGGGCGAGGCCGCCGGTTCCCTTGATGGCGCGCGTGCCCAATCGATCAAACGGGTTGTTGCGGCAGGCGTTCGAGGACCAGGATCGCGATGCGGTCTCCCGCGTGCCTGCAGGCGGTCGACAATGCGTTCCACGGCGAAAGAGGCGTCGCGCACGAGCTCCTCCTGCCCTTCGGTAGCCGCTGGAACGTCGGTCGGGAGAAGGTAGTTCTGCCCATGGATTTCGGAAACCATGGGCTCGGCAAAGAAGAACAGCGCCGTGTCACCGAACTCGATTGCCCGGTCGAATGCCAGAAATGCCTCGCTCATTGAGCGCCGCGGCTGGTCCTCAGCGACGAACACCTTGAAGCCAAGCTTTTTCAGCGCTTCGCCGAGCGCATGCGCATCATTGATGGCCCTGTTGAGCCGCGGCACATTCTCGTAGCCATTGTTCCCAACTAACAGCGCGACGCGCTTTTCCGCCTCGGCTGGCCCTGGCAAGCCGGTGGCAAGGCCGAGCGTGGACAGCAGCAGGCCAAGCACGGCGCCCGTTTTTGACATCAACATCCTCTGTCCGACGTTGGAAATCACAAATTGTTCTGGAGGTAGGCGTAGACGAAATCAGCGTTATTGGTGGAGTTGAAATTGATCGTATAGGCCAGCGATCCATCCTTCAGCGAAATCGCGCGCTCGCCGCCGAAGCCGCACGTCATGCTCTTGATCTTCTGCTTGACCGCATCCTTTCCGAGCGCATCCTCGCAAACGCGTCTGATGCCTTCAAGCGCAGCGTCACAATATCCTGAGGCGCTGAACCTTGAGAGCGCCGGCCGGTACCCCCGTCCAGTCGAATTTCGCCGTGAGGCCGGACCCGCATTTCTATCGTCTGCGAAACGTTCTTGGCGAGCGCCGCTTCTTGCTCCGGTTGGATCTGCTTCTCTGGTCGTCAGCGGCCGTGGCCACCTCTTCTGTCCAGCGCAAATCGTGGAAATGGGTTGGTTCACCCGGCTTCCATTTTTGTTATGGCTTTGGATGTAATCCGCCGTCATGTCAAAAACAGCGCCGGCGCCTTCGTCGCCAGCCAACCACCGGCGGTATCCGCATTTAACGTCAGTTTGAAACGCAGCGGGAGCGCGACGCCGCCGGTTGCCTCGACAAATGATCCGCGAGAAAGGGCATAAAAATAATACCACATCAGTGAATGAACTACGGCCGGCAACTGTGATCGGCGTGAAGAGGCGCGAATTACGCTTAGGCGACTCGCCAAAATGTAGGCTTTGAAATTTCGTGCTCTTAAGTGTTTGAGGGTGGGTAACTTCAAGATCAAAGGGACAGCACCGTACCGTGCCGCGTGCCAACATTGGAGAGCGTGATCGGAATAGCAAATACATCGCGAAAGTTTTCACGATACATGTAAATTAAAGGTGGTTGATAAATTTGCAAGTCGGCCTGCTTTATCACCGTCTCGTATAGGCTATAGACCGAGAAGATGAGGGCGGTGACCGAGGATAGCACCGCACTCCAAGCACCAGCCCTGCCGCGGAGCGATTTCTTGTCGTCCATCCTCCATGTCCCCCTCGCCCAGCGCACCAGTCACGACTACTGAGCGTGCAGCACGCGGTAACCTGCCCTTAAGAGTTTCAAGTAACGACGCGTCAGCTTTGTTAATCCACGAACAAAAGCATCTCAGATTCAAATCTGCACTGCACTTCTGCGAAGTCCCAATGTCCTGCGTCAAGAGCGAGACCGAAATGTGGCATCGCCCGGCAAACCATTGCATGCCAGAGGAAGCATTGCATGATGTGGAACGCCTTGGTTGGGCAGGCACACGAATTTGCTTGCTGCCGGAGAACCCATGCGGCCGCCGCCATCCAAATCGCTGCGCAGCCGCCGCCGGTTGTGCTGGGCTACCTGCAATCGCGTCCGAACGCGACGCCTTCGCGCGCAGTGTTGCGAAATCGAGGCCGTCTGGATCAGCAACGAGGCGCCCTCGGTGTTTCCGGAATCCTGCGAAGGCCGCACCACCGCCTCAAAACCCCCGATCAGTTTCTGCTCGCGGTTGACCAGGAAAACCACGGTCGCCTGAGACCGGCCTACACGGGCGAGTCCATCACCTGTTTCGTGGCTTGAGTTTGGCGCCCTCAGCGGGGCTTGCGCGCGGAGCAAGCGCTTGAGCTGCCAGTCTCGCCCGGGCACAGAGGCGAGCAGCGCCTTCGGTGTACGCGTGCTGGGCGTGGCAAAGATATCGGCCGTGGTCGCCCGCTCGACGATGACCCCGTCCTTCATGACGGCGATCTCCTCGCACACGTGCGCGGCAACGCGCAGATCGTGCGTGATGAACAGCATCGACAGGTCGAAGTCGGTGCGCAGTTCGTCCAGCAGCTCCAGCACCTGCTTCTGCACCGAGACGTCGAGTGCGGAGACCGGCTCGTCGGCGATGATCAGCTTCGGCTTGACGGCAAGCGCGCGGGCGATGCCGATGCGCTGGCGCTGGCCGCCGGAGAACTCGTGCGGATAGCGGTCTGCGGCCTTCGGGTCGAGGCCGACCAGGCGCAGCAGCTCGCGCGGCTTCGCGCGTGCGCGGTCTTGCGCGGCGTGCCGTTCGACGATCGGTCCCTGTGCGATGATGTCGCCGACGCGCCAGCGCGGATTGAGCGAGGCGAAGGGATCCTGGAACACCATCTGCAGAGCCTTGCGATAGGGACGCAGCTTGGCGCGCGACAAGCCAGCGATGTTGCTGCCCTCTCGAGCATGATCGCTCCGCCGTCGGCCCGCTCGAGGCCGACGATGCAGCGCGCCAGCGTGGACTTGCCGGAACCCGATCTCGCCGACCAGCGCCAGCGAGCAGCCCTTTGCGCGATCTCGAGGCTGACGCCCGGCGACGGCCGGCACCCGTCGCCGCGCCGAGCGGAGAAGCGCCGCCGCGCCCAGCGTAGGCTCTTGCTCGACGCCCGGCCATCGGTGAGCAGGTGCGCTCGGACCCAGGGCCTGGCACGCGTCGCGCGACGCGATGGCGCGGGACCAGGCTCGGCACGGCCGCGATCAGGCGCGCGCGTGTAGGCGTGCTGCGGGCGCAGCAAGGACGTCGTCGTGCCTGCCCTGCTCGACCAGCACACCGCTGCCGCATCACCGCCACGCGATCGGCGATCTCCGCCACTACCGCCGAAATCATGGGTGATGAACAGGATGGCGGTGCCGTGCCGAGCCTGCAGCTCCTTGAGCAGGCGCAGGATCTGCGCCTGGGTGGTGACGTCCAGCGCGGTCGTCGGCTCGTCGGCGATGATGAGCGCCGGCTCCAGCGCCAGCGCCATCGCGATCATCACGCGCTGACGCTGACCGCCGGACAGCTCGTGTGGATAGCTCGCGAGAATGCGCTCGGGCTCGGGCAGCGCGCGTCGCCGAACACCTCGATAACGCGCTTGGCGCCGTTCGGCCGGTGCGCAGCGTGGTGTGGACCTCGATGATCTCGTCGGTCTGCCGGCCGACCGTCATCAGCGGATTGAGCGCCACCATCGGCTCCTGGAAGATCATGGCGATGCGGCCGCCGCGGACGGCGCGGATACCGCTCGGGCGGCAGCCTCAGCAGGTCCTGGCCCTCGTACATGACGCGGCCACCGGTGACGCGCACGTGCGGCTCGGGCAGCAGGCGCAGGACGGCTTTGGCCATCACCGACTTGCCGGAGCCGGACTTCACCGACGACGCAGCAGGATCTCCGGCGCAGAACCTCGAGCGAGACGCCGTCGACGGCGTGCGCCCGATCGGCCCAGGAGGGCAACGCCACGCTGAGGTTCTCGATGGCTGAGGACGGCGTCGCTCATAGGTCGCGCAGCCTCGGGTTGAGCGCGTCGTTGAGGCCTTCGCCGACGAGGTTGATCGCGAGCACGGTCGAGCAGAATGGCGACGCCCGGCACCGTCACCAGCCACCAGGCGTCACGCAGAAAGGCGCGACCCGCCCCGATCTGGAAGCCCCAGCTCATCAGGTCCGGCGCGCCCAGGCCGAGGAAAGAGAGCGCCGACTCGATCAGGATCGCGTTGGCGACCAGCAGCGAGCCGGTGACGATCAGCGGCGACAGCGCGTTGGGCAGCACCTGGCCGACCAGAATCGCCATGTCGCGCTGGCCCGCGACGATCGCCGCCTGCACGAACTCGCGCGGCTTTGATGGTCAGCACCTCGCCGCGCACCACGCGGGCGATCGGCGGCCAGCTCACCGTGGCGATGGCTATGACGAGGCTCGTGCCCGAGGGAGCGAGGATGGCGACCAACACGATGGCGAAGATGAAGGAGGGGATGGTCTGGAAGAACTCGCTGACCCGCATCAGCACGATCGTCGACGATGCCGCCCGTAGAAGCCGGCAATGGCACCCACGCAGCGTTGCCGAAGGCGACCGCTGCCAGCGTCGCGAGTATCGCAATCAGCAGCGAGGTGCGCGCGCCATGGATGAGCCCGGCCAGTAGGCTGCGGCCGAGCGAGTCGGTGCCGAACAGGAATTCGCCGAACGGCGGCGAGAACGGCTTGGCAGACGATGGCGAACGGGCTGCCGGGTGCCAGCACTGGCGCGCCAGCGGCGACCGCAACGATGAAGGCGAGCCAGACGAGGCCCAGCGCCACGCGCGGATTGCCGAAGAAGCGCCGCCAGAAACTCTGCATCAGCCGACCCTGACGCCGAGGATCGAGAAGGACGTAGACGACGTCGACGACGATGTTGATCACCACCACCAGACAGGAGGAGATGAAGAAGATGCCGAGCAGCAGGTTGAGATCGCGGGCAAACAGCGACTGGAAAGCGAGCTGACCGAGGCCGGGCCAGGCGAACACGGATTCCACCACGACCGAGCCGCCGAGCAGGCCGCCGACCTGTACGCCGGCCACCGTCACCACGGGCATCAGAGCGTTTCTCACCACATGCCGCAGCGTGATCTGGCGCTCGGTCAGACCCTTGGCACGCGCGGTTGTGACATAGTCGAGGCCGCGCTGCTCCAGCATGGTTGCCCGCATCAGGCGCGCATAAAGCGCCATGTAGAACAGGGACAGCGTGACGGCAGGCAGGATCAGGTGCTGAGCGATGTCGACGACGCGTTCCCAGCCCTCGTAGAAGGCGGCCGCATCTTCCATGCCCGAAGTCGGCAGCCAGTCGAGCTTGATGGCGAACAGCAAGATCAGCATCAATCCGATCCAAAACAGCGGCATGGCATAGGCGATGATGGCGACCACCGAGATCACGTGGTCCTTCCAGCTGCGCACCCACACCGCCGCCATGAGGCCCAACAGGACGCCGATCCCGACCGACAGGACGAGCGTGGTGCCCATCAGCAGCAAGCGTCGGCCGACAGCCGTGCCAGGATCAGCGGCAGCACCGGGCTCTGGTTGCGGAAGGAATAGCCGAGATCCAGAGCCAGGATGTTCTTGACGTAGAGCGCCAGCTGAACGGGCACCGGCTTATCGAGGCCGAACGCTTTGGCGCAGCGCCTGGACATACTCGGCCGGCGCACCTCCGGCCTCACCGGCGAGCACCGTTGCCGCGTCGCCGGGTGCCAGCTGCAGCAGCAAGAAATTGAGCACCACCACGCCCAGCACGACGGGTATCGCCTGCAACAGGCGACGAAACACGTAGCGCAACAGCCGCGCGCTGCCCATCGGCCTACCGCCTGTTGGTCACCGGGATTTATCGTGCTTCATGTTCCGGCGTGCGCGGAGAGCTCGCATCTCCCGAGACAACGACCGCCATAGCAACGTCCGAGCGCAAGGCCTACTCCGCCATGCCGTGCGCGAAGTTGGTATAGATGCCGAGCGGACTCGTGATCACGTCGTGATAGCGCTTGTTGACGATGGTCGGAAAGGTCAGCTCGAACACCCAGACAATCGGCGAGCCGTCGACCACAATCTTCTGCACCTCTTGATAGTAGGCGGCGCGCTTCTTGGGGGTCCGGTTCGATGGTGGCCTTGTCCATCAGCGCGTCGGCCTGCGGATCGCTCCACTGGGAACCGTTGACGAACACCGTACCCTGCTTGATCAGCTTGCCGTGAATGGCGCGATGCACGCCGATCACGGGGTCGGGCAGGTTGTAGAGGAAGTTGGACGTCAGGGCGAAGTCATAGTCGCTGTAGACGCGTTTGAGCCAGGTTGCCACGTCCTCGTAGCGAAGCGACGCCTTGATGCCGATTTTGGCCAATTGCTGCTGCACAACCTCACCGAAGCGCTGCCACTCCGGCCCATAGGGCGTGATGTCGTGCACGATTTCGAAGCGGATGCCGCCCTCCTTGCGCGGGAAACCGGCCTCATCGAGGAGCTTGTTGGCCTTCTCGATGCCGTCCGGTGTCTGGTATTTGGTGACATCGGCCGTATAGATGCCCGAGGGAGCAAAGTTCGAGCTGATCGGACCTGTTGCCGGTCTGCCGAAGCCGAACCAGATATTGTCGATCACGAACTGCCGGTCGATGGCATAGGCAATGGCCTGGCGAACCTTCTGATTGTCCAGGCCAGGTTTTTGGTGTTGATCAGCAGCTCGACCACCGGGCTGATCATCTCGTAACCCTTGGTCGTGACCTCGATTGCGGGTAGCTGCGCCAACTTCTTGGCATCGCTGTAGGGCACGGCTCCGAAACCCGCAACGTGTGCCTCGCCCTTCTCCAGCGCCGCGGTGCGCGTCGACTCGTCGTTGATGAAACGGACAACGATGCGATCGAGATAGGGCAGACCCTTGCGCCAGTAGTCCGGGTTCTTGTCGAGGCGCACGAGTTCACCCCGGCGCCATTCGACGAATTTAAAGGGACCGGTGCCGATGGGGGAGTTGGCGTTGGCGTGGCTCTTGATGTCGCCCTGGCTGAAGACGTGCTTGGGCAACATCGGGCTCTCGTAGCCCGACAGTGCCGCCAACATGTAGGGTGCGGCGTTGTTGAGTTTGAACACCGCGGTGTATTCGTCGGGAGTTTCGACGGCCGTCACGTCGCGAAAGGTGCTGATCCCGCGCGGGTGCACCTTCTTCAAGACGTCCATGATCGTGAATTGCACGTCGGCGGACGTGAAGGGCTTGCCGTCGTGAAACTTCACGTCCTTGCGCAGCTTGAAGGTGACCATCTTGCCGTCCGGTGCAACCTCCCAACTTTCCGCGAGGCCGGGTTTGGGCTTGAGGTCAAAGCCGTATTCCAGGAGCCCATCGTAGACTTTGGCCGTCACCTGCCCGATCGGCGCGGAGGTCGAAATGTAGGGAGCGAGGTTGGGAGGCTCAGGCTGCGTGATCTGCACCAGCGTGCCGCCTGCTTTCTGGGCGGTGGCTGGCGTGCCGGCAAGCGCCGCCAGCAGCAGCCCACACAGGGCAAGAGCGTTCCAACGCGACATGGGCATGGGGGTCTCCTGTTGGGATCTTCTACAGGATTGCGCGAAATCGAGCCCGCGTCGAGGGTAGCGCCGGATGCCTTCCGCCCCGCAGCCCAAACGGCGCCCCGGGGAGAGGTCGGCGTGAATTGGGGCCAAGGAAGACGGCGCGTGTTGCCGAGCGGCCGATGAGTGCCCTGCCCCCGCCAAGCCTGCCAATTGTGGGGGCGGCCGAACTCTAGCGCCGCCGCCCGGCATCACGGCCGATGCCGAGGGAGCCCGGTGGGGTTTTCAAGGCTCTGGCCCCGCGTCTGGCCCCCAGTCCGGCTGAGGTCCGGCTTGAAGTCCGGCTTGAAGTCCGGCTTCAAGTCCGGCCCCAAAGTCAGGCCCCAAAGTCTGGCGGTGAGTCTCTCAGAACCAAAGACGGCGCGACGGCTGCGCGTTGGTAGCCCGCGAACCGGCGACCCTGCCGTCCGGTTCGAGAGGCTTGCGTGCGGCCGGAGCCGTTGCTTGCCTCAGAAATGCAAGTGGACGCCGAAGCCGCGGCGACGGCGGCGCCTGTAGGGCCAGCCCACCCCGCCGTAGTAATACCCGCGGCGACCATAATAGCGGCGGTGGCGACCATAATAGCGGCGGTGACGCCGATAGTAGCCGCCGCGCCAATAGCCGCGCCTTCGCCAGCGTCTCCTGGCGCTGGCGGGCGTCGCGGTCGCCGTCAGGGCCAGACCCGAAAGGCCAGCGACCCCAAGCGTGCTCGTCGCCATGGACCCAACCGATGCCGCCGCGTACATGGCCAGCATGGTGGCCACGGCGGCGCTGCGGATTAGACCTCGTTTGACGGTACGGCCGAAGCCTAATGCCGCCTCGACCACGTGTGGCAATCGGCCTTCGCACCGCACCACGCTACGCTGTTTCACACTGCACCTCCAGGGCACTGTGGCGGCACGGTCGCACTCATGCCCGTGTCCGCGCGCTTCTTGTTGGGTGGCCTGAGGTTGCGACGATCTGGCTCGCCAAGGCCACATCAAAGCGTCAATCCGGTTAACCTATGTCGACTCTCATTACGCCGCAACCTGGCGCTGGAACGCACGGGACCGAATTGGGTTCCCCGGGGTCGCCACATTGATTGCGGGCGTTGTTATCTTTCACCAGACACAGTCATCTATTCCAAAGGAAGTGATCATAGTATTGCCGCCCCGAGATGAAGGCCGGATGAATGCGAGCCATGCCTGCAATAGCGACGGCGACGCCGCAGCGTCGGATGTCAACGAACACCTACGTGCTTGGCCTCAACGTCTATGATCACGATGTCAGCGCCTGCCTGCTTCGCAATGGCGAAATCGCCTACGCCATCAGCAAAGAGCGCCTCACGCGCGAGAAGCATGACACAGGGTTCTTTCAGGAGGTCATCGACTATTGCTTGAGCGCCGAAGGCATAACGCTCGACGACGTCGACCTCGTGGTGCGCAATTGTTACGTGCTGCCCCTCGAAGATTTGGAGACGCGCCTGCTCTATGAGGACATCCCCGAATTCATGGATGACGCAGGAACGTGCACAGGCGCTTAAAGCCCTCTCTTTCGCGCCCATTCCAACAAGGTGATCACCGTCTCGCATCACCTCGCCCACGCCTACAGCGCATTTGCTGCCTGTCCATTTGATGAGGGCGTCATCATGATTGTGGACGGCGTGGGCAACTACGCCTCCGACATCCACGAAGAGTGGCCAGCTCACCGGCGAGGTCAATCCACTCGCGCGTGAATCGGAGAGCTACTATCGGTTCAAGGGTTCCGAGCTCACGCCGCTGCAGAAAGGTATGGCTCGACCCGGTGCGCGGCTTTCTCAGCGACGAATTCTACTTTATGCCCGGGCTCGGGGCCCTTTACAGCCGGGTCTCCAGCTACATCTTCGGCGACTGGAACAAGTGCGGCGAGGTGATGGGCCTGGCGCCCTATGGTCGGCCAGACCCGGCAAAGTCGTTGATCAAAGCTTGAGGCCGGCGCGCTGGACGTCCCGCAGTGGACCGCAGAATTCGACAAGCCCTGGTTCCCGGAGGTGCACCGCGACTGGGAGACGCAGCCCATTCATGCGCCACTGGGAGGATCTGGCCTGGCGCGTGCAGAATGACACCGAGACCGTGTTGCTCGATCGCGCGCATCTGGCTGCGCGAGACGACCGGGGCCAGAAACCTTTGCATCGCCGGCGGCGTCGGGCTCAACTGCGTCGCCAATGGCCGCGTCGCTGCGCGAAGCCGGCTTCGACCATATCTGGGTTCAGCCCGCCGCCGGCGACGATGGCATCGCCATCGGCTGCGCCTACTATGGTCACCTGGCGATCCAGAAGAAGCCGCGGTCCTTCGTCATGGACCACGCCTATTTGGGTATCGAGTACCCGGCACGGGCGGTGAGCGAGGCGCTAAATAGCTGGCTCGTTCGGCTCGAGACCACGGCGACGACCAGCAGCGACATTTGCGCCGATACGGCGCGGCTACTCGCCGAGGGCAATGTGTTCGGCTGGTTTCAAGGTCGTTCGAGTTTGGCCCGCGTGCGCTCGGCAACCGCAGCATCCTCGCGGACCCACGCACCCCCGCGATGAAGGACAAACTCAACAAGCGCGTCAAGCACCGGCAGGCGTTTCCGCCCGTTTGCTCCCGTCGTATTGGCCGGAACGGGTCACACGAGGTGTTCGAAGGCGATGCGGGAATCACCATTTATGCTGCTCGCCCAGCGCGTTCGCCCCGAATGGACGCACAAAATCCCGGCCGTGGTCCACGTCGATGGTACGGCGCGCGTGCAGACGGTGCGGGAAAACCAGAACCCGCGGCTACACCGATTGCTGCGGGAGTTCGCACGCCATTACCGGCGTGCCCGTGCTGCTGAACACATCCTTCAACGTCAAGGGCGAGCCAATTGTCGAAACACCGCGCGATGCCGTTGAATGCTTCCTGGCTACGGGGATCGACTACCTGGCGCTCAACGATACCCTGATTGCCAAAACCCTTGGGCATCGCCTGCTCTCACCCTTTATGAAGGCGTCATCGGAGATCGCCTCGATCGTGCGCACGGGCATGCACGCGGAGTAGCCGCAAGGGCGGAGGTCCTCAGCCCCGTGGCATTGCGCGCCGCGGCGCAGCTAACGACCAAACCCACCGCCCCGGTCGAATACGGGCTGCGTCTCGCGCTTTTTCAGCGATGGCAGGATGCCAAGCCAGAGCGCGCGGAGCGAAACCAGAATTGGTCGTTGGGGATCATCTGATCGCGCGCTGGCGGATGGCGCCAACGCGCAAGGTCACGACGTTTTTGTTTTCGCCGACCGGAGCTGAGTAAATTGGTGTGCCGCAGTCGGCACAAAATGTCTGCTCCCGCTTATTGCCACTGTCTGCGGTCTTGACGTAGACCTTCGGTACGCCGGTCAGCAGCCGAAAGCTGCCGCTCACCGTCGGCACGACGGTGCGGAAGGCGGACCCCGAAAGCGTCTGACAGTCCGAGCAGTGACAAATCACGACTGTGGCGGGATCGACCTCTGCCTCGAAACGAATGCGGCCGCAGTGGCAGGCTCCATCGACGTTCACGTGTCTCTCCGGTGGCACCGTTAACAGTCCCTGTCATGGCGCCGGCGCAGCCCTTGGCACGGCTGCCGGCATGGCCGATCCAACCAGGGCGCCGGGAACTGTGCAACTGGCCTGATCCACGCCCTAAGTCTCCGAGCAAATCTGGCGCCAAACCTGGGGCCAGCTGAGGCAATGCCGATCATTGCGACAAGGCGACCCGCCAAAGCGCCGCTTGCCAATGTCCGAGAACGCCGCCAGCGGGGCGGCGGGGGCGCCTCGCAGCGATCCGCTTAATCGGCGCGCTTGCCGCCCAGAACCCAGGCGATTTTTGCCGCAAGCCCATCCAAGGTGAAGGGCTTTCACGATCAGCTCCACCCCATCGTCCAAGGTCCCATTGTGTACGATGGCGTTGCGCTGTATACCCGGTGGTGAACAGCACTTTCAGATCTGGTCGCCGCCGTAGCGCCTCCTCGGCCAGCTTACGGCCATTCATGCCGGGCATGACGACATCGGTCATGAGCAAGACGATGTTGGGATGCGTGTCCAGTAAGCTCAAGGCTTGCACCGAGCCGTTGGCCGAGAGGATCGAATAGCCCAGCTCGATCAGAATATCGACGGTGAGCCGGCGCACGTCCTCGTCGTCCTCCACCACCAAGACCAGCTGGCCTCCGCCCATGGGCGCCGCCACGGCCTTGGCGGCTTGGGTGGCGCTCGCGGCACCCTTGTCGATGAGGCGCGGAATATAAAGTTTGACCGTCGTGCCGACGCGCCGAGCTCACTATAGATTTTGACGTGACCACCTGATTGCTTCATGAAGCCATATACCTGGCTAAGTCCGAGCCCGGTGCCGGCGCCTGCGGTCTTGGTCGTGAAAAAGGGTTCGAACGCCCGCGCTCTGACCTCGGGCGTCATGCCATGACCCGTATCGGTGACGGCGATCAGCACATACTTACCCGCCGCGACCTCGGCATGTGCGGCAGCGTAGGGATCATCCAAGTAGGCATTTGCGGTTTCAATGGTCAGCTTGCCGCCGTCGGGCATGGCGTCGCGGGCGTTCACCGCCAAATTGACGATTGCGCTTTCCAGACCATTGGGGTCGGCATGGATGCTCAAAGGCCTCCGGCCCGCACTGAACTCCATGCGGATGCTTTCGGGTATCGTGCGCCGCAGCACTCCTCCATGCCGCTGAGCAACCGATTGGTGTCCGTCTGTTGCGGCGACAGAGGATGCTGGCGTGAGAAGGCGAGCAGACGCGCCACCAGGTTCGCCGCACGCTCGGCGCCGCCAAGCGCACCGGTGATGTAGCCTTGAATATTGAAGTCGCCGCGCTCCATGCGCCGCTGCGCCAGCCGCAGGCTGCTCATGATAACGGCCAGCATATTGTTGAAATCGTGGGCAATACCCCGGTCAATTGCCCGACCGCCTCCATCTTCTGCGCTTGCCTGAGCGCCTCCTCCGTCACCCGCAACCGCTCCTGCTCGGCCAGCCGGTCCGTGACGTCGTAAACAAATTGCAGGCACCGATCTGTTGCCCCTCGCATCGCGCAGCGTGTTAAACCGCATCTCGTAGTGTCGGCGATCGCGGCCGCGATCGCCGAACACGCCGATCTCCACGAACTCCTCGCCCGCAAGCGCGCGCTGCCAAACCGAGCGGACCGCCGCCTGATGCTGCGGCATGCAGCGCAGCAGCTCCAGCATGTTGTCACCGACCCTGGGCAAGATGCCGAATATCCGCTGAAACTCCCGAGCTGCGGCGCCATTGATGGCGATCCAGCGAAAGTCTTTGTCGGCGACCTGGACGAAGGCATTCGTGCCTTCAACGATGTCGGCCAGCACCTTGCGCTCGGCCAATGCGTCGGCGACCCGCGCCTCGAGCGTCTCGTTCAACTGCTGCAGCGCGTCCTTCTCGCCCGCTTGCGCGCGGTGATGTCCTGGAACAGCACGGCCACTTGCCGCTGGCTGGCAGGCTCCATGCGAAACGCCGCCAGTTCGAGGTGGCGACCCGTGGCGACCAAGGCGCGTTCGAAGCGTATAGGCTTCCCAGTCCGCAGTACGCCGCTGTAGAGCTCAACCCACCCCTCCGCCTCATCCGGGACCATGTCGCGCACCTTTTGCCTGACGACGTTGGCAATGCCGGTATGACGAGCGTAGGCCGCATTGGCCTCGATATGAACGTAGTCGCTGAGCGGACCGTGCGGCCCATCCAGGAACTCGATGATGCAAAACCCTCATCGATCGAGTCGAAGAGGTGCGGTAGCGATCTTCACGCGTCGTCGCCGCGCTGCGGTGTCGCTCGCCAAAGTTAGCCGCGCGCAGCCGCGCAACTTCCTTCTCGCGCTCTGGCGTGACGCTGAAGATCCTCGATGTCGTTTTGAGTCACGCGTCACTGTCCGCAAGCCCGTCGCAGACAAGGTCGGGCGGCCTGCTTTGCCTGCAAATCTAGGGCGCGGTGGGCGCAGCTGCCAAGTCCAAGTCGCCGCTAACGTGCCGCGCGGGCAACGTCCTTGCGAACGTCCCGCGATCGACCGGAACATAGCAAACTTGAGCTCTAGAATGGCAGGCCGACAATCGCCCGTGCAGACGAGCGTACCGGTCGCAAATTTTCGCCTTCGCGGCCTTAACATCGTTGCGCCCACCGGCGGCGATGCCCTCGAACCCGCGAGCAAAATCTTTGCAGCATGTTTCAACCTGACCGCCGGCACAAAGAGAACGGCGACGCGGCTGTGGGAGCGTATTTTTCAGGCCCAGGGCGCGGCACGCAGCGCCGACATCTGCTCGGCAGCCCGCGCCTGCGCGATGATCAAGACGCGTCGCTTGGCGATAGACCCGCCAGCTCGATCCGGCCTGCCGCCGTAATGCCGCCGACGTCAACGGACGCTGTCACGCCCCGCAAACCACAGCTTCGGATCGGCCGCCCGCACGGTGCTTCCGGCAGGCCAAGCTCCCGGCGCACGATATTGGTGCCCTCGACCAGCGCGCACGCACTTGTAGAACGCGATCCGCCGCGACAGGCCCCTCGCGACCAAAGCCGCAATCGGTGCTGATGACCAGCTGCTCCTTGGGAATATATTCCAGCGCCTTGCGGATCAGCGCCGCGACGTGCTCCGCCGGCTCAACCACGGTGTTGCAGTGGTTGACCACGCCGATGCCGATCTTCTTGTCGGTCTTGATGTGCTTGAACAGATGCAAGTCCTGCCCGTCCGAGCTCGCACATTCGAGGGTCAGCACATCACAGTTGAGCTGCAAGCAGATGCGGCAGCGCGCGTTCGTAGCTCGGCACCTTCCAGTGGACGCGCTGCTGATTGGGATTGCCCCAGCAGGTATGCACCCAGATCTCGGCGTTCACGCCCGTAAGCTGGCGATTGAAGGCCGTCGGTCAGGAACTCAAGATCGGCTTGCGTGCAGTCTGGCTGCTGGGCGCGCATATGGTGCGGCGGCTCCTCGACCTGGATCAATGGGCAACCGGCGGCCGTCATCTCGCGGAGCTCCGCATTCATGATGTCGCACAGATCGAGGATCATCGCCTTGTCGTCGGCATAGAACTCGTTCCACAGCATCGAGGCGAGGGCGGGGGCGCAGATGGCGCCGAATTTCACCGGCCGGTCTGTCATGCGCTGCGCGACCTGCCACAGCGCGGCGTATTCCAAGGGGACCGCGCGTGAGTTTCTCACGCACGACACCGGGCTGATAGGCTTCCTGCACCTCCCACAATATCTTGCCAGGTCGCAGGCCGTGGCGCGACATCCAGCCGCGCGAGGTGTCGCGGTGGCCGCACACGCCGCCGAGACGCTCGATTGGATAAAAGAACCAGGACTTGCCGCCCACGGTCAGATCGAAGCGGCTGTCGCCATCGGTCACGATATCGAGACCCGGCGGCTTCCTGCTCGGCGATGATGCTGGCAACGCGCGTCCAGATACTGTTCGCGGAACAAGGAATCGCCGAGCGCGGACTTGAACGATCGGCCGGCCAGGCTCCGGTCGAACCAAAGCGGGCGCGGATAGGAGCCGGTGATGGTGGTGGGCAGGATCATATCGCGCGTGACCGTGAGCACGGGGACCCTCCGTCGGTTAGGGGCGCATGATAACACAAGCATCTGCCGCAGGAGCCGGCGAGCGTTTTCGCCGAGCCCCCCTGATGGCGCCGAAGCGAACGGCCTTTCCGGGCACCACGTCGGCTCCGCCGGCTTTGGCGTCGAGCGTGGGGGAGCCCGTCTGCAGGGCGGCCTCTCGCAACCCAGCCGTGATCGCCGCGGGCGCTAGAGAGCGGCGATGCAGTCAATCTCGATGTCGAAGTGGCACTGGCCAGGCTGGCACGCAGATAAAAATGCGCGCCGGGGGTTCAGCGGAAAAAGCGCGCGTAGATCGCGTTCACCGCCGCAAATTTCTCAACCGAGGTGCAGTAGACGTTACACTTGAGGACGTTATCCAACGACGAGCCTGCGGTCCTCGACACAAAGCTTCAGTTGCGCCAGCACGATCTCGGTCTGCCGCTCGATTGGCGCCTTGACGATTTCTCCTGTTTCCGGGTCGAAGGGCGGCAGGCCAGAGACATAGATTGTATCAGCATGCCGAGTGACGGCTGAGGTCGGTGCCTTCCACCTCTCAAGGTAGCTGGAAAGGGGCTCAACGCGGATAATCTGTCGCTTCATGGGTCTTCCTCCTTAGGGCTCGATGCCAGGCTCAGGGGATGCCGGGCACCCCTGGTGTCATGTCTTAATCGTTGGCGTCGGACGCCAATGCCGGCAGGCCGTGCGGCGCTCCAGCATCGCCGATCGCCCGTTCAACGGGGAAGCCCAAGCCGTACACCCGCAAGCGACGACCGGGATTGGTGCCATAGCGCGACAGCTCCACGCCCAAGGTCTGCCGCTCCTGTCGATTGTTTCGCCCTTTAGAACAGCTGATCCCGCGCGCCTCCTGGCTCCTCGCGCCAGCGCGGCTTGGGCCGACGTACGCGCCCTTTTTTGGGCATTTCACCGCCGATCGATGCGCGGCCTTGCTGTTAGCGTGCTGAGGGTTGAGGTTTCGAGGCGTTGGCCGTCGACGCCGGAGGCGGCTGCTGCTGCTAGCGGGCTCGACCCAACCCGGCTCGGAGGCCGCGGCGTCCCGCAAGACCTCCCACTGTTCGGCCTCGGATGACAGCAAGAATGCGTAGCAGCTTTGCAGGTGGCGTATGCCTCGGCCGCTTGCGGGCCGACGAGAATAGCTCCTCTTGTAGAGGGCTTAGCGACGGGGAACGCTCCACCGCATGGTCGCCATCGTCCGCATCGCGCTGACAAGGCCCTATACCTTGTCGTTTTGGCGTTGCTGCTGATGATCATCGGCCCGCTCGCGGCCTGGCGCACGCCGACCGACATTTTTCCCGACATTCGCATCCCCATCATCAGCGTGGTCTGGCAATACACGGACTCGCCTCCCGATCAGATGGCCGGGCGCATCGCGACGCCGTTCCAGCGGGCGCTGACCACGACGGTTAATGATATCGAGCACATCGAGGCCAACTCCTACAACGGCGTCGGCATCATCAAGATCTTCTTTCAATCTAACGTCGACATTCGCACCGCCAATGCGCAGGTCACGGCGATTTCGCAGACCCTTCTCAAGCAATGCCCCCGGCGCCACGCCGCCGCTGATCCTGAACTATTACGCTTCGACGGTCCCGATCCTGCAGCTGGCGCTATCGGGCGAGGGTCTCACCGGAACAGAACCTTTCGACCTTGCCGTAACCTCGGTGCGCACCCCGCTCGTCACTATCCCGGGGCGGCCATGCCGTTCCCGTTCGGCGGTAAGTTCCGCCAGATCCAAATCGACCTCGACTCCTCGGCTATGCAGGCCCGGGGACTGTCGGGCCAAGACGTCGCCAACGCGCTCGCCGCCCAGAACCTGATCCTCCCGGTCGGCACCCAGAAAATCGGCGCCTTCGAGTATTCGATCCAGCTCAACAATGCGCCCGCCAAGCTGGAAGACCTCGCCAATCTGCCTATCAAGTCGGTCAATGGTGCGATCGTCTACCTGCGCGACATTGCCCAGGTGCGCGATGGCAATTCGCCGCAAACCAACATCGTGCACGTCGACGGCAACCGGTCCGTGTTGTTGCAGGTGCTCAAGAATCGGCACGGCATCGACGCTGGCCATCGTCGCCGGCATCAAGCGACAAGCTGATCGAGATCAAGGACACGCTGCCCGACAACCTGCGCGTCTTCGTTAGTCGGCGATCAATCGCTGTTCGTCAGCGCGGCGATCGCCGCGGTAGCCCATGAGGGCGTCATTGCCGCCGCCCTCACCAGCGTCATGATCCTGTTGTTCCTCGGCAGCTGGCGCTCGACCGTAATCATCGCCATCTCGATCCCGCTGGCCGTGCTCGGCTCGATCATCATGCTCTGCCGCGATCGGCGAGACGCTCAATATCATGACGCTCGGCGGCCTGGCACTTGCCGTCGGCATCCTGGTCGACGATGCGACGGTCACCATCGAGAACATCAACTGGCACCTGGAGCAGGGCAAGGAGGTCCAGACCGCCATCATGGACGGCGCCCAGCAGATCGTGACGCCAGCCTTCGTTTCGCTGCTATGCATCTGCATCGTGTTCGTGCCGATGTTCTTCCTGAAGGCATTGCCGCGCTTCCTCTTCGTACCGATGGCAGAAGCGGTGATGTTTGCCATGGCCTGGTCGTTCATCCTGTCGCGCACGCTGGTGCCAACCATGGCCAACTACCTGCTCAGGCCGCACCGGGCGCATGCTGACAAGGCGCCCTCTCGCGCAATCCGTTGCGTGCGATTGCAGCGCGCTTTCGAGCGTCGCTTCGAAGATATTCGCTTTCACCATCGCCTGGCGCTGGAAGTGGTCTTGCGACACCGCGCCATCTTCGTGGTCTCATGCCTCGCCTTTGTGGCGGCATCCTTCTTGCTGGTGCCTTTTCTCGGCCGCAACTTTTTCCCGCCGTCGACACCGGCCAAATTTAATGCACGCGCGACCCAGGTGGGAACGCGCGTTGAGGAGAGCGCCCGGACAATTCGCGGACGTGCAGAAGGCGGTCACTCGCTTGATACCGCCGCGCGAGCTTCGCCACCATGGTCGACAACATCGGCATGCCCATCAGCGGCATCAACATGTCCTACAACAACACGGGTGTGATCGGGCCCGCAGGACGCCGACATCCAAATCAAGCTGAAGGAAGGCCATCGTCCAACCCAGGAGTACGTGCGAAATGCTGCGCCAGGAGCTGCCGGTCCAGTTTCCCGGTATGAGCTTCGCCTTCTGCCAGCCGACATCGTCAGCCAGATCCTGAATTTCGGCGCGCCGGCGCCCATCGACATTCAGGTCCGCGGGCCCAAACCTTGCCGCCAATTTCCAGCACGCGAACCTGATTTTGAGCAAGCTCAGGCGGATCCCCGGCATCGCCGATGCCCGCATCCAGCAATCGCGTGCCTATCCTGCCTTCAATGTCGACGTTGACCGAACGCGGGCCCAATACATCGGGCTGACCGAGCGCGACGTGACCAACAGCCTGGTGGTCAACCTGGCCGGGCAGCGGCCAGGTGTCGCCGACCTACTGGCTGAACCCGGACAACGGCATCTCCTACCCGATCGTGATGCAGACGCCACAGCATCAGGTCGACACCCTTGCCGCGCTCCAGACGCTGCCGATCACGGCGCCGGGGACGACCCTGTTGCCGGTGCTGGCGGGAGTAGCCGACATCAAGCGCTCCAGCACGAGCGCGGTGGTCTCGCAGTACAACATTCAGCCGGTCGTGCAGGTCTATGCCACGGCGCAAGGTCGCGACCTCGGCGCGCTTGCCGGCGATGTGCAACAGCTGCTCGATGCCACGGCAACGGCCGTGCCCAAGGGCAGCTCGGTGGTGTTGCTCGGTCAGGTCAAGACCATGAATAGCGCCTTCAATGGCCTGCTGTTTGGCTTGCTCGCCGCCATCGTGCTCATCTACCTGCTGGTCGGTGGTCAACTTCCAGTCATGGTCGGATCCGTTCGTCATCGTCTCCGCCCTCCCCGCCGCGCTAGCCGGCATCGTCTGGATCCTGTTCTCGACGCAGACGACGCTGCTCGGTGCCTGCCCTGACGGGCGCGATCATGTGCATGGGTGTTGCCACCGCTAACAGCGTGCTGGTCATCAGCTTTGCACGCGAGCGCTACGGCGTCGGCGGTGACCCCATCGCCGCCGCTCTGGAAGCCGGTTTTGTGCGCTTCCGCCCCGTACTCATGACGGCACTGGCAATGATCATCGGCATGGCCCCGATGGCGTTGGGCCTTGGCGACGGTGGCGAGCAGAACGCACCGCTGGGCCGCGCCGTAATCGGCGGTCTGGTCTTCGCAACCATCGCAACCCTCATGTTCGTGCCGGTCGTCTTTAGTTTTATGCACAAGAAGCAGACGCCGAGCGGCACTCCTCCGTCAGAGATCGCAAATGCCGCGTGACATCCCTCCCCCATCCCTCAATCTGCGCAGGCTCCGGCTTTCGGGCCTTTTGCAGCGGCAGTGGCCGTTGCCGTCGTTGCGACCGGCATCTCTCGCGCGAACGCAGCAGCGCGCGTTTGCGCGACTGGACCGATGCGCAGGCGCTTCCGACCGTGGCGGTGACATCTCCGAGCAGTAGGCAACTGAGCCCGTATCTCAATCTGCCGGGCCGACTGGAGGCGTACTCGCGCGCGCCCATCTATGCGCGCGTGAGTGGCTACCTGAAGCGACTGGAAGGTCGACATCGGCGCACGCGTCAAGGCCGGACAGCTCTTGGCCGAGATCGACGCACCGGACCTCGACCAGCAGCTCGCTGCAGGCGCGCGCCGACCTTCTCAATGCCCAATCCAACGCCAGATTGTCGGAGGCGACCCTGAAACGGCGGCAGAGCCTTGCCGACTCCGCATTATTTCTCAGCAGGACCTGGACGAGCGAATTGCCGACCTCGCCAGTAAACAGGCGGCCGTCAAGTCTGAATCAGGCCAATGTTGATCGGCTCGAGGCGCTGGCCGGCTACAAGAATGTGCTGGCGCCCTTCGACGGCATGATCACCGCGCGCGAAACGGACCTGGGAGCCCTTATCAACGCCGGCAGCAGCTCGGCCCCGGCCGATGTTCGTGGTGTCAGATACCAGCAAACTGCGCGTCTACGTCAACGTGCCTCAATCGTTCGTCCCGGCGATCCGGATCGGCACCAAGGCAATGATCTCGGTCCCCGAATATCCCGATCGCAGCTTCCCGGCGAGCATTGAGTTTTCTTCACAAGCGGTGGATGGTCAATCGGGCACCACGCGCATGCAGCTCATGGTCGGCAATGATGAGGGCCTGCTGCTGGCCGGCGGCTACGCAAACGTGCGCATCGACCTGTCACGCGACGTGCAGACACTACACATTCCCGCCAGCGCGTTACTGTTCGATCAAATGGCCTGCGCGTTGCCACCGTCGGGTCGGGCGAAAAGGTGGTGCTCAAGGGTATCAAAATTGCGCGCGACCTTGGCCGCGAAATCGAGATCGCCGCGGGGCTTCAGGCCGATGACCGAGTAGATCCTTAACCCTCCGGACGGATTGGTCAGAGGGCGCCCAGGTTCAGCATCACCAAAACGGCCCCTAGACGGCCGTAGCACCCCCACCGATCGTGCGCCTGGCACGGACGGGCGCCCGTCACACGTTTCGCCTGCCGCCTTAGGCGCTCGCCGGCAAGCTGGACGCGCGGGACCTGCACGTGAGCGGTGAGAGAAGCGGCCAAGTGCGGCGGCAGCGTCATGGTGCCGAGCTACCGACGTCCAGGCAGCAATGTTGCGACGTGGGCGTTCCAACGGTGCACCTGACCGACGCCGAGATCCACTTGCCAATCACGGATGAGCTTCTCAGGTTGAGGGACTTCCCAGCCGACGCGGGTGGAGCCGGCCAGGTGATGCCCGATTAGCTTCCCTGTCCCCGTGCTCCAAGATCAGCACGAGATACCCGATCGCTTGGCTTCTTTGCCCCGACACGGTGGTGCCGCGGTGATCCTCTGCCGCAAGTCTCCGTCACGGCCGATGGGAAACAATCCGTGCGCTACGACGTCGAATCACCGTTCCGGCTTGCGCGGTTCGACCATCTATCTTCCGAGATCTCCCGCCCCAAACCAGCCATTCTCCTGTTGCATGGCAAGCGAGGGCGGCTTGCCGGCTGGAGCCATGTGTGGGCGCTTGCTCTGGCGCAGGCTGGCTTCGTCACCTTGCCCTGGAGGTACAGCAAAGGCGGCAGCCCCTGGTGCGCGGCGACATTCTCGAGGTGCCCTGGACGAGACGGAAGAGGCTCTGGCGTGGTTGCGAACCGCACCTGGTGTCTCGGGCCGCCTTGCCTCTATGGGGAATCCCGAGGCGCAGAGCATGGTCTCCCTCCTGACGGCATTGATGGCGCGCGACAGTCCGGCCTTCCGCACGCGCTTGTGCTGCTCCTTAGCGCCTCCGACACCATCGTCGGAGCCTTTATTGAGAGCAGCTTCCGCCCAGACTCGGCCGCCAAGGCAGCAAGGCGTGGGCCGTGGGAAGGTACACCGATCCGCCTTGATCCCACGCGCGCCTGGTGCTGGCGGGGTACTTCCAAAGCAGCTCCTCACCGGGCCTCGCCCATCGAGATCGAACGCTACGACGGGCCGGTGTTCTTGAGCCACGGCGAGAAAGATGACGTGTGGTCCGTCAACCGAACCAAGCGCTTGGAGCAGCGGCTCCGCGATGCCGGTCGCAGCCCCGAGGTACACTATTATGCGGAGCAAAGCGCATCGGCTGACACCGGAAGGGCGGAAAGTGCACCAGACCCGGCTCGTCGCTTTTTCCGGCGGTACCTCTGAGCCTAGGGCTAACGCGGTGAGGGACGACGCGGTGAGGCACAACGCGGTGAGGAACGACGGCGGGCCCCGCGTCCGGTCGCGGGTCCCGCTGCATCGACGCTCGGCTAGGTCGGCATGCGCGCGCCGGTTTCCAGCAGCGACTTGAGATCGCTGAGCACCCACGGCCAGCCGCCGCCGCCCTTGGCCGGATCGCCGCCGCCCGGCACCATGCCGGCAACCATCGGTGCGCCCGTGACATCATGGGTGATGGTCACCGTCGCAGACGCCGTGCCGGCTCTCCTGATCTCATAGGTGAGGCGCGTAGGCGGCTCCGCGATCGTGGCCGGCATTGAACAGCGGGTGCCATGTCTGCACCAGCTTGCGCGGCGGATCGCTCTCGATCACCTCGCCGACGATCACTCTCTCGGGCAGGCCCGCACGCTTTCATCTCGGCGACTGGCCTCGTGGCAATAGTTGGCCGCCGGCCTTCAGCTCGTATTCGACGCGGCCGCCATAGCCGTAGCGCTCGGTCCATTCGGGCTTGGTGATCGCATCCCAGATGGCCTGGGCGCTGGCCTTGATGACAATCCTGTAGACCTGCGTGGTCGCGGCTTTGTTCCGTCATGATCGTCTGATCCTTTTTCTCCAGCTCGGTCTTGAGCGCCAGCAGCGCGGAGACCTTCGCGTTCCCTGTATTTGTCGATCCACCGGTCGTGGATCATCCGGATGGGAACCGCATTTAGAAAATGCAGCTTCTCCCGGCCTGACCGGCGGGTGACGACGAGGCCGGCATCTTCCAGAACCTTGAGATGCTTCATGACGCCGAAGCGCGTCATCGGCCAGCCCGGACTCCAGCTCCTTCAGCGTGCGGCCGTCGCGCTGAAAGAGCAGGTCCAGGAGGAAGCGACGCGTCGGGTCAGCAAGCGCCTTGAATACCTGGTCGTCGTCCGTCACCACTCGACAATAGGTGACCATATGGTCACCTCGTCAACCCGCGCGGCTGCGTTTCCGGAATTTCGCGAGACTTGCCCTGCATTTGGCGGACGCGTTTCCGTCGTCGGGGTGAAGGACTGTCATGACCGCGAGCTGCAAAGCGGCGCGGCCAGCGCGCAGCGTGCTGGCAAAAGCGCACCCGAGGCACGTACACGAGGCGCGTCCAGCCCGAGAGCCCGATACGCTCTCAATCCGCCGGCGACGCGGGCCGCAGTCACGCTCGAACCATCGCCACCTTTGGCTGAGCCGATCTTGCCCGTTCGCAGGGACAGCGGGATGCTTTTGGGACAAAAGCACACCAGGCCGCGCCACGGCTCGGCAGGCGAGCAAGCGTCGGGCAATGAGTTGCCTGGTTGCCAGGCCCGATCTGACGGATCGGGCGCCAGCGCGCCCCCAAGCGGCAGCGGCTTTACGGCCCCATGCGGCTTGAGGGGCGCGGACGACCGACAGCGGTAACCATAGCAAAATTGGCCTCGTATGGGGCGTGGAACTTTCCGCAAGGATCGGAGTTGCTGCACGTTGTGAACGGGGGTATTCCGGCGCTGTGGGTAGAGATCCTCGGTATGACCAGGACCGCCCGAGCTATCTTGGCAAACCTCTGCCCAGAAAAGAGTGGAAACCGCAAGATCGAAAAGGGCACAGGTGAGCGACGACACCTCGCTGGCCGTTGCGGATCGAAGCGCCGCGCCCCCACGGGCGGGCAAGGGCATTCGCTTGAGCCGACCAGCGAGCTGGGCTCCCTGATCCAGACCAAGGATTGGTCAACGACGCCCATCGGCCCGCCGCGGAACGGTGGTCGCCGACCCTCAAAACGGTGGTCGATTTTCTGATCGTCAATCGCTTTCCGCTCCTGCTGTGGTGGGGACCGCAGTACGTCTCGATCTACAACGATGCCTACCGCCCGATTCTGGGAACAAAGCATCCCAGCGCCCTAGGTCAACCGTTCCGGGAGTGTGGACCGAGATCGAGCATGTCGTGCGGCCGCTGATCGATGCCCCCTTCAATGGCGGCCCAGCAACCTGATGGACGACATTCTGCTCGAGGTAAAGCGACACGGCTTCACCGAAGAAACGCACTTCACGATCGCCTATAGCCCAGTGCCCGACGAGACGGCGCCAAGGGGGAATTGGCCGGCGTCCTCGCAACCGTGTACGAAATCACCGACAAAATCGTGGGCGAACGGCGGATCACGGTGCTCAGGGATCTGGGCGTGCGCGCGGAGAGGCTCGCACAGCGGAGAGCGCGATGCACCATTGCCGCTCGTGCGCTCGAGCCGCACACCAAGGACATCCTGTTCGCTCTTCTCTACCTGCTGGACGCAGGCGGCGTGGAGGCGCGGCTGGCGGCCAGTTCGGGCGTCGATGCCAATAGCGCCGGCGCGATACAAACGGTCGAAGTGGGTGGAACGCGGGACGTTTGGCGGTTCTCACACGTCGCGGAGACGAAGGTTGCAGCCGTCATCGAGGGCCTTACTGCGGCCATGCCGTGCGTGCCGCCAGGGCCTTGGTCGGATCCTCCCGAGAAGGCCGTCGTGCTGCCGATCAAGTCGAGCCTCCCCAACCAGCTTGCGGGGTTCCTGGTTGCGGGCGTCCAGCCCGAGGTTGCGACTCGATGATCAGTATTGTGGCTTCCTTGACCTGGTCGGAGCCCAGATCGCAGCCAGCATCACGACGGCACAAGCCTATGAGCAAGAACGCAAGCGCGCCGAGGCGCTGGCTGAGATCGACCGGCGCCAAGACCGTATTTTTCTCCAATGTTAGCCATGAGTTCCGCACGCCCCTGAGCTTGATCATTGGCCCATTGAGTGATGCGCAGAAGAGAAAGCAGGGATTGGACGTCGAGCAACTCGACCTCGTGCACCGCAACTCCTTGCGGCTGCTCAAGCTAGGTCGTGAACTCATAAAAGGCGAAGCGACTGCAGTGAGTTAGTCGGCCCCTGGGGTTAGACAGCCTGGGAACGGCAGGCCAAGCTGCGGGGTGTCGGCAAAGCCCCTGTTTGCAGACGGGATCGCTGCAGTGCTGCCAGAACCCGACATTCGGCGTGCCTACGCGTGCAACGGCATCTGCGTTTAGAATTGCGGCCTCGCTCAGGATGACCGGCTTGCAGCGCGCTCTCGTTCAACGCGCTCGGTTACGTCGCGCGCCATCGCGACCGAGCCAAATACTTCGCTTTCGGTGTCGCCTTTGACAATCGCAAATGTCATCTCGACGTACAGCCTGCGTCCGCTCTTGTGTAGGGCACGGGTGAGTGTCGGGCGGCCGTGAAGCTTCGTAGCGCCCTTTGCCATCGCAGCGTCGAAGCCGCTCCAATGCGCAGCTCGTAGATGCTCGGGTATGATCAGGTCGACACTTTGGCCGAGCGCCTCCTCGGCAGAATAGCCAAACAACGCCGTACAGGCGGGGTTCCAGCGAATGATCGCTCCCGAGCGGTCGGCACAGATGACAGCGTCAGCGACTTGATCGAGAGATCCTCTCGGCCAATTTGGACTGGTCTTCCATGGATGCGCTCCCTTGGATTGGAACTCACCGGTTCGCTTAATCACAGACCACCCCAACGATGAGATGGAACCGGTCGTGCCAGGTGCGGATGCGTTTCCACATAATCCTGAAAACGTGCGCCTTTTTCCGTGATGTCACAACCCAGCCGGCGCGGGCGAACAGGTGGAGTAGTGCTACCGCCATTCGTCAGTTCCAGGCGACCCATTCTGCCGTGCGCCGTGCGAGCAATCGTTGAGCAGGGCAGTAAAGAACTCTGCCGGATTGAGGATGGCGCTGCAGCTACGTCAGGGAGGTCGTTGGACTCGGGGTGCTTGGCCATGAACGCCGTGATGAACGGGCAGCTGGCAATCACCTTCAGCCCTGCCGGCGGACATCCTCGAGCGCGCCCCGCGCCAGCGCCGTGCCGACGCCGCGGCCGCCGAGTTCCTTCGGCACCTCCGTGTGCACGAACGTGATGACGCCAGGCGTCAGGGTATAGACGGCAACGGCGAGATGGCCATCGACCTCGAGTTCGTAGCGGCTGCGAGGCAGGGTTGTTGTGGACGGTGGGCTCCACGGGCGGCTCCTTGTTCGCTCCGGGGGTGGACTACAGGGTGCTCGTTGTGACTGCCGCATGGCAGCATGGAACGCGTATGCCGGCCATCCCGCAAACCACCAGCAACAAGCGTGAGAACTACGGACAGTGGTTTGAGAGTACCCGCAGCCACGAGAACGCTGTGGTGAGTGCGACCAGCAGAAAGTTGCCATTGATCCAACCACGACCGACACGTAGCACGATGGCGCCACGCTTATCGAGACCGACGAGGTGGAACGTGTTCTCTACCGATGTCGACGCCGATCGTGGCGACTGGCTTCCGATGAATTCTGATGGGCGTGTATCGCAGGCTCCCTGAGCTTTGAGCCTCCCAGCCGATCAACGGTGGGCAATCCTATCAACTGACACTTATGCATTTACCGTCGAGTGAACCTTGGGGTGATTGCCCGGCCCCTCTCAGGGTTTTTCCTGATTCCAGCGCTCGGGCCTCGTGGCGACGATCGTCTGACACTTTCAAAGCGCGTCCCGACGGTGCACCAACGGGCAATATCCCTCCTGCGATCGCGGTGCCAAGTTTCTCAGGAGCAACCTGGACCTCATCCATCCGGGTCACTGGATGTCGGACCAGTGGATGCTCTTTGCGTACCTTGGAAGCCGTGGATGCTCGTTGCGTACCTGGGAATGCCAGTGTCAAATGATCGACGCACTTACCAAAAATGAGCGCCAAGCTGCGCTGATCATCCTGGTCGCTCTCGCCCTCCTTGGATTGGCACTCGCCTTTGCCGGCCGTGACGATCAACTCAGTTGGCATGGAACTCTGGTCTTTCTCGCTGCGTTTGCAGGCATTTCTGCCGTCGGCTGCGGATACGATCTGCCCGAACCCCCGGAAGAGCGGCTTCAGCACTACTACGACGACCCGACCAAAGCGGGGATCATCATCGCGATGGGCTGGGCTGTATTCGGCCTGTTTATCGGCGACTGGGTGGCTTGGCTTCTTGTCTACCCCGAACTTACCTTCGACGCCGCCTGGTCGAGCTTTGGGCGACTTCGTCCGGTACACACCACTGCTGTCATCTTCGGTTTCGGCGGCAATGCGTTGATTGCGACGTCGCTCTATGTGCTGCAGCGGACGTCACGTGCGCGGCTTCCGGACCAATTGAGCCCGTGGTTCGTCTTGCTCGGTTACAATCTGTTCTGCGTCGTTTCGGTCACCGGCTACATGATGGGGATCACGCAGTCGAAGGAATACGCCGAGCCCGAATGGTATGCGGACATCTGGCTGGTGATCGTCTGGGTCGTGTATTTCATCATCTATCTGCGCACGCTAGCGCGGCGCAAGGAGCCGCACATCTACGTGGCCAATTGGTACTACATGGCCTTCATCCTGGTCGTGGCCGCGTTGCACATCGTCAACAATCTCGCGATCCCCGTTTCGCTCGGACACGCTAAAAGCTACTCGTCTTTCTCAGGCGTTCAGGATGCGATGACGCAATGGTGGTACGGCCACAACGCAGTCGCGTTCTTCCTGACCGCGGGCTTCCTCGGCATGATGTACTATTACCTGCCCAAACTCGCTGGTCGGCCGATCTTCTCCTACCGGCTGTCGATTATCAGCTTCTGGGGCATCACCTTCCTCTACATGTGGGCGGGATCGCACCACCTGCATTACACGGCGCTGCCGCACTGGGTGCAGACCCTCGGCATGACGTTTTCGGTCATGCTGCTGGTTCCGTCCTGGGCGTCCGCCGGCAACGCGCTACTCACGCTCAACGGCGCCTGGGACAAGGTCCGGGACGACGCGGCGCTGCGCTTCATGATGGTCGCCGCCGTGTTCTATGGGCTGGTGACGTTCGAGGGATCGTTCATGGCGATCCGTGCGGTCAATTCGCTTTCCCACTACACAGACTGGACGGTCGGGCATGTCCACGTCGGCGCGCTCGGCTGGGTCGCCATGATCACTTTCGGAACGATCTATGCCTCAGTGCCTTGGCTCTGGAAGCGGGAAAGCATGTATTCGGCGCGGCTCGTCGAAATCCATTTCTGGCTCGCCGTCTCGGGCACCATCATCTACGTCTTCGCGATGTGGAACTCCGGCATTATTCAGGGGCCTGATGTGGCGGACCTATAATGATAGCGGGACGCTCGCCTACTCTTTCGTAGATTCGCTCGTCGCGATGCGGCCCTACTACATCGCGCGGGCGATCGGCGGGCTCTTCTTCCTGATCGGCGCGATCGTCGGTTGTTACAACATCTGGATGACGATCCGCACGGCGCCGCGTACAGCCGGCGAAGTCGTCGCCGACCGCCACGATGCCGTACTCGGAAGCGCGTCCGCGCTTCGGCCGGCGGGAGTGACGCAGATGTTCGGCCTGCACTATCGGCTGGAACGCAAAGCCATCGGGCTGGTGCTGGCAATAATCGGCGTTGCCAGCATTGGCGGGATCGTCGAGATCGCCCCGCTGTTTACCATCCGTCAGACGGTCGAAGATGCGCCCGACATGCGTGTTTATACGCCGCTCGAGTTGGCGGGACGCAACATCTACATCCGCGAGGGCTGTTACGCCTGTCACTCTCAGATGATCCGCACTTTGCGCGATGAGGTCGAGCGCTACGGCCCTTACTCACTCGCGGTCGAATCCAAGTACGACCACCCCATGCTTTGGGGCTCCAAGCGAACTGGACCGGATCTGGCGCGGATCGGCGGCAAGTATTCCGACGAATGGCATGTAGCCCATCTGAACAATCCTCGCGACGTGATGAAGCAATCGATCATGCCTGCTTATCGATGGCTCTTGAGAACATCCCTGCGGAGCGATGACCTCGGGCTGCACCTCAAGGCTCTCCGCGCGGTCGGGGTACCCTACACGGACGAGATGATCGACAATGCGAAATCCGACGCTTATGGGCAGGCTGCTCCCGATACACCCTACGCCAGGGGCGTCACCAAGCGCTACGGTCGCGCGACGAACGTTCGTGCCTTCGATGGTGTGCCGGGCGTGCTGACGGAGATGGACGCGCTAGTGGCGTATTTGCAAATCCTTGGGCGGCTGACCGATGCGGCCCATAAGCCTGGCGCTGCGATCGAGAGGTAATCATGGAGGTCGATCACGGCACACTGGTGTGGTTTTCAAAATCATTTGGGTTGTTCTATCTCATGGGGCTCGCCCTCGATCGTCGTCGCCTATGTCTATTGGCCGTCGAACAAGAAACATTTCGATGACGCCGCGGAGTCCATCCTCCACGACGAGGACAGGCCATGGCGGTAGGCGAACGCGACCCCATACCGGCTACATGACCACCGGTCATGAGTGGAACGGCATCAAGGAGCTAAACACCCGGTTCCGCGGGTGGTCTATTTCTTCTCTGATCGTGACGGCGCTGTTTGCAGTCACCTATTGGGCGCTCATGCCGGCGTTTCCGCTCGGTGTGACTTATACAAAGGGTCTGTTGGGCATCGACCAGCGCGCCACCGTAATGGAGTCGCTCAAACAGGCGACACTTGAACGCGAGCCTTGGACACGACGGATAGATACGGAGAGTTATCAGGCCATTCAAGCCGATCCCGATCTGATGAAGATCGTACGCCAGACTGGCCGCACATTGTTCGGCGACAACTGCGCGGCGTGTCACGGCTTCAATGCGAAGGGCGGCAAAGGCTTTCCGACCTCACGACGATCGTCGTGGCTGTGGGGTGGAGATCCCGCAACCATCGCTGAAACCATTCGCATCGGAATCAACTCAACCCATCCGAACACTCGCGTGGGTCAGATGCTGGCCTTTGGGCGAGACAACCTACTGTCGGCCCCCGAGGTGAACAACGTGGTCAGCTACGTCCAAAGCCTGTCCGACCCAGTGCTATCGAAGCGGTTTCGCGCCGGCAACGCTCGAAGCAGGCAAGGCAACCTTCGCCGCTAGCTGTGCCTCCTGTCATGGCGACGACGGCAAGGGCAAGCTCGAAATTGGTGGGCCGGACCTGACGGACACGTTCTGGATTTATGGCGGCGACACCGATCGATCTTAGCGAGCGTGCGGAGCGGCCGGCAAGGACACATGCCGTCATGGGAACACCGCCTTGGGGCTGTCGAGCGGAAGATCCTCGCGATCTATCTCGTCGATTTGAGGTCCAGACCATGAGCCGAGCGGTGACCATGTACACGCTGAAACGGAGGTTGGCGATCTGGCTGCTGCTCGGTTTCGGCATGTTGGTCGTCGTCGCAGCCAACGGTCATCTCGTTTACGTCGCGATGACATCTCAGCCGGACTGTGTCGCACACGTTCGGCACGGAGAAGGCGACAGCACGCAAGGTCGGTTCGGCGCTGCGAAATCCTCATGTACGCCCGGCTGAGCGAAGCGATAGCGGCAATGGGAGGAGGCCGACAATGACGACGATCCCAGCCTTGGTCCCTCCGACGCTGCAAGCAAAGACGTGGAACCGTAACTCTGGCTTCGTCCGCAGCGCTTCGGCTGGCTTGCCGCCGGCTGGCGCGACGTGATCGTGCAGCCGCTCGCGAGTCTCGGATATGGCGCTCTCGTTTTCGTGATCTCGATCATCATGGTCGTCGGTATGTTCAAGTTCGGCTGGGACTACATCCTGTTTCCGGCTTTTGCAGGATTCATGGTGGTAGGCCCGATCCTCGCCGTCGGCCTTTATGAGAAGAGCCGTCGCATCGCCGCTGGCGAACCTGTCGCACTGAGGGACATGATTTTCGTAAAGCCGAAATCAGGCGGACAGATTCTCTTCACGGGCGTGCTGCTGTGCCTGCTGATGCTGGTGTGGATGCGCGCAGCCGTCATCATCTACGCACTGTTCTTCGGACTTCAGCCGTTTCCGGGACTCGGTCAAATCATCCCCATGCTGTTCACCACGCCAACCGGATGGGCGATGCTGATTGTCGGCAGCGCGGTCGGCGGGTTGTTCGCTGCCTTCTCTTTCGCCATCAGCGCGTTCTCCATCCCGATGCTGCTCGATGAACGGATCGATGCTCTCACAGCGATGGGAACGAGCATGGCGCTGGTCTGGAACAATCTCCCGGTGATGCTGACCTGGGGCGCGATCGTGGTGGGACTCTTTTCTGGTCAGCCTGGCAACAGGACTTGTAGGCTTGATTGTCGTGTTTCCCATCCTGGGTCACGGCACCTGGCATGCATATCGCGCGATAAGGACACAGCATCGAGCAGCGCGGCCATCACTGGACAATAGAGCGTTCGATGAGCTGTTGCGCGCCCGCCGTCGAGCTTGCCGATGCGACGATTGACCGTCGCACGGTCAATGACGAATTGCTTCTGGCGAGCCGCGACATCGGCGAAGGCCTGCGCCAGACTGACCTCTCCGTCCCTACCATTCATTGTGGCGGCTGCATCCAGAAGATCGAGCAAACGCTCGGTGTCCTGCCGGGCGTCGAACAGGCGCGGGTCAATCTCTCGAGCCAGGCGGGTGACGATCCGCTGGCGCGCCGATGGCACGCCAGCCCCCTTCATCGAAACCGTTGAGGCGGCATCGGATACGAAGCGCACCTCTACGATATGTGCTGATAGACCCAAAGGACGGCACCATGGCGGAACTGGTCCGGGCGCTCGCCGTCGCCGGGCTTCGCGGCCAGCAATATCATGCTGTTGTCGGTGTCGATCTGGTCCGGCGCGGAGCCGGCAACCCGCGACCTGTTTCACTGGATTTCGGCGCTGATCGCGCTTCCAGCCGTTGCCTATTCGGGACGCATCTTCTTCCGCTCGGCTTGGCAGAGCCTGCGCCACGGCCATACCAATATGGACGTTCCTATTTCCATCGGCGTCCTGCTTGCGTTCGGCCTGAGCCTGTACGAGACGGTTCCACCGCGGGCCGCATGCCTATTTCGACGCCTCGATCACGCTGCTGTTCTTCCTGCTGATCGGACGCACGCTCGATCACATGATGCGGGAACGAGCCCGAGCCGCCGTGCAAGGGTCTTGCCCGCCTCGCGGCGCGCGGCGCGCTCGTCCTGCGGCCGGACGGCGACGCAGATCTATCTTCCGACTGAACGAGATCGAGCCGGGCATGACGATCCTGCTGGCTGCCGGAGAGCGCGTCCCGGTCGATGGCCGGGTCTTGAAGGGACAGTCCGACCTCGATTGCTCGCTCGTCTCCGGCGAAAGCATCCCGCAGACTCGCGAGCGCAGGCTCCCTGCTACAGGCCGGCACGCTCAACCTGACCGGCCCGCTCACGATCGCCGCCACCGCGCCGCCGAAGGACTCGTTCCTGGCCGAGATGATTCAAATGATGGAGGCGGCGGAATCCGGACGCTCGACGTACCGGCGCATCGCCGACCGCGCATCCGGGCTTTACGCTCCCGTCGTCCACCTGACCGCCGCTGGCAACGTTCATCGGCTGGGTCGCTGCAACCGGCGACGTCCACCGGGCGCTCACCATCGCCATCGCGGTCCTGATCATCACGTGCCCCTGCGCGCTCGGCCTCGCCGTTCCCATGGTGCAGGTCGTTGCCGCGCGGCGCCTGTTTGAGCAGGGCATCATGGTCAAGGATGGCGGCGCGCTCGGAGCGCCTCGCCGAAGTGGACACCGCGGTCTTCGACAAGACCGGCACCCTCACGCTCGGCGACGCCGCGGCTTGCTCGACGGCGGTGCGATCGACCCCGACGCGCTGGCGCTGGCTGCCGCGATCGCATCGCATTCCCGCCATCCCTATTCGCTCGCGCTGCGCGCCGCAGGCCGGGCACGCGCCGTGGCACCGATCGCGCCGGATCGGCGTGTCCGAGCATCCCGGCTCGGGACTGGAAGCATTCGATCGGCGCGAGCCGTGTATCGGCTCAGCCGACCCGAATGGGCGCCTTGCCGGCGGTGAATCGATGCAATGCCGGATCGGAGATGGCAAGCGTCGTCCTGTCGAAGGATGGCCGATGCCATAGCGGCATTCCGCTTCGAGGACCGGCTTCGTTCGGACGCTCGCGAGGCGGCTCGCGGCGCTTGCGGAGGATGGTCTGGCCGTGGAAGTCTTGTCCGGCGATCGCGAAGCAACCGGTGCGGCAACTCGCTTCGGCGCTTGGCGTCTCTCACCGCTCCCAGGTGTCTCCGGGCGGCAAGGCAGCCCATATCGCGTCGATTGCGGCGTCGGGACGAAAGGTCCTGATGGTCGGGCGACGGGCTCAACGACGCACCGGCGCTGGTTGCCGCGCACGCCTCGATGGCGCCGGCATCCGCCGCCGATGTCGGCCGCAACGCCGCCGATCTGGTGTTCCTGCGCGAGAGCCTGCTGGCGGTGCCGCGAGGCGATCACCGTTGCATCGAAATGCGAGGCGGCTGGTCCGAGAAAATCTGGCCATCGCCGTCGGTTACAATGCGATCGCAATGCCGATCGCCATCCTGGGATATGTGACGCCGCTGATCGCGGCGGTGGCCATGTCGCTCTCGTCATTGATCGTCGTTGCCAATGCACTGCGCCTTGGTGGAGGTCGTCGGAGAACGCAACGCCAACGAGCGATTCGCGGAGAAGCAAATCCTTCGTCGCCGCAATTTGCACTGGGAGCGACAAATGACGGACTTTTTCTACCTCATCCCCATCGCGTTGGTCTTGGTGCGGTGGGGCTCGCCGCCTTTATGTGGTCGCTCAAAAGCGGCCAGTACGAAGACCTGGACGGCGCGGCGGAACGTATTCTATTCAATGAAAGTGACAAGCCTATAGTGAAGGCGCAGCCACCAGCATCCCCTTCCAATGATGGATCCGCTGTCATCTTTCGTCCAACAAATTGATGTTTTCCAGGCCGAAAATCGCTCACATGATTTGGCGTTCTGCGGGCGGCGCCGGAGGCTCTGGATCAAAACGCGAAGTGCCCCGCCCCGGGTTGCCAGGTCCGCTTTTGCCCAACTACCTGACGTACTTGCATGAAATGCTGCAGCTTCCAACCGGGAGGCAGCAGTCATGCGTTATGAGCTCTCCGACCAGGAGTGGAGCATCATTCGTGCGATGCTACCTACCAAGCCGCGCGGCGTACCCCGCGTCGATGATCGGCGCGTCCTCAATGGCATCTTCTGGGTGTTGCGATCTGGCGCTCCCTGGCGGGACCTTCCAGCCCATCTATGGCCCCCGCACCACTTGCTACAATCGTTTCGTTCGCTGGCGGAGGGCCGGCATCTGGGACAGCATCATGCAGGCGCTGACGGCGCGCAGGATGCTGCTGTGCAGATGATCGACACGTCAATGGTGCGCGTCCACCAGCATGCTGCCTGCATCGCCGACAGCGGCAACCAAGCCGTAGGACGCTCGCGGGGTGGCCTGACGAGCAAGCTGCATGTGGTCGTTGACGGCAAGGGCTTGCCCCTGCGACTGGGCATCACGGCTGGCGAAGCTCACGACAACCGGCTCTGTTCAACATTGCTGAGCGGTCTTACCTCCTCGGACCATGGTGCTCGCCGATCGAGGCTACGATGCCGACTGGATCAGGGCACTTGTCAACGAGCAAGGAGCGTGGGCCAACATCCCGCCGAAACGCAATCGCCGGCAGCCCATCTGCTTCAGTCCCCACCTCTATCGTGCGCGCAACCGCATCGAGCGGTTCTTCAACAAGATCAAGCATTGCCGGCGCATCGCCACTCGCTACGACAAACTCGCGGCCAACTACCTGGCGTTCGTCCAGCTGGCATCAATCCGCCTCTGGCTGCGCGCTTTATGAGTTCACGACCTAGTTTGCTGCTAGGCGGATGACGTTGAGCGGCTGGTGACTTCGATCAGTGGAGCTGCCAGAACGAGGTACGTCACCTAGCAGACGGGAAGACGATGATGCCGAGCGTCATCCCGCTTGGGACAATCCTGGCAAGGGAATTGAGAGTTCGAACATCTGAAATCGTCCTCACGCCGGAGACCAGAACGATCACATCGAGGTAGCTTGGTCGCGTCACGGGCAGCGATAGCTGATGCATTACGAAGGTGTGATGAAATCGCTGCCTTGCCCAAAGCAAGCACAACGACCACCCGACTTGGTAGTGCCTCAGTTTGTGGCATGCCAGACGGCATAGCCTGTTGACTCGCGGTTGCATCACTGCGGAGCCACGCCCATACTTACGGCATGGCGAACCGCACTCACAAGAAGCGACCACGCGACCTGAACCAGCTCGGCAAGATGATCGTCGACACTTCTGTCGGCGACATTGAGATCGCGCGCCAGAACCAGACCCGCTGGTAAGGACCCGGCGGCTGTCAGCCTTGGCCGGCGTGGCGGCCTCAAAGGCGGACGCGCCGTGCGCTCAGGAAGCTTAGCGCCAAGAAGCGAGCTGAAATCGCCCAGCGCGCCGCTCGCGCCCGCTGGGCCGCTAAGGCTGATTAGGCGCGTTCACCTGCACGTTCATCTGTTTAACTTGGGCGGCGCCTAGGTGATTTTCCACTACTTTGATGCTGGCGGTGTTATCAAGCGTATGTGATGAAGCAATGATGGACCGTCAGAACTAGGTCCTGCGTACTCCTTGATCGTCCTCCAACCGCTCAACCTTCGCCAAGAGCAATACGTAACTGAATGAAGCACATC
>ERZ1370068.6762-contig-5725_pt1 | contig 90845 bp, 173 predicted proteins | sample MGYA00561227_ERZ1370068 | MGnify/ENA primary metagenome ERZ1370068 (study PRJEB38410, sample SAMEA6850437) | metagenome | study: Metagenomic assessment of the ecological functions of the soil: analysis of the soil microbiota associated with the... | reverse complement strand
CAGTTACGTGCTGCTTATGAGCGACAGAATCCTCCAACGAATATTCCGTCTGTCAGTTCTTTTCCACGACGGCTCACTACGAATACGTTCGCACGGTTTGTCTCGGCGGATGGAAGCCACCGATGCCGCTAGGCATTACTGCACTAGCGTGGCCGCGAAGCTCGGCATAGCCAAGCGCGTCATCATCACCGATGGCGGGGACTGCATCAACCTCGAATGGCAATTTGGGAAGGGCATCACTTTTTCCCACCATAGAAGACATCAAGAAAGACACCCAAGAAGAATGAAACCCACAGGCACCACTACCCACCACAGAACCGGAGATCAAGCTGGAGACGATCACTCCAGAGATGGCCGCGAAATACCTTCAAACTCAACCGCGACCACAACCGCAAAGCTGCGCGGCGCGCAGGTCGACTATCTGGTCGATCAAATCAAACGCGGGCTCTGGACGCATCGAATGGAGCCACGATTTGTTTTAACGGTGACGGCAAGTTGACCGATGGCCAGCACCGCATGGCTGCAATCGTCAAGGCGGGCAAGCGCGGTTACCACCTTGGTCGTCCGGGGGCTCGATGACAAAGCCTTCCACTCGATCGATACCGGTATCCACCGCAGCAACGCTGACGATCTGCGGATCGCGGCGCAGAAAGACACTCAGTTTTAGCCTGCGCGGCGCGTTATCTTTTCAACTGGGAGCGCGTGAAAAGCTGCGGCGCGAAGATGCGTTCGCGGATGACTGCGCTGACGACATCCAACTGACCATTAAACGCCACCCGGACTGCGCGATGCCGTTCACGCAACGTCGCACATTACAGGTTGGATATCCGACATAGCGTGGTGGTCCGAGTTTTATCGCGACGTCGCCCTACCTCGCCAACATCATCAATCACGACGAGGCGATCGCGCTTTCTTGATCATGTTTTTCGAGGCACACGACATGAGCAAGGGCGCCGCTCCTCGCCCTGCGCTGGTCTTGCTCGCCGCCGGGATGGAGAAAGCATCGCCGGATCACTCCGACGGATACTGGGCGATTATTTATCGCAGAAGTTGGAATCTTTGGGCCAAGGGCCACCGGATCGAAATACCCTGGCCGTCCGTGAAACCGACGTGCTGGAGCATCTCGAAACGCCAGTCCGTGGCAGGACCACTGCGCGGGATCCACTGGCCCGGCCATGGAACTCATCTGGTTCCAGGTTTAGATTTTGGCAAAGTCCTGGACCCAGGGCACAGCGGCCCAGGCCCGGCTCGCTTTGTAGGGTGGCGAGGGCGCTCGATCTCTCTCGGTAAAGACCTTGGGGAGAACGGGTGCCGTTTATCCCAGGCTGAGATCGTCTGTTTGGGAAATCCCTTACGCCCCAGAGCTGCCGAGAAGCTTGAGGCAGCTCCTGGGCTTTCTTGATCGTTGCCGAGAAAATCTCCTTGCAAGGACGTCCTCACGTGGTCGTAAGTCCATTAAAGGCTTAGCATAGCATGAAGAGATCCAGCAAGCAAAATGACCAAGGGCAGCAGCATTCATGTTCGTGGTCAGTAAAGTGTTTGGAAGCCTAAACCACGAAAACCACAGTTCGTGACCAGTAAAGACTTGGTAAGCGATTGCCGTGGTCCAAGGGCGCGGACAGGCAAACCAACCATCTTGCCAGTGAGTCCGTGGTCAAGGCTAAGCAGGTGAAAGTGACTGTCTTATCATGTGTCTTGTCATGAAGCGAATTCCTGTCCCACCCGATAGGCTAGTGTTATCCACCTTTGTCTGAACAGGAGTTCACGAAGCTCAAGGAGCACATCCGTGTGACACGGACTCCGTGAATGCCATTGTCCTTTTCGAGGATAAAGGTTCTCGACGGCATCCAACGCCACCGGTGCCTGCAAGGAACTCGGCCATGGAGCCATATTTCATTACGCCAGAAATCAGCGATCCAATCGCTTTCTATGCGGTTGGACAAAATGAGCGAGAGGCGTCAGCTCGACTTCAAGTCAGCCCGCGCAGTCATCGCTGAACAATTCGCAAATCTCAAGCAAGGCAGCAATCGGTATCGGCAAAAGTAGAACATCGCGCGATGGCTTCTACTTTGAAACAAGTGTCCAAGTTGATGAACGACCTCGCAAGGCCACGGTTGATAAGGGGTGCGCCACGCCAAGCGTAACGTATCGGCCAGCACGCCGTTGATGCCATTAAGGATGGAAGAGATCTCGGCAGAGGAAGCGCTGATATCAAATTGGACGTCTACCCAAGGATCGAAGCGGACAGGCCGCTTTCGAGGCGGCGATTATTGCTAAACGTAAACGCGAACCAAAGGTCCGAGACAACCGAAGGCTGACACCAAGCCGCAAACCAGCTACAGTGGACTCCGGAAGGGGAAGCCGAGAACAAGGCTTGCCTCGCGATCATCAATGCTTTAGCACCTTTTCCCAAGGACGCTCCGATTTCGCAGAGCATCAATAACTCCGGAAGCCAAGTTACGCGAAGATATCATGTGCGCTGCGTGAACGCGAGGGGGAAGATCGCTTCCTTTAACTCCTGCACAGGTTTTTGAGATGCAGCTCCGGACCAATGGAGTTCAGGCTTACAAGGTTAATTTTCCGGGCTTTGCCAGACCAGATGGCGAGATTGATCAGCGCCTTTTAGACTGGGCTAGGCGGATCTCTGGAAGAAGAGACAAGACGGCAAAGAACGACGGCTGAGCTGTTGCAGAAACTGCGCCCAGCACGGAAGAAAAAGGAAAAGCCGTCTTTGGAACACAAGACACCACGTCTCCTTCGGGGATCGCTTCAGAACTCTTCTGGATAATATTGGAGGATAGCCTGGGCCGCGTCTCTTTAAGCCCAGCGAACACTTGCTGGTTATCCGTAGCTTCAAACGAGGAAGCCAAACAATTTTTCTCGGACCTCTCGAGCTGAGAATAGGGCACTGCTGTTGTCGCAGATGCTCAGAAACAAGGATCTGAGGATTAGAATCTAGCGAAATGGAGGATCTATGATAGATGCACCACCTGCTCCTGATGTTGACGAATCGTTGCCGAGCCATGCTCCCAGTTGGTCTACAGTCAGCTCATAGGTAAGTGTGCGCTTGATTGGTCCAACCGAAGCGCAAGAACTGATCGATGCTTCTGATTTCAATCGGAAGCATACTAAAGCAACTGTAACCAAGTATGCCTTGGAGATGGCAGAGAGGACGTTGGTGGGAGGAATGGTCAACCCATTATTCTCAACGGCGAGAAGATGCATCAATGGTGTTCATCGCTCACATGCCATTATTCAAGCGGCGTAACCCTTCCATTTGTGGTTGTTCAGGGGGTAGATCCCCGAGCCAATCGCACGATGGATATCGGCAAGCCGCGCACCTTGGATCAGATGCTGGAGCTGGAGGGCCATCACGCTCCGAAACAACTAGCTGAAGCAATCAACTGGTTGATCGGATACGAAGAGGTCAACGGCTCGGTGCGGCCTGTAAGTTTACGGTGCTCGACAAGTTCGATCTGTTCTTTAAGCATCCCGGTTTGGAAGTTGTTGCCAAGGAATACACGATCCGTGTGCCCGGCAAGGGACTTTTGAATCAAGGGTTGTATGTGCGCGCACTATCTGTTTAAGCACGAAGTCGCCTGAGGATGCCGCTGAATTCATGAGGCAAGTTCGTTGGTGGAGGAGAACCTGCAAAAGGGGTGATCCTGCCTACACCTACCGCGAAGGGGTTACCCATCTCGCGGAGATTGACGAGTCTCAAGAAGACAGAGGCAGTCAAGGCGAAGTGTGCCAACCGCGCTCGTCTTCGGTTGGAATAAATTCCGCGTCAAGGAACCTTGGCCGAAGTTTAGATTGATCGAGAGCACCCGGAAATCCAGTAGGGATTCATCCGGCACCGAGGGAGGGGCGCAGCCGGTTTCGGCCGCGACCCCTCCTCTCTTCATTTGCACGAATGAACATCACAATAGTCTTGCAATTCGTAGGCGCAGCGCCGTAGTTAAGAGTAGCAGAACCGCGCAGAAAAAAATTTAAAGCCTCACTAGTGAGAATCCTCTTTCTAATCCCTCCTCCTGGCCGCGCCGCTCCGCGCCGTAGATCTTCTCCTGCGGCGATTTCACGGTCTATTTTCCAAGCTGCCCAAGTTCAGCATAGACGACAACGGACGCCTGTTTACCTACGGCTGCAGCGATGACAAATGGAGCCTCTATTTTGCCTTCGTGCGGAACTATCTCCCTACCGATACCGTCGCTAGCCGCAGAGCCAGCCACCTCATTTTTGTGCGCGGGCTGGCGGCGGAGGCGGGTAGGGAGATCCACCAGACAGACGAGATTATCCAGGCTACCCAGCCACCCGCACGATTTACGGAATGTTCTTCTACGAAAGCGATGCAGGCGACCTGCGCCGATCTTGTCGTCTACGCCCCGACCGCATCTACACGCTGACCTTCTACTACCTCAACCCTTACGATGATGCTGACTCGCGGGCGAGCTTCGAAGCGATGCAGTATTTTTCGCCAGCTTCACCCTTCCAAACCTCCGCTCCTCTGGCTTATGGCACTCGGACCCGGTAAATATGATTCTCTGTGTGCACCTATGTGCGCGAGCGAGGCCAGGGCGCGCGGTGCGATCGTCATTGCGTGATCGACGGCAACGCATCGGCTTCGGCTTCTCCCGCCAAGACGAGACATCCTCACTTTGACGGAATTGCCCGAGATGCTAGAGAACATCGCCGAGCAGCTCCCGCAGCCCGAGCAAGAAAGCCCAGCAAGTGATCGAGCCGCCAAATGACGACGACCGGCGTCGAGCCGCCAGCAATTCACTGCGCCTCGAGTGCGAGGATCCCCGGATTTGGGACATCTACTTCAGATGATTTCGAGGGAAGCGATCGAGTTCGTCAACGCGCGGAACTGGAGTTTTGTCACCGAGACTGGCAACCCTTCGGGATGTTCGCAATACCGTATCGAGTGCCAGGATCGTAACCGCGTGGTCGTGGGGCCAACTCCTCATGCTCATCGTCAAAATCTGAACAACCACAATGATATCCAAAGACGCACACCCGTGACGACCTACCGAGACATCGAAATCGTTTACGACGAGACCGCGACAAGTGGCTTTACACCTTCCGGGAAAGACCGCTCCGCCGAGACCCTCCTCAACGCCAAGAAGACCATCGACTCACCCCACCCAAGGAGGACAGGGTTCCGTCGCTTCGCGGCTTGGTATCGCACCCTCGGCCCACGGAGCGCCTACAGGCCCGCCACGGTGACCTCGATGGCAGAATCTACCGGACGCTTCTGGTCACCTACCACAGAGAAGCGCGGCATTGAGCACACGCAGGCCGGTGCCCACCGATCCTCTTTGCCCGCGACGACGAAGCAACGACGCAATCGTTGCTCGGCTCATGCCGCCGAAGGAGCTGGAGATCACGACAGCTCGGGATGAATTTGAGATCATCCGCACGGGAGCTGCGTTCAGTTGCGCCCAGGGACTGGGAAGACGTTTCCGCCGACATGGTCCAAGCGTCCGCGCGAGGCAAAAATTAATTTGCTTAGCGGCGTAATGCCGTCTATATTCTAGCCATGACTTTCAAGATCTTTGCCTCGACCGGCCAGAGCGCCGGGACCTTACGGCTCCTGCCTCTCGGCCCAGAAACACGCGACCGCCGCACTCCTGGGCGACAAGCGCGATCAAGGCGGTCGAGCTGCGCCCAGTCAGCTCGCCGAACCTGGGCGGCTTACGGTCCGAAGCACGTCGGAAGTTTCTACAAACTGCGCGCTGACGTGATACCGGAATGAATCGTAGCCGCAGAAAGCGCCGAGAAGCAGCCCTGGCCAAGTATGGACATCCGCCACGCCCTCAGTGGGTCGGAAAAATGAATCGGCTTGCCACTACTGGCGTCATGCCCAAGAATCCCTCCGTGAGTAACGTGCTGACCTCTTCCGAATATCACAAGGTGCGCGAGTCTCTTGGTTCCCAGCGCGATATCGCCGAGCGCCTGGGGGTGGATATCCGCACCGTGCAACGCCGGGAAGCCGGGGAAATCATCATCACTTTCGAGGCGACCCGCGCCCTGCTTTGCCTCTCCGCTATTCATGCGCTCCACGAATTGCTGACCAGGGTGACCGACAATGGAATCAAACGCGACCTCAAGGAATTGGTCGTCCTCCTGGAACCACATTAAAATGATCGATCTCGAAAATAGCGGCGGCGGCGACGAGGATCCGGTCTTCAACCTGGAAGAGGCTTACGAGACGGAAATAAAGCCCCTCGTTAAAGCCCTGGCTGATAAAACGCAGGCTCTGGGCATGCCGATCTTTGTCGTTGTCTGTTACAAGACGGACGAGGGCGGCGCTTGGATGGCTTCCACCTCACGAGGGCGGGACGGCTTCGTGCCCAGAGAATTTTACATGATCCGCGCCCTGCTTGAGGGCGAGATGAAGGTTCTTTGCATCCCTAAACTCCAGTAAAATGGAAACGCGGGAATTGGAATTCTGGTATGGATTCTTCTTGGGCGTGATTGTTGTCCTACTCCTGAGCTGGTTGCCGCTATGAGAGACCTCTGGACTGAGTTCGAGAAGTTCGATAAAGACAATCCCGTAATCTGGGAATTGATCCAACGCTTCTGTAAGAGCGTGCTCGATGCAGGTCAGACCAAGTGGTCGATTTCGGGAATCTTCGAGCGGATCCGCTGGGAAATCTACGTTGTCACCAAGAGCAAAGACGACTGGAAGATCAACAACAATCACCGGGCTTACTACGCCCGCAAATGGCTGGCCGAGCATCCGGAGTATCCCAAGTTTTTCGAAATCCGCCGGGTCCGTGGCAGCAATGGACATTCCTTTGGCGAGGATGGACAGGGAAACTTGTTCGTGTAATTTGGCTACCGCGTTCGGCCCACATATCGTGCCGCAAACACATGGCTGGCGCGGTAGCCTCTTTTTCCTTATGAGTGATGACGATCTTCCCAATATTTTAGAAGCAGTTCGCCAGTCCGAAAGACGGATCACCAAACGCCTGGAGGCGCTGGAGACCAAGGTGCAAGAACTGGGCGAAAAGATCTCGCCGGAAACTCTGGCGGAAGCCTTTTACGAAATGCCGATCCCCGGATAGAATAAGCTACCGCTGCTCTTCTTCCTGCTCCAAGAGGAGCATCTTCAAGCGGGCCTCGTTCGCGATCGAATCCGGCGGGCGTGTCGGATCATGCATGTTGCGGTCGTGCTCGCCATCGAGCGCATCCCAGCGGATCTCCGCTTCGGTCGGTGGGTCACCGATATGCCATGCGTCCCAGATGAGCGCGAAGCAGGCAAAGACCATGAAACCGATCAGGAGAATGAGCAGGCTTACGCTCGCGACGGCTCCAAGTTTCTCCATCAGCTTCATGATAATTACGAACGAGGATCGATGTAATAACATGGCGCTAGTCGCAGTTCACCCGATTTTTATAAAAGTCAGGTGACTCGGACAATGAGCCCGAGATCCTCCGCGCGCCGACCGTGAGCGTGGATCCAATCATGGCAGGCCCGGCAGACCGGGAGCCACGTCTCCACGATGAGAAAGTTCCGTCCTCGGCCCATCAGATGGTGGACGTCGCAAGACGCACCCTGGCACCCGGCAATCTGTAAGCGCGCGGCACACTGCGGGTGCTCATTTAAAAATTTCTCACGTAACAAAAGATATTTCTTTTGTTCGAGAACACGCTTCGCACTACGCGGAGCCAGTCTCTTTCGTCTTCGGAGCGCCACCAAATTTTACCGTGTCTTTGAGCTTCTTGGCTTCCCAGCCGGTAATGACTGTCTTGCCGCCAGTCGCCGGATCATCCAAGACAAACTCTTCCTCCGTGCTGGGATCGACCGGCACTGGGGTGGGAGTGACCGGCACCTGCTCGCGCACCTCCACCAGATAGGCCGCGATCGTGTAAGCCGTCTCGGCAATCGAAAGCGCCACCTCGTTGTCCACGAGCCCAGCTTGAGATTCAGGCTCGGGAGCTGGACCGAGCTCTCATAACTGCATGGGCTGCAAGCGAGGGCAAGCTTGGGTCCGGCGGCTTTGATGACCGCGCTATTGGCGGCAGAGCCCGGCGGCAATCCGTCCGGCGAACCAGTCAAGGATCGAGAGCCCGTGCTTCTGGTTCGTCGGTCGCGTAGGGCGGATAGGGCGGACCACCGGCTATCAGCTCCGGGTAGGGCGCGTCCTTGGGGCTTCTCTTGGGGGCTTGTTGATCACTTGATGCAGGCTAGCTTCCGGGCGATGCCCTTGGCAAGATCGAGATCGTTGCGCAGATAGGCCAGGGCTTGCGCCTCGTTGGCGCTGTAGAGGCTTTCGAAGGCGTCGCCCTTCCCTGTCTTCTCTCCGACCTCCAGAGCCTTGGCGACGTAATCCAGGCTGCACTTGGTGTCATTGCGGCTCCGCCCGGTCAGCCACTCCTCCTGCAGGTCGATAAAGCGGCTGCGCGTCGAAGTAACGCCCGACCCGCAGGCCGAGCGGTACCGCGTACGCCCAGAATGCGCGAGCGGATGACCAGGAAGGGGAGATCGAAGTGGTAGATCGCGAAGCCAATGAACGCTTGGCCGGTCGCCTGCTGGGTAGAGACCAGAAAATCCCAGAAGCTCTGGAGGACATCAGCCTCGTTGGTCTGATGCACGTGGAAGATCAGCTCTTCCTCTTTCCGTGTCGGGAGTAGCCCAATCGCCAGCACCTTGCCGGTCTCGGGCCGGAGCGCGGAGTCCTCCATCCAGTTCCGTTCGTGGGCCAGCCGCCGGTCACTCTGCTTGGCTGAGATCTTGTCGGGATCCTTCATGTTGCCTACCTTGACCTCGGCTTCGTCAAAGGGCGGCATGAGCGCCCTGGCACGCTCCAGATCTCTCCCGGTCTCGATGTCAAAGACTACTGCCATGGCTTGGCAGGAATGAGCTTCGCGAGCATCGTCTCGGCCCGCTCCTTCATCGCCTCGTGCATGGCGAGTGCCTGCTCGCGGGTGCCCGCGCAGCAGTCGCTATCCAGTGGCCCATACATTTCTCCGTCCTCCTTGACCCGGAAGACCATCGTCTCCCACAAGATGGGCGGACCTCCCATGTAGTTGTGGTCGAGGCCGAGAAAGATCGTCGAGACGAGAATCCTTTCCTCATCGAGGAAGGAGCGCGCTACCCACCGCTCGCGCGATTTGGCATACCAGCGCGCCCACTCAAGGACGTCGTGGCAAGGCACCGCCTTCTCACCGGAGGCATCCAGCACATAGAGGCCCATAGGCGGCGGGATCTCGTAGTCCTCTCCCATTTAGCCAGACACCTTGACCTTCGGCTTGCCCGCGTCCCTGCGCTGCGCCCGCTGGCGCGGCTTCTCCGGAGAGAGTTGACGGCATTGATGATCAGAAACATATCGATTGCGTCGACCGTCTGCTCAAAGCGGACGATTCCGTGGTCGTATCCTTCCCCCTGCAACTGCGGGGATATTTCACGTAACAGTGACTTTAAACATAAATTTATTCGATCAGGCGCATCGATGGCGGCAATTGCGGTTTGTCATCGCCCAGAATCTCCTGCTTGTAGCTACCGTTCAGGATCATTTCGAGGACCGTCTCGCAGACATTAACGAGCACGCCATTGTCTTCCGCGTTCGTCCCGAAACTGACATCCATCGGATTCGGGTTGGGATCATTCTCGGGAAAGACGATGATCAGATAGCCCTTGTGGCCGGTGCCGATCACTCGCTCGGCCAACTTCCTGGCGGTAGCGTTATCCATTAGAAGGGGAGCGGCGGGAGCTTCTCTTTAAGGTGGTCGATAATTTTACTCATCGTTTTTCGTAGAAGACTTCGAAAGGTCAGCTCCTCCCCGGTCTGCTTCCAGAGCAGGAAGATGACACTGCGCAGGCGCTGGCTCGGGCTCTTGTGAACAATTTCCTTCTCCACCTTGATAACCTCCACGTCCTTCTCGTCCTTTGGAAACATTAAGATCTCGCAGAGAACGTTTTGCAGACCCATGAGCGCGACCTGCTCCTCTGTGGATAACTCGGGAGTAACTCCCCGGAAGCCAAGACTTCGGTCGACCCGGGAAGAAAATCCTGTCATTAGCGCCTCAAAGCGCAGCGCCTTGTGAGTGCCCTCGCTTCCCATCACGCAACCTTTCTGTGCTGCTCGCCGTGATGCGCCGAGCACAGCCGAGACCACCTCAAGCGGCTTGGAGTAATCCGTATGGTGAGCATGCGCTTTAGCTCCACGAGACTTGGCAGGGCTTCCGGATCAGTTTGCCATCCCTTACAGCATTACCAACCGCTATCCGCGCCTTTCGTTTAACCGGGTCAGGCTTTGGCCACGAGCGCCATGTCCGTCGAGTCTTCTCACGCGCACGCACCCGCTCTTTTTCGACCCACTGCCGGATCGTTGAGAATTCTGCGGTATCTTGTCACCACTGCATCCCGCTTGGCGCATTCCTTGCACTTATTTAGATGGCCGTCAGCCATCTGAGAGTGCCGGTAAAACTCAGACAGCGGCTTCGAAGCTTCACACTTGAAGCACTGCTTCATCTTTCAGAACGGTATCTGATCATCGTCCACTTCCCCATCAACGACCTGCCCCTTGGCTGGTCCGTGGCTGTGGTGGTCTCCTCTTCCTTGTTAAAGGGATCCTCCTCATCCTCCTCCCTCTTCGCTCCCCGGAGGCAGGCTCTTGCCACTGCCGCGCCATTCGTGGCACTTTTCGATGATCTTCTGAAGGAAGTCCGGCAAGCTTTTTGAACTCGGAACTGTTCGGCCCCATCTCGACCTCGAAAAAGATTTTCTTGTTCACGATCGCGGGCACTTTGTCCCGCCATTTGACTGGCACCGGAGAGACGGAAGCGACATTCGCATAGACCGTGTCGCCTGTAGTGTGCACGATATTGACCATGCAGGCTTTGCCCACCAGCACCTTGATGTCAAAGCTTTCCAAGACTGCATCGGTCAGCGGCCCGCCGCTTCCAGCCTTCGAGTAACTTCGTGAAGTTGCTGTTCCGTCCGATGAAGAAGTTGACCGTCATCGAGACCGTGAAGGGTTCCTTCTTGCCCTTACCGAAATCGGCAAACTCTTCGCAGAGTTCCCACGCGAAACGCAGCTTATGACTGGCGTTTCCGTATTTGATATCGTCTTGGGTGCCCAGATCCACCACTTGGTAGCAGCGGGCGATATGGTTTCCGATCGGGGCGAGCGGACCGCTCATCCCCTTCTTAGCTTCCTTCAGATTTAAGCTCATTTGTTTCTCCTTGGGTTGTCTTTTCGTCGTGCAGGCTCGGAACCTCGGGTAAATGCAGGTGCTGGGCGTGCAGGTCAATTGCCTGCCGCACAATATGCCCTTGAGTCTCGCCGGTCGCCTCTGCGAGGCTGCTTAGATACTCCTCTTGGGCTTCCGTGATAAGGAACTGTTTCCTGAGCATTTCGATCCGAATTCACGCCGTGCAAAGGTATATACACACGCCGTAATGCCGTCGAGAGCTGAATCAAACTTTCGACATAGCTGCAAGGGAAAATGCCTGCAGCTTTCTCTCCCTGGCTTAGCGCCAGTTTTCCCCGACTTGATAGCGTAGATGGCCGGGATGCTGACCCCGAAACGTGCCGCCAGCTCACGGAGCTTGGACGTCCTGTCCTGACGGATTTCCTGCACCTGCACGAGCTTAAGTTTGCTCCATGGAGCCAGCTCTCCTCGGGGTCGGTTGTCTGTTTTCGGGGGCAATAATTACGCTCTTACATGAAAAAAGGGCCGGTTTTCAAGACCGACCCTTTCCCAATTGTATGAGCAAACAGACAGTTACTTCTTACGGCGACCGGACCAGCCACCGGAGCTACTGCCACCTTGGGTGCCCCGGGAATGTTAACCTCGATGGGAACGCCCGGAGTCAGCGAGACGTAGATCGTGGTCGTGCCCGGCGGCACAATGTCGGGCGGCAGGACAATCGGATTATCCGGAGTCAGTCCGGAACCCGGTCACGCCTACACCCGGAGGAAATACCCCGGATCGACTGGCTCCGTCGGTGGTTCCACAATCTCATCGGGCGGGAGCACGATGGGGTGGCTCGGAAACACGGGAATATAGATCGGGTGTTCGGGACGTGGGCCACCACCTTCGGGTGGCGTGGGCGGTTCGATGGGGATAAAGATCGGATGCTCAGGACGCGGGCCATCCGGATCCGGCAAGACGATCGGGTGCGAAGGATGTTCGCCACCACCAGTGGGCAGGGGTTCCGTCCCACCTTCGGGCGGCAGAACAATCCGGATGCGTGGGTTCCAACGGAGACCAGATCGGATGCTCTGGCGTCGGAGGCACGGGCACGATTTCATCCGGAGGAATCACAATCGGGTGACTCGGATGCTCACCACCGCCACCTGTCGGAGGCTCCGGTGGGAGCACGATCCGGGTGAGAAGGATATACGGGCAGATATATTGGGTGCGAAGGGACGTTCGGCCCACCCGGAGTCTCGCCGATCGGAATGTAGATGGGGTGCTCGGGATGAGCGCCTTCTACGAGGCGGCGGCACCTCGCCTACCGGAGAGCAGGACGATCGGATGGGACGGAACGATGGGAATGTAGATGGGATGCTCGGGATGAGCACCTGCCGGTGGCTGTGGTCCCGGCAATTCGTGATCGGATGCGCTCCTGTTGGCGGCTTCGGTCGGCACGACTTGCGATAGGTCTTAGAGATGGTGATAAGTGGCATGACTAATAGGGTTGTTTCGGGAATACTCCTTTGTGCGGCGTGGCGTCAATCTTTAGCGGGTTCGTAAACGGTAATTTCTTTCTTTTCCTTCTTCGATTGCCCATTGGAAGCCTTATAGCGATCGAAGGTGTTGAGGCCCCGCCATCGCTGCGACGAGTGCGCTCACGCTGAAATGAAAGTCGGTCAGGAATTTCGCGATCTGAGTGCCAGCGGTAAAGTTCATACCGGTCAGACCCATAATCAGCCCAAGCGCCGGGAGTCCCAAAAATAAAGAACACACCCCCAGTTCAGAATTATGCGCCACGGGGGCTCAGCGGTCATCTGATTCATTCCGCTCAGGTGATCAGCATGACGACGCTGGCGACGCTCCAGAAGTTCCCGAATGTCTTTAAGCGAATCGACCAGCTCATCCATAAGTTCAGCCAAAACGACTATCCGGACTTCAAGCTCCCGCAGAGCTACCCTGTCTCTCGGAAACCCGGACCGCTAAATTTATTTTATGTCTATACGTGAGGTATTCTACATCAGTCCGGCACCCATCGCGCGGCGACGGACAGGCAAACCAGGACCGGCGGGCGGACCGCCAATGGGGAGGACCACCAGGACCAAGCGGTAGACCTTCTGGCGGCAAGCCGGGAGGCGGCGGCATCCCACCGGCGGGCGGCGGAGGTGGAAGCGGTGGAGCCGGAGGTGGTCCGGCCATGCCGATGCCTTCGCCAGCCAGATCGATGCCGTCGACCTGCTTGATGCAGGCTTCCGTATCGCTGGTCTTGCGGATCACGCACAAGACTTCCTTCTCTTCTCCTGGTTCCAGGTCGGAGAGATCCATCCCTTCGGGAATGGAAAATTCGGGTAAAGCCCCCTCGAGTATTCGTCTTCCGCTGGAGGAGCTTCCGTGTCGGTCTCTTCATCGGCCAGGGGATTCTCTTCTCCTGTGTCGTCTGGTCCCAGGTCGTCCGGTGGCGGACCCCTTTGGGTTTGCCCACTCCAATCACGACAGCCAGCCCACCTTTTGGTTTCGTTGCCATGAGTTCTCCTTCTTCAGAGTTTGCCCTCCACTCCCCTCCCCGGTCAAGGGGAGGGCAGAGAAGGTCATGGGGCTTAGGAACAGCTCTTGTAGAGGGTCGCCGGATTGCACCGCTGATGTAATATAGCGTAACCCCACTCGAAGTACGTTTGGGCTCAGAGCCTTGCACGAATTTCGAGAAAAAGAAACCGTTGGTTCCCTCGATGTTCGTCTGATTGTCTTTGTTATTGATCCAGCGAATCTTTCCCGCGATAGTTGGTCGCGTCGAAGTGGGTGTTGCCACCGGCTCGGTGATCACGTTGGGCACCCGGCTCGTGTAAACGTTCGGATTGAAAATGAAGGTCACTTCGAACGGTGCCTTCAGGTAAGCCGGATTGACGTCGGCTTTCTTTCCGTAGGTCGCGTTGACGCTCGTGTAATAAGGCACGCGAGTGTAAACGCCGCCGCTAAAGGTTATAGCGGGAGCCTGTTTGTCGATGATGTGGAGGAAGCCTGAATAGCTCCAGCCCACGCCGAATGGTTTGAGCAGCTCATCAACGTGCGAGCTGAAGCGCAGATCCTGGCGGATGTCCGCGTTCTGCTTCTTGATGTAATTGCTCGCTTCCGGAGAGATGATCAGCGCGTATTGAGCCGCGCCATCGACGGTTGCATAGGAACCTTCGCCAGAATCGCGATCTACGTCAAGATACCAGCTGTCAAGCATCCCCTGGTCGAGCGCGAAGCGCGCCTGGGAAGCTGGCCAGTTCTGGTTGGACCCGCTTCGGGACATCGAGGGCGTGTCAGCCACGTCCACAACGACGTGGTTACCGACGAGACGGAGATACTCATCGCGGTAGCGGTTGGTCGTGAAGAAACCCGCATTCTCTTCGAGCACCTTGTACATTTCGCCGAGTTGCTGGCCAAATTTGAAGGCGAAGCGAATGTCCTCGACGCAAAGATACGGGCTCCGGAAGGAGCTGGTCTGAAGGTTGTAGCTCTTGACCGTGCGGGCGTATTCGAGAAGCTGCGGCGCAGGAATACAGGAGTTCCCGGTGCCGTCGTTGAGAGTGAGGTCGGTCCACGCGGAGGGTCCGACATTGGGCAGGACGGAACGCTCCCAGAGGAGATTCTGAATGGTCGTGCCCATACTATCTGGAAACTCGGCCTGTTTGATCAGACGGTTCCAGGGATCCTTGGCCATGAGCTTGGCCGAAATGATTTTGTCGAAGCGACCGGCTTCAACTTGAAGCTGGTTATTTACGAGCGTGAAATCTGCAATAGGAATTGGAGGAGGCATAGTAACTGCGTAGGAAAAAGGTTTCATTTCCCCGCGAGCTGACGGGAGGATGGGTCACGCTCTAAAATGAAACCGACAGTTACCGACGGTCGTCGTCGTGATCCAATTACGGTTGAATCGGTCCGCAGTTATTGCAATGCGCCCACGGCGCAAAAACTGCAATATAATTTTTGCGTAAAAAATTCCGGGTGGCTACCTTCCGGATGTTCCGTCCCCGAGCGAGCCAGCAGCCTCATGGCCAGTTGCAACTGCGAATATGACGCGCTGTGTGACCCGCCGATAAGCTAGCCGGTCAAAACTCAAAAGCGGTTATCAGGCAGTCGGGGGCGGGACACTTACTTCCGGTAGCCCATGGCTTGCCGAATGCGCCGGGTCGACTCCTCGGCAAAGTCCGAGAGGTCCGTTTTGGCGAGCGTCGCCGGAGCTGGCTCTTCCTCTTCAGCGATCGGAGCCCGGGGCGCTCTGGAGCCCGTGGTAATCCTCGGGGCACCGCCACGAAGCCGCACCAGTTCCGTCTTGGCTTCTTTCAACTGCGCGCGAAGCATGTTGTAGCTATCAAGGAGATCGGGAAGGACGACCGCGCTCACTCCAGCGAACATCTGGATGTCCGGTTCCCAATTATCGAAGTCCAGGATGTATTTGGCGTCGTTTTTCAGATCGCGGCGCTTGTCCCGTGGCAGGATGTTGAGAATCTTCTCGGTGACTTTAGGGATGATCTTCTCGACCGCGCTCGTGCGCTGCCCGTGCATATTCTGAAAATACTGTTGCTGATTGGCTACCAGCTCCTGCTGGCTCTTCTGGCTTAGCTCGTGAGAGTGGGTGCGCAGATATTGCTTGAGTCTTCTCGACCCGGTCGATATCGCGAATCATTCCAAAGAGGTAATTGCGATCGCCGGGACGGGTCGAATGCTCATCCATGTAGTCCTGCAGCACCACGTCATCGCCATTTTGGAGAAGCTTCGCCACATGGGTGGGGTCCATGCCGTTACGCTTGGAGATCGTCTGGACGTCCTCCACATCTGGTTAAGCGGAGCCATCACCTCGTTGTTCCAGATTTCGCTCTGCTCGATGTTGCCCTGCTCGACCAGACGGACCAGCCGCTCGCGTTCCGTCGAGAGTGCCTGGACGTGCTCGCGTAAAACTTGGACCTCCTTCTGATCGCCAAGTTGGGCCACCTGCCGCTTGAGGGTCTCATTCTCCTGCTCGACCCTCGGGAGTTTCCGGTAGGCTTCGCGGTATTGCCTCCACATCGTCGCCGCCTTGGCCTTCTCGGTCTCGTCACGTTGAGCGGGTGGAGCCTCATCGTCGACCACCTCTTCCTCCTCGCCGACCACCTTCTCCGGGCTCGTCGTCATCGAGCGGGATCTCGCTATCCCCGATCTCCGGCTTGGCGGCTTTCTTGGTCTTGTCCGTCTTCTCGACGACCTTCTCGGGCTGATCATCCTCGCCCAGATACTTGAGATCGCTCTCGGGGACGGCGGAGTGGATTGTCTTCTCGACGTATTCCTGGGTGAGAGAGCTCTTGCCCATTCTCTGATGGGGCTTCGGCTAATTCATTCATGTCTTTTACCTCCACTTGGGTGGAGCTTTACCTTTTCCTGTGGACGTTGTTTGCGGTGAGCATGCGCCCACGCAGCCCGGACACATGTCCCGTGCTTCTGCTGGGTCTTGATGCTGACGTCCTTATTCAAAGCTTCGCGATTTCCTCATCGGTATAGATGCCCGCCGCACGCATGCGCTCTTTGGCGGCATCGTCATACTGACCCTGCCTGGGCATCCCTGCCGCCATGGCCATGGCCGGGCGGGCGAGACTCTCCAGGCGCTCGAAGGCCCGGAAGATTCCGGCAGTGAACGCGCCCGCGACGGCGACCTGGGTCTGATAGTCGACGGTGGGAATCGGCTCGGGCAGGCTCACGCTCTCGGATTTGACGATCGCGATCGCCGCGAAAAGAACCGGGGTGCGCAAAGAGTTCTCCAAGCTCGCCCATGAGCTGCTCGTTCCTTTGGAAATCCGCGCGCGTCATCGCCTCTGCATCATCTGGGCCGCAGCCTTGGCATCTTCGATCGCCAGTTGCTGCGCGGCCCTGGTCTGCTCGATCTGGAGCTTGGCCTGCGCCGTCTCGTTCAGTGATTGGATCTTGGCTTCCCGGTAAGCAGTCTCGCTTCGGATCTTGGCGTCCATCTTCCGGATCCATGCCCCCGCCCCCGTTCGCGCCGTTTCCGTTCATCATCGGCTGACCATCCGGGCCAACTGGCGGAGCCTGTGTCGCCATTTGGCGCTGCATCTTCTGCAAGGTGCATCATCCCGTTGTGGATGATCTCGTCGGCCTGCTGGATCTGCTGACGGAAAGCGGCAGCTTGGCTCTGCATCTGCGGATCCGTGGAAAGCTTCTCGACGTGCGCGGTCGTGTGCTGGTTGAGAGCATTGAAGCCGGGCAAGACCTCCATGAGCATGTTGGGATCCTGCTGAGCCTGCTCGATCAGCGGCATCTCGGCAGCGAGGTGGGTCTTGCAATGGACGAGGTTGTTCTGCCCGTCCAGGATCTGAATCTCGCCACCCTTGAGGAGAATCTGATTCTCCAGCTGGCGCAATTGAGGCGTCGACCGTCGGGGTCTCGCTCCTCACCGGGGAGTCACCGCGTAGCGGCTCGCGTTACGGTAACCGACTGTCTCCGCGCACATATCCCAGAGGGCATTCTGCTTTGCCGAAATCGGGCAGCGATCCCATACATCGTCATGAGCCGGTCCATGGCGACCAGCCGGGCGGCTTCGCTGCCACTCCCGATCGCCCGCATCACGGTGAGCCGTTCGACATCGAGCTGGAAAAACGCCTGCAGATAGCGGTCGTGCGGGCCAGGGCCGGCGGCTCCTCGCTGCAGGAGACGCCTGTGCAGACCGATAATGTATTCCCCACCCGGCTCCTCCAGCTCGTAGTCGCGCCGCTTCATCCGGCGCACCGTCTCTCGCAGGAGACTCTCCAGCGGATCGTAGAAAAGGTTGAGCGCCGCGACAGTCATCTTCGCGATCGAGCCCAGCTCGGCCTGCAGCTGGAACTTGGTCTTGTCCTGACCGGTCTGCACGAGCGCCTCGGTGTGGTATTGGCTCGTCCGGTCACGGAACATCTGGGCGAAATTCTGAATCACCGGCAAGGACGTTGTTCGCGATGTTCGGCGCGACGGAATCCTTCATCACCTGGATCCCCGGGTGATTAAATTGTAGGGACCGGTCGGGAAGGAACTGCATTTCCTGCGAGCGCACTCTCGTCCTTGGGCTGGAAGGTTGGTGCGCTTCCGTAGGTCGCCAGCTCCAAGCACCTGGCAGTAGGCGATATTAAGCGCGCCGTGGATCGGGTAAACGTCGTAACCCTGGCCGCGCACGGAATGATAGTCGCCGCTTGTCCCGATTCCGTAGGTAAAGATGACAAAGCCTTGGTAGCTGCTCGCGAAGCGCCCGACCTTCTTGTAGAGAAATTTGTTGGTCTGATCGGTCCCATCGATCATGAAGGAACTGATCCTGTCCGTCGTATTCGCGCACCCACATATGCACGACTTTGATCAGCTGCGGGTTGGCGCTCCCGTAGGAGTAGTAGAGGTCGTTGTTGCGAATCCGGCGCTCGATCTTCTCCCAGCTGTCATCGGCGTTGCTATCGGCAAAGCCATTGTTCACCGATGTAATGATCAGCTTGCGGACCGCCTCCACGTTGTAGCCCAGCGTCTTCGCTGTCTCCACGTTCCGGATCATCCGATACATCTGAGTCGGCGTGTAATAGCGCAGGCATGCCGCCAGCTCGACGTTCTCCTGGCCGACCCTGAGTCTCGCGAGGAATCTTGAAATCGCTTAGGTCGGTCGCGGTAAAGCGCCAATCGAATTCGTCATTCGGCAGCGCCACGGACACCCCGTGCTTGATAAAATTGAGGCAAAGCCGCAGATAGGTCGGAAAGAAATCGCGCCAGCTGCGGATGCATTCAGCTCACCTCCTCGCAAACGACATTCTCCAGCTCACTGCGCTCAGTCGGGTCTCCGTATTGGGTCGGACACTTGAAGAGGATGCTGGACCGCGTTGATGATGTCCACGTAACCAGCGAGCGCCGTGTCGAGCACTTGCTTGGCAAAGCCCCAGCTGACATTCACCCGGTAGTCCTGGCCATTAGCCTGGAAGAGAGCGTCGGAAAATGGTTTGTCGTTATCGTAAGCAGCATCGATCCGCGCCCGGTCAAAGCTCGCCCGGCGGTCCGCCTCCTTGCAGGCTGGCCCCAAATCTCATAAGCCTTGCCAGCATCCGAGAGCCTGCTCTTGGGCGGGTTGCCCGCCTTGTCGATCGTCTCTAGCTGGGTGCCTGTGGCCTCGTCACTCATTTCGAGACCGCCTTACTTTCCACAATCTTGCGCTGAGCGGCCCGAACCTTCTCGACCTTCTCGTTCTCGGACGGCTCGCGGTAATCCGTCCAGTGTGTCTGCGGAGTAGCCGTCGGCGTATTTGCTTCGCGGATCACCTCCAGCAGGCTTCCGTCCTTGCAGCCATGGACGATGGCCGCGTCCGGAACAGATCGACTTATTGAAGTGCACGTCCCACGCCCAGTTGGCCACGCTGTCGCACTCGATTCTTCCGTCCTCGGCGATCCGGTAGTTCGCGGTTCGCCAGTTGTTCTGGATCATCGGCAGCTCGGCGAAATGCGGCAGAAAATACCAACGCAGAAAAGTGTTCCAGACGATGTTTGTCGAGCTGATCGCTCGCAGGCTTAGGACATCCTCCATGTTGCTTGGGTAGACCCCGACCGCCGCCATCTGATCCCCCGCATTTGCCATGAGCCTGCCCTGGTGTTCGAGTGCAGGCCGGTTCACGGACTCCGAAATAACGCGGTGGCGGTTCTCCATTAGTCAGCGCCTCGGCCTTGAGGTTATTGACGGCTTGCTCAATCTCATCGAGCCACCCGGCTCGGATGGGAGTGGTGTCGAGGCTCGAACCAGAGCCACGGCTCGTCGTAACTACTGCCGACATACCACGCAGCTTGCTGGAAATAGTAGTTGCATGCGCTTGGCCATCCCAGCTCACAATCCAGATCGAAGATGTAGCTCGTGGCACTGCCCGCGAAGTGCTTCGAAAGCTTTTGCGCTGTCTCACGCACTGCCACGGTAACATTCGGAGAGCCGATTACCAATAGCTTGTGGCCGGAACCGGGAGAAAAGACCTCGAATGCTTTCTCAACGCCCGGAAGATTCTTTTGATCGGAGAGGGAGACTGGGACAACCAATAGCATAGGGAGAGGACTGCAACTGCAGCTGCGCTGCAGGCAAATTGACGCGCAATTCCGTTTACTGCAAGCCAATCCGTTCGTAGCTTGCCCCCCGTGGAAGCGGAAGCCAACCCTCCCTATTTCATCGGTCCAGCCCAGGCCGGTTACTTCGAACAGCACGGAATCCAGTGGAAGAAGGGCACCAAGTCGATCCACATCGAGCTGGCCTGCTTCCGGGAGAAGATGGCCGAACGGATGCCGCGCGAGCTGGGCGGGGTGGGGCCAGCGTGGCACTTTAAGGCGATCGTCATGCGCTCTATCCAGAGAACGCAGCCGACGGAGGACCGCGCTTTATCTGGAATTCCTGGGCCGACCGGATGCTCAAAGCGGCCTGCCGTAACCGTTACCTCGCGATCGCAGGCTCGGGCGGCTTCGGGAAAAGCGAATTCTTCGCGCTCTGGTTAATCGTCAATTTCCTGGCCGACCCGGCGAACACGATTTGTCTGGCCACCTCGATCACTGTTTCCGTCAGCAAGAAGAAGCTCTGGGGCAAGGTGGTTACCTTCTGGACCCCGCTGGAGAAGCTCGGCTTCCCTGGCAAGCTGGTCGACTCCTCCACATTATCCGCTACGTGGACGAGAACGGCGTCCCGATCAAGGGCGACCTCGCCGGAATCGCGCTAGTCGTGGGTGAGCGCAAGAAAGAGAAGGAGGCGGTCGGCAGGCTGCTCGGCATCCACCAGGAGCGGGTCATCTTCGTGGCCGACGATCTGACGGAACTCTCCGAAGCGGTCACCGAAGCGGCCATCTACAACATGAGCCGGGGCTGCACCTACTTCCAGTTCATCGGGATCGCCAATCCTTTCAGCTACTTCGATCCCTTCGGGAAGTTCGCCGCGCCGAAAGGCGGGGACTGGCAAAGGTTTCCGTCGAGATGGAGGAGTGGGAGACGGAACGCGGCATCTGCCTGCACTTCGACGCGCTAAAAACCCTCGGATTACCGAAGGCGATGACCGGCTCGTCTGGATGGATACCCAGGAGGCGATCGAGCGCGAGATCGAGATCCACGGCGGCAACTCCTCTTCCTTCTGGCGGATGTATCGGGGCTTCTGGTGTCCGTCCGGAGTCACCGAGCTGATCTACACCGAGATCGAGATCGTGAACGCCGGAGCCGACCGGCCAGCGGAGTGGATCGACCCGGCCATGGTCACCCGGGTTTGCTTCCTTGATCCGGCTTTCACCTCGGGCGGCGATCGCACAGTCGCTTACTTCGGCACTGTCGGAATAGCCAAGGGTGGGCTCAAGACTCTTGAGTATAACAATTACGAAATCTTCAAGGACGACGTCACCGACCGCAGCCAAACCCGCAGCCAGCAGGTGATCCGCTGGTGGCGAGGACTCTGCGACGCCAAGGGCGTCACCCACGTCACGCCGGGTTCGACTGCACGCGGCGCAGGCGGACCCTTCGGCGATCTTGGTCGACATCCTTTGGAGCAAGGAAGTCTTCCGAGTCAACTTTGCCGGTGCCGCCTCGGAGGACAAAGCGGTCTCGGCCTACGACGCCACCCCGCGATGCGAGCGTTACTACAATAAGGTGGCCGAGCTGTGGTACAGCCCCAAGGAAGGCATGCGGACTGGCCAAATCCAGGGGCTCTGCGGCGAAGCGATCCGCGAGATGTGCATGCGGAAAAAGACCGAGAAGGTCGAAGTGCAGGTCTTGATCCGGATCGAGAGCAAGCGTGAGATGATGATCCACACCGAGCAGTCCCCGGACATTGCCGACGCCGCCATGGGTCTCTGCGAACTGGCTTGCGAGCGGCTCGGGCTCAACTCCGGCACCGCCACTCGCCAGCTCTACCCGCAGGAATTCACTAAACCTTTCAAGAAGCTCTTCGCCAAATACGACGCCTTTGCCGACATCCGAAAACGCACCCAACCGAACCCGTTTGACCTGCTCTCACGATGAAGACCCCCTGCTTCTCCTCCTCCTGAGCGTTCAGCTCGCCCTTAGCGTCACTCTCGAATGGGATCCGCCCGCCGACGCGACCGACGTCGTTGGTTACCGGCTATGGTGGGGCATAGTTTCCCAGAGCCCAGAGCAACTTTCAGGACACCGGGATCTCGCTCTCCGCGACCGTGACGGACGACAACTTCCCCGCCGGAACGACCATCTTCTTCGTCGTCCGCTCCTATAACGAGGCCGGAATCGAGGCGTAAACAGCAACGAGGTTCAGTGGACGAAGCCGGTCATGCCCACCCCGACACCCGCGCCGACACCGAGCCCAACACCACAGCCACCCGAAAACCTGCGCTTCCGGCTCACCGTAATCGATGGCAGAGGAAACGGAAACTACCGAGTCGGTCGGCAAATCCGCGTGCGAGCCAACCGGCCTCCAGAGGACTTCGTCTTCCGTCGGTGGAGTGGCGACTGGGTAATCCTCGCCAACCCGTTTCTCATGGTTACCACAGCCACCATCCCCTCGATGGATGTGCTCATCGAAGCCACCTATGAGCCACGATCCCCAAACTGAGACCGCCTTCGCCACCTACGGCGACCTCGGCGACATCATCTACCTCTGCCCTTCGATGAGCCTCGTGTCCGCGCGCGAGGGCGCTCCGGTGACACTTTTCGCGAAGGATGGGCTCCGTCCCGTGGGATCCGATCACTACCCGGCTTCACCTGATCGCCCCGCTCTTGGAGAGCCAGCCATACATCGAGGCAGTCCTGCCCTACCAGGGCGAGCCGATCGATTATCGACACCTCGCTCTTCCGGGATGCTGGGCACCCTTTTGGTGTAACCCTCGCCAGCCTGCAGGCCGCAGTGGCTCAGGCTCGATCCGGACCTCACTCTTCCCTGGCTAAAAGTCACCCCGAACCCGCAAGCTCCCGATCGTCATCAACCGCAGCGCCCGCTACCACAACCACTTCTTTCCGTGGCGAGGAGTTGGTCGACGACCTTCGGCGGAGAGATGGTCTTTATCGGGACGCCGGGCGAGCACGAGGACGTTCTGCCGCATACTTTGGCCAGGTCGATTACCTGCCGACCGAGAACCTCCTGGAAGGCCGCAGCAGGCAATCGCCGGGAGCGAAGCTCTTCATCGGGAACCAGTCGAGCTGCAACGCGATCGCGGAAGCCCTCAAGCATCAACTCCATCCAGGAGACAGACCTCTCAACGTCCGGACTGCATCTTCCCCGGCTCAGACACGCCATCCACTGCCACGACGGAGCGCTCGACTTCCACGCTTCTTCGGTCGGCGCTTCAGGATCCAAGAACCGGCTCTTCGTGCGCGCTCATCTCAACGAGACCCCGCCCGGTGGTTGGGTCGTTCAGATCGGAGATTACAAGGCAAATACCTACGCCTTCGACATCGACCATCTACGAGATCTACCGACGAAGCTCCGGCAAGCCGGAATGGAAGTGCCCGCAGAACCTGAAGGAGATGATCATCGAGCAGAACTCGACCGAGCACCTGGATCATCCCGTGGCTCGACTTAAAGCTCAGCTCCACGCGGTCTAGTCCGGCCCCTCCACGAACATTTCCCGGCAGTCCTCGCAGACGTAAGCTGTAACCGTCACGTGCTCTGCCGTAACCTTCCGTCCGAGACAGGCTGGACAACGCGGCGGTCTTCCGATGACGGACCATCAGACACAGCAATCGACGCCGACAATGGCAAAGCATTAAGCGCCTCCGGCAATCGACGTAAACCGTATTCATGGAGTGGCCGTATACACCGACAGCCAGTCCCATTTCAAGAAGCCGATCATCAATAAATTGTCTGCCCCACCGACGGGTGGTGCTTGACTTCCTCGGTGACGATCGCCCGGACCCGGGCATTGATCCGGTCGAGAAATTTCTTGCTGACTCGTTTCGCCTGCCACGCGGGCCGGTATTCCTTCGCGGCGTGGAGCGCCAGTTCCTTAACCTTAGAGTTCGACGATGATGTAGTTCATGCCACCATCAAGATACCATACGGCATTTTGCCGGTGGCTCACTAAGGGTGGATTCTGGATGCCTTAGCTAAGTTTTCCTTCTGTGGAAAAAACTTAGCAGAAAAAGTTTGACAGGTTTTTCCTCCCACATCCACCAGACCGATTTCCCGCTATGATTCTGGCATCGGATCAGTTTGTAGAAGCGCCCCTGCTCGAACTTCCAATTCCCGATTTGGATGCAGATCCGGATCATTGTGAATCGGCTCGGATTGTATTCACAAGTCTGAAAACCCTGCGCTTTGATCTCGGTCTGCAACGCGTTGAGAATCTCGATAAACTCCGTCACTGGTCTTCATCGTCTCCGCCAAGCGATCATCGTCCACTCATCACCGGATTCCCATGTTCTTCCAGAGGTGATCGTGCAACTCGGACCGCCAGCCTCTTCCAGCTTGGTCATCGGTGAAGGAGATCCTGAAAGGGATCCCGGTGAAAGATCACCGCTTCCGCGCGCAGCATCTTGTTATCACGCGGGAAGCGGTGCTCGGTCGCCTGACCAAGATTGTTGTAGATACCGTAACTGAATGCTGGATTAAGCGGCGTCCGCGCCAGCAAGTGCGGAACGGCACTCCAGGAGCCACAGATCCCAGCCGGACTTCGGAAACTGGTAGGGCACCAGCCACTCCGTCTCCTTGGGATAGACCCCGATCCCACCGATTACGTCGAAGGGTGGATTGCTGTCGTTGGTCAGAAGAAATTTCTTTCCGTGATACCGAGCGCGCTCGTATGTCTCACTGAGTCTGTCCGCCCAGCCACGCTTAAGCGGGATGGCATCGCTCTCCAGCCAGATGAAGGGACTCTCCATCCCCGTGGCGGCGCGGTGCAGCCCGTAAGACTGGAGGCTATGGAAACGGTTCTCGGGATAGTCCGGCTTAAAAGCTCATCCTCCGCTTTCGTCATGACAATCCAGCGGACATGGGTCTTGTCCAGATCCCAGCAATACTGGGCCAGATGCCGCCGCGCGATCCTTCTGGTGCTCGGGCACGGCCATGAGAACGGGCAGGCTCATATTTTGCTGGAGGACCAGATACCACTGAATAGGGCGGCAACGTCAGGGTTTTGAAAAACAACCTGCCAGCCTCCGCTTAAGACCAACACGCGATCCTTGAAACGCTGCGAAGCTAAAATCCTGCTCGTAGTGATTGGCATTGATCGATTGCCCGGTCGCCGCACAGTGCGCGAGGAACCGTTGCTGGTCTGGACAGTTGACCACCAGCACCCCGCCGACCAGGCGGGATCCGCCGCCATTCCAAGATGATCCCGATCAGCTGCTCGTAGCTGAAGTCTTCCAGGAGATGAGAAGCAGTAAATGTAATCGAAGGCTCCGTCGCAAATGAAGGGCAGGTGCCTCGCGTCCCCGCGCAGGTGCTGGCGGTGACCCTCCAGGCTCGGGCAATACATCTGCGGCATGTCGAAGCAAATCGCACCCGGAGTGATCGCGGTCCCGCCAAAGCCGATGTCCAAACCCATCCCCACGCAAAAGGGAGCCAGGACGGAACGGGCGGCAGCAGTCTCGCTCATTTCTGATGCCCGGCCACGATCGCCAGAATAGCGTCGAGGACGTCTTCGAGGCAAGTGGCACGAATAGCCACTCCGCCGGAAGCTTTGATTCCGTCGAACTCGCGGATCTGCTCTGGCGTCAGCCCTTCGCCGGGGCGCTTGAGTTCGATCGCGAGAACGCCTGCCGTGCACGCAACAGGTGAAATCTGGAACGCCCTTGCGTTGGGTGGTTGGCTTGTCCATTCGGCTGTCAACGAACCAGATCTTGCGCCGCGTCAGCTCACGGTGGACGTTCTTATGCAGTTCCTTCTCCAGCATGCTGCGACGCGGGCGGGTAGCCTCCTGCATCTCCTGCTGCAGCATCTCCTCGTGATCAATTTGCATCTGGGTGCCCGGACTGATCATCGCCTTGACGTGCTCGGGCAAATCTTCGAAACGAACGCCCATCACAATCCCTCGTTTTTCCAGCAGTAGCCCACCCGACGGAATTCCTCCTTGAGTTCATTGCTTAGGCCCGCCTGTTGCGCCTCAAGTGGAATGTGAACCGCCACCCGCAAGGCGCAGCTACAGATCGCGCAGGCTTCCAGCTTGTCGTCATACTGCGACTTCCGTCCTCCGATGATACGCAGCGCCCTAGCGACCCGATCGACACAGGCTCCGCAACTCCCGCCGATGTTCGTATTGAATTCGCAGCCCGCGCAGATAACGGCGCGACGATCGGCTTCCTCCTGCGAAACGAAAGCTCCCTGGCCATGGATGATCCCAGCGATCCATGACGCCATTACGTTTAAAAGCTTTGCAATGCCGCGAGATCGATCGGTCGGCGCTCGCCATAGTGTTCTATCCTTCCACAGACATCCTTGCCCCACTCGGGATGACTGCGGCAGATTTCGTCCTCGATCTGCGCCATCCAATCCGGGCTCGATCTGGTAGCCGTTGCGTAGCCGGTGATCGCGAATCTCCGCGAAAAAAGCGTCGCGCGCGTAGTGCTGGAAGATGCGCCCGCTCTCGGGTTGGACGTAGTGCCAGCCCCCAGGCGGAGGCGAAGACGGATCGAGAATCCGAAAGGTCATAGCACTCATCCACATAGCGTATTTCAGCCGCGCTCCTGGCATCCAGATATTCCTCATAGCCTTGCGGAAAGTTCGCGCGAGCGTCCTTCTCCATCGCGTCGGAAATCTCGATCGGACGGAACATGCCCATAGCAATATCCCGGATGATTTTCTTGAGAAGCCCACTCTTCTGGATTTCCGTACCGAAGCCAATTTTCATGGCGTCCAGCGCATCCTCTTCCGGTATACCCAACTGAAGCAGATGCTGGTATCTGCGGTACATTTCACTGAAACTGTCATCCGCCTGCTTGTTGGCTTGCGCATAAGCCGCCGCGACCTCTCCGGGAGCGATCGTTCCTCCCCTTATTCCGCCCATGATTTTCTCGTTAAGGGGTCGCTTCGCGTTATTCAGGCGCTTCTTGTAATTACCGATCGCCGCCTCCATCGCTCTCTCGGCGTCGAAAGTCTCGACATGCGGAAGCCCTACCAAGCTCTCTAGCGACCGGCGCATTTCCGTCGGTCTGCCGCTCCTTGATCCACGTAGCCTTGGCTCGCCAGATAGGTATTATAGAGCTGCTGCGCGGTCCCCGGAGCGACCCCACGAATTGCACGGTATGCCATCTTCGCGCTGTTATTTTCCCACGTATCCTCGGGATTCCAGATCTGCGCGCCACCACGCAGGGAATCTGAATTCCGGCTAAGATCTATCACGGTTCCAATGCCCGGCTGAACGGTATGAAGCGGAGCAGCAAGGCTCCAGAGCGTAGCTCCAGCCGCTCCGGCGGGACCACCGCCCGCCCCAAGCTCGCGTGCCCCCGCAATCACGGAACTGTGATAGTAACCGTAAGGGTTCATGAACGAGAGGTCCATGTAGGTTGGCTTTCCGTCCTTGTCTCGGGGCAGCATGACGAGATAGCTGCTGTTTTCATGATACTCCGGCAGCGAATCACGGAGAGCTTCCTCGTCATCATCGGTATATTTATTCATCCGCTTCGACAGCGCGCTAATCATCCACGGAGCAGCGATCATTGCGAGCATCCCGGCAGCACGCCACACACCGAAAGCTCTCTCGATCGGGGTGCTTTTGGGAGAAGAACATCTCGCGTCCAGCGTGGTAAGCATTGTTGGCAATCGTTCGGCCTGCCTCCAGAGGAAAAGTAAAGAAAGGGCCGACAAATTGACCAGCGCCCCCAGAGCCGACCACGCGCCGCACGAACTCGGAAACCCGCTCCCGATTAGGCAAAGTGTCCTGCACCATCCGGGCCGCATTCTGCTTCATCTCTTCAAGACTCGGCGGAGCGGGGTTGCCCTTGTTGAACCAGTGCTGCTTGGAAAGCTCTGCTTTGTAGTTGATGTATTTCCAGAAGTTATCCTGCATCACATAGAAATTCCCGGCGGCACGACCCGTCACATGAGCCGGAGCGGTCAGCGAAGCATGCATGATCTCTTCAGCACCTCAAGGGCACCGTAAATCCCACCCGGCAGGCCCATCTTTTTTCCAGTTCCGCACCCACCTCCATGGCCCGGTAAATCGATTGCACCTGCTCGACGCTGATATCACTATCGAAAATTCCCAAACGAACCAAGTCGACCATCTCATTCTGAAGGCTCTGTTTGGGAAGCGCGGACAAAACTCCCTCCGCCCCTCTCAAGCCAGAAAAACAAAGCCTTTTCGAGAATGAACCACCAGCCAGGGCCAATTGCCGTTGGCAATCGTGAAGGCAATGTTGCCAACGTAGTTGTGGATCGCCGAAGCCACGGTCCAAGCCGTCTTGCTCATCAAAGCCATCCGGTTTATGCCGAACAAAAACTCTTTGACATCTGGATGATTGTAATTGGCCATCCCGTCTTTAAGGAGCTGCGGTCCGTAGGCGTAGGCGAGCGGTCCATGGTCTCCCGGCTCACCTAAGGCTACCAAATCAGGAGGACGCACCTTACCGGTTGCCGGAGTCCAGATGTAACCCTTGTCCGTGCCTTCGACGAGAATCTTGTTCTGCATTCGGATGTCCGCATTGTGTCCCGCCAAGAGCGAATAAGTTTTAACGAAATTCGCTGTCGGCTCATCCCACTGCCCCCACAATTCGCGGACCTCTCTGGGCATGGCTTCACGGTTCAGAGAAAGCATTTTGCCCTCCTTGTTCCGTCCCACCGGCATCTTGCCGGTCAGCATATGGATGCGGGTAATTTCGTCGGCATCCTTGCGCAGGTAATCCGCGAGCCGGGTCTTGACCATCTTCGGGATATCTCCATTCGTGGCCACTGCGGCCAGTGCCTGGGCGTTGCTCACTCCCGGATTGGCTTTCTTATACTCCGCAGCCAGCTCGCCGACGATCTCGTTTCGGAAAAGCGTCTCGGCATTACGACGGATCCGCTGAGCGTCCGGATCGTCACTCTTTCGATATATTTGCCCCAGACGTCGTTCTCGAAATGCTGGTAGGAGTTCGAGTGGAGAAAACACTCCCATCGGTGCTGATCCGCGCCTTGAGGTTCGCGTCGAGACCCGGATCCCGAAGCAGCTCTTGAGTCTGCAGATCCAATTCCCTGCGCAGTTCGTTCACGGCCTCGCGCACCGGAGCAGGCAAGCTATTCAGCGCCGCCTGCTGATCTGCCTTGAATCCCACCACATTCTTTTGGTGCTCACCCCGGATAAAGGCTTCCCGCTTCGCCGGGTCACTAAACCGTAATGCCTGACTGTATTGCGCCTGGGTCAGCCGGTTGTCGATATTCCCCAGGGCGATCTGAACTTGCTTGAGCTGCGCCTTACTCGGCTTCCTTGTCCCGAAGCCTTGTTTCATCGCCTTCTCCAGTGCCCTGACCAGATATTGCGCCTTGAGTAAAAATGCAGCTTTTTCCTGTTTATGCTCCTGCAAAAATAGCCGACCGGCCTGCTCAGCTGAGCCTGTGGCGAAAGTCTGCCACCCGGCTTGTATCCAGCCACTTTTTCCATTCTCGGAAACGTCCATAGTGGCCAACGTGCCCGGCTCCCGCGTCCCGCCATCGGCGCAACGCTCAGATCCGTGTTGTCCTTGACCTCGTCGCCCCGTGCCGCCATGGCCGCGACACTGAGCGGCTCTTCAGAGGATCTATTCCTTCTGCTCAAGCCGGTCGAGTCGGGCTTGCTCTTCTGCCTTGTTCCGGCTTGCCAGAGCATTTGCGAGCTTTTGTCGGTCGGCGATTTCTCGCTTTGCTTGATCTCTTCGAGCTGTCGCCTCAGATCCTGCGCGAAGAGCGCGTCCGGTCCATGCTTTTGCTCGACCATCGCTAACATCTGCTGTAAGTCTTCCTTGAGTGTCATAGTCAGTGCCTTTCTCTAACACCAATGTGTCATACTTTAATACGCGCGCTTCCGCGATATTCGCGTTACTTTCGCGCACAGTAACGGCCACATTCGCAAGGATTTCCTTCAGCTTATTGCTATCGATTTCACCGGTAGTTCCATACTGCGGAATGTGCTGGATGCGGACCCCGGAATACTGGTTGGGATTGATCTTCGGATCTAAGCTTTTGATGATCTCGGGACGCACGCGAGGATCTACGGAAAAGATAACGCCGTCGAGCCCAGCAGCTTCCAATTGGTCGAGCACCGGCTGGATCGCCTTCTCGTCCACCCGCCCCTTGAAAAGATGTGCAGCCCAGGCGTGGTGTAGGGGTTGTCCTCGTTGGGGTCAAGGATGACCCGCGAGAGGTGCGCCGCGTCCTTGCCCAGTGATGCTGCCGTCTGGGCGAGATCGACTGATCGTATTTCGTGGGATCATACTCCGGATGCGTCACCCAGTCGGCGTCGACTGTCGGCTGCTGCTTCGCCCTTGTAGAGGGAAACCGTCGGCGCGATTTTGCCACCGATCACGTTCTTGTCCTGGTGGAGCGCCGCGCGGAATTTCGCGGTCTCCGAAGCCATCTTCTTTTCCGGAGTCGCCTCGGGCTGGACGCCTGCCTCGTAACGCTGGGCGCTCGTCGCCTCGGCCATCGCATTCATCGAACTCTGCGCGCCCGCGATGTATGTCCAGCTACGCTTTTCCCAATACTCTTCTCAGCAAACCAAAGGATCGCCTGCAGATCGCTCGGCGTCAGATTCTTGAATTCCGTCGAGTCCGCTTTCCTGCAGCCGCTTGGCCACGTCCTCAGAAGACGTCCTGGCCCATCCCGAAATCCCCCGCCACCAAGCTCACATCCTTCATGTGCTGGCCCACCACGTCTCCTCGATGATGGGCGGAAGCCGCCAGTTGGGATTGTGCATCCTCTGCAGGAAACGCGCCGCCCAGCGATCGATCGTCGCCTTGATGGAAAGCCCGATCAGGTTCATTCCGAAATTGCGGGCCTTCGGCGCGGATTCAAATTTAACCTGACGCCAGAGATCAAGCCCCGCCATCATCGCATTTGCCGTGTTTCGCGCCGAAGAGCGCGTCGTTGGAGACCTTTGTCGGCATTGGCCTCTTCTCGTTTTTCCACGTCGTCGCGGTGCGGCTCGGATCCTCGCGGAGATAGGCGTCGAACTCGGCAAAGATCTTGTCGTATTTGCCCGACATGACCCCGCCGAAATAGTCGATCATGTTGAGCCAGTTTTCCTTGACGCCGGTCTGAGGACTGAACCCGGCCAGGACATCGGCCATGTAATCGCTCATCGAGCCGAAGCTCGTGCGCAGGTGCGCGATCATGTCGCGATACCAGTTGATCTGCTCAAGGATGATGTTCCGTCTTTCGTCGGTGCGCTCCATCATCCGCAGCATCTCGTCATACATCGCGTCACCCAACTCGGCCCGGCGCTGCGTCCACTCCGGATTCACGACCGGCGGCTGGCCCGCCGCCTCGTCCGCCTTGCTTTGCCTGAAAAAGCGCGGAATGAGCTTTCCGGCATCATCCCGGGCGTAGGTGTAGGGACTCTTCTGCCAATCAACCTCGGCAATAAGCTGCCCGTTCGGGTTGGCCTTGGTCTTTTCGCCCCGCCTCAGAGTTATGCTTGGCTTCTTGGAATTTAGGACTGGAGTCGGATCGATTTCGCTGTGCGCCCACCCGGCCTCCGGAGGATTCTGGTTGCGAACATCCTTGATGTAGATCCCCAGCCGCTTCTTGACCTGGGCAATCTCCGCCTTCGTGGCAGGGATTTGAGCTTGGGAGCCTGCTCGTCGATCATCGGCTCCAGAATGGCGCGCTCGCGCCCTGGTGTAATAAGCGATCGCTGGATCATTTTCGCCGGTCACCCGGGGAATCCGCTCCGCCTTGGTGATGCCCATGTTCTTGTCCGCTGCCGCCATCGGCGCGACGGAATCGAAAGATCTCATCCTGCAGGTTCGGGAAGGCATTGACCAGCCGCGCGGCTCGACTCCTCTCCGCTTGCATCGCGGCAGTCGTGCCAGGAACCTCCGCACGAGGCGACCCGGCCACATTGATCGCTTCACGCATCGCGCTCTCCAGAAGCGAACCAGAACGCAAATGCTCACCGCCCAGAAACCTCATAACCGCGAATCGACAAACCGCTGCCAGAGGCTGACCTTTCCGTCTGGTCTGGCTGCGTTGAGCCGTGCGCGCAGATCCGGATTGGCAAAGACCTCGGAAACGAATTCGCGCAGCGATCCGGCCGCTCCGTAACGCGCCGCCTCGCCTGCGAAGACCTTTTCGTTCGAGCGAACGTAATCGAAAATCTTTTCTAGCTCGCGTTTGGCGGAAAGCTCACCCGGCGTCAGGTTGGCGTTGTCGCCTTCGAGCTTGATCATGGTTCCGTGATGAACCAACTCATGAAGAACGCGGCGGGCCAGATCCGGATAGCCCTTTGCCGTAAGCGAGATTGACGCAGCACCTCCGACCTGCCGTCGCGCCTGGGAACGTAAAGCGCCGCCCAGGTCGCGTTCGGATTATTGACTGCCCGGATATTGACGTTGTTGCCGATGCCGAGCTGTCCCAGGAGATCGGCGACCAGCCGAACCCAGCGCGGTTGCTTCGGATCCTTGGCGATATTGAGAGTATTTCGCTCGGAGTCTTTCCGTCGAAGAGGCCGTATTTCGAAGCATCCGCGACCACCTTTACGTTCTTCTCGGGCGCAACCGTCGGGCCGGGTGGACTGACCGGCTCGCCATCACGGCGCTGCTGAGCAGCGTAGGGGTCGTAGTCGTCCTGGCGTGAACGCCGCCTGGGCGGCACCGCGCTGCTCCTCTGGCAAACTGTTAACCGCCTCCTGGGCCGCGTCGCTAAGCGGCTGAGCTACTTGCTCGGGCGATTGGTCTTCTTCTTGAACGCCGCCAGCCTCTGGAATCCCGCCTTGCGCTCCTCCGGGGACACCTGCCTCCGCTGGAGCGGGGTGCCGGGCGCTGTGGCTGGTTGGGCTGCTTCACGAGGAGGAGCATAGTCCGGAGGGGACGCCATGCCAAGGCGTTCTTCAATCGAAGGAAGCGCCTTCGAGCGCCATACCGGTTCCGCCGGTCGCGATTTCCTCCATCGCATTGAGGTCGAAAATCGCCTTCTGATTGAACTGCTGGCCGAGCGCGATCGCATGGGCGCGATCCGTGGTCGTAAAGACCACATCGACGTAGGTGGTATTCGATTCCTGCGTCAAACCACGTCCCGATGGAAATATTCTCGCTGCCCACATCGATCCCGACAGACTGCACCTTGGCCGCAAACTCGTTAACCTGCTCTGGCGTGATATTCCGCCCGGTCACCGTGAGTCGTGAGATCGGGAAAGATCGAGACCGAGTAACTGTTGGTGTAAGCCGAGATCGCCGTGGACGGCATTGACCGTCGAGCCGCCGTTGGCAGCATGCGATAGCCACGATGCGCATCGGCTGGAACTCCCGCCTGCGCGCGAGGCGCTTGCGCTGGAATTGCTGAAACAGGCATGCCCTCCGTGACAAAGCGCGGCAAAGGCGGTGGCACCATTCCGGCTCTCCGAATCGTCTCCCGGTTCCAGAAATCGGAGGCTTGCTGGTAAGCCTGCGGACGCTGCCTGCGGATCTGGTGGAGAACGTTTTCACCCACCCTGGTCACCTGATCGAGAGGCGTTACGGACCGCCTGCCGCTCGGCCTCGATAGGCGACATGCCCTCCTCCTGCAGGGCGTGCGCTTCCTGCACAAGCATGTCGAGGTCTTCCCTGGAGACCAATTTGCCGATGACCTTGTTCCCGCAATCGATGAGCTTTTTCATTCTATGTCATTCCAGACGACCCAAATTTTCAGGAACTCGAAAATCTCCTCGTCATCATTAAACGGACGAGCGCCTTTGGTAGTGAATCCCGGACCGGAGAGAGGAGTGGTCGGATAATAGGAAGGCGTGAAATAGCGGTAGCCATGACCGCCACCCATCCAGAAGGCGAGAAGTTGGTAGCCTCCGCGAAAGAGCGGCGGGAGCGGCGGCTCACCAGAGTGCACGCGCCGCCCAGCCACCAGCACTGCATCAGATCGAGTGCCAGCCTCAACGACAAGCGGTTTCGCCGCCGCGCCTCCGATCCAGCGAACCGCATTTGATCGTATATCCAGCAGCCACATTTAAGAAGCTCCGGTAATTGGTTGCGCGGTCGGATCGGTCGTGAGCGTCCGCGTCCACGCCGTCGTGACTCCGTTCTCCTTCATGACCGTCAGGACACTGCCGGAGCTGTTCCAGACGTTGCGGAGCATCCGGGCAGCATTGAGCATGGAGTAGGCTGGCTCACCAGTCAGCGCCGTCCAGTCGCGCTTGAGAAGCGCATCGGCATTCTGGTTCGCCGTCGGAATATCCGAGACACTCGCCGGACTCGCCGGAATCGTGTTGGTCTTGGCGAGAATCGCCGCGATGCCCGCGTTGTCGGGAGCGACGTAGCTCGCGCTCGCCAGACGACTCGACACCGCCACATCCAGGCGATTGCCCAGAATATTGCCCGCACTCCCGGCTCCATACGCCCCCGGCAAAGCTGTGCTCCATGGATCACCGGACGCCACCCACGCCAAATCGCCCCGGTCTCTCAGAGCTTCCTGACTGTCGGTTGCCTCATCGTAGCTTCCGCTTCCGGCGCCGGTCGCCCGAACTTCCGTCCTGGCTGTGGCATTGCCGCTCTGTTTGCCCATCATTATCCCAAGCCACTGCCCAAGCGAAGTGATGCCGGAAAACAGCGTCGAAGTGATCCGCGTCAGTAAAGTCGAAACGTTCGTGTTGATGGTGCCGACATTTGTTCCGATCGTGTCGACGGAAGTCTGCGTGGCCCGAGTGGAGACCGCCGCATCAACCCTATTGCCAACGATATTGCCCGCACTGCCAGCGCCATAACCGCCGGGCAGGAGGGTCAGCCAGGGATCAGTAGGCGCTGCTCCGGTAATCCACGCAGCGTCACCACGATCACGTAAAGCTTCTTGCGAGTCGGTCGTTTCGTCGAAGCTTCCCGAGCCTCCGCCAGTCGCACGAACCTCCGTGCGCGCGGTCGCGTTACCGGTTTGCTTGCCCATCATGAGTCCGAGCCACTGTGCCGGAGCGAAGTCATGCCGCTAAACAGCGTGGCCGTAATGCGCGCGAGGAGCGTGCGTAATTCCTGCGGAGTCCGGCGGCGCGTTCGTGAGCGTGCCCACCGTCTGAATCTTTGTCTGAGTCAGATCATTGACGGTCGTCTTGTTGCCGACATTGCCCCAGTCGACGCCTGCTTCGCCGGTGCCGTTCACATCCAAGGTATTACCCGGCGTGGTCGGCTTGAGGGCACCATAGGTTGCCAATTCGGCTCTGCACCTGCGTAGGAGTCGCCCGTGTCGTAATTGCAGCATCGAGACGATTGCCCAAGATATTGCCCGCACTGCCCGAGCCATAAGCGCCCGGCAAGGCTGTCGTCCACGGATCGCCCGCCGATGCGGCAGCGTTCAGTTTCGCGCCCGTCGAGCCTGCGGTCAGGTGACCCGCGATCGGCTCATCCCAGATCTGCGCCACGGTCGCCCCGCCACCACCGCCACCAACTGGAGCCTGTTCCAAGGCGTTCGTCGTGTAACGATAGACCGCACCATCGAGTTCAAGCGCCGTGTCGAGCTTATCAGTGACTGCCTTCATGGCCGTCTCGGTTGCATTCGCGTTCGTGTTCACGGTGAAGCCAAACGCGGTCAAGGTGCGAGTCGTCGCGCCCCAAACGGCTGTCGCGATATCGGAAACCAGCGTTCCGTAACTAGTCAAAGTCCTCGTAGCCGACGCCCAGATATCTGCCGCCGTGTGAGACGACCGCGAGGAAATCGTCGCGTTGATGTTATCCACGAGCAGCTTTCCAATCGAGCTAGCCACCGAGAGACTGCTGGTCAGGACAGCCCAGATGGCTCCCGCCAAGTGCTGTGCGCTCACCGCCAGTCAGAGTCATCGCATCCCCGGCACCGCGCGCGAGCTTACGGTCGCGTTCAAATTATCCCCGACAATCTTCCCAGCTTGCCCGGCACCATACGCGCCCGGCAAAGCGGTCGCCCATGGATCCGCCGGAGCCGAGCCAGTAACCCAAGCGGCATCGCCTCGATCCCTGATCGCCTCCTGCGAATCGGTCGTGCCGTCATAGGTCGAGTAGACCGCCGGAGAACCCTTGGCCGACATCTTGGCCCAAAAGCTGTTATTAGCCACGACGCCGGTCGGATCGGCCAACTGGAAGAGGTGGTCGAGCTGGATGTCGGAGAGCGCGGTATCCGCTTCCGTATTCACCTGCGCCGCGCTCAAATCGTTGAAACCGGTGATATGCGTAGTCTTGGCGAGCGTTGTCTTGATCGCGATATCACCCGTCGTCGTAGCCTTGCCCAGCCCACTTGGTCGCGTTGACCGGCTGATCGGTCACATAGCCCGGCGCGCTCGCTCCGAAGATCGCGTCATAGACCGCTTCTTCGAGAACCACGTAAGAAAAAATACCGGCAAAGCGCCCGCGACGGAAACGCAGCCATAGAGTTCTCCGACGGTCGCCGTGTCGGTTCCGTCCCATGTGAGGTGATAAAGTCCGCCCGCGCCGTCCGCCGTTGCGCCGCCTGAATTCTTATTGCCGCTCGCAGCGCCATTTTTCTTGAGTTTTATATCCGTGTTAGCCATCGTGAAAGCGCGTTCTCCAAGGACTTGAAATCGGTGTCATCGATGAAGGGTCCGATCGTGCGGACTTGCGAAGCTGTGGACTGTTTGAGATATCCGTTCATTATGCTGCCATCTGTTGCTGGTAATAATACCAGGCTTGCCCGCGCGCTGGCGCGGCCACTCCATCTCCCCCGCCGAAAAAGTCCTCGAATGGGGTAGCGGCACCGTTCTGCCAGAATCCTAGACCGACTTTCGTGCCAACATCGGCTGCGGTCGCCGGGTCATTGGTAAGCGCCAACGACGGACTCGTATCTCCATTCCAATTGGCGGTGGTCGAAGGAAGTCCGCTACAATTACCCCAGATTCTAATAACCGTGCTATTGCCCACGCCCTCAATGGTTGCTCCGATCAGCTGACCAAACGCTCCCCAATCGGCAAGAACACCAGCAACTTGAATCGTCTCGTCAATCGTGTTTCCGTGTTGCCGATACCAGAGTGACGTTTCCGGTGAGGCAGTTTAGCTCAACCGCGTAGTAAGGAGCCGTGGCATCGACATAGCGAAAGAAGAAGTAGACGAAATTTGAGGAACCGCTTCCACCAGACTGCTGGCGTTCCTCCGCACATATTGATTCACCCCGACGGCGGTATTGAAAATATTGATATCGTAAGCAGCAGAGCGATTGCCCGACTAGCCGGTTGCTAACGATGCTCGTATTCCCAAAGGCTTCGGTCCAGTTAGCCCCCAAGCTCGCGCTGTCCGCCCGGGTAAAGTCATCCGAGACATTGGTTGTGAAGCTGATCCCGCCAGCCGCAAAGCATAGAACGCGATGATCGCGGTCACGCCCGCGTCACCACCCAGGGTCGCTTGGTTTTTGCTAACACTAGGAACCACCGATCCGGCAGGCCCATCCAAGTGGTGAGCAAAGGTCGCGCTCGTCTGGTTGGCGACGACAGCATTTCTGTATTGGGCGCTCCCAGTCAGCACCCAACCGGTTCCGCTCATGCTTCCCCACGTATTATCATCGCCACTGTGGAAACACGCCAAGGTCACCGTGTCCGCATTGACGTTCGTTAGGCCCGCGCGGGTGACCGTGAACGGAGTCGTGGGCGCAGCGAACTGGGTGGTCGCCTGCGCAACATCAATCCCCCAGATCTTGCTCGTCGAGTCCGGACGGAAGACATGCATAAACGCGGATGTGATCGTTCCGCTCGTCGAATCGAAACGCGGACTCGCCGCCCATGTGCCTGTAAACGTGCACCAAAAAATTCGGCAGAAAGCGCCCGCCGCGCTCGATTGATAAGCGGTCTCCGCTGTCCATGTCTGTCCACCCGTAACGCCATTGCTCCACGTCGCGGAGGCACGGCTATGGCAGACAACGACGACGAGATCGCCCGCCTGCATCGAGGCCGGTGGCGTGATCGTGATCTGCGTCGACGCATTCAGGACGTTGTCCGCCGGAACCGCCGCAGAGCCGAAATAAGTCGGCGCGCTCATGTGACGGAAACTACCGGTTTGGCATTGGGATCGATCCCGACAGTCCTCTGCCACGCGACCGTGCTGCCATTTTCCTTGTAGACAATTAAGACTCCGTCGAGGGTCACCTCCCAGCGATTGCGCAGAAAGCGCGCGCCATTGAGAAGCGACTCAGGGGCTTCGCCCGAGATCAATGTCCAGTCCCGCTTGAGCACCTCGTCCGCGATCGCCGTCGCTTGGCCGGGAGCCAGAGTCACCGATCCGCCGCCACCCACCGAAGACACCGGCACATCGAGACGGGTGCCGACAATGTTGCCCGCGCTGCCCGCCGGATAACTACCGGGAAGAGGCGTCGCCCACAGATCAGCCGCCGTGGCGGGCGTAGGCGCTTGTTCCAAGGCGTTGGTCGTGTAGCGGTAGACAGCTCCGTCGAGTTCGAGCGCGGTGTCGAGCTTGTCGAGGATGCCCTTCGAGGCGGTCTCTGTGCCGTTCGGGCTGGTATTCACCGTGAATCCGAACGCGGTCAAAGTGCGCGTGGCATAAGCCCAGACCGCCCGCCGCCGCGTCAGTCGTTAGTGTTCCGTAGGTCGTGAGCGTCCTTGTCGCATAGGCCCAGACCGCTGCCGCCGTGTCGGTCGTCAGTGTGCCGAAAGAGGTCAGCGTCCTTGTTCCTGCGCTCCAGACCGCCGTGGCGACATCAGTCGTCAAGGTTCCGTAGCTGGTCAGGGTTCTCGTGGCTACCGCCCAGCAATCCGCTGCAGTGTGCGAGGAGCGCGAACTGATCGAAGCGTTGATGTTGTCGACCAAGAGCTTTCCGATCGAGCTAGCGGTCGTGAGCGCGCTCGTCAGCGTGTTCCAGATGACTGCCGCCAAGGCCGTCCGCTCACCAGAAGTCAAGGTCATGGCCGCACCGGGAGCGGCTCGGCTAGAGACCGCCACATCGAGATTGGATAAACCCGGCACGGCGCTCAACCCAGCCCCGGCCACCCCGATGTCATCGGTCTGGTTTTCGATATCGACCAAGTTCTGCGCAACGGTATTGCCACTGCCCAGATCGACGGGAACGCCCAGCCGGGCCAAAAGTAACGTGACTCCAAGCAGAATCCAAGGGCGTGCGTTTATTGATCGAGAAGAGCCCAATCACATAGCCAACCACGCTGGCCCCGGAGACCGTGCCGGTGGTGATAACCAGCTGAATATTGGTCCCCGCCGCAAAGCCATTGGCCGGGGTAGCAACCACCCGGACATGGTTTAAGCCCGTGCGGCCATCGAAGCTCGCCGTGAGAGTCACCCCAGCGGTGATCTCCGTCGTGCTGTTATCCACATAAGCCGAGATGACGCCACTCACTAAAGCCGTCGGCACGCCGCTGCTATCCACGGACGTAAACTTATGGTCCAAGGTATCGCCAATAGTGATGTCGCCAAGATATGTGCTCATACTTAGGCAGGCTTGAGAGCAAGGAGAACGCTCGACCACGCAGCGGCTCCCGACATGTTATCGGTCAAGCTTCCAGTCGCTCCCGAAGTATGCTGCTTATAGTGCAAAGCCACACAAGCACGTCAGTCCCGGCCGTCGCCTTGTAAGAATTGCCGCTCCCCGGATTGAACGCCGCCGTGAACCCTGACGGGATCGTCGTGCGATCGAGATCATTGATAGCGACATCACAGGCCACCAGCATGCAATTTGGAAGCACGGGCGTGATTCCGGAGATCGACACGACGGAAGTGCCCGAGCCGGTGCCGACAGAGCCCAGCGTGTCGATGGGGCTTCCGCTCGCGATGCATCCACGAAAAGCCGCGATCCCCGCACAGATCTGACCCACGCCGCCCCATGTTGCGGACAGATCCGGATTGGATCCCGCCCAGCGGAACCAAGCGACCGTGATCGGAGCGGTGCCCGCCGAGCTGCCGACAATAAACGTCCAATTGCTCAGATTACTGCTATCGACAGCACCATCGGCATCATCAGAGGAGATAAGGAGAATCCAAATGTCCCCGTTCTGCGGAGAGGCTGGAGCATTGAGGGTAAAGTTACCACTGGTGTCATCGGTCACCGCCCCGGCATTGACGAAAGCAATCGGCACAAAGCCGATCCCCAAACCGACCAGCACGGGACACACTGAGCGAAATCCGATCATAGGACGGCTTTCGCGTGAATAGTCACCGCCTGACCGAATTCGTTACGTTTGGTAATGGTGAATATCCACTCCACGGGACGGTTGGTCTGAAGGGTCACCGCCGCCGGTTCGATATTGACGATCGGAGCCTTGGCTTCCGGCACATTCACGGTCGTCGCCGGAACCTTCACTTCCGTAGGTTGCACGTAGACCGGGGAATTGATCTTCACCTCCGGCTTGGGCACGTTGATGACCGGCGGCGGCATCGAAGCGATCGCGCTCGCGATCACTCTGCCCAGCGCATCCATATCCAAGGCTGGTTGCTTAGGAGACTCAGCACGAGCCGGTGGAGCTGGAGGCTGGTAGGCCCGCTCGACTGGTTTTCCGTCTGTGATTACTCGTGGCATTAGTGGAGGCAGTCCAAAGGATGGTGAGACCGGTGTGGGTCGTTTTTCGCGTCATTGAGAGCCTGTGCGGCGGGACGTTCGGCAGTCACGGACTGTCCCTGCGCATCCACGCCCTCGACTTGCACGGTGACCCCGGCCAACGGCACCGCCAGCGCCTGACTCGGGCGCGGAGTAACTACCGCCTCGTTTCCTTTGATCCCTGGCTGGACGACCTGTTCGCCTCCAGGCTGGACGATCTGGCCCTGGATCTCCTCGTCCCTGGCCTGCGCCTCGGCGAACTGAGCACCAGCCAGCCGCGACGGAAGGATGATTGGTGTCGCCGCCCGCCGCATCGAGCGCGGCATTCCATGCCCGGTGAGCATCATAAATCTCATGAGTAGCAAAACGCCCGGATTCCGGATCGACCCAACCAGTCTCGGCTGAGCCCATCGCGTCGGGACCGACCGCCTGATGCGCGTTAAACGCAGCCTGCGCGTGCGTGTCTCCAGTAAAGACCTGACCGCCCACGACCACCGCAGGAGTCACTGCCGGTGCTCCTGCAGCCGGTGCTGTCACAGCAGGTGCGGCAGCTGCGGCTGCGGGAGCTGGCGTGGCCGCAGGCGCTGTGAGGTCCGGCGCTGCAGGAGCAGCTCGCAGTGTAACCCGGCTGGACAAACTCACCGGGCTGAACCGCGCCAGGAGCCTCTACCGGAGCCACTGGAGGAACACCCGTCACATTATCGACGGCTTGCTGCGCGAGGGCTTGATCCAAAAATTCGGCAGCGGTCACGCTCGCTTCCGTCTTCGCTTGCTGAGCAACTTGCTGGATCGCCTTGGCAGTCTCCGGGGCACCAGCAGCCTGCAGATTCTGCGTCTGCGTATCGGCTACCTCCTGCACCTTCTCGTTCTGGCGCTGAGCGACGGAAACGACCGTCTTTCCGGCGGCGCTCGCACTAAGCGGCGGCGCAGGCACACCGGCGGAACCACTGCTGGAGCCGTGGCGGTAGGCGGCGTCCCCGCTAACTCTGTTAGCGGTGCGCCGGGGTGTTACCGCCGGTGCACCCGCGAGGTCGGGCGGCACAGGAACTTCACCCGGCGCGGGAGCGATCGTCACCCCAGGGACAGCACCCGGCACCACGGAAGGCACAGCAGCCTCGGGCATGATTCCCGGCACTGCAGCTTCCGGAGGCACGGTAGCCGCCGCTTCAGGCGGCAAGACTCTGGCGCTACCGGAGCCTCACCTGAAGTTGTGGCAATTCGGGCAACATCGACAACTGCCTTCGGCAGCATCATGAATGGCCCCGACATCACCATCTGCTTAGCGGTGTCCCAAACCCGATCAACAATCCCCCTTTTCCCAGGCGGAGGATTTACCCCGGCTTTCCATTCCGCGATGGCTTCGCTGCCCGCCTGCATCAGCTCCTGCGAGACTTCCTGATAAACCTGCTCGCCAGTACTCAACGACCTTTTCCTTGCCGAAATGGGCCAGCTTTTTCTTGATTGTGCCAGCAATCGCATGGGCCGCGCTCTCCTTCATGCCGGGAACAAGCTTTGACACCTGCAACATCTCAATCCCGGCGTAAGGAATACCGAAACCAGGGCCACATTTTTCGCCGGTCTCGTGATCGATCCCTTCCTTGCGGAAGCTCGTGATAGAGACTGCCGGAACCCTGCCGTCGCCAGTATTCGAAACCGCCATAAGCCTGACCGGCCCCAAAACCAGCGAATACCTGCAGCGGGCACGGTAAAAACCTCCTCAGGTGTAGCTGCTTGCGGACAAGTTGTCCCCCAAGAGCGGCAGCGCTCCATCGCCGCGCCCGCCCACTTAGCGCCCTGCACGGAGGATTCCTTTAATTGCTCCATCACATACGGCAGCATTTCCACAGCGATAAGCGGCCCTTCCGTATACCAATGCTCGCCTTTCAAAGGCTGTTTGCTTGGCTCCAACTGATCCCTTGACATCCTCCCACTTGATTTCCCCGCCCAGCGCCCTGTAACCAAGCTGCTCATCAACCGCTTGCTCCCGCCCAATCGCCCAGCGGTTCTTGATTTTCTCCCAGTAATCCGCGAGCGCGTCGGGAACTTCCCCCAGCTTGGCTTTCACCGCCTCGACGGCATCTGTCACCGGGGTGGGAGTGGCTAACTCACCGGGAATGTCCTCTGGATTCTTCCAGCCGCCCTCGGGAACTACGTCACCCTCAGGAACTACGTCCTCGCCGGGAATGTCTGCGGGATTCTGCCAACCGTTTTCCGGGACCGCCGGAGCTTCAGGCTGAGCCAATTGAACATCCTCACCAGGAATATCCGCAGGATTCTGCCACCCACCCTCCGGGGTTGGAGGAGGAGCGACCGGGGTGGCTGAGTGACAACCGCAGGCTCAATGGCGGGTTCCTCTTCATCTTGCTGCCAAAACGGTTTTGGCTGCATGAGAAGCGGGTTGTCCTTATCATACTCGTCATACCAGCTCATTTTACTTGGTAACCAGCTGGGAAATACCCACCTTTGTGTCATCCCAAACGTATCTTCCGGTGGTCTTAACGACGTCTGGATGGGCCTGCTTGGGCACTGGCGGTGGTGTCACCGTTGCCGTTGGTCGTCCTGCTGGCGTCGCGACAGGTGTTGGCGTCGGGGTCGGAGTCGCTACTCCTGGCGACGGCGTCGGCACTCCGCCTCGGTTCATTCCTTGGTTGTATTTCTTAAGCTCCGCCTGGAATGACTTTTCCAGCGCCTCTGGCCACTGCGGATTTTCTTTTGTTCTTTGCCGGGTCTCGGAGGTATATAGCCCGCATCCTCGCGCAGTTTGGCCATCGTGGTGATCCAACCTCGCGCTGCGCTAAGTTCCTGCGCGGGAGTCATCTTCTGCTTGAGTGCCGCCTCGGCAGCTTGGTAGGTGACAGGTCGTCCGGTCGTGCCGCCACCGAGAACAGCCGCGATTTCCTCCGGGTTCATTCCAGCCTGCTGCATCTGCACAGTCAAATTGGCCTGCTTGAGTGTCGCCGCTCCTCTCCGTCACGCCTTTGATTGCCGCGTCGGGACCACCTGTCTCTAGATCCGAGAAATATGCCGCCGTCGCCTCCGGACCCATGTCCTCCGCCATTTTGCGGATGGTCTTCAGATCAGCCCGGCCTTCCGCCAACCGTGAGTTTTCGTCGGCTTTCTTGTATTGGTTCTCCAGCGCCACCGCGCTCTCATAACTCTTGTCAAACTGCTCCAAGGCTTTCTGAGCCTCATCGCTCATGGCACCAAGCGGATTGTCACGCATCAGTCTCGCGCGCACCAAGGGGTAATTCTTGAGATCGGTAGGATCCAATTCCGGCGTTCGGGTAAGAATCGACTTAACCTGCGCGATCGTCTCCGCCTTATGGAGCGCATCGCGTTTCGCAATCTCCGCATCCACAATTTTTTGTCGATCGCAGCCTGATTGTCGGTGCGCGCCATATCGTATTTCTCCCACGCCATCCGATTCTCCAGCGGCATGGCGGCAATCGAAACAGGAGGCTGCACGAGCGGGTTGGGCACGGCGGCAACAGGCGCTGCAGCTACCGGCACGGGAGCCGCTCCTGCCATTTGCGCCAAAATCGCCGCATCCCGATCGGCCAGCGGATTGCGCCGCAAACGGTCCTCCTCATCGCGCCGACTGGTGCTATAAATCTCATCCAGTTGCTGAAGAGGGGTCTGATACGCGTTCCCGAAACCGGTGCCACCACTCCATCTATCTTCTCTGTCGGCCATAGCTAGTAAGCGTAAGCGTAGCGGCCCATGATTTGCGCCTGCCTGCGCCGAAAGTCATCAAGCCAGTCTTCCCTCGTTCGCCGCTCGCGGGCTAGACCCATTAGTTCCTGCGCGCTTGCCTCCACGTCAGCTTGGTTCTGGACGGCTGACGGAACCGCGACTTGCGGGAGGGGAGGCCCGACGACCTCAGCCTGCTGCTGCTGGGCGACAGCAGAAAGCGTGCTGTTTTGTCTGGCAAGGCGATCATTGGCCATCATTTAGCAATACGTAACTGCTCGTTGTACTTCGTTCAGTTACGTATTGCTGAATAACATTGGCCCGAGTGCCGCCTGACACAACTCCGATGTTACAGGTGGTTTCACCGAACACCTCATCGTCGGGCCATGCGGCGGAGCGAACATCACCCAGCACGTCAAGCAACTTCTCGATCGCCGATTCGCCTTGTTCAGGATAAGCCGAATGCGCGGCGCGGCCGTCGGTTCCGATCGTCACCTGGATGGAGCCCTTGGTTCCGGCGGCCAACTGGTTGTCGGTGGGCTCGCCATTAATCAAATACTCGCACGACGAGGCCAGGGGATGCCCGTTGGCCACTTTGGCTCCGGCGCTGGCGACCTCTTCATCAACCGTAAAGAGCAAGCCAATCTCGTTCAAGCCCTGGGCGCGAAGCCGTTCAGCTGCGGCAATCTGCGCTGCGATAATCCCCTTCGCATCGCACGACCCGCGGCCGTAAATGTACTCGTCGTCCTCGCCGGAACTGATAAAGGGCGGCACGGTGTCCATGTGTGTTGACAGGACAACCCGAGGCTGAGCTTCAGTAGTGGCGATGACGTTCGCCCGTTCATCAGTTACATCCTGCAACTCCACGCGATAACCATAACGCATGAGCAACTCGGCGAGCGACGTTCCGATCTGAAATTCTTCGCCGGTCACTGACGGGATGTCGATCAACTCGCGCGCGAGCCGGAAAACATCGATCACGCGACGACCTCCGGGAGATCATTCGCTACGCCGCTGAGGCTAATGAAAGTTGGCTGCATGGCCTTCGTTACTCTGGCATTCTTCGGGCGGATCCGATCTAACCACACCAAACGGAAAAAGGGCCAGTCGTACAGAATACGACTGGCCCAACAATTCTGAGAAACTTTTGCGCAATAAAACAGCGCCCCGCGTACTCAGACAAAGACTATCGCGTGGTTTCAGCGCGCCGAGCCGCTCGCGACGTGGGACGAACCTCGGTCATTTCGTCATCGATACTTCCGCCCGGTGTTTCGAAAAGATCTGGTGTAATCGGGCGATCGCTTTCGCCGCGTGAGCCTCGTCAACCATAAGAGTGAGATTCACGCTCGAAGCTCCGACCGAAATCATCGATACGTTTATGTCGCTGATTTCGGAAAACACGCGCGCCGCAATCCCGGGAGTATTACGAAGACCCTCACCAATAATCGAAATTATTGTGCGTCGCTTCACAATTTCAACCGTGCCCAGCTCTTCCAGGTCTGCGACCAACGCATCCAGCCCGCCCGCGTCGTCAATTGACAAAGAGACACTCACCTCAGAAGTTGTGACCACGTCCACCGCGGTACGATGTTGGTCGAACACTTCAAACAGCTTACGCAAAAAGCCATACGCGCCCAGCATCCGCGCGGATGTAATTTGCACTGTCGTAATTCCATTCTTGTGCGCGATGGCTTTCACTGTTTGCGGGGCGGCTGCTGATTCCGAAACGATTAATGTGCCGGCGTCTTTAGGCGCCCGCGAGTTACAAACGCGTACGGGAATGTTCAGATCAACCGCAGGTTGAATAGTTTTCGGATGCAGAACCTTCGCGCCAAAGTAGGCCAACTCGGCCGCCTCTTGATAAGAGAGCATCGGAATCGTGCGCGCCTGTGGAACCATCCGCGGATCGGCGGTCAAAACGCCGCTGACGTCCGTCCAGATTTGAATCTCACGCGCGGCGATCGCAGCGCCAATAATCGCGGCCGAGTAATCCGAACCTCCGCGGCCGAGGGTGGTTGTGACGCCTCGTGCGGTGCTGCCGATAAACCCACCGAGCACGGGAATCTTTGCCGCCTGCAAGAGCGGCATCAGAGTTGTTTTGGTGGCTTCAGTGGTTTCACTCTGCGGTGTGGCAGCGCCGTAAATCTCGTCGGTCTTTACGCAGGCCCGAGCATCGATGTAGCGCGCACCCAATCCGTTTTCGCTGAGAACAACGGCGAGCAGATGTGATGAGAGTTGCTCTCCATAAGCCACGATCTCATCCTGGAGAGGTGGGCTGGTAACGGGATGCGCGGCGATAATCTTATGCAGTTGCCGAATCTTGCTGCGGGCGTCGCCGATTGTTGACACGAACGCAGCCTGCGCTTCCCTGCCAAGCAAATCCTTTGCGATCGCGAGATGCCGTTCAAAGTCCTTGTCCAGTGATCTGGTCGCGCCGCGAGCCATCGCCGGCGATCGCCTGTTCCACGCTCTGCAACAACGTATTCGTGAAACCGCCGATGGCAGATACTACGACTACTGGACGTGACGCGGCAGCGACCTTAACAATCGAGGTGACGTTGCGAAAAGCGGCAGTATCCTCTACGGAAGTGCCGCCAAATTTCATGACAGTTGGTTTGCATACAAATGTTTGGTGTGCGCGGCGCATTGAATTCCTAACCAGCCTCAAGCGAAGCGGCTTCTTCAGATGAGTCGGGGTTTGGTCGCCGCCGTCCACAAAAAGTAATCATAAAGAATACGACTGGCGCGACACATCTGAGAAGCTCAGCAGGGCATAAAACATCATTGCCGGGTCTCTTTGACATTCGAGGCTGGTGATTGCTGTAATCGAAAGAGTTCAGCGTTCACTCTGAGTGGATTGCTTCAATCAAACACACAAACTAAAGTTTGAACTACAAGACTTAACGAGGTGTAAACCGTGTCTGTTGCCGAATTGATTTACGACTGGAATACAGTTGAGCCACAACTTCGCAAGCCCGATCGGCACATTGGTTTCGATGACGAGACGCTGCGCGATGGCTTGCAATCACCTTCCGTGTGCGAACCTCCGATCGAAAAGAAAATCGAGTTGTTGCACTTGATGAATGCCCTCGATATCGACACGGCAGACATCGGACTGCCGGGCGCCGGCGGGAGTCACGCTGCCGGCGGTCGAGTTGATGGCCCGCGAAATCGCTGACCAGAAATTAAAGATTCGTCCCAATTGCGCGGCCCGCACTCACCGGAGTGACATCATTCCCATCGTCGAGATTTCCCAACGCGCCGGAATTCCCATCGAGGCTTGCACTTTTATCGGCTCTTCGCCGATTCGCTTTTACGCGGAAGACTGGACTTCTGGAAAAGCTTTTGCAATTAACCGAAGACGCGGTCACGTTCGCCGTGGGCGAGGGCCTGCCGGTGATGTTTGTCACGGAAGATACAACCCGCGCCAATCCTGAAACGATTCGCGCTCTTTATACCACCGCGATCCGCTGCGGCGCGCGGGCGGTTTGTGTGCTGCGACACGGTGGGCCACGCGACCCCGGACGGCGCCCGCGAAGTCGTCAGGTTCGTGCGCGGGATCATCGATGAACAGGGCGAAAAGGTGCGTCTGGATTGGCACGGTCATCAGGATCGCGGCCTGGGAGTAATCAATTCGCTCGCCGCCATCGAAGGCGGTGCTGATCAGGTTCACGGTTCGGCTCTCGGCATGGGTGAACGGGTCGGCAACACGCCCATGGATCAGTTGCTGGTGAATCTGAAATTGCTGGGCTGGATCAAGAACGATTTGAGTCGTCTGCGGGAATACTGTGACAAAGCAGCCGACGCCTGCCACTGGTCAATTCCTTTGAACTATCCCGTGTTCGGACGCGACGCGTTCAGGACCGCGACCGGCGTGCATGCCGCGGCGGTCATCAAGAGTTATCGTAAAGGCGACACTGAACTGGCCGATCTGATTTATTCCGGCGTGCCCGCGGGTCAGTTCGGGCTAAAACAGGTGATCGAGGTTGGCCCAATGAGCGGCAAGTCAAACGTGATCTTCTGGCTCGAAAGTCGCGGATTTAAACCCAGCGAAGAACTCGCATCAATCGAATATACGAGCGGGCCAAGCAGGCAACGGCTGTATTGAGTGATGACGAACTGATGTCGCTCGTCTGAGTAATACGCACCCTGGCGTACGCCAGTCACCTGCTCATCAGCGCAGAGCACGGATGGTCATCAGCTTTGAGCGATTCAACCCGTTGCAGAGTTAATGGTTTAGTTGATGGGATCGCGGTCGCCGAGCCGGCTTTTCCGGCGGGAAAGCGTTTCTGCCGCGCAATCCGTAAGGCGGTGGCGTCTCCGCCCGAAGCCTGAGTGACACGGCCATTCTCGTCATAAGTCACTTGTACGGTCACCTCTTTGGCTCCGCTCGAGGTGCGATGTCTGAGGTTTCGCAGCCGCCGGCGATTGCTGTGACAATGGAAGTGAAGCCGTCGTGTCCCCAGCTTTCTCGCGCGCTCGCGCTTCTTCTCTCAGTCGTGCTTCGCGCTGACGCTTTGCCTGGTCAGCCGCTTCCGAATTAAGAGCGGGTGCAGCCGTCTCAGCCTCTGTTTGCGCGGCCGGGCTCTCGACCGGAGCGGCCTGGGATTCTAACGTAGGCTGCTCAGGAACCACCGCGGGTTTTGTCTCATTGGCCTTCGCCGCCTTGCTGCGCGCATACCATCCCCACGGCACCGCGACTACCGCCACAATCAAAACGATGGCGGCGAACACAACACCCAACTTCCATGGTCGGCTGCAGCAAACTGCGACGAAGGCTCAACCTGTGACAAGAAGGGGACGGCGTGTGGCGAAGTTTGTGTCTGAGGGCGAGGCAACTCCGCGGGCTTCTCGACCTCGATCGGAAACAGGTTTTGGCTGTTCGGCTTTTACAACTTCGGGTTTTACAGGTTTTGGTTTTACAGTTTCGATCTTTGCCGCTTCGGCTTTTGCGGGTTCCGGTTTGGCTTCAACCGGTGATGCTTTTACCTCTTCATCAGCCGGGGCAACTCCTTCAGGGAAAGGATTTGGCGGGTGGATCCCTTCATCCATTCGTCGCAAGCCCTCTAAAACGACCGAGGTCCAGGGTTGATTGATCGAGTGCTCCGGAGCCTCGAATGCCGGACTGAAAGTAAAGGAAGCGTTACGTTGCGTCAGAGCAAAATAAACAGCCTCAATGCCTCGCAAGTCGCCAACCCTTGCGTGTACGACCGAACCTGACTGCAAATAGAAATGACCGGCGCCAGTCGGATAAACGACTTTCAGCCTGCCCGTCTTTCGTTGATTGCAAAAGAACTCGATCAGTTCAGCAAGCGAGAGGTCGGTGAGTTCTCCAGTGAGTGCCATTACTTTTTCCTCTTTCGTTGGGGCCTAACCTTAGGGCAGGGTGAAGTTGTAATCGATCCGGCCGGAAATCTTTACCGGCTGTCCCGAAAGCTTCGTCGGTGTAAAACGGGCACGCAGGGCGGCTTCAACGGCTACGTCTCGCAGAGCAGTGGGACCCGCGATTGCTCGCGGCGGAAATTACTTTTCCGTTTTCGTCGACAATCACCTCGACTTCAACTTTGCCGTCATGTGCGCATACGACGCGCGATTTCAGGATACGTCGGTGACGGTAAGCTAATCGCTTTTCCGTTGAGCACGCCGCCCGAGACTGGCTTGAGCAGCGGTCGCGGAGCCGGCGGCGCTTCAGCGTCGATGGCTACCGTATTCTTCGCTGGAATCTGACAGTGGGCGCAAATCTAAATTCAAAGGCTGCAGCTGCGAACCGTTGAGCTTTGCTGATGAGGTCCGCGCCGGCAATGAAGCGACGACGCGGTCTGCATTGCCTGAACTGGCACCCGGAGAGTCGTTGCCAGCTGCCGGACCGGCATTTGGCGCCGAAGAGGCTGCGGGTGGTTGCAGCATCTTCGCCATCGAGGCATCGAGGTAATAGAAGATGGTTCGATAAGTGACTTCCGGTTGGTTCGAACCCGATCTTTCCATTCTCCACCACGGCCACCGAAGTAGTCATTCTTACCCAATTACCAATCGTGTCGAACTCGTACTTGTAAACTTCTTTGCTCAGCAGCGATCCATCTCGCATTCAACAAAGTCATCTCGCTGATGTTGCCCTTGTCGTCATACTTGTACACTTCGCGTCCGGTTAGCGTTGCGCCGCTCACGGGAAAATATTGGTTCTGGGTCTTGACGCCTTTCACGTCGTACTCGGCAGTTTCCAAGAGCACTCGCTTTGGATCTTCAACGCTCTTGCCCGATGCGGTCGAAAGTTTCGCGACTTCGTGTGCGAACTCTGCGGACCGGACCGGTCAACCCATCGCGAGCTCGGTCACTGTCGCCGCTTGAGCCATCAACCGTATTAGGCTGAAGGCTGGCTTTGGCGGTTAGGTTTGTTTGGGCGGTCGCTACAAAAGCGATTGTCATGAGAGACAGACACGCGCAGAAGGTTCTGATCACTCGCTGCAACATCATTGGCTCCTAACTGTGGAACTGAAAGAGAGGACCGCGGCTAAGACCTTGATTAGGCGTCAAGGCGGGGCCAGCCTCCATCATATTACGAGGTTGAACGCTGTTTGTCCAGCACCAACTGTGCCAAATTTGCATGAAATTGTGGGCAGTTTCGGACTATTTTGCCTGTTGAGTTCGACCAAAACCGGCGATCGAGGTTGCTATCTGGTCGATAATCGCCACCGCGCCGCGGTCCGCAATGGCTTCATTGCACATGATCGAAAACACCGAGGACCTCGTCCCGCGGGGTAGCGGCATACCCTGACAGCGAATGCGTGTAGGTCAAGGTACCCGTCTTGGCAAAGATGCGACCGGTCAGGTTCTTAAGGCGCGCCGCCAGCGTTCCATCATGCCCGGCATTTGGAAGTGAATCGTGAAACTGAGACGCCGCATTGCTGGCTGTCATTGCTGAAAGCAGGCGTGCCGTGGTTTCGGGAGTTACGAGATCAAGGCGTGACAATCCCGAGCCGTCACGAATCGCGACGGACCGCGTCGCAATTCCTTACTCTCAAGCCACGCTCTGACAACCGCGGTGCCGGCCTCGTCATCTCCGCGCGCGGCATTCTTTCGCGGGATCGGGATCCGGAGCCGCAGCTGCCTCGCTCTTTTCCAATCGTGCGCAGGATCAGCTCAGCAAAAAGGTTATTGCTTTCCTTGTTTGTCCGGCGAACGATCTCCGGCAAGCAGTTCACTGTTTTCATACGCCAGCTCAACCGCTTTCTGGGGATCGAACTTATCGGTATTGGCTGTCCGAAAGTCGCGACTGCGCGTTTGCCCACTGACTTTTATGCCTCGCGCGGTCAGGGCTTGCGTGAAGAGTGTCGCCGCCCACAGCGACGGATCGTGCACCGAGAGAAATGCCGAAAAAGCCCGCCCGCCAACAGGAAAATCGCCCCAGACGTGAACCTCGTTGTTTGATAAGCCACGCAGTATCCCAATGGTAGTAATCGCATCATGTTCGCCAGTCGTCGCATCGTTCGTGAGCCTGACAAAATTCTGATTCGGAGTGATGATTACATTAGCGCTCTCGCCTTTCCTGGTGGCCGGCGACATAGTTACTTCGACACTGTTTTCATCGATGGATAGAGCACTGGGTTCAGCGCCGAAGTACCATTGAAGATCATTCCATTGCCAACCCATTCCGAACAGTTCGCTGCGAAAATAGCTCGCGTCACCAACGACATCGCCGCGTACTTCACGCACCCTGATTGATAGAGCTGATCCGCGAGTTTCGCCAACGATGGTGCGTCGCCCTTCGGCTTCGAGACAAGATCGGGCGCGCCTCGACCATACAACGTGAGGTCTCCGTTGATGACGCCGTTCGCGTCCGGCTGCTTCAACGCATAGACGGATGTACGCCAACGATAGTCCGGGCCGAGCAGATCGAGCGCCACGGCCGTGGTATAGACTTTCATATTCGACGCCGGCGTGAACGGTTTGTCTCCGTCCCTTGAATAAAGGACACGCCCGTCTTTTAGAGACATCACAAAGACCCCCAACGCGGCTGCCGGGCATCGCCCGAGTCGAGCAGGTGATCGATTTCCTCGCGCGAGCGCGACATCAGCAATCCTGCTTCGGAGGGAATTGTCCTTTGGTAATCCTTTATCACTCTTTGGCGAGCGAAGGTGACGGTCGCCGGCTTGTCGGTCTTGCCCTTCGTCTCTCTGCCCAATAAGCGCACTGAGAGCAAGCGCAATCAAAACCGAGAACAGCCAGGATCAAATAGTTATGGGTCTTGAGTCTAGGCATGGATTTAGGCTTCAGCTCGCGAACAGAGAGGCCGTCCTCCCGGCGCTCAACAACTCACGGGTGGCTGTGTAAACATCTTCCACTTCGATCGCCGTCACGCGTTCACTAAACATCAGCCGTTGCGAGGTACCCAGCGGAATGTAGGCGTGCGGCGTTGGCAGATCAATCAACACTACTACCGGCGTTGCCTACCGCGGCGGCAATGTGAACCGGGCCAGTATCATTCGAGATGAACACAGCCAGCCGGGCCTGCAGCCGCCGCCAATTGGGGTATCGAAAGTTTGTCGAGTATGACGCACGGCGCGGAAACAACGCCCGGATTTCCGAAATCATCTGTCGCTCTTCGGGGCCGACAAAGATGACTGGCCTCAGTCGGTCATTACGAATCAAGAAGTCAGCCAACTGGGCAAACCTTTCAATCGGCCAACATCTGCCCGGATGGCCTGCCCCTGGGAAAAAGCCCAACCAACGGCGCCCCAGCATCAGCGGCAGCTTTGCGCAGCATCAGATCAACCGAACGATCATCTTCGGTTCGAGTGACGAGCTTCGGAACGCGTGGCGGGTCTTTGATACCCAATGGCCTCAGCACCTCGAGGTAGCGATCGACCAAATGTTGCTTCGGATCGTTCTCTGTCGACCGGCGGTTTCGGATTGAAGCTAGCAAGAAAATCGAGCTGATCGACCGGGACGACGCGCCGAATAAGCGATCGCCTGCGCCACTGAAAAAGCCGAGCAGGTTCGTTTCCGCAAAACTGTGCAGGTCGATCTACGAAATCGAATTGCCGGCGCCGCACATCTTTGACGACCTGAAACACTTTGAGAACCGAAAGCGGTTTGAAGCCATCCCGCAACGCCACGCGATCGATTTCAATGGTGGCGTCGGCTGAGCCTGACATCGCCATGATTTCCGCGCCCGGCTTCCCCACGGCAACGGTAATTCGCGCGTGAGGAAAACGCTCGCGAATCGCCCGCAGCGCCGGCAAGCTCATGACAACGTCGCCGAGCTGTCCGAAATCGATAACCAGAATATTGCGAGGATCGAAAGTCACTTCAGATGCTTGTCGAAAAACTCGGCACCCAGGAGATATGAGCGCACCCAGTCCTGGTGCCGGAGAAAGTCATGGATCTCATCCGGATAAATCAATTCTTCAAAGTAGCACGCCGTTCTTGCGCAGCAGGCGGACCAGATTGACGGTCTGAGCAAACTCAACGTTGCGATCGTCATCGCCGTGAATCAAGAGCACCGGAGATTTCCATTTATCAACCGAAGAGATGGGTGATGACTCGCGCGCAACGCGGATGCGGTCGGCGGTATCGGTCGGCACCCGCAAGCCCGCAACCTGAACGCTCCAGTCATGCACACCGTGAAAATCGACACCCGCGCGAAAGATGTCCGAGTCGCGCGCCAGACCCTAACGCTGTCAGGTACCCTCCATACGATCCACCCCACAAACCGATCCGCTTGCTGTCCACATCGTCGCGGCTGCGCAGGTATTTCGCCCCGGCCACGACATCCTGATATTCGGACGCGCCGCGCGCACCGCGATGTTGGGCCAGGCGAAACCCGCGGCCATAGCCGATCCCGCTGCGATAGTTCACCGACAGCACCATGTAGCCGCGACTGGCCAGGTGCTGATTCATCGCGTAAGAGTTGTGATAGTAATAAAGATAATGCCAGCCCAGCAGCATCTGCCTGACGGGCCCACCGTGCATGAACACGAGCGCCGGCAGCTTGCCGGAAGCATTGAGCCGGTTTGAAAAGCTGGCCATGAATTTCGGTTCCGTCCGCGGCTTTGAAAATTACCTGCTCAGGAACGACGAGCTTGGCTGCCGGAAAGTCTCGCGGCAATGCCTGTGGCGCCAGTGCCTTCAGATTCGACCCATCGGTGCGCGCGGTGTAAGGCATGAAGGGATCGCGCGCAGTTGAGTGAAAGAACGCGACGCGCCGATCGTTATCGAACAGCGCGGGAAACATCTCGATGCTTTCGCCGGTGGTTATTTGACGCGGCGCGCCGCCGTCCACCTTGACCCACCAGAGATGACGCCGATCGATATCGCTCTTGTTGGTGGAAAAGACGACGAACGACTTGTCCTGGGAAAGCGCGACGTTCTCGACTTCAAACGAGCCGGGAGTCAATGACTCAACCGCTCCGCCATTTGCCGATACTGAATACAGGTGCATCCACCCGTCCTGTTCAGACGGAAAGACGAGCCGATCATTGGCCGCCCACTGCCAGGAATCCTCGCTACCTAATCCCGGAAAGGAATCGTTGTCCTGATCGCCTGAGCGCCAGATCTGCTTTGCGCCACCGCCGTTGCCGAATCCGTTACGTAAATCGCCCATGGCTGTAAGCGTTCCCGATCCATCGAGAAGGTGTCCGATATATTGAACAAGCGAATGAAGGCGATTCGCCGTCCGTCCGGGGACCAACGCGGTGACTGGTCGCGGTCTACGCTCGGGGACATGAAGCGAAGATAGTTTGAGCGCGTGTCGTAAATGCCGATGAAGCTGTGGTCGCCCCGGTTCGAGACAAAGGCCAATTCCGCGCCATCGGGCGACCACTGGGGCGAATTCACGGTGCCGCGAATTTCAAAAAGCTTGCGCTCTTTCCCGCCGATGGCCGGCGCTGTCCAAAACTTTCCGTCGCGAATGTAAATAACCTGATCGCCGGCGGCATTAGAGAGAACGGCGAACTCCCTTCGCCGATTGTGGTCACGCGACCCGTTCGCGTATCGACGACCAGAACCTGCTGTTTAGCGCCAGCCGGATCGCTGGTTGGGTTGGGGACTTCGCCAGCCTGATTTTTCCCTGCCCGCGCACGTAAGCGATCGCGCTGCCGTTAGGCGAAAACACCAAATCACTCAATTCCTGACCGTCATCAGTATTCGAACGCGTCACTTGACGGGCGGCGAACGCCGGCGCTTCGGCGACCCAGATGTTTCGCTTGCCTTCGGCATCAAAGGCCCATGCCAGTTTGTCTCCGCGTTTCGAAACGATCAGGTCTGACGGGAACGGCGAACTCATTACTTGTTCGAGCGTGAAATTCTGCGCTTTCGTGACGGCGGCGAAGGAAAACGCAATGCCTATGAGCAGCAGAAACAAATGGACGACGGGCGGTGGCGTTGTGGCATTTGGGACTCTCCTGTTTTTCGCAGGCCGTAAGTTGGCAGCTTGCGCCTCTGAAAGCTTTCGAGCGGGCTGCGATTCTAGCATCCGTCAGTATGTGCCGCACAAGAACGCATTTTCATCGGGCTTGGCCCAGAGCTGTTTGCCGCTCATTTTTAATCTGCTAATCTAACCACTGCGCCTCAATTTTGAACTGCACATTCTCGAGATGGACACTGCGCAAGCAAATTTTCGATCTCTCAATCACGTTAAGCACAATCATCGTCATGATCGCGTTCAAAGGAGCGGGAAACGACTAATTGTTGTGCTCGCGCTTACCGGACTCTATATGTTTGCCGAGTTTTCGGCGGCCTCTGGACCGGGTCCCTGGCGCTGCTCGCAGATTCCGGTCACATGCTGGCCGACGTTGCGGCTTTGCTGCTGGCGCTGATGGCCTTGTGGTTTGCCGCGCGACCGGCGACATCACAGAAGACGTTTGGCTATTACCGGCTGGAGATTTTGGCGGCGTTGATTAACGGGGCCGGGCTTACGCTGATCTCATTCTTTATTTTTACGAAGCTTATCGGCGTCTATCTGCACCACCGGCGATTCGCAGTGTGCCGATGACGATAGTCGCTGCCGGAGGCCTGTTGATAAATCTGATTTGCGCTGGATTGCTCCACAGCGACCGTCAGGATGATTTGAACATGCACGGCGCGTGGTTGCATATCATCGGCGATGCGCTCGGTTCGCTGGGAGCAATCATCGCCGGGCGTGCTGGTTGCGGTTTGTGGTTGGAACGCGGCCGACCCGGTCATCAGCATCGTGATTGGCGTTTTGATTGTCTGGAGCTCCTGGCACCTGATGCGTGACGCGACGAACGTGCTGCTGGAAGGAACGCCCGCTCACATCAATTTGGCGGCGGTGGAAGATGCCATTCTCGAGACTGAAGGGGTCTCGAATGTTCACGACTTGCACGTTTGGACGATCACTTCCGGCAGAGAGGCTCTGAGCGCTCATGTGATCCATGCGTATTCAATCTCACAACCAAATTTGCTTAAGGAGCTGCGGACGAAACTGCATGATCGCTTTGGAGTGGACCATCTGACGATACAGATGGAGACACCCGACTTTGAAGACGAGGCGTTTCACTTTTGTGTCGCAGGCACAGCATGTTTTAGATCGGATCAGAACCGGGAGCGGTAGCGACCGGATCACCGAAGCCCTTAGAACCTAAAGGACACTGGAAGAGGTTGCCAACACTATTTCGTATTCTCGGCTCGCGTTCCCGACCCGGTCGCTTTTGCTCCCGGTTCCGAAGACAGCATCCATGACAACTATTCAACTCGGTTATGGCCATTCAACCATAGATTTCGAATACGAGCCCGGACGTTTTAAGGTTTTGGTCCCAGACGAAAGCGATTGTCATCCGCGGTCCGACGTCGAGGTGAACGCCGCGCTGGATGCTCCGATCGAATCGCGGCCACTTGAAGAACTGATTACTCCCGCTGACACGGTGTTGATTGTCGTATCTGATGCGACGCGCGCTACGGGCAGCGCACAGATTATTAACCTGTTGGTGCGACGACTGATTGAAAATGGCACCCAGCCGAGTCAGGTCGCGGTCATTTTTGCGACCGGAATTCACCGGGCCGTGCGGCCACAGGAAAAGACCGAACTGCTCACCTCATTCATCGCTCAACGCGTTCGCACGATCGATCACGATTCCAGCGATGCCGCTCAGTTGATTCAAATCGGCACAATGGAGAACGGGACACCGATAGAGGTCAATCGGGCGCTGAAAGAATTCTCGAAGGTAATCATCACCGGCGCCGTTGGTTTTCATTACTTTGCGGGTTTCACCGGCGGTCGCAAATCAATCTGCCCCGGGCTCGCCGCAGTGAGAACGATCGAGGCGACGCACATGCTCGCGCTGGATTTTGAGCGTGGCGGACGGCGGACGGGAGTCGGGACTGGCCTGCTAAATGGCAACGCTGTAAGCGAAGAGTGCGAGCGCGTCGCGGCCATAATCGATCCGGCTTTTTCGATCAATGCAATCGTCAACGAACGCGGCCGGGTCGAGAAGTTGTGCGCCGGACAATGGCGGGCGGCCCATCGACGGGCCTGCGCAGACTATCTAAAGCATCATTCGCGTCGCATAACTGAGAAGCGCGCAGCGGTAGTGGTCAGTTGTGGTGGCTCGCCTTACGACCTCAACATGATTCAGGCCCACAAAGCTCTCGACATGGCGGCTCATGCCTGCATTGATGGCGGCACCATAATCTTCATCGCGGAATGTGCCGACGGGCTGGGCCGGGCCGATTTTATGAAGTGGTTCGAGTCAGAGAGTTCTCGCGCGCTCGAAGCTCGTCTGCGTGAGAGTTATGAAGTCAATGGCCAGACGGCGTGGTCGCTGCTAACCAAATCCGAGCGATTCAATGTTCAGATTGTAACCAGTCTCGGTAAAGACGAAGTAAGGCGAATGCGAATGAGTCCGGCAAGTTCGCTGCCTAAAGCGCTGGCCGACATTCCCTCAGACGCGACGGGATACATAATGCCCGCGGCGCAGCATTGCTGCCCTTGATTGATTAGACTGGTGAAGAAAACTAATTCTTAATCTGAGTCGCGTTCGTGCGGATCAGTTGCCGCCAATGCTCCCACCGGCACCGTAAGCAAAGGCGCAACGCCGTGACGCAAAACTCTTTCGCTATGGCTGCCGCGTAGCGAATCGAGGAACTCATTCCGGCCATCAGTCGACATCACAATCAAGTCAGCGCCGAGATCTTTTGCTGAGCCGACGATACTTTGAATTACGTCGCCCTTGCGCAGCTCCTTCTCCCATTTCCAGCCAGGAACTTCAGGACACCGAACGGCCGGCATCGTATCCGATCCGCCGACGTGCATGAGCGTGAAGGTGCCCTCCGGGCAATCTAATTTTTGGACCAGTCGAGCGGCGGCGGACACTGCCGGCTCTGAGCGCGGAGATCGAGCTACCGGAATCAGCACCTTGTTAAGCCGCACCGATCCATCCTCCGCTGAAACAAAGCCTTTGGCGCCGCCGGGAATGAACAGTGTCATCTGCCAGGCGGTTCGCGCAATTGGTTCCGAGACAGATTTGCCGAGCCAGCGAACGCCGCCGTCACGTTGCCCGCGTGGCCAGCACGATCAAGTCGACCGGGTGACGTTCCATGTATCCGAGCACCGCCTTAACCGGATCATTCATGTCAGCGACGATTTTCCGAACATGGATCCCCAGTTCGCCCACCGCGGATCGCTCACTGTTCTTCGGAATTATTCCCCAACGCTCGAGGGTCGCACGCACACCGGAAAGCTGGCCCATTCCGGCTCTCCATCCGGCGATACATTGAAAAGCGTAAATTTTGATTTGGTAATGAGGCGGTCTTCAACGCGTGATTAAAAGCAACAAGGCTGCCCTCAGAAAAGTCAGTCGGGTGCAACACACTTTCAATGATTGGGTCAGTCGCCTGGATTGTTTGGCTCATGTTAGGTTTCCATTCTATCGCTCCACCATCGCAAATTTGGAATCGACACTAAAAGACCTGTCGCCTGAGCGTCACTGTCAGAATTAACAGGTTACAGGCTCGGGCCGATGCTACACAACCTTCATCTTCCATTTACCTCTGTGGAAGAATATTGCGCTGACCACCGCAAGAGTGGAAAACGCGATCGTCATAGCGAGGAAAACGCCGCGCGGGCCAAAGTTCAGTGAGACAGCGAGCACATACGCCAACGGCAGTTCCAAAACCAGAAGACAAATAAGTTGATGACCGTCGGCGTCCAGGTGTCGCCGGCGCCATTGAGCTGATTGCGTCAGCACCAAGCCGTAGGCGTAGAACAAAAACCAGAAGCCACAATTCGCAAACAATCGATTCCGTAAGGCGCAACTGCCGGGTCCGAGGTGAATAGCCAGACAATTTGCGGCGCAAATACGACAAAGACGATTCCCACGGACCCAGAACGATCATGTTATAAAAGCCTGCAGAGCCAAACAGCCCGTTCCGCGCGCTCTGGTTTGCCCGGCGTCCGAGGCCTGCCCCACCATGGTCGCCGCTGCGTTGGACATTCCCCATGAAGGCAGCAAGGCAAACAGGATCACCCGAATCCCGACGATGTATCCAGCCAGAGCATTGGTGCCGAGAGTGGAAATCGTCCGCGCAAACCAATCCAGCTAGCCATCCCGATAAAAACCTGAAACGTTCCCGTGGCTGACAAACGCACCAGCCGTCCCATGACTGGCAGTTCAATTCGAAAATGCTCCCGACGGATATCGAACCTTCCGCCGCGCCGCACCAGGCGGCTGAAAGCGAACAGCACGCCCACGCCTCGGCCAATATTGGTGGCCACGGCCGCACCCGCGATCCCCAGTTTGGGGAACGGACCAAGACCGAAAATGAAGCATGGCCCAAGCACGATATTCAAAGCGTTGGCCAGCCAAAGAACTCGCATGGCAATCGCCGCATCGCCGGCGCCGCGGAAGATCGCATTGATCATGAACAGCATGACCACCGTGACGTTGCCCGCCAGCATGATTCGCGTGAACCAGACACCATGCTCGATAACTGCCGGCGCCGCGCCCATCAAAGCCAGAAGCTTCGGCGCGGACGGCGCACCAATCAACGCGATCACGACCGCAACCAGCAAACCAAGAAAAATCGCCTGAACGGCCGCCCGCGCAGCTCGTCGCGATTGTGTTCGCCAATGCGGCGGGCAACCGTGGCGGTGACGCCGATACTCAATCCGATCGCGATTGCATAAATCAGCGTCAGGAGAGATTCGGTCAAACCCACCGTAGCCATCGCGTCAGGGCCGAGATAAGAGACCCGCTTGATATCGACCACCGCAAAGATGCTCTCCATGCACATTTCCAGCACCATCGGAATCGCCAAAAGTACTATTGAACGACCGATTGGACCTGCGGTGTAATCGTGATGGCTGCCGCGCAACGAATCGCGGATCGCGCTCCACAGGCTCACCACGGATTCGTGTGTGGCATCGTTATCCGCCGCTGACGTTAACGCTTCGTGACCTTCTGACATTTCGGCTCAGCTAGCACGCGGCCCTCGCGATGATCGCATTTTCGCTATGCAGTAAACCTTGATGAAGTGACCGAAAAGGAGCACAATTCTCCTTCGGCTTCAGGCCAATCTGCACAGAAGGAGACAACCGATGAAGGCTATCGTCCTGCTTCCACTTCTCGCGATCCTGATCTTTCCAACTCAGAGTCTCCAAACGCCACCGCCCGACGGAAGCCAAATTGCAGTCCTCAGTTTTAAGTGGTCCAAAAGCCGGCAGACAATTAACGTGTCGAGTGGAGAAGACCCCCTGCCCGCAAGCGCAATGACGCCTAACGACAAGGCCTATGCGCGCAGCGCGCATTAATGATCCCGCCGGGAAGCGTGATCCAAACGCGGATACGGTCGATACCAGAAGCACCGCGCTGGAAAAGAGTGTGCGAGCGGCGGAGAAGCCCGAGACCAACAGGGTTGATGCCTTTGTTTATCAGGCCAGGATCCACAACGCCGGCAAGCAGGTTGTCGAGGTCATTTTCTGGGAATATCAAATGATCGATGCGGCCAATCCGGCTGATGTGACGCGGCGACAGTTTCTTTGCGGCATCAATCTCAAACCTGACAAGGACAAAGAATTACTGGCCACCAGTTCGGCGGGTCCAACACACACGGTTAACGCCGAAAGTCTCGCGAACAAAACAGGTAGCCCGTTTCAAGAGAAGGTAATAATCAACCGTGTGGAATTCGCTGACGGAAAAAGCTGGACGCGCAAGGATTGGAATGCCAGCGAGATCAAGGCAGGTTATCAAAGGGCCATGGCTTCACTCTGGTCACCGAACGAAATGTGCCGCGCTCTGTGATATCGGGCGAGCGGCGACCGTCGCTGGCAAGCCAGGCAGAAATCGATCGCACACACCAATACCAAACGCCTTGAGTTGGCAATGGCCCCCTTCACGCGACACGGCGCGTGACACATTCAAACGACTCCCTTGCTAACAGTCTGGATCGTCTGGTTTAAGATATTGGCTTCAGAACGATCTTTCGATTCCGGTTTCCCAGCCTGAGCACCATAGGATTGTTGACTTGAATCGGATATTCCTGACCGTCGATGCTGATCACAAAGTTCATCGGCGCGGGTCTTTCCGGGATTGCGGCTGGCACTGGCGGCGTGACCTCGGTGGGTTTCGCGATGTCGACAGTGCGAGTCATCAGATTAGTCGCCACGACGCGCCAACTCTGCGGTGAACAGCGCAGACGCAAACCCGGCGTATCAGCTTCCGCCGATTCCTGCGGCGCGAGCGCGTCAATTTTGAAAAGTCCATCGCCGCAACGGATCGCGTTAGCGTCGTAGAATGTGGCCCAGCCGCTGACATAGGTGTAGGAGTTCGTGGTCGTATTCTTCACCGATAACTTTACGTTGGTAACCGGCGAGTCCTCGGCTCCATTCAACACCTGAGTAAGCAAACGCGCCTCCAGCGCCGGGGCGGACCTGGCGTCAGAGCGATCGCGGCTTCATTCAAAGCCGCACGCTGCTCGTTGGACTGGGCGGAAATGGTCACTGCACAACAGCTCATCAGCATAAGAAACAGGATTCTTTTCATGATGTCGTCTCCTCTGGAGGTTTTATCTCATATCGGGCGGCGGGCCTAAAGATTTTTAAAACCTTCTCTGCGAGTGTCTTTGATTTTTCAGCTTCGCCTGCGCATCGGCGGCGCCGCCAATGCTGATACGAAAAACTGGTCCTTCTTCAAAACGTATAGGGCGCCACCAACGCGGCTGGCGCTCCAGAAAACCTCTTCACCAAGGCCTTTTGATTCTCTCAGGCAGCGAGCCTTCTTCCTCTTCTTCACCGGCGCGACGTTCCCCGGCCTTATCTTTCTGCTTCTCTCGCCCCCGCTCACTCTTGCTCTTGGGCTCACTTTCATCGGCTTCGCGGAAAGTATCTTCCCAGAAATCGCGAGGATTGCGCCCGCCGGCGCCCTCGCGCGCGGTGGTCACGTTGAGCACAACTGAATTCACCATTGTAGGCATCTGGTAACTAGCACTGAGCGATAACGAGGTCACCATCCTGACGATCGGGCGCTGCGCCTCTTTGTAGGCTTCGCCCTGCACGCCCCTGAGATCCTCGCTCGACAAGAGGCCGCAGACATCGACTTTCGCCTTTACTGTGGGCGTTGAGTTGGTGGACGTCGGCGGATTTCCGATCGCAGCCGGAGCCGGAGTCGAAGTCGTCGTGGAGTTCGGATTCGCCGGCGCGCGGTTGTCGGTCGATTTACATCCGGCAACGATGCGGCTCGTACCGGACGTCATCGTGCTGGGCGACGACAGCAAACCGGTCGGTCCCGGCCAGGTCGGCCGTACTGGCCCGGGCGGGCACGTGCCGCTCGGCTACTAGCTAACGACCCGGGTCAAGACCCAGCGCGATGTTCGCCGAGGTGGACGGGAGCGCTACGCGATCCCGGGCGACATGGCCCGGGTGGAGGACGACGGCACCCTGACGCTGCTCGGCCGCGGCAACACCTGCGTGAACTCCGGCGGCGAGAAGGTCTTCCCCGAGGAGGTGGAGGGGCGCGCTCGAAATCCCACCCCGACGTGTTCGACGCGCTGGTCATCGGCATGCCCGACGACCTGCTCGGGCAGCGGGTAGCCGCGCTGGTGCAGCCCAGGCCCGGCGCGGAGCCCGACCCGGCCGCGCTCCAGGAGCACGTCCGCGGCCACATCGCGGGCTACAAGGTGCCGCGCACCATCTGGCTGACCGGCACGATCAGCGCGCACGGTATCCGGCAAGGCCGACTACACCTGGGCCCGCGAGTACGTTGCGCCCACGAGCCTGGGCCCTGGACACGCGCCGGTGACGGACCCTGATCCCAGCTCTGTGCGACCTGCTCGGCATCGAGCATCCCGTCGTCGGGTTCACCCCGTCCGAGCACGTCGCCGCCGCGGTCAGCCGGGCCGGCGGCCTGGGGTGCTCGGCTGCGTCCGGTTCAACGACCCGGCCGAGCTGGACACGGTCCTGACTGGATGGACCGGAACACCGGCGGCACGCCCGTACGGCATCGACGTGGTCATGCCTAGCCGGGTGCCTACCGAGGCGCGGCCAGCAGGACCTCAGCCAGCTGATCCCGCAGACCCATCAGGACTTCGTCGAGCAGACGCTGCTCAGGCTCGGGGTACCGCCGCTGCCGGACGGCGCGCAGGCCGCCGACGGCGTGCTCGGCTGGCTGCACTCGATCGCGCCGCAAGCACGTCGAGGTCGCGCTGGAACACCCGGCGCGGCTGATCGCGAACGCGCTCGGCCCGCCGCCGCCCGACGTCATCGCCAGCGCGCACGAGCGCGGCATGCTGGTGGCCGCGCTGGCCGGGAAGGCCGAACACGCCCGCAGGCAGGTCGCCAGCGGCGTGGACATCGTGGTCGCCCAGGGCTACGAGGCGGGCGGGCACACCGGCGAGATCGCCACCATGGTCCTGGTGCCCGAGATCGTCGACGCCGTGGGCGCGGCTGTCCCGGTCCTCGCCGCGGGCGGGATCGGCTGCGGCCGCCAGGTCGCGGCGGCGCTCGCCCTCGGCGCGGTCGGAGCCTGGATGGGTTCGGCCTGGCTGGTCACGAGCGAGTACCAGCAGCTTCCACCGCGCCCGCGGTGCAGCAGGCGCTGCTCGCGGCCACGAGCTCGGATACGACCCGGTACCCGGATCTACAGCGGCAAGCCCGGCCCGGCTGCTGCAAGAACCGCTGGACCGAGGCCTGGGAACACGAAGACGCCCCCGAGCCGCTGCCGCATGCCGCTGCAGAACCTGCTGGTCAGCGAGGCGCACCAGCGCCTGATGCGGTCCGGGCGAGCCGGACGTGGTGCCGATGCCTGCCGGGCAGATCGTCGGCCGGATGAACGAGATCAGGCCGGTCGCCGACGTGATGGCCGAACTCATCGGTGAAGCCAGCGCCGTCATCGACCGCCTGGGCGGCCTCCGATGACGCGGCTCCGATGACACGGCTGGGATGATGGTGCGATGAGGATCAGCGTCTCGGTCGGCTACTGGTCGTCGGCTTACCGCCGCCCGGCGCCGCGGACCTGTTCGAGGCGGCCGAACGCATCGGGATCGACCAGATCTGACGGCCGAAGCCTACGGCAGCGACGCGTGGACCCCGCTGGCCTGGTGGGGCTCGCGCACCGCGCGGATCAAGCTCGGCACGGCGGTGTCCCAGCTGTCCGCCCGGCCGCCGGTCACCCTGGCCATGACCGCGATGACGATGGACCACCTCACCGGTGGCCGGGTGCTGCTCGGCATCGGCACCAGCAACCCCAGGTGGTGGAGGGATGGTACGGCGAGCCGTATCCCCGGCCGCTGGAGCGCACCCGGGAGTACATCGACATCGTCCGGCAGGTCATCGCGCGCCGCGAACCGGTCAGCTACGACGGCAAGCACTACCAGCTCCCGCTGTCACCCGACCGCGGGGCACCGGCCTGGGCAAGCCGCTGCGCTCGATCCTGCACCCGTTCCGCACCGAGATCCCGATCTACCTGGGCGCCGAGGGCCCCAAGAACGTGGCCCTGGCGGCCGAGATCGCCGACGGCTGGAACGTGATCTTCTTCTCGCCCGCGATGAACGACTTCTACGCCGCCGCCCTGGCCGAGGGCTTCGGCCGCCCCGGCGCGCGGCAGAGCCAGGAAACATTCGACGTAGTGGGCGGACCGATGGCCATCATCGTCGACGATGACACCGAACGGGCGGCGGATCTCGTCCGCCCGACCCTGGCTCTGTACATCGGCGGGATGGGCGCCCGGGGCGTCAACTTTCACCACGAGGTATTCGTCCGGATGGGCTACGAGGCCGAGGCCCGCACCATCCAGGACTTCTACCTGGCTTAAGCGACAAGAAGAGCGCCATCGCGGCCGTCCCGACCAAGCTGGTCGAAGACGTCGCCCTGGTCGGTCCCTGGGCCAAGATCACCGACGAGATCCAGCGCTGGAAGCGGACCATCCTGACCACGTTCTCGGTCAACTGCGACCCGCGCTACCTGGAGAAGATCGCCGACCTGATCCGCGGCTAGGGCTTGCGGGCCACCCCGCACCACATCGAGGAGGGCATGGAGGCCAGGTAGTCGCTGTCAGCGGCGCCAGCTGGCCACCGCCACCACACCCGGTTCGATCAGGTCCAGGCTCGCGAAGAACCGGGTGGTCCCGGCCTGGTCCCGGAGCGTGGCCTGGTCGGCGACCCGCTCGTTGTACCGCTTGATCGACTCGCCCCGGTTCGGGTTGAAGTCGTCGGTCGGGTGCGAGATCACCAGGTAGCTGCCCGACGGCAGCGCGCGACCAGGCGGGACACCAGCCCGGCCGGATCCTGCTCGTCGGGGATGAACTGCAGGATCGCCAGCAGCATCAGGGCCACCGGCTGGCCGAAGTCCAGCGTCCGGGCCGCCTCGGCCAGGATCGCGTCCGGGTCGCGCAGGTCGGCCTGGATGTAGTCGCACGCACCCTGCCGCGTGCTCTTCAGCAAGGCCCGGGCGTGCAGCAGCACGATGCGGGTCGTTGTCGACGTAGACGATCCGGCTGTCCGGCGCCTCGCGCTGGGCGACCTGGTGGGTGTTGTCCGCGGCCGGGATGCCGGTGCCGATGTCGAGGAACTGCCGGATGCCTGCCTCCCCGGTCAGGTACCGCACCGCGCGGGCCAGGAACTTGCGGTTGGCCTGCACCGCCTGCGCCAGCTGCGGGTAGGCCTGCAGGGCCTGCTCGGCCGCCTCGCGGTCGGCGGCGAAGTTGTCCTTGCCGCCGAGCCAGTAGTCGTAGACCCGCGCCGGGTGCGCCCGGCTGGTGTCGATGCCGGGCAGCGCAGCCGCCTCTTCGTCCGACGAGCCTATCCGGTCACCAATGTGCCTAGGACCAGGTTCGTCCGGTGTCTCCTGCAATGGGAGATCGCTGAGGCCGACGCGCGCGCGGTCGCGCCGGGGTTCGTCTCGGTTGACCACCTGGGCGATCGCCTCGACGGCCTGGCCCTGTAGGCCATGGATTTGGTTGTCTGGTCAGCACCACGCTGTACCGGCTGCCGTGCCCGGTGAAGCCGCCGATGTCGTGATCCGCCAGCCGTACGGGGCCAGCAGCCAGCCGTTCTTGGCGTGCACGACCAGGCTCCGCGGCGCCCGGTTTACATCCTAGCGCTGGATCCGATGACGTCCGCCATCAGGGCGAGCGCGTAGTTGTGGGAGAGGTGTTGAGGCGCCCGGTTCGCCTTAGCGGCAGCCTGGCGCCGGGTCTCGTTGGCGGCGGTGATCCGGGTGAGCCCACGCCGCGCCGGGCCGGACCGTGTCCATCCCGGCCCGTTCAGGGCTGCAGCCAGGTCCGCCCGGTCTCGGCCCACAGCGCGGACGCGGCGCTGTTGTCCGATCGGGTGATATCGCCCAGCCAGCGCGCTCGGTCGGGTGAGCGCCCGGTGTCCGCCACCTTGCGGAGCAGCGCGCCCGTGATGATGACCTTCACCACGCTGGCCGAGTCAAGGTGTGACGTGCTGCGCGGAGACGGAGAGGATCGGGACGTGTCGGCACTTCAGCATTTCCGGGCCCTGGACGGGCTGGCGCCCGGCCCGGGCTACAGCCACGCGGTGACCGGGCGCGGCCGCTGGGTCGCGACCTCCGGGCAGGTGGCGCTCGACGGCGAGGGCAAACTGGTCGGGCCGGGCGATCCCGAGGCACAGACCCGGCAGGTGTTCGCCAACCTGGACCGGGCGCTGGCCGCGGCTTGCGCGTCGTTCACCGACGTGATCAAGCTCAACTACTACGTCACCGACATCGCGATGCTCCCGGTGGTCCGGACGATCCGCGACGAATACGTCGACACGGCCCGCCCGCTTACCAGCACGGCGGTGCAGGTCACCGCGCTGGCGATGCCGGATCTGATGATCGAGATCGAGCCTGGGCGGTCTGCGCCGACCGACCGGCACCGCGGTCGGGGCCGGGCCGCCGGGACCGCCGCCGAGTCAGCCGGGACAGCCGAGTCTGCCGGGCCGGAGTCCAGCCGGGCTGCGGGCGGTCCAGGTGGCCAGCAGCGAGCTTCTACCAGGATCAGCGCGAACGAGGCGGCGATCGTGACGGTGAAGGCTCGGACAGGAAGGCGACGCCCGCCGCCACGGCCACGGCGGGGTTGACGTAGGTGAAGACCATCGCCCGCGACGTGCCCGCCTCCCTGATCAGCGCGAGGAAGACGAGGAACGCGAAGGCGGTGCAGATGACGCCGAGCGCGACGAGGGCGCCCAGCGCGCGGCCGGACGGCACCTGGTGCGGCCAGGTCACGATGGCTTAACGGCAGCCAGACGAGCGCGCCCAGGCTGAGGCAGGCCGCCGTCATCGGCAGGGGCCGGGACGTCAGCCAGCTTCCTCGCCGCGATCAGCGGCGCGGTCGCGTACCCGAGCGCGACCAGCAGCACCTCGACCACGGCCACGGCGCTGCCGCCGCTCAGGTCCGGAGCGGCCAGCACCGCCACGCCTACGCCAGGCCGATGACCAGGCTACCCAGCGCCGCGGGCTGAGCCGCTCGGTGCCGCCGCCGGTGAGCCGGGCGGTCACCACGCTGATGATCGGCACGGCCGCGATCAGCAGGCCAGCAAGCGAACTGGGCAGCTTCCGTTCGGCCTCGAGAAAGCAGGCCCCAGGGAATGATGATCTCCAGCGCGGCGAAGGCGACGAGCGGCCGCCAGTGCTTGAATGCAGCACGTCAAATTCCCCACCGCCCTGACGAGCCCGCCCGCCCTGACGAGCAGAGCGTATCGCCAGCGGGAGCAAGATCAGCGCGCCGATCGCCGTCCGGGCGAACACCACCACGGGGACGGAAACCTGCCCGACCGCGACCTTGATGAACAGGTAAGGGATGCCCCATACCAGGCACATCACCGCGAACAGGACCCAGCCCTTCCGGCTCACCGTACCCCGCATTCCACCGACGTCGTCCGCCCGGCACGCCAGGCGGCCGGACCCTAGCATCACCGATACCGCGGGGTCCTGTCTTGAACGCTGTTGCGGTACACACCGGGGTGACCCCCGACCACCCGCCGGAACCACCTGGTCAGGTGCGCCTGGTCCGGCGAACCCGGTCAGCGCGGCGTGGCTCGGCCGGGCGGCAGCCCCGCTCGGCAGCGCCCGGGCCTGAGACACCCGGTGCTGTGCCAGCCAGGCGTACGGGCGGCATGCCCACCTCGGTGCGGAAGGACCGGACCAGCTGATAGCGGGACAGGCCGGTACCGGCGGCGATCTCGGCGCCAGCGCGGCGGGCACACCAGCCGGTCGGCCAGCTGCGCCATCACCAGCCGGGCCACCCGGCCTGCCCGGGTACCTCGACGTCGCGGACGGCGAGGCGTGCTCGCCGGACCAGCTCCCCGAGCAGCCAGGACAGCCGCGTTTCGGCCTCCAGCGGCTCAGTCTCGCCCAGCCCGGCGCCCAGCGCCGCGTGCAGCTTAACGCAGCCCGCCGCCAGCCCGGGATCGGCGATGACCGGCTCGCGGAACCGCGGCATCCGGCGCGCCCTGGGCCCGCCGCCCCCGGCCAGCAGCCCTTCAGCCAGTAGCCCGTCAGTCAGTAGCCCCGTCAGCCGGGTACATCACCCGGTAGGTGAAGTCCGGGGGATCGGCCGGGCCCCCGGTGTGCGCCTCGCCGGGCTCCAGGACCACCACGCTGCCCGGCCCCGCGTAGTGCAGTGTCCCGCGGTAGCGGATCACCTCCCGGCCCGCGGTGCACGCGCCGACCGCGTACTCCCTCGTGCACGTGCGGGGCGTAGGGCTCGGCCACCCGGGCGTGCAGCAGGTCCAGCGCCTGCCCGGCCGGGCAGGCGCGCCGCCACACCGCCGCATGCCCCGTCATGGCTGTGCCGTCATGGCTGTGCTCATGGCTGGCTGGTCAGAGCCCGGTCACCGTGACCTGGGCCGGATGCTCGACGGTGAACCGGTACCTGACCGTCGCCTCCTGGCCGCCGTCGAGCGCCAGCTCCCGGGTGAGCTCGCCCAGGTCGGTCTGCTGTGGCCGGGGCCGGGTTCGTCTCCCGGAGCCGGACCTTGATGTCGGCGTCGGTGGACACCGGGATGCGGTCGTGCACGCTGACCCGGGTCTTGCCGGTGCGGTGGTTCTCCACGGTGATCTCGTAGCCGATGTCGATCGTGCGGGTGCCGCCGATGACGGCCTTGCCGGTGCCCCGGCCGGCGCGGCGTGCGCTCCACCCTGATCTGGTCGTCCACGCCGAGCTGCAGCTCGAACTCCTCGCCCGCGGCCACGGTCGGCAGGGATGTCTCCCGGACGAACTGGGGCCCGTGGAAGACCCGGGCCGGGCCGGGCAGGAGCAGCAGCGGCGAGGTGTTCGTGACGGTCGCCCGCAGGTAGCGCCTCGGCGGCGAGGACCGGCACCGCGAGATGGTCGAGCGCGGCGTCAGGCCGAACCTCCCGATGCTGGTCTTGTGCGGTCCGCCGTCGGTAAGCACGGCCAGCGGACGCTGGAACCGGTAGACCAGGCCACTCCCACCGCGTCGCTGGGTTCGGCCATGAGCACCGCGGCTTCCGGCTGGTCGGCCTGCGCGCGCCGCGCGGCGCCCGCCGGGCTACATGGCCGTGAAACGCCATGGCCCGGTGGGTCATCCGCGGCATCGCGGGCGGAGAGCAGGGGCCTTCCCGATGTACCAGGGATCCAGCTCGGGCAGGCCCTGGTACTGGCCGCGCCGCGTGGTGGCCAAGGACCGGCCCACCGCGGGCCAGTCCTCCCCGGTCTGCTGGGTCACCTCGGCCAGGTAGCTGACCGCCAGCTGCTCGCCGTCCAGCGTCAGGTCGTAGAGCGGCCGCCAGGAAGCGCCGGGCACGTGGTAGGAGAGCTCCACCTCGGCCTCGAGGCCGCGGCGGCCTACCGAGGATCGCGGACACGTCGGTGTAGGCAGCGGGCTGGCTCGGCCCGTTGCTCCGCCTCGTCCAGGCGCCGTTCGGCGGCCTCGCAGCTCCCGGCGGGCGTGCGCGGCTCCGCGCCGCGATGTCGCGGCGCTTGGCCGAGTGCGTCGCCGGTGTCGGCGGACAGGTGACCGGCCATCTGGGCCAGGTCGTCGTGGCTGGCCCGGCCGAAGCCCACCGCCCGGGCCAGCGCCTCGGCGACGCCCCGGACAGGTGGCTCCGGGAAGTCGAGCCGCGCCTGCACGGCGGCGTCCTCGTCGTCGAGGGCGCGGACGGCGTCGCGGCACCGTTCGGCTTCCGCGCGCAGCCGTGCGGTCTCGTCCCGGAGCGGATCGGTGCGGTAGCCGCGGTGAACCTCGACGTGTCAGCAGGGTCAGGCCGGGCCCGCGGGCCGCGACCCGGACCGACGCCGGATCCACGCTGGTCTAGCAGGCCGCCGATCACCACCGCCTGCGTTCCCTGCGTCATGCTCACCGTGCCGCTGCGCTGCACGCGGGCGCCGTCCCTGAAGACGGTCACCGCCGCGATAGGAGCCTCGAGCATAGGACCATCCTGCCGCACGAGCGCTACTGCTCGCCCAGGCTGACCCAGTCCCCTTCGCCCGGCGCAGGGCCCGGGTGATCTGCGGCGCGGTGGCCAGCGTGTAGTGGCCCTGGTGGCACGGCAGGTCATACAGGAGCTCGCTCGACATGGCGCCTGATGAACTCCAGCCGCGCCCTGGCTCTCGTCGGCCCCGGCGGGGAGGAGGCGGACGCCAGCTCCTGCTCGGCGCGCGCGGTGTGGATCGCGCCCATCTGCGGCGTGAGCTGGTACCCGCCGGGCCCGCTGAGCGCCAGGCTGCTTACCACCGGGCCGGTAGGTCGGCGTCGGCGAGCACGTCGCCGCACTGTGGGCAGAGGAGCTTCTTCGTCACCCGCCGGAAAACACTCACGCTAAGAACTTAGCCCGCCAGGGCACCGCCGATGCGCCGGAGCTGGGCCGTCGCGCCGCCGAGCGCGAACTCGTTCCGCTTGGCCGCGACGAAATACCGGTGCACCGGGTAGGTCACGTCGATGCCCATCCCGCCGTGCACGTGCACCGCGGTGTGCGCCACTCCGGTGGTCGACTACTCGGCCGCCCAGAACTTGGCCGTGGCCACCTCGGCCGCGGCGGCAGACCCCGGCAGCAGCAGCCAGGCCGCCTGCCACATGGTGAGCCGCACCGCCTCGACGTCGACGAAGGCGTCGGCCAGCCGCTGCGTCACCGCCTGGAACGAGCCGATCGGACGGCCGAACGCCACCCGGCTCTTCGCGTACTCCGCGGTCAGCTCCAGCGCCCGCTCGATCACCCCGGACTGCATCGCGCACAGCCCCACCGTGGCCCGCGCCACCAGCCAGTCCGCCACCGCGTCCGCACCACCTAGCACCCGGTCGCCGGACACGACGCAGCCGTCGAGCACGACCCGGCCCGCCGAGCCGAAATCCGTCAGCTGCTGCGGCTCCACCCGAACCCCGGCGTCCGACGGCGCCACCAGGAACACCAGCACCCCGTCCGGCGAGGCGCACGGCACCAGGAACAGGTCCGCCTCGGGCGCGGCGTCCACCGCGGTCTTCACCCCGGTCAGCACCCACTGCCCGTCCGCCCGTTCGGCCCGCGCCGAGGGCACCCGCGGGTCGTCCCCGTCTTCGCTCGGCCAGCGCCGCGGTGAGCACCACCGAGCCCTGTCCCGCCGGGGCCGCCCACCTCTCCTGCTGCGCGGCCGTCCCGAACGCAAGCCAGAGCGCCCGGCGCCCAGCACCACCGACGCCAGGTACGGCACGTCGCAGGCCGCCCGGCCCAGCTCGATCAGCACCGAGCACTGCTCGAGCAGCCCGAGTGCCTGCCGCCCAGCGACGCAGGCAGCCCGGCCGCGAGCACGCCCGCCGCGGCCAGATCGCCCCACGGTGCGTCCCGTTCGGCCAGGATCTTCCTGGTCAGGCTGACCAGCTCCGTCTGCTCCTCGGTCAGGCCGAAGTCCATCGCAACTCCTCCTACCTACGAGAAAAGGGCAGGCCCGAGACCGGCGGCCGCGATGATGTCGCGCTGCACCTCGTTGGTGCCGCCGCCGAAGGTCAAGATGAGCGCGGCCCGGTGCGCCCGCTCGATCCGGCCCGGCCAGCACCGCGCCGGGCGAGCCCGACCGCACCACGGCGGCAGCGCCCAGCACCTCCATCAGCAGCCGGTACGCCTCGACCGCGAACTCGGTGCCGAACACCTTCGTCGCCGACGCGTCGGCGTTGGACGCCCAGCCGCGGCCGGCCGCGAGGCCACCCGCCAGTTGAGCAGCTTCAGGAACTCGGCCTTGGCGTGCACCCGGGCCAGGCTGAGCTGCACCCATTCCGCGTCGATCACCCGCTCCCCGTCTGGCCAGCCGGGTCGACGCGGCCCAGCTCGCGCACGTCGGCCAGCGCCGACATCACCGGCGCCGCCGAGGTCAGCGCGACCCGCTCGTGGTTGAGCTGGTTGGTGATCAGCGGCCAGCCCCGGTTCTCCTCGCCCACCAGCGACGAGGCAGGCACCCGCACCGAGAGTAGTAGGTGGCGCTGGTCGTCACGCCCGCGACCGTCCGCACCGGCGTCCAGGAGAAGCCCTCGGCCGACGGTCGGCACGATGACGATGGACAGCCCTCGGTGCCGCTCGGCGCGTCCGGATCGGTCCGGCAGGCGAGCCAGACGTAGTCGGCGTACTGGATCAGGCTGGTCCACATCTTCTGCCCGTCGATCACGTACTCGTCGCCGTCCCGCACCGCCGGGTGCGCAGCGCGGCCAGGTCGGTGCCCAGCCTCCGGCTCGGAGTACCCGATCGAGAAGTGGAGCTCGCCCGCGGCGATCCGGGGCAGGTAGAACGCCTTCTGCTCCGGCGTCCCGTACCGCATGATCGTCGGCCCCACCGTGTTGATGGTCAGGAACGGCACCGGCACCCCGGCGATCGCCGCCTCGTCGGTGAAGATGAGCTGGTCGAGCATGGTCCCGCCGCGCCCGCCGTGCTCGGCGCGGCCAGCTGAGCGCCAGCCAGCCGTCGCGACCGAGCTGCCGAACGACCTGGCGGTACGCCTCCCCGTCGCCGAGCTCCCTCGTCGCCGCCGGACAGCGCCGCGCGCACCTCGGGCGTCATCAGCCCGGCGAAGTACGCGCGCAGCTCCTGCCGCAGCCGTTCCTGCTCCGGGGTGTAGGCGATGCGCATGCAGGTCCCCTAAACTAGAACGTGTTCTAGAAGACATTACACCGGGGAGGCGGAATGCCCGAGGCCTTCATTATCGACGCGGTGCGCACCCGGTCACGCCGCCGCGGCGGCGGCCTGGCCAGCCGTGCACCCGGCCGACCTCGGCGCGCACGTCATCACGGCCCTGCTGGCCCGCGCCCAGGCCGACCCGGGCGCCGTCGACGACGTGGTCTTCGGCTGCGTGGACACGGTCGGCCCGCAGGCCGGCGACATCGCCCGCACCGCCTGGCTCGCGGCGGGCCTGCCCGAGGCGGTGCCCGGCGTCACCGTCGACCGGCAGTGCGGCTCGTCCCAGCAGGCCGTGCACTTCGCCGCGCAGGCGGTGCTCAGCGGCACGGCCGACCTGGTGGTCGCGGGCGGCGTGCAGAACATGAGCATGGTCCCGATCGGCTCGGCGATGAGCCAGTCCGATCGGGCCGTTCTCCGGGCTCGGAGGGCTGGCGCGGCCCGGTACGGCGACCGAGGAGATCTCCCAGTTCCGCGCGCGCCGACCTGATCGCCGCCAAGTGGGGCATCGGCCGCGCCGAGATGGAGCGCTTCGCGCTGGCCAGCCACCAGCGGGCGGCCCGGGCGATCGACGACGGCGCCTTCGACGCCGAGATCGCGCCCTACCGCGACATAACCGAGGACGAGGGCCCGCGCCGCGACACGACGCCTGGAGAAGATGGCCGCGCTGCAGCCGCTGCGCGAGGGCGGCCTGATCACCGCCGCGCTGTCCAGCCAGATCTCCGACGGCGCGGCCGCCCTGCTGATCGCCTCGGACCACGCGGTCCGCCGGCACGGGCTGCGGCCGCGAGCCCGGATCACCCACCTGTCCGCCCGCGGCGACGACCCGGTGCTGATGCTCACCGCGCCGATCCCCGCGACCGCCCACGCCCTGCAAGAGCACCGGGCTCACCCTGGACGACATCGACCTGGTCGAGATCAACGAGGCGTTCGCCTCGGTGGTCGCTGGCCTGGCAGCGGAGACCGGCGCCGACCTGGACCGGGTGAACGTCAGCGGCGGCGCGATCGCGCTCGGCCACCCGCTCGGCGCCACCGGCGCCCGCCTGCTCACCACGCTGCTCCACGAGCTGAGCGCACCGGCGGCCGCTACGGCCTGCGTCACCATGTGCGAGGGCGGCGGCCAGGCCAACGTCACGATCATCGAACGCGTTTAGCCCGAACGGGCCGGGTTTCACGCCTTCCTGACCCCGTCCAGCCGGTCCAGGGTGGCGGCTACCTCGGCCATGATGCGACTCGATCAGCTCCGCGCACGACGGCAGGTCGTCGATCAGCCCGGCCACCTGCCCGGACGACATCAGCCCGAGGTCGGTCCGGCCGTCCACCATGGCCGCGCGGAGCAGCACCGGGGTGTTCGCCGCCATCAGCACCTGCCCCCACCTCGAGCCCGTGCTCGCGGCGCATCTCCCGTCCCTGCCGCAGCATCCGCCAGCCCATCCCGGACACCCGCCGGAACGCCGCCGCATTACGCGCCGACCGCACCAGCGCCCGCCCAGCCGCTCGCGCCGGCCTCGACCCTCAGGTGGTCGACCATCGTCGTCCGCAGGACCCGGTGCGGCACCCCGTCGACCCGCCGGGTCACCACCGTGCCGTCCAGGCCCGCCGCCAGGTAGACGCTGCTTGACCGCGTCGGCCACCGGGCTGTCGCTGGTCAGCAGGAACCGGGTGCCCATCGCGATCCCGGCCGCGCCCCAGGCCAGCGCCGCGACCAGGCCGCGGCCGTCGAAGAACCCGCTTACCGCGATCACCGGGATGTCCACCGCGGCCGCGACCTGGGGGACCAGCAGGCTGGTCGGCACCGCGCCGACGTGCCCGCCGCCCTCGCCGCCGGTCGCGATCACCGCGTCAACGCCCCACCCGGCCGCCTTCTCCGCGTGCCGCCGCGCCCCGATCGAGGCGATCGTGACCACGCCCGCGTCCTTCAGCGCGGCGATCAGCTCCGGCTCGGGGCCTGCGCGCGAAGCGAGGCGACAGGAACCCGGCGGGCGACGATCAGCCGGACCCGTTCGGCCGCATCCGGCGCGTCGGCGCGCAGATTGACCCCGAACGGTCCGGCCGTCCGCCCCGCCGTCTCCTCGATCGCCTTGTCCAGCTCGGCCAGGCTCATCGTGGCCGACGCGATCAGGCCGAGGCCCCCGGCGTCAGAGACCGCGCCGCGGCCAGCCGCGGCCCGGACACGTAGCCCATCGCGGCCTGCACGACCGGGTAGCGGATGCCGAGCAGCTCGGTCAGCGCGGTGCGGATCACTGCCAGCTCTCGCTCCCGCGCGCCCCGCCGGGGTCGAGCCGGGTCCGGATCAGGTCGAGCTCGGCCGCCGTCGGCGTGCGCGTGACCGGCACCGGGTCCGGGACGGCGAGCGGGAACCCGGTGGCCGCCAGCACGTCCGCGACCTCACACCTCCGGATGCACCGAACGCAGCCGCATCACCCGCTCCGGCGTCGCGAAGTCGAGCACCGCCAGGTTGGTCACCACCACGCGCAGCTCGCACGGCCCCGTCGCCCCGGTCGTAGCCCACGCCGCAGACCATGTCCACGTGATCGGTGAAGACCCGCGGCGAGTGCCGCGGGACCCAGTAGCTGACCGGGTGGTTCACCGTGTTGCCCGGCGCGCCGCGCACGCCGAGCAGCTGCGCCTTCGGCCGCCGCCAGTCGCCGATGCAGGAGATGTTCTGGTTGCCGTACCGGTCGATCTGGGACGGCGCCCATCATCACGTGCCTGCGCGCTGGCCGCGAGCATCGTGAACACCTTCGCGTACGGCAGCCAGCCCTCCACCTGGCCGTCCTCGTCGACCAGGTAGGCCTCGCCGTCGGTCAGCAGCAGGTCCGGCGCGAACGTGAGCCGGGCCAGCCGGGCGCCCAGCGTCGGGATCAGCCCCATCGGGCTGGCCAGGGTCGTCGCCGTCGCCGCGCCACGCCTCGGCGCACGCCACCACGCAGACCTCCGCCCCTGATGCGCCGGGTCCGCGTTCACTGGACCGCCTTCTGGTAGGCGGCCTCGTCCTTTTCGAGGTACGTCTGCGTGAACCGCCGCCACTCGCTCCGGGTCGGCTCGCGGCCGCCGCGTAGCGCTTCTGGAACGCCTCGTCGCGGCCGTAGTCGGGGACGCAGCTGGTGAAGTGGGCGCCGTTCGGCGTCTGCGTGACCCCGTGCACCATCGCCCGGTTCGAGCAGCAGGGTCTGCGGCGGGCCCGTCAAGGCGCGGCACGATCCGCTCGCACGAGACGTACGCCCGCTCGGCCGCCAGGCAGAACAGGTCGTCGAAGTACGGGTCCGGGCCGAGGTACTGGCCGTTGCCCGCGGCGTCGGCCCGGTTCATGTGCACCAGCGCGGCGTCCAGCCGCAGCGCGCAGCATGGCCACCAGTTCCTCGTCGTCCGCGTACGGCGAGCGGACCGTGCGCAGCTCGGGTTGACCTCGAGCACGCCGGAGCCGAGCCCGGCGCCGATCGGCAGGAACGGCAGCCGGTGCGCGGCGGCCAGCAGGCCCCAGTGCAGCATGCCCTCGTCCAGCCTCGGTCGAGCTCGACCGTGCCTGCCTGGCGGGCCCGCCGGAAGTTCGGCTCCAGCGGGATCGAGTCCGAGCGACGACGAACCCGGTGACCACCCGCCTGGCCTGCCCGGACGCGACCAGCAGCCCGACGTCGGGCCCGCGTAGGACGACGATCGTGAGGTCCTTCAGCGGCGAGCGCAGGATCGCCCGGACCAGCGCCATCGGCTTGCGCCGCGATCCCCACCCGCCGATCCCGATCGTCATCCCGTCCCGCAGCTCGGCGACGATCTCGTCCGGCGTCACGCCATGCTTCCCGTCCGCTCGCGCTGCCTGTCGACGAAGGCCTGCGCGGGCCTCGGTCCCCGGCGCCGGCCAGGTTCAGCTCGAAGGTGAAGCCCTGCTCGTACCGGTAGGACCGCTTCACGTCGACCGGGTCGATGCCGTTCAGCGACTGCTTGGCCAGCCGGATCACGGCCGGGTCCTTGGCCGCGATCTCGTCCGCGAGCTGCGCTGCGCCGCGTCGCGCAGCTGGCCGCGGCTGGCACCACGTCGAGCACGGTGCCGAAGGCGAGCAGCTGCCGCGCGCGTGACGGTCCGGCAGGTGTAGACCATCGCGCGCATCAGCGTGCTGCGGCACCAGCCGGGCCAGGTGCGTGGCCGCGCCCAGCGCGCCGCGGTCGACCTCGGGCAGCCCGAAGGTCGCGTCCTCGGCCGCGATCACGACGTCCGCGTTGCCGGCCAGGCCGACGCCGCCGCCCAGGCAGAAGCCGTGCACCGCGGCGATCACCGGCACCGCGCAGTCGTAGACCGCGCCGAACGCGGCCGCAGCAGCCCCGGTTGGCGCCGAGCAGGGCCTCATGCCCGGGTAGGCGCTGCATCTCCTTGATGTCCACCCCGGCGCAGAAGCCGCGGCCCGCCGCGGCCAGGATCACCGCCCGTGTGCTCGCCTCGGCGCCCGCCGCCGCGACCGCGCTCGCCAGGTCGTACCAGCCCTGCACCGGCAGCGCGTTGACCGGCGGGAAATCGATGACCACCTCGGCGATCCCGCCCGCCGTCCGCACCTCAACGCTCATCGCTCGCCGCCCGCCCTGCCGCCGTCACGCCTACCACGCCGTAAACGACGCCTCACCTGCGCGTTCCTTGACCTAGCGTTTGCTTGGGCGCGAGCCTAACATGGCGCCATCGCAACCCGTCGACCAACCGCGTTTCCCGGCCTTTCCGGCCTCCGGGTGATCGTGACCGGCGGCACGCGGGGCATCGGGGCGGGCATCGCCCAGGGGTTCCTCCGCTCCGGCGCGCAGGTCATGGTCTGCGCCCGCAGCGAGCCTCGCTGCCCTGCCCGCGGTGGACGACCGGATCGCCTCGTTCACCCGCGCGGACGTCAGGGATCCGGACCGAGGCGCGGCGGCTGATCGGAGGTCTGCGCGAAGCAGTTCGGCGGCGTCGACGTGGTGATCAGCAACGCGGGCGGCTCCCCGCCCGCCGCGGCCGCCACCGCGTCGCCGCGGTTCCACGCCAAGGTCATCGAGTTGAACCTGATCGCGCCGCTGCACGTCGGCGCAGGCCGCCAACGCGGTGATGCGGAAGCAGCCGGACGGCGGGTCGATCATCATGATCGGCAGCGTGAGCGGCACCCGCCCGTCGCCGGGCACCGCGGCCTACGGCGCCGCCAAGGCTGGACCTGCACCACCTGGTCACCAGCCTGGCCATCGAGTGGGCGCCCAAGGTACGGGTGAACACCGTCGTCCCCGGCTTCGTGACGACCGGATGCCTCCCTCCCGCACTACGGCGACGCCGCGTCGCGGCCGCCATCGCCGCAAGCTGTCCCGCTGGGCCGGATGGCCATCCCCAGGACGTGGCCGATGCCTGCCAGTTCCTGGCCTCGCCCCGGGCCTCCTACATCAGCGGCTCCAGCCTGACCCTGCACGGCGGCGGCGAGCCCCCGGCCTTCCTGTCGGCGCCCGTTCCTGCCATGCACGACGGTCCAGCCTCGCCCGGGCCATAATGCTGGGGGTGGTTACAGCGGCGGGCGGGCTCCGCGCACCGTTCCTCCGTTGGCTGGTGTCCGGGTTCCTGGCCGATTTCGGAGAAGGGCGAGAAAGGGCCGGGCGCGCGGGCGGGTTTCCGCATGATGGCAGGTCGCGAGAGCTGACCTCGCTGCTGATGTCGTAGTAGCCGTCCTGGCCAGGCATACCGGGGGCTGTTACCCCGGCCGGGCCGGGGGCCGTGGCTGTGGAGGACCTTGGTCTTGTCCTTGTTCCACGCGGTGGTGGTGCCGTCGGGGTTCAGGACCAGGGTCCAGCCCCAGCGGTGGATCACGATCTGGTGGTGGAACCGGCACAGCAGGACGCAGTCCTTGACGGAGGTCTCGCCGCCGTTGGCCTTGTGCTTGGTGTGGTGCACCTGGCAGGCCGTCGGCGGGCTGGTCGCAGCCGCCGGACCACTGGCAGTGCCGGTCCCGCAGGATGACCGCGTTGCGGATCCCGGCCGGGATGGTCTCGGCGTAGCCGATGTCCAGCGGCAGGCTCGGCCCGGCCAGCCGGGCGCCGAGCTGCCGGCGGCGCAGGAAGCTGGCCAGCCCGCCCGGGCCGGACAGCAGGTCCACGGCCTTGCCGATGACGGCCTGCTCCAGCGCCGCCCAGGCCGCGTCCCGCGCGCCGTCCCGCCGCCGGCGCGTCCAGTTCCACGCACAGCCGGACCAGGTCTTCCAGCGCGTCGACGTTGACGTCGCCGGTGACGATCGGGGCCATCGCCGCGTCGCAGGCGATCGCCTCGGCGGCGTCGCCGTCCAGCCAGACGCCGCCGTCCCCGCCGGTCTTCGGACGCGGCGGCGCGGTGCGCGGCCCACCGCGCCCGGACCTGCGCGGTCCACTGCTCCTGCAGGGCCGAGCTCGCCGTCCAGCCGCAGCAGGTCGGCCAGCGAGATGTGCGCCCAGACTTTGACCGGCTGCCCGGCCCGCTCCGGCAGCAGGCTCCGGCCGCGACCAGCCGCCGCATCGCCTCGGCCAGCGCGTCGTGGTACCGCTGCTCCTGCGTCCGGTCATCGTCCTTCCCGGCCGGGGCGGACAGCGCGTCCAGCACCTTGGCCACGACCGCGGCGCATTCCGGGGTCAGGTCCCCGTGTCATCACCCCTGCGCCTGCCGAACGTGGTCGCCAGCCGCACGCCCCGGTCGGCGAACGCCCGGTCCGGGTCCTCATCGGGCAGGTCGGCCGCGGGCCCGCTCGTACATCTCGCGCGAACAGCCCGGCCAGGTCCGCCAGCCCCAGCCCTCCGGCCGCGGCCGCGACCAGCAGCTCGTCGGACGTCGTCCCGGTACTTCTCCGGCAGCTTGTCCGGTCCACTGGCAGATCGTCCGCCCGTACGGACTCCGACAGCTCGCCCGGCGGCCAGCGCCGCGCATCACCCGCGGATGCGTCTCACAGCCCGCTTGGCCCACGCGGTGTGGCCGGCCGCGGCGCCGCGGGTGATCCCGCGTCTTGTGCATCAGCCAGGACCGCGCGCTGTAGTCCGCGTCCGCCGAGTAGCCCTTGCCCGACGGTGAACGCGGCCAGGACCGAGGCCCGCGCCGCCGTCAGGACCGCCTCGGCCCGCTCCAGCCCCCGCAGGCACTCGGCCTGGGTCTCCGCCGCCAGCTGCGGTCGGCGTCCGCCGCGGCCAGGTAGCCCAGCGCGGCCCGCGCCATCTCCATCGCCTCGCCGACGCTGGCAAAGGCCGGGGCCAGTACCCATTCAGGTCACCTCCTCCACCGGGACTGGTCGCCGCTGCGGGCGGTTCTGCTCGTCCCCGATGAGGGCAGGCTCTCTAGGATCTGAATTCGATTCTACTCCTCCGGCTACGACATTTCCCGGGAAGCCACGCGACGGCCCGAAAGTAGGTGCCAGTGGTTGAAATGGGGTTTGTGGTGCGCTGAGGAAACCGGATGAACCTGGCCTTCGCGAATCCTGACCGGTAGGGCGCCACGTCCCTTGAATTCCGGGTACCCGCAAGGTCAGGGCGGTAAGCGCGGTTTATCCCCGGACCTCCGGAGCCGTGGGGTATCGGGTCTGGTCCAGCCCGGCTCAGGACCGTCTGCAGTCGGCCCCGTCGAGTGGCTCCGCTCAGCTCCAGCACCGGGATGTCCTCCCAGGCATTCAGTGTGGTCGTCGTAGGCCGAGTTCCAGCAATGCGTCATTCATCTCCGAACGAAGCCTGGGCGGCTCCGGGCAGCCGAGCGAGGCCTGCTCCGTCTCCGGCGTGTATTCAGCTGGCAGATGACGACCAGCAGATCGAGGCTCACGCGGGCAGAAGCGGCCGGAGCGCCGGCGGCACCGGCTTCACCCGGGAGATCCGCGCTGATGGCGGCCGCCATGGGCGGGAGTGGTCCAGCGGCGTCCGGTCGAAGACGACCTGCGGACCGCAACGGCGGCGAGCTCAGGCACCGCACCGAACGCGCCAGCAGGGCCCGGTAATCCTCGGGCGATGGCGGAACACCGAACTCATAACCCTCCGCCTCCAAGCAGGTAGTACGGCTCGATCCGCCGCCACGTGGCCCGGCACGCGCGCGCACAACGCCTGCGCCAGCGTCGTCTTCCCAGTCCCGTGCGTCCCGGAGATCCCGACCTCATCCGACCGCGTTCCCGCCCCGGCTGTTCACTGGTCGGTCACTCCGGCGGGAACGGCCGGATCTCGATCGGTGCCGATGCCTGGTCGTGGGGGTGCGCGCCCGCGACCCGGAGCGCCTGCTTGCAAGTCCGCGCACCTCGATGATGTCGCAAGCTGAAGCGATCTGCTCTCATCACGTCTCGGCGAACGTGGCCAGTTTCTGGCAACGCTAAGCTCACCATCGCGCGCGCGTTACTCGCGGCGTTCCGCGACGGCTGCAGGCGATTGCCCTGCAGGCTCACGCCGCGCGCGGCGATGGTGTCTTCCAGGCCGGAGGCCGTCAGCAGCGCTTGAGGTCTTCCCGGCTTTCCTCGGCGCTCATTTCGGTGGTTTCGTCCACGTAGTGGACGCCAGCAGGAACTTCGTGCGGTCCCTCCGCGCGGGCCGGTTCGGGCAGTGTCATGCGGCGCGAGCCGATCCGGCCCCGCAGGCGATGACCATGATCCCGCGACCCTGCCCTGCGCCGGACCCCGGCTCTGGCGCGCCGGGCTCCAGGCGCCCGCGCCAGGAATCCGCCGCCCAGCGTTGCCCGCTGCCGCGTCGCCCGCCAGGACCTCGGCAGCGCGTCCGGGTCCGCTCTGGCCTGGTACAGCTCGGTACCCGTGGTTCCGGGATCATGACGGCCGCCCTTTCGTCGGTGAGGCTCTTTCGCGGTGTCACCCAGACGAGCGAACGGCATCCCTCCTCGCCATGGACACCACCGCCGACGCATCTTTCTCCCGCGTCCGGCCAAACAGGCCGGGTCGCCTGCGGTTGCATGTCCCCCACGCGCCTTCCTGCGCCGCCAGCCCGGTGTACGCTCCGAAATAACTAGAACGTGTTCTATAGTGGTAGGCCAGCGTGGCGCTCCACGGGCATCGACGAGAGGAGCCGGTCATGGTCGCATCCATCAAGCCGCACCGCGACGAGCTCGGCCTTGGCGACGGCCGCATGCTGATCGACGGGGACTGGGTCACGGCAGCCGACGAGGCCACCTGGAGCCACCGTGCACCCCGCCACCGGCGAGCAGGTCGCCGAATTCCCGGTCGCCACCCCGGCCGACGTGGACCGGGCCGTGCGGCGGCGCGCCGGGCGTTCGACGAGGGCCCCTGGCCGCGCGCACGGGCTACGAGCGGGTCCGGGTGCTGCGCACGATCGCGGACCTGGTCCGCGAGCACGCCGACGAGCTGATGAAGCTGCAGGCTCCTGGACAACAGCGTGCCGCTGAGCTTCGGCGAGATCTACGCCATGTCGCCCGGCTTCGTGGCTGACGTCTTCGACCACCACGCTTAGCTGGGCCAGACAAGATCGTCGCTGAGACGCTGCCGCCGTTCCAGGGCGGCGACCACATGGTCCCCACGCTGCGCGAGCCGGTCGGCGTGGTGGGCGCGGTGATCCCGTGGAACGCCCCGCTGGTGCTGTTCGCCCAGAAGGTGGCCCCGGCCCTGGCGACCGGCTGCACCGTCGTGCTCAAGCCCTCGGAGTACGCCACCTTCGCCGTCCTGCGGCTCGGCCCGGCTGATCGCGGAAACCGGCCTGCCTGCAGGGCGTGCTCAACGTGGTCACCGGGCCCGGCGACCCGGCCGGGCAGGCGCTGATCAGCCACCCGATGGTGGACAAGCTCTCGTTCACCGGCAGCCGGGCGGTCGGCCAGAAGGTCATGATGGCCGCGGCCGCCGGGTGCAAGCGGGTCAGCCTCGAGCTCGGCGGCAAGAGCCCGTCGGTGGTGTTCGCCGACGCCGACATCGGCACCGCCGCCGCGGTGACGATGGGCACCGTCACCCTCGGCCTGTCCGGCCAGGTGTGCGCGGCGCAGACCAGGGCACTGGTGCACCGGGACGCGGTCGAGGAGTTCCTCGCCACGGCCGAGCTGATCGGCACGCATGGTCAGCTATGGGAACCCGTTCGACCCCGAGGTCACGTCGGCGCTCGCTCATCAACACCCGGCAGCTGGACCGGGTGCTCGGCCTGATCGCCCGCGGCCAGGAGGAGGGCGCCCGCCTGGTCTGCGGAGGCGGCCGCGCCGACGGCGACGAACTCGCTCACGGCAACTTCGTCGCGCCGACCCTGTTCGCCGACGTGTCCAACGACATGAGCATCGCCCGCGAGGAGATCTTCGGCCCGGTGCTCTCGGTGATCCCGTTCGACGGCGAGCGAGGAGGCCGTTCGGCTGGCCAACGACACCGACTACGGCCTGGCCGCCACGGTCTGGACCTCCGACGTGCGCCGGGCCATGCGGATGACCAAAGGCCATCAAGGCTTAGGCACCGTCGGCGTGCAACGGCTACCAGCTCGAGCCGAACTCCCCGTTCGGCGGCTTCCGCCAGTCCGGCCTGGGCCGCGAGGGCGGCCGGGCCGCGATCGAGGCCTACACCGAGCTCAAGACCGTCCTGCTCCCCTTCACCGACGAGATGATGTGATCCCACGCCTCTGGCCACCCGCGAAGGCCACTGGCTGAGCCGCGGCGCTCCGCGGGCTGCCCGGCGCCGCTGCGCAGCGCCGGATACAGGCCTTACCCACCGCCCCCTACCAGCAGGGCGATGCCCGCCGCGGGCCAGCGGTGCACCGGCCACTCGGCACGACCGCGTCCCAGCAAGCCGGGCCGCCGCGTGGAGCGGTCGTGCGCGAACCCGCCGAAAGGACCGCCCCGGCCACCCCGCCGCAGCCGAGCAAGCCAGCCTCCACCAGCGTGAACTGGCGTGCCGCCACGCGCTGCAGCCGGCCGGGCATGAGCCCTTGCACCGCAGCCCGATCTCGCCAGCGCCGCTCGAGCACCGCGATGACCATGACGTCGGCGATGCCGACGCCGCCGACCAAGCAGCGCCACGCACCCAGCCCAGGAACAGCTCCTGAACGCGACCGGGGCGTCGGCCCGGGCGGCGTGAGCGCGGCGTGATCGGGTCGGCCACACCGACACATTCTGCGGCGCCGCCGAGATCGGCGGTGGCAGTGGCAGGAACGGCGGGCCACCGCGGCGATATCGGGCCGGGTTGGCCACGCGCAATGCAGATCTGCACCGGCGCCGCGGTGGCGTGCAGCCGCTGCGCTGACCGGGTAGCCGATCAGCGCGGTGCGGTCGAGTTCGGGCGCCAGCGGCGGCGGCCGCATGATCCCGATGACGCCGAGGCTCACCGGTGGCCCAGCCAGACCAGCACGCCAGAACGGTCCACGCCGAAGCGCGCCAGCCGGCGTCCGCCGAGCACCACCGCCGCCAGGTAGCGCGCGGTGGCGGCGTCCAGGAACCTGCCCACGAGGCCAAGCGTCCCTGCACGGCGATCCGCAGCAGGCCGACATCCGCCGAAGGTAAACCGTGATCTCGCGTTGGTGTTGGCGGCGGAGATCCGGTCGTTCCGGCACACCTGGGCGTTCACGTCGCCGATCGCCGCCGCTCCGGGGACGGGCCGATCCGCGCGACCATGAGCCAGCGCCGAAGGCGGCAGCGTCACGGTCTGGCCACGCCGAACGACCGTCCCGGAGGCCACCGTGAGGCATAGGTTGGTGCCCGGGCGCGCCATCTGCGCCACCAGGCTGGGCCCGGCTGGCGAACCGGAGACGTCGCCGAGCACGGCCGCCGCATGGCCGCGACATGCCGAGCGCCACGCCGACCTTGGCGGACGGCGCGGGCCCGCGCGGGCCTGCTGACCAGTGCCGCGGACGGCGAGCGGCCAGAGGTCGGCCGGGCGCAGCCATTGACAGGCCATGGGGCCGAACGGGCCCGTCATCTGCTGCCTCTCCTTGATCGACGCTCCGCGCCCGTCGCGCAGCCGGATCACCCGGCCTGCCGCCTGCAGCGATCTCCGGATTGTGCGTGCAGACCCACGAGGATTCGCCCCGCCGCCGTCCGGCTCGGCCAGCGGGGGTGAGGATGCCCGCGCTGGTCGCCGAGTCCAGGCCGCCGGTCGGCTCGCGTCGGCCAGGATGATATGGCGGGCCGCCCGGCCAGCGCCCGGGCGATGGCGACGCGCTGGCACTTCGCCATGGATAGTTCGGCGGGACGATTGCAGCAAAGCCCGGCCGGACAGGCCGACCTCGGCCAGCACGCCCCGTCGGCCGCAGCCGCCCGGCGCTCCCGCGCCGCAGTCCCGCGGTACAGCAACCCGGTGGCCACTGCCGTCCACGCGCGGTCAGCGTCCGGGACCAGGAAGAACTGCTGGAACACGAGACCTGACCGGCGGCCCGCGCGAACGCCGGACAGCGCCTTGTCGGGCGGCCCGTCGACGAGCAAGCCCGGCCACTCCGGACCGCTGCCCGTGGTCAGGCGTACCAGGTGCGCCACGATGGCCAGCATGGTCGACTTGCCCGGATCGGACGGTCCGCGACGATCTCGCGGTGAACTCACCCTCCCGATCGTCGCGGTCACCGACCTGAGCGCGGCCACATCGGAGGCGATCCCGGATGCCCATGCACACCCTCGATGAGCTCGAGACGCACTCGCCAGTACCGTTCACTCGGCCACCGCCACCACATCGTCCCGGCCGCGACGCCGGCCCCGCTGACCTGGACCCGCCCCCCGAGGCGAACAGGCCTCGCGGGTTGCCCCCCGCCTGGGCCGGTGCACCCCGGACGGCCCGACGACCTCGAGCCTGCACCCGCCGCCGGACAGCGCGAGCAGGGCCGAGACCGGGACTGCGCCAGCGCGTCCCGGGCGGACTGCACCGCCAGGGACACCTCGCACCTGGACGCTTCGACCGTTGCCGGTGCGCGGTGGCGCCCCGGGGCGTCACGGTGGGCCGAGGCGTGACCTCGCCGCGCTGATCCTCCCGGGCACGGTGGCCTGCGAGCTGGCAGGATGATCGAGACGCGCTCGCTAGGAGCCAAGCGTGCGGCGGCAGTCAGGGTCCGCCGGCGCGGTCACGGTCCGCTGGCCCGCCGTCACCTGATAGGGGCGCTGCCCGGCCGCGGCGGCCTTCGCCCGCCGCGACGTTCATCGGCGCCGACCAGGACCGCGGTGGGCAGGAAGGAGCCACCTGCCCGAGCGGGATCGACCCGGTGACGGTCCAGGCCGCGGGCCGCCGCGTTAGCGTTCCACCGCGTCCGCGGTGGCCAGGTCAGAGTAGTGGCGGTCGGGGTCGGTGGTGAGCCAGGTCCGGGTTTACGAGGTGGCTAAGCGAACAGGCCTGACCTGAAGGCTGCCGGACGTCGGGCCCATCCGTCATCCCGATACCGGGCAGCGCTCAGGCTGGCACCGCAGCCAGGCCCATCTCAGCGTGACCGGGCCGTCGTCCACCTGGTGGGGATGCGGCCGGACCGGGGCTTTGCCGCAGCGAGGTGTGAATGCCCGTCAGCAGTCGGCCGCCGCGTAGCCAGGGTCCCGCCGGTCAGCCTGGTGGGGTTGGTCGGACGACCGTGGCCGTGTCCACTCGGCGGCGCCGGGGCGGCGGGCGTTTGGCCTCCCACCGCGCCGGGGTGACCGCCCGCGGCCAGGGCCGCGGCGACCAGACCACACCCTGCCTTCCGCCGCTTCACGGGCCGGTCCCCTCGTCCCTGACCGCGGCGGAAGTGTCTGCAGGCCGCGTCGGCTGCCGGAACTGCGGCGAGTGCCGGCCGAAGTCGCTGGTGATGCCGGGCACGTGCCCAGGTTCAGGTCCCCGAGCGGCGTTGGGTCCAGCATGTTGATGTCGTGGCTCCGCATGCGCGCGTGCCTGGTCAGCGCGGCCAGGTGCGCCGCCTGGGCTGCGGCCCGCTTTTTGGCGTTGATGTTGGCCTGGATGAAGTGGATGCAGGCGGCGTAGGCCGCGTTGTTGGCGGGCTCCGCTCGGCATGTCGATGGACTGGCCCCGTGCCGGGTGTGGTGCCGGGTCGGATTTCTGGACCGCGTGACTGCGCATGCACCGGTGAAGCTGAGTATGTTCTGGTCACCCTGCTGCTTGGTGAGGGCCTGGGCCGCGGTGGTGGGCCCGGCCGGACAGCCACGGGCGTGCTGCCCGCCCCCGGTGAGCCGGCCGTGATACCCCCCAGGACGCGAGCAACATAGCCGATGGCGTATGACGATGACTCAAGCTGTGGCACCCGCCGGTCAGCGGTGGTACAGGGCCGCCGGTCTCACCGGGACTGCGCCCGCCCGCCGTTCACGTCGATCGTATGCCAAAGTGCCTCGTTCTTTGGCGCCTAAGCGCACATGATCACGGAGAAGCTATGTGATGGCGGCGTAGCTGACCTCGCCTGGTGCACGATGGCTCCATGCGTGTGCTCGTGGTCGAAGATCAGGCCGAACTGGCCGATGACATCGCCGATGGCCTGCGCGACCAGGGCATCGGCGCGGACGTCGGCCTACGACGGCTCGGCCGCCATCGAGAAGGCGCTGCTGAGCGCCCTACGATGGTCATCCTGGACCGCGACCTGCCCACGCATCCGGCGGATGCGGTCTGCGCGCACGCTGGTCGGCTCGCCGTCGCAGGCTCGCATCCTGATGCTGACCGCGGCGAGCACGGTCAGCGACCGGGTCGACGGCCTCAACCTCGGCGCCGACGACTACCTGACCAAGCCGTTCGCGTTCGCCGAACTCGTCGCCCGGGTCCGCTCGCTGGCCCGGCGCAGCGCCGGCCCGCCGCCCGGTGATCGCCCGCGGCGACATCGTGCTCGACCGGGCCAGGCGGCGGAGCCAGCCGAGGTGGCGCTGACCGCGTCGCTCAACCAGCAAGGAGCTGGGCGTCCTAGAGGAACTGCTGATCGCCGACGGGGGCATCGCAGCGCCGAGGACCTGTTCGAGCGGGTCTGGGACGAAGCACCGACCTGTTCTCGCGGACCGTGAGCCGACTCACCATCGCCCGGCTCCGCAGGCGCACGGCTCGAGCCCGGCCCGATCGAGACCGTGATCGGCGTCGGGTGCCGCCTGCCATGAGGTATCCGCCGCGAGGCAACTGCCATGAACCGGCTCGGGCGCATCTGGCCGCAGAAGGTCAGGACCAGGCTCGCGCTGCTGCTACGCCGTCCTGTTCCTGATCTCAGGGTTCGGCCCTGCTCGGCCTCACCTACGGGCTGGTCGCGGCGCCAACCTGCCCGCGACGCCCGTCTCCCCGGCCACCGGGTTCGACAGCAACCTTAGCTGGCCAAGCTGAGCAAGGCCTGCAAGCAGCCGTACCCCGATCCCGGCACGGTCATGGCGGTGTGCAAGCAGCGCCTTCGCCGTCGCGCTGGCGAGGACCGTGCGCCAGCGCGCGCCCCTGGAGAAGCCTGCTGACCTTCTCCCTGGTCGGCCTGGGCGTGATGACCCTCGCCTCCGGGCGGGCTGGGCTGGTACGTCTCCGGCCGGGTGCTGCGGCCGGTGCGGGCGATCGACCGGACCGCCCGCCGCGCCTCCGACCAGCACCTGGGCGAGCGGCTCGCGCTAGACCGGGGCCACAGGACGAAGAAGCTCAAAGGAGCTGGCTGACACCTTCGACGACATGCTGGAGCGACTCGACCTGGCGTTCGCCGCGCAGCGCATGGTTCGTCACGCGAGAACGCCTCGCACTGAGCTGCGCACCCCGCTCACCGTGATGCGCACCGCCATCGACGTCACGTCCTGGCCAAAAGCCGAACCGCACCACCCGGCGAAAGCTTCGAGGACATGGCCGCCCGCGTCTCGCCGGTCCGTCGACCGGAGCCGAAACGCGCCGGATCGAGGCGCTGCTGGTCCTGGCCATCAGCGATCAGGGCGTGACGAGCAGCGAGCTGCACGGACCTCTCGGCGGTGGCCGGGGACGCCCTGGAACTGGCCGCGCCCGAAGCATCGCCGGCGGCGCAGGGCTGAGGGGTCCCGAGGCGGACCTCGAGCACGAAGCCGAGGCGACCCGGCGATCAGCCCCTGACCTCATCGAGCGCATGGTCTGGAACCTCGTCGACAACGCGGTCCGGCACAACGAGCCGGGCGGCTGGATCACTCTCGACCGTCCCGCTGTCCGGGCGGCGCCGAGCGCGCATCGCCAGCAGCGGGCCCGTGGTGCCGCCCGGGGCCCGTGCCGACGCTTGGCCGAACCGTTCCGCCAGGATGCACGAAACAGCCCGACGGCGGCGTGGAGCCACTCGGCCTGTGTCGATCGCCCCAGTCCGTCGGCACCGCGCACGGCGCCCATCTCGACGTGCTGCCAGCCAGCCCCGAGCGGCCTGGCAACGTCAGCCTCGCGCCCCCCGGGCCGCCCTAGGGCGGGCCTGGGCGGGGATGGCGGAGAAGCCGATCGTCTCGGTGGCCAGCTCGAAGCGTGCCTCGCACTGGGAACCCGACCGAGGGCGCCCGGTCCCCGAGCCTTGCCGAGGCCGAGCGGCGGCCGCTACACATCCGCGTCCGTCATCCCGTCCGGCGTGCCCCGAGGCCCGGAATACCGAGCGGACTCGTGGCGGCTCCATCACCGCGGCCACGCCGCCGTGCACCACGAACACCTCGCCGTTGATCGTCTCGGCCGCCGGGCTGAGCCAGGTACACCACCAGCGGCGCGACGTGCTCCGGCGCCAGCGGGTCGACCGCGCCCTCGGGCGCCGGGCCCATCAGTTCGGCCGTCATGGCGGTGCGGGCGCGGGGGCAGATCGCGTTGGCCCGTACCCCGTACCGGGAGCACGAACGCGCGGTCGTCACGGTGAGCGCGGCGATGCTTAAGCCTTGGCCGCGGCGTAGTTGGGCTGGCCGAGCGAGCCGAGCAGGAACGCCTCGGAGGACGTGTTCACGATCCGCGCGTGCTACGCGGGCGCCCGGCCGCGTTCCGCTGCATCCCGCCAGTACGCGGTGGCCGCGTGGTCACGAAGTGCCCGCGCAGGTGCACCCGGATGATCAGGTCACTCCTCGATGAAACTTCGGTGAACCATCCGGTAGCAATACGTAACC